>Ga0208017_100094_pt1 | contig 18327 bp, 20 predicted proteins | sample 30_taG_FD_184104 | JGI IMG/M metagenome (GOLD analysis project Ga0208017, IMG submission 184104) | Marine viral communities from Cariaco Basin, Caribbean Sea - 30_WHOI_OMZ (SPAdes) (version 2) | ecosystem: Environmental > Aquatic > Marine > Oceanic | place: Caribbean Sea: Cariaco Basin... | reverse complement strand
TAAGCAATGGCCTGCTTCGCTACGCCCTATGGGCTCCGCTACGCAGCCCATTGCTTCAACCGCGCTCATGCGCAACAATGCGGCTCGGCTCTAATCCCAGCTGGAGGAAAGCTGGGGGTCACGTCATGTACGATATCGATATTGGCGGGGTTTTTTACAAATCCCTCATTCTTCACCAAATGCCAGTATCGGTGACGCCACCGCATTTGCGTAGATGCCGCCATTGTTTTTACATTTGCCGGTAAATCCGGATAGGATATAGCCCCACTCCCCTTGTTATCCCGATTAGCCGGGATCTTGCTATACTTCAGTGTCGCACAAGAGCGTGACAAAGTGAAGTGTATAGAAAAAAGAACTAGTTGGCGCTTTGGTCGGCCAGATTGGGAGCGCTTTCTACTAATACACTGGCATCAATCGCGAGTTCGGCTTAACTTACAAAAGCAAATAAAGATATGCGATCTTATTGATCAAGCAAATCCGCCTTTTTCGAAAAATCCGATAGCGGTGGGCGCGCGATTTTGCCCAATGGAATATGCATCCAAATCGGGTCACCGCCGAGGCGCGCGTTAAAATTGACGTTGAATGTGAAGGGATCGGGCTCATTCGACGACAAGTCGAAGCCGTAGACTTCTTCAATATCTCTCTCCCCATATCCCATCGCGCCCAGCAATGTAGGAAAAATTCTGTAATTGCTTAACTTATCATGATTTGCTTTTGCCGCCTTCGCCCATCGCGCTTGCTCTGAAGATGGCCCGCCGCCTATATCAAACGGGGCACACCGCAGCTCAATGGCAAAGTTGAACGATCCCACCGCTCGGACCAGCAAGAGTTTTACCAGCTGCTAACCTATAAAGGAGATGTCGATCTGGAAGCCAAACTCAATGAATGGGAGCGCTTCTATAACTTTCACAGACCCCACGGCGCATTCAAAGGAAAAACACCCTATGAAGCGCTCAGAGAAAAGCTATAATCGCATGTGAAGTATGTCCCAACAGTCACTCGATGTTACAAGGTTACCTACGGAAGCGGATCAATAGGAATTCAATAACCTGACCCAAAATCCAGCCAACGGCAAGGCCGCCAATCAGCCCGTAAGTCTGTGACGTCATGGTTGGTAAGGTAAAAACAGGTAAGCCGCCAGAACAACCCCGCCAAGCTCGGCGCAGATACGGGCTATATAGGGGACTGGAAGTTTCCTATCGTTTCTCATTATTCACCTTGATCAGATATACTGTAATCCTGTATGTATTTTAAACGGACATTGTACCAATACCCCGCTGCTATGACTGCAATTACCAAAACTTGGGCGATAAGAGACTGAACCGCAGGGAAAATTCCCAACATGGCAATTTGCGGAAAATCAGGAAGCGGGGTCACGCTCATCAGGCCAGCCTCCTGCAACGCCGCAATTCCCTTGCCGGTGAGAATCACAGTAAGAACGATCATCAACGCTGAGCTATAAGCGAAGAACCTACCTATCGGTAGCTTCCGGCTGTATCGTAACATGGCCCAGGCAATGACCGAGAGCAAAAGTATCGCGGCTCCCGACCCAGCTAGAATGGTCATACCATTGTCCGCAGTCCAGAGCGCGGCAAAAAACAGGATGGTCTCAAAGACTTCGCGGTAAACGACAATAAAAGCCAGGCCAAAGAGAAACCATGCCGACCCTCGCGACAATGCTTTGCTCATTGTTTCACGGATATAGCGTTGCCATTCATCGGCGCGCGACTTGCCGTGCATCCACAAACCAACAAAAAGCAGGATGACTGCCGCAAATAGCGAACCAAAACCCTCAGTCAGTTCACGGCTCGCGCCACTGATACCTATGAGATAGGTGGCAGCGAACCATGTTGCGCCGCCTACCAGAAGCGCACCAATCCAACCTCCATGCACATAAGGCATGACTTCGGGTCGCTCGGCCTTGCGCAGAAACGCAATCATAGCCACCACAATCAGCAGCGCCTCCAGCCCTTCGCGAAGCAATATTGTAAAGGCTCCAACAAAAGCGGATGCTTGGCTGGCCTGATCGGCGTCTAGGGCGGCCTCTGCCTCTAAAAACAGCCCATCAAGAGCGCTGATCCGGCTCTCCACCTCCGCTACGGGAAGGCTGTCACCGATAGCAGCGCGGACATGGGCCATCGCGCGTTCAATGGCTTTTAGCAAAGACGGATCGCGAGCGGCCAGACCAGGCTCAAGGGGTTCAAAGCCGTCAAGATACGCAGATAATGCCAGACTTTCTGCTTCGTCTTTTCTGCCTGCCTGATAAGCCGCCAGACTTTCCTTTAGTTTGGTCCGGGATAGCGCCAGCGAGCCGGTGGATGTAGCAGTAGCACCAATGACTTCTGGATTCGTCCGCAGGAATGCCATCACCGCGTCTGCTTTTTCTGTTCCGATCTGCTTTCCAAGATTGGCTGGCGTCATGCTTACCAGAGCTGCGAGATCGGGAAACAGAGCGCGAACTGACGCATCCTTCTTCCAGAGCTCTTGCCCCTTGGATGTCTCCTTGAACGCAAAGCTGCCCGCATATGCGGCCATATCCCAACGGTCCTCGGCAGGTAAGCCAGCAAAACTCTGCATCGCTGTCCCATCAAGCCCCTGACCAATAACCTGATAAAGTGCGAACAGGCTGCGTTCTCTTGCTCGCTCTGCATCGGTAAATGCTATTGGAGCGGGGTCGAGCTGCCCTGCATCCGGCCCTTGTCCATTTCCGGACATGCCGTGGCAACTGGCACAATTTTGAGCATATAGCTGTTTGCCGTTTTGCACATTCGGTGCAGTTTTGGGGGCAAGTGGAACAGGATAGCTGCGGAGCAGATCGGTTGCCAGCAAACGTGCTTGCCGCGCCACCAATTCTGGAGATACTTTGTTGTCAATGGCTGTATTGAGCTCGTTACTTTTTACAATCAGCGCGGCACGGCTCGGTTTTGGTGGCAGTTTCGCCAATCCGTCAACAACCGTTCCCGAAAACTCCTCCATCTCGGAATATTCTGCTTCGTTTATCACTTTACCTTTAGCGACTGCGCCGGGATAATCGACCGCAATATAATCCAGCAATCGCCACAGCGTTTCAACTTCGGCCTTCTTCGTCTGCGCGGCGATCGGTGAGCAAATGGCGACCAAAGCCAGAACGGATAAAAGGGTAGAATATATTCTGGCACATTGGCGCATGATTTAATGGGGCTTCCAGACTATTAGCAACTGCATTTCGGCAGACGCGCTTCGCTCGATTTTGGCGGGAGATTCAAAAGGAGCGGGTCTTCCGCATACTCAAGCGCTAACGTTTGTCACTCGGATTAAGTGCACCTTCGAATTTGGGGACGGGCCTCGTCGCAGCTTCTGTGTCGGTGGTGGCCTTGCCATTTTGATCAATATCTTTGATCAGCCATTCCATTTCTTTGATCTCCTTGCGCTGCGCCTTGATAATGCCATCGGCCAACTCGCGCACCCGCTTGTCCTCGATATTGGCGCGCTCACTCGTCAGTATGGCAATGCTGTGATGGGGTATCATCGCTTTTTGCCAAGCCTGATCGGAAATCGTGTCCTGCGACCTAACGAGAAATAACGAACCGGTAAAAATTAGAGCTGCGCCGCCTAGGATCATGAAATTCTTGCGCTTATCCTGATACATTCCAAGCATGAAGATCAGCATTATGATTGCCATTGCTGCGCCCATATAAAGAGCCATCCACGTGCGTGTCTCGCTGAAATAGACATGCTCAAGCGCATATGTGTTGAGATACATCAGTCCGAACATCGCCAGAGTTGATGTTAAAATCATAACGATAAAGCGCGTATAGCTGCTCATTTTAGCTTCTCCTTGCTTGTGCCGGAAATTCGATGTCAAATCTATTATGCTTTCGCGCCATGCGGGGTTCCAGGACTATACCTTCACATAAGGAAAGCTATTTCTTAGGTGTGCGGGAAGATGAATGATATTGTGCAATTTTCCAGCTTTCGTCTCGTTTCACGAGAACCGCAGTGGCAACGCCTTGCCTTTCGATGGTCCGGCCATCCTTCAGCACTATCGTATAGGTATAGGTTTCCGAGGCAATTGCTGTTTCGCCCAGAACCGACATCTCGGTCGCCAAATTGCTGAATGTAAAGCTTTCAAACTCCCCCAGCTCAGGCCCGAGATGATGAGCGAGGTAATTTCCGAAATTGCCCTCAGCTTTGCCGTTTTCAAACACCAGCGAATCATCTGTGAATAGACGCGACATATTGGTATCGTCGAGGCTTTCGATAGCGCTCCGGTACGCATCAAGCGTATTTTTTGGGGTGCTCATGATCGATGAAGCAGCCACACCGTTATCATGCGCAACAGCTTGGTAGGAAACTGCCGTGAGCGCCAGAACCAGCGCCGAACCGATATATTTCATAGTTTTTCCCCCTATATATTAAAACCAGAATCTAATCCCGATAACATAATTGGTGACGCTGGGGTCTTCTCCAGCCGCACGCGCATATCTGGCGCTTTGTCCAACTTTCCATTCCTGTTCGACGCCGATATAGGGCGCAAACTCGCGGGCAAATTCATATCGTAAACGGATTCCCAGTTCGGCAGTGTCAATCCCTGCACCGATGTCGAGTTCAGGAACATCCTGCGCTGCAAGATTGAGTTCTGCGCGTGGTTGCAGGATCAGTCGCTGCGTTATGCGCTGTTCATACTCTGCCTCAAGCCGCGCGGTCAAATCCCCCCGGTCAGACAGGAATGCTGCCGCATCAACCTCGAACAGATAAGGCGCAAGACCCTGAATGCCAATAACTGCATAGGTCCGGTCGCGCGGCGCAAAATCCTGACGAATACCCGCCTGAAAATCGAAAAATGGAGCAATCGCGCGACTGTACAGCGCCTGCACCTCTGCGCTTTCTATCTTTTCGCCGAAATTGCCTTCGCCTTCGCTCTTAAACCAGAATTTGTCGATATCGCCGCCATAATAGCCCTGACCGTCCCACAAATAGCCGTTCTTACCATCTCGCACACGATATTCGGCGCGGTCGGCCATGATCCACAATGTTTTCAATTTGCCGTTTTCTTTCGCCAGTTGCTCTCTAGAAGCCCGCATTACATCGACGCCCCAGATAGCTTCGGCTGCGCGAGCAGGTCCGCTTCCTGCTTCAGGCGGAGGTGGTTCGTCGCCCATCGGCATCGCCATATCCATGCCCTCCATGTCATCACCAGACATATCCATGGCACTATGGTCTATGGAGCCTTGGTCCATTGAACTGTGATCCATCTCGCCAGAAGGAGATGTCCCATCTTCCATAGACATTCCGTCCATGCCGCTATGATCCATACCTTCCATTTGGTCGCCAGGCTTAGCCATATTGCCATGGTCCATGACGGAATTGTCCATAGTCTCACCAATATTCTCTTGGGGGGCATCCTCGATTAATACGGGACCCATTTGCTTGGAAGTTGGAGCCCTAGGTTTTGGAGTTGCCTTTGCGGGTGGTTTTTTCGCTGGGACAACGGCTTTTTTTGCAGCTACGGGCGCTGGCTTGGCTTGCGGCTTTGGTTTTGCCGCAGGTTTTGCCGCAGGTTTCGCTGGCATCGGCATTTTCATGTTTGGATCCATGTTCTGCGCGAATGCTGGCTGGCTAAATCCCAGCAACAGAAGAACCATCATACGCTTCATGACTGTGCTCCAGACGGCGATGCCACGGTAACGATCTGGAACATCCCGGAATGCATGTGATAGAGTAAATGACAGTGAAACGCCCAGTCTCCTACCTCGTCAGCGGTGAGGTCAAAGGTTGCACTGCTTCCCGGCTGCACGATCACGGTATGTTTCAATGGTTGATTGTCCTGTCCGTTGACCAATTCGAAGAAATGGCCATGCAAGTGGATTGGGTGCGCCATCATCGTATCGTTTACCAGCTTTACCCGGACACGCTCATTATAAGCGAACCGGATTGGATCATCCGAGACGGCAGAAAATTTCTTGCCGTCAAGAGACCACATATAGCGCTCCATATTGCCCGTGAGATGAATTTCCATCTTGCGCGATGCTGTGCGTTTTTCTTTGCCGGGCGTCAGTGCCGCTAGCTGCTGGTAATTGAGAACCCGGTGTTCGACATTATCCAGACCAAGCCCGGGATACCCCATGCGGTCAGGCGCGCCCATTGATACCATGTCGAGCCCTGGACCGACCTTGACATCGGGCGGCAGCATTGAAGTATCGCGCATTTTCATGCCGCTCATGTCCATGCCTCCCATATCCATGCCGGCCATGTCACCACCGCCGCTCATATCCATGCCCGGCATATCCATCGCGGCCATGTCTTCCGCGCTCATTTTGCTGTGATCCATATTTGGGTCCATACCGCCGCCCGACGCGCCATGATCCATTCCGCCCATGCCCATATCGGCCATGGTCAGGATTGGCGGATCTCGCAGTGCGGGAACTTCGGCGCGCATTCCGGCGCGGGGAGCCAGCGTTGCGACGCCCATGCCCGAGCGGTCCATAGATTCTGCAACGAAGGTGAAGGCCTTGTCCGCAGTGGGCCGAACAACAACATCATAGGTTTCGGCAACGCCGATCTGCAATTCATCTGTTTCCACCGGCACTACATTCTGCCCATCAGCCTGAACCACGGTCATCGGAAGTCCCGGGATACGCAGGTTAAAGAACGTCATCGCGCTGCCGTTGATAATCCGCAGCCGCACCCGTTCGCCGGGATTATACAGCAGTTCCAGATTATCGGCGGGACCATGCCCATTGATGAGATAAGTGTAGGTGGAAGCGGTAACATCAAGAATGTCGGTCGCCATCATCCGCATCTTGCTCCACATCCGGCGTTCCTTGCCGGACAGCGGATAGTCATCGGTTGCGGTTCCCTGCTGATAATTGAAATAGCCGCCGCCCTGTTGTTTCAGTTTCTTCATGATGACATGCGGGTGCATCGGTGTAAATTCGCTAAGAAGGACGATATATTCGCGGTCAAATGCTACCGGGTCTTTACCCGCAGGATCGACAATGATTGGGCCATAATGTCCCGCCTGTTCCTGCAATCCTGAATGGCTGTGCCACCAATAGGTGCCGCTCTGGCGCACCTTGAACGGCGCGGTAAATGTTTCACCGGGTTTAATTCCGGGGAAGGCCACGCCTGGCACGCCGTCAAACTGGAATGGGAGCAGAATGCCGTGCCAGTGGATTGAGCTGTCTTCATCGAGATTATTGGTCACATTCAGCCGCACATCCTGCCCCTCGCGCAGCCGCACCAGCGGCCCCGGTACAGTGCCATTTACCGCGATGGCACCGCCGCTGCGTCCGCCGGTGGAAAACTGGCCGCGTCCGATAGCGAGATCAATGCTGGAGCCGGAAACTTCATCAATGCCCTTACGCACCGAACCTGACATCGCGCCGCGCGCCCATGCAGGCATGGCAGAAGAAAATCCGACAGCGCCGCCAGCAATCAAAGCGGACGACAAGAAACGGCGGCGGGGAATAGAAAGCATGTATAATCCTTAATATAAAAGCGATATCTCCCTACTATACGACGAGACTGCCTTCACCCCTCAAAGTTTTTATAGACTTCGCGTAATTTGGTTCTCGCACGGTAAATCCGCATTTCGACGGCCTTTTCTGATATTCCGAGAATGTGGGCTGCTTGGGCCTGGCTGTTATCGCCAAAGGCCACCAGTACAAAAGGCTCGCGCAATTTCGCTGGCAGGCGTGTGATCTCTCGTTGCATGACTTCTAGCGCTTGTCGTGCGTGCAAATTGGCAATTGGGTCTGGTGCAGTGTCGGCTATCGTCAATTCTATATCATCGCTGCCATCAAACTCGAAAAACTGCCTGATCCGGCGTTTGCGGAGAATGTCGCGGCATTTGTTGACGGTGATGCGGGTGAGCCATGGATTGATCGGCCGCGACTGATCGAAACTGGCCAGCTTGAACCAGGCAGCAGCTAGTGCCTCCTGGACAGCGTCCTCTGCATCGGAGCTGTTGCCCATCAACCTGAGCGCGACGTTGTGGAGCCGGGGGGCCTGCTGGATCATAACAGTATTGAAGGCCGCTTTGCTGCCTTTTGCAGCCTCTGCGATGAGCACAATATCCGGAACTTGCGGGGCAGGCTGTGATTTCTGCACTCAAGACCCGGCGGTGAGCGAAGTTGATACCCGCTTGTCAAAGGCCTTTTGTTGACCGGGTTTCAACAGCATTCGCATCGCGAATAGATGCTCAACAGTAGCCTTTTGCAAAAGACCCATTTGCTTATGCACAGCCTCAATCGCCGCTGCAACTTTAGGGCCATATTGATGTTCTTCTTCGATGGCGGCTGCAAGGTCGGCATTTGAAGATCTGAGTGCCAGCTCCAAAGCTTGTCTTCTGATCGCAAAATCATTTTCGAGAATTTCTAACTGCGCTTGCTGTGCGCTATCGAGATCAAGCTCTTCGTGAACGAAGCTGTGGACCCCGACATTTTGGTCTTCGCTTTGACTCCAGTGCTTGGCACCAAAGGAGCCGGCCCATCCTGCACCGAGCGCCAGCAGGATAAGCAGGATGATTTGTACGGGTCCGATTTTCATGAATTTGCCAATATCATTGTGACACGTGGAGAAGGCTTGCCGGCGAGTAATCTGCGCCGCCAAGCAATGGATTGCTATTGATGTTGGCCATTGCGGGCTGTTCGCCCGTTCCAATTCCCGCTCCGAGCGCGGTCACGACCATCACTGCCGCCAACAGACTTTTCTGGCGCGAAAGACGGCGGCTATTCATTTCACCAATGCGTAGCCAGACATTATTCTCAAATCCATCGTCGATTGCCAATGCTGCGTGAGGCAAAGCAGAGTTCAGGCTGGCAAGCATCTCATCTAGTTTGTTGTCAGATAGCGGCATAAACATGCTCCTGTTTGAGTGATCTGACTACTAATACGCAAGCTGCACCGCTTTGCCCTCAAAATTATTTTTGAGGGGTGCGATTGTAGAGGATCTGGACATGTTAACGAACTTAGTATGGGCACGTTTATATGGAATGGTCTTGGGCTTAATCCTTACCGATATACGTAGTTCCGATGGTAATTATTGAATCCACTAATGCGTTCTCAGAGGCCCGCCTCATTCCGCATTCTCTCCATCTTTATAATGGCTTCGGTCTGCGCTGCCGAGTTATATGAGCGGACGTGCGACCGCGCGAATGGCTTTTAATCCAGATCCAAATCGTCCGATGGCGTCTCTATTTCGTTCGAGTTCGCCGTACGAAATATAGGATATGTCTAGATCGCTTATCCGGCTGAATGCAGGACGCGCTATTTGTGCGCGAACTTCAGCTTCGCGGGAGTCTGGTGCAACCAGAAACAGTCCGGCGGCGGCATGAAGATCGCTACCACTAAGAGCAAGGTCGAGCATTCGCACAATGCCTGAATATATCGACGTCGAGTGTTCAACCTCGAATGCCGCCGCAACATTGCCGTCATCACGTTCGAGCCATAACACATCTATCAGCCGGATTGCATCCGCTCCTGTCGATGTGGAAATCGGCAAAGGTAAATGATCGAGACAATTATGGCCAAGAGCTCTACCTTCGTGTAACCTTCCTCGATCATTAGCGGCCATCCAGACATCATAACCGAGTTGAAGGCCAAGGTCGCGCAGCCATGCCTGCACTTCGCTATGTGATCGCTCGTTTTCTCCTTGAGCTATTTGCGCCTTGCTCAATTTAGCTGTTTCCTCACGCGCATTTTCCAAACGAGAAATCCAGTCATCTGCGTCGCCGTCATCCAAAGGCGGCACGGGATATCGCCCCTTGCCAATATCAAAGAGTAAACCGCCAACCGCGCCAAGGTCGTTCGAGAAAACATCGCGATAATCATCGTTCAGATCAAGTACACCGCTTCGCATTGCGAGGAACTGCTCCCAACTTCCCAGCTTCACCTTGGACCCCGTAAGAGCATTATAGCCGTTCACAATTGCGGTGTTAAAAGGAGGAATTAGTGTTGGGTGGAGAAAATAAAGAATATTGGCAACTGCCGGTCCTAGGCCCTTAATCTTAAGCGCGTCTATGTCGCGAATGTGTCCAAGCACCTCTTCAGCATTGTCGCAGCACGAACAATTATCGAGCAATCGCCCGAAAGCCTTCTGATTAGCAGGGTTTTCATAGATATCGGGTATGCGGAGCTTTGGTTTCCATAGGAAAGCATGGTCGGCACCCTTGAAAATTTGACGCTGCTCAGCAATGGAATGAACGATCGTTTCAAGCGACGATCCCCTATAGACCACTCCAAAAGAACTAGATTCTATCTCTTCGACGACCTGCGCTATACCACGCCGGATGGATCGAAAATTTTTTATGCGCTCGTCCCACAAGAACCAGCTCTTATAGGTGGCACCATCGTCTTCACGCCATTGCCCTATTAGCTGACGTATCCGGTCTTTATATTTGGTCAAAGTCGCACTCCAAAATGCATTGGAGAATGCATAGTCCAGTTGCACCAAAATACAACGCAGATGTAGCATCTACGGTTGTTCAAATGTCGGAATTTTATGATATATTGAAAAAGAGAGAAATTGCAGCGCACAGGCGCAAGCAAGCCAAGCAGATGATCTATAAACGTACAATTTGAATAAAATCGTTCTTGTCACTGTGAGACATTAAGCAGGTTGGCCACCAGTAGCCGGAACCGGCAATGAAAGAGCTCAAGTGCGCCAACTATCATCCAGCCACGATTAGAGCCTCAGCATCGTTATTGGGCAGTTGCGCGGGTGAAGCAATGTGCGGCGTAGCGGAGCCCGTAGGGCGGAGCGAAGCTGCACATTGCTTTTCGAGTTCGGCGGCGTAGGCCGCCGGGGTGGCGTAACCGAGCGAGGAATGCGGTCGCTCGACGTTGTAATCCCTGATCCATGCCACGATCTTGTCACGAGCATGGCCCATGTCCATGAACAGCGTTTCATTGAGCAGTTCGTCGCGCATCCGCCCGTTAAAGCTTTCCACGAACGCGTTCTGGGTGGGCTTTCCCGGCGCCGTGTAGTGCCACTCTACCTTGGCTTCACCGCACCAGACCAGCACCGCGTTGGAGGTCAGTTCTGTGCCGTTATCGCTGACGATCATGCCGGGCTTACCGCGCTCGGCAATGAGATCTGCAAGCTCGCGAACGACCCGGCGGCCCGAGATCGATGTATCGGGCACTGCTCGAAGACACTCGCGCGTGACGTCATCGACAATGTTGAGCACCCGGAACCGGCGCCCCGTAACCAGCTGGTCATGCACAAAGTCGAGGCTCCAGCGCTGGTTGGGCAGCGCCAGCACCGGCGGTGGCATCCGCGCACCCATCGCCCGTTTACGGCCCTTGCGGCGGCGCACCGTCAAGCCTTCCTCGCGATACAGCCGCTTGAGGCGGCCGTTCTCGTTCTCCAGCGCCCGAAGACGCTTAGCCTCCGACACACCGTGCTTGCGGGCAAGATCGCCCGTCTTCGCGCCAGCCTCCGCCTCTCGCAAAACCCCAATAATCTGTTCTTCCGTAAACCGTATCCGCTTCATCAGTCCGTCCTTCCATGGGCCGGACTCTAATCGCATCTGGAGGAAAATCAGGGGGTCACGTCACGCCATATCTAACCATATCAATCGTCGCTTACCAGAGTTCGGAGCGATTGAGCGAGAACTTGGACTGGCAGGCAGCCCATCTGCTTTTTTGTTAGGAAGTAACTTTGGTGCGTTCCTATTCGCTTACCCCTGCTCCTTATAAAGCAGCGAGACCATTTGCCCTCAAAATTATTTTTGAGGGGTAGGAGATATAGCTGCGTATTAGTAGCTAGTCACAACCAAGGAACCAAACAATGCACAAGACTAAATTTTTTCGCTTGACCCTCGCCGCCGCCGCAACGCTCGCGGCAACACCGGTTTTCGCTCATCCGAGTCTGGTTACAGCCAAGCCGGCGGCCAATGCGATTGTTGCACCAACAAATAAAATTGATCTGGTCTTTGATGAGAAGATCATGCCTGCAAACACCCGGATGCAACTGATGATGACATCAATGCCCGGCATGACTGGCCATGCCCCGATGAAAATGCCGATTTCTGTAATGATGGGTAAAGATGGTAAGTCGGTCATGCTGATGATGAAAAAGCCTTTGACGACCGGCGGCTATGAGCTGCGCTGGATGGCGTCGGGCGACGACAAGGAAGTCGTCAGCGGCAAATATGCATTTAAGGTGAAGTGATCGGGTCGCAACCGATACTCCGGGTGCGGCTCCCTGACCGCACCTGGAGACTATTATTTGACACGAGAATACAAGACTTGTCACGATGATAGCAACAGAAATGACCAATTTTTACCGGGAGGGTTGACATGCCAAATCAGAAATTTCGTACTTTAACGCTGTGTATTGCTTTTGCTCTAGCCTCATTTAGCGGGCCAGTACTTGCACATGGTGATCCGACCGAGATGGGCGCGGGCCCCGGAACGAGCGAAGAGCATCATACAGAAACAATGGCGAGCGACAGCGCACAAAATGCCGAAATGCAGGGCATGATGGATGAGGGAACCATGCCGATGATGCCCGATGGTTCGGCCCCTACGGCGCCTGAAAGTGACCATATGGGCGGAATGAGTGATGATCATGGCGGCATGATGGCCCATGACGAAGCAGCAGATAATAGCGATAAGAGCTTTGGCGAGCGTTTGTTCATCTGGCTTGGCAAATTGCATATCGTGGTGATCCATTTTCCAATCGCCATGATCGTCTCTGCGTTTGCTGTCGAAGCATATGGTGTTATACGCGGCAAGCCAGCCTGGCGTTCAGCAGCGAGGATCATGCTCGTGATCGGGGCGCTGGGAGCGGTTGCAGCCGCCTTTTTGGGCTGGTTCGCAGGCGGCTTCTATCTTTATGACCGCAACCTTATCCTCACCACGCATCGCTATCTCGGTATGACCGTCGCGATCGGAGCAGTGCTACTGGCCTGGGCTGGACTGAGCCGCTTTCACCATGGTCGCAGCGAGGAAAAAATATTTGCTGGATTGCTCGGTCTATTGACGATTGGTGTACTCGTGCAAGCGTTTTTGGGCGGCACATTCATGCATGGCGGCCTGAACCATATGAACTTTTGAGTTCATATGGTTGAAGCGCTTGAGACGCGGTCATGTTAAAGGAGTAATAATATGCTGATAAAGATTGGAAATTTGGTTTCAAAACGCTGGGCGGTGCCGGTTCTGTTCACCACGCTTGCGGCCTGTACGACCGCCGCTCAGGCCTCGTCCTATGTCATGTACCGTGATCCAGGCTGTGGCTGCTGCGAGAAGTGGGCCGAACATATCGAGGCCAGCATGAAACATGACGTAGAAACCCGAAATAGTCAGAATATGGCCGCTGTGAAAGATACGAACGTAATTCCGCAAGACTTGCGATCTTGCCACACTATGATTGTCGAAGGCTATGTGATCGAAGGACATGTTCCGGCGAAGGAAATCGCGCGATTGCTGCGCGAGAAGCCGGAAAATATCAGAGGTCTAGCGGTGGCGGGAATGCCTGTTGGTTCGCCGGGCATGGAATATCAAAATCAAACGCAGCCTTATCAGGTCATTGCTTTTGGTAGCAATGGCCCAACTGTTTTTGCCTCGTACAACTAGGGTTTTTAACAAGAAAGGAAATATCATGAGAAAAATGGCAACTGCACTCGGAGCCCTCGTTCTCCTTTATGGAGGATCTGCACTCGCTCATGAGCATAAAGCCGACGCGTCCTCCGATCAGAAATGCCGAATGATGAAGGACGGCAAAGCGATGGACGGCATGATGATGAAGGATGCCAGCGGTAAGATGTCATGCCAGATGATGGACCACAGCAAAATGGACCACTCAAAAATGGACCATAGCAAGATGGACACCAGCAAAGCTAAACCAGAGTAGGGTCGCAGGGCGGGTCCGGATCCTCATGGGCTCCGGGCCTGTTTCTATTTTCCCATTTTGAAGCGTGCTCATAATCAATAGGGGGCACTAAAATGTCAACCGACCAAGAAAGACGGAATTTGTGGACCGAACATCGTCCGGATAACTTTATTTATGAAACGGGTTTGGTGGTGCCGCGAAAAGGGGCAATCAAGAAACTGATACGCCGTTCATTGATGACAACTTCTGGCCGGACTGCTGATATAGCACGATCCCCGGATCGCGTGGTTCTGCAAGATGAAGTGTTTCCAGAGGTTGCTGCACGCGGTGGGAATATTTTGTTCGTTGGCACACAAGCCTATACAATCGACTACCCGGCACTTTTGGAAGCAAGCGGCGGCACATGCTGGACAATCGATTGCGATCCGGCAGTTGCACGCTTCGGATCGCCAAACCGACATATTATCGGTAGCATTCTTGATTTGGATCAGCTCTTGTCAGAAGTACGGTTTGAAACGATCATTCTTGCGGGAGTTTTCGGCTTTGGTGTCAACCGGTTATCTGAGCAGGTTGCTGTACTTGCCAATTGCTTTACGGCACTAACGCCAGATGGATTTTTGGTTCTCAGTTGGAACGAGCGGCGCGTGCCAAGTTCAGTTCTAGAGGAAGCCACTACGCGCTGGTTTGACTTTCGGAGCTCTACCACCACGAATTTGGGTGAATGGTTGTGATCAGAACTTTGCATTTCTGAAGCGATCGATAGTGCGGGGCCTCCGAACAACTTAAGAAGACCTTTTTATTTCAAACAGGTTGTATGCACTTCGATCAGCAAGTACAAATTTGGACTTCCGGCATATGGATTGGGCACCCCTTCTTCCCGGATTTAAATGGCTTACATGGTCCGGCTTTTTGGCAGGTGCGCTCGGCAGTTTTGCCTATGGTTGGTATATAGTAATTCTGGTGATTCCGATCAAAACTTGGATCGCCAGCAAGTTGATAAAGGAATAATGACTGTGGATCATCCCTCCCTCAACGCCCTTGCAGGCCACGACCACAGTCATGACGGCTCTTCAGATCATGCCACAGACCCCGTCTGCGGCATGGCTGTTGAGCCGGAAAAAACCGAGCATCATGCGCGACATGATGCTCGGGATTATCATTTTTGTTCTGGCGGATGCAAAACCAAATTTGTTGCCGATCCAGAATATTATATTTCTGGAAAGCATCGTGAGGCACAAGACAATACGCCCGCCGGAACGATCTATACGTGTCCGATGCATCCGGAAATCCGGCAGGAAGGGCCCGGCTCATGTCCAATTTGCGGCATGGCGCTTGAACCGGAAGAGTTTTCCCTAGAAACCGGCCCTGATCCTGAATATATTGATATGCGCAAACGTTTTTGGGTTAGCGCAGTTTTCTCATTGCCGCTCTTTATATACGCTATGGGAGATTTGATACCCGGAGAACCATTCAAAACATGGTTCGATCCCTCGGTAGCGCAGTGGTTGCAGTTTTTGCTGGCAACGCCGGTAATTCTTTGGGGTGCATGGCCTTTCTTCGTTCGCGGTGTTCAGTCAGTCAAAACCATGAACCTCAATATGTTCACGCTGATCGGACTGGGCGTAGCTGTTGCTTATATATTCAGCGTCGTTGCAACCTTTTTACCAAATATTTTCCCTGTCGCGTTCCGCGGACATGACGGCAATGTAGCGGTTTATTATGAAGCGGCAGCGGTGATTACCACACTCGTTTTGTTGGGGCAGGTGCTCGAACTCAAAGCGCGCGGCCAGACCTCAAGTGCATTGCGCGCACTTCTTGAACTCGCGCCGCCAATTGCGATGAGGGTCAATGAAGATGGTTCGGAACAGGAAGTTTCTCTCGATCAGGTTGAACTAGGCGACCGATTGCGTGTGCGTCCGGGTGATAAAATACCGGTCGATGGCACCATTGCTAAAGGATCGAGTACGATTGATCAGTCAATGATCACCGGCGAACCTATTCCGGTCAGCAAAACTGAAGGCGATGATGTGACCGGCGGGACGGTGAACCAAACGGGCAGTTTTGTTATGACGGCCGAGCGTGTGGGTAAAGATACGCTGCTCGCCAAGATTGTCCAAATGGTCGCAGACGCGCAGCGCAGCCGCGCGCCTATTCAAAAGCTGGCCGATACCGTTGCTGGTATGTTTGTTCCTGTAGTCATTCTCATCTCGATTATTACATTCATCATCTGGTCGATTTTGGGGCCCCATCCAGCCCTTGCTTATGGGCTCGTCAATGCGGTCGCAGTGCTGATCATTGCTTGTCCTTGCGCGCTGGGTTTGGCGACACCGATGTCAATCATGGTTGGGACAGGGAAGGGTGCTCAGAACGGTATTTTAATCAAAAATGCAGAGGCGCTGGAAACATTTGAGAAAATTGACACTATCGTCGTCGACAAGACCGGCACACTTACTGAAGGCAAACCAAAGCTGGTATCCGTAGAGCCCGAAGCAGGCTTTGATGCAGACAAGATGCTCTCATTGGTGGCTGCGATTGAAATGGCCAGCGAGCATCCACTGGCAGCCGCGATTGTTGCAGGAGCTAAAGAACGAAAGCTAGTCTTTGAAGCCGCTACCGATTTTGGTTCTGTTACGGGCGAAGGCGTTGAAGCAACTGCAGAGAACCTGCGCGTTGCCATCGGCAATGAAAAGATGATGGAAAGGCTCGGCGCGAGCAGCGCTGATCTAATTGCTAAAGCGCAAGATGGACGATCACAGGGCCAGACTGTCATGTTTGTCGCCGTGGACGGGAAGCCTGCCGGTCTCATCGGCGTTGCAGACCCCATCAAACCGACAACTGTTGATGCGATTAAGGCTCTTCATAAAGCCAATATCCGTGTTGTTATGCTCACTGGAGATGCAGAAGCGACCGCGCAGGCAGTTGGGAAGCTCATTGGCATTGATGAAATCCATGCCAATGTCTCACCGGAAGATAAGCACCGGGTCATCAGCGAGTTACAAGCCGGCGGGAAGAAGGTCGCAATGGCTGGTGATGGCATCAATGACGCGCCTGCTTTGGCTAAAGCCGATATCGGCATAGCGATGGGAACGGGCACCGATGTAGCGATGGAAAGCGCCGGGATAACTCTGGTAAAGGGTGATCTAGGCGGGATAGCCAAGGCGCGGCATCTCAGCCAGCTCACGATGGGCAATATACGGCAAAACCTTTTCTTTGCCTTCATCTACAATGGCCTTGGTGTGCCGGTTGCAGCTGGCATCCTCTATCCTTGGTTTGGTATATTATTGAGCCCGATGATTGCGGCGGCAGCGATGAGCCTCTCATCTGTGTCGGTTATCGGAAATGCGCTGCGCTTGAGGCGTCGGACTTTGTAACAGATAGTGGTCACCGAAAGCTACACCCCGCCACTCGGCTATAAAGTCCTGACGCCGTTCTATGATCTCGTGATCCGCTATCTGACACGGGAAAGCGCATGGCGCTCAGCACTGGTAAAACAGATCAATCCGCTTCCAGGCGACAGGATATTGGATGTGGGATGCGGGACCGGAAGCCTGTTGGCTGTTTTGGCGGAGCAGTGTCCGGAAGCGGATTTTATCGGGCTTGATCCCGATATCGGGGCGCTCGAACGCGCATCCAAAAAATTAAACAGTCCCAATGTTCGATTGATCCCAGGGTTTCTATCAAAAGAAGCGGTACCCAAGGGATGGCAGCCTACAAAGATAACATCCAGTTTGATGTTTCATCAGGTAGCGCTCGAAAAAAAGAGCGAGATAGTCAAAATCATGCGCAGCTTGCTTATCCCGGACGGAGAGCTGCATATTGCAGACTATGCAATGCAGAAATCACCGCTGATGCGCGCTGCGTTTCGAATGACGGTGCAACAGCTCGATGGCGTCGAAGATACAAAACACAATGCTGAGGGTATATTGGAAAAAATATTAGTAGCTCCAGGATATCTGACAGAAAAGACGCTAAGCTTCCCAACAGCAACCGGCTCCATTTCGCTATTCAAAGCCAAGTTTGTCGCTTCGTGAAATTTGACAAAGAGCCTGAGGTTCACATCGCCACGTTCGGGTTTTTCACGGCCTTCATTTGGGAAATCCTGCAAATGCCATTTTTTGATGTCGGGTCGGCAACCTATTGGGAGAAAACTCTGGGTTGCACGCGGGCAACATTTGGCGACGTGGGGATATTGGTGTTCGCCTATACGGTGGTTTCTATTTTGAACCGGAACAGGCACTGGATGCATCGCCCAACCTACTGGATGATTGGCATCTATTTGCTGACTGGGCTCGGAATAACGGTAATTATCGAATGGGTAGCTACTAATATGCCGTCTGAATCCGGATGGGGCTGGCGCTATAGCGAGCTCATGCCTTTGATTCCCGGTACGAATATAGGCCTTGTTCCCGTCCTTATGTGGATATTCATCCCGTTGATCACGCTATGGTTTGCAAGGCGTCAACCGCAGCCATAACTTCCGCACATCTCAAAGGCGAAAATAGATGCAA
>Ga0208017_100093_pt1 | contig 18331 bp, 19 predicted proteins | sample 30_taG_FD_184104 | JGI IMG/M metagenome (GOLD analysis project Ga0208017, IMG submission 184104) | Marine viral communities from Cariaco Basin, Caribbean Sea - 30_WHOI_OMZ (SPAdes) (version 2) | ecosystem: Environmental > Aquatic > Marine > Oceanic | place: Caribbean Sea: Cariaco Basin... | reverse complement strand
CACCAGGGCGATGATACCGCCCTCCCCGTCATTGTCGGCGCGCATCACGACCAGCAAATATTTGATCGAAATGACGATGATCAGCGACCAGGTGATCATCGAAAGGACACCGAAGATATGGCCTGGAGTGACGTCGAGATGCGCCAGGCCAAGAAAACTCTCGCGAAAGGCGTAGAGGGGGCTCGTTCCGATATCCCCGAATACAATACCGAGAGCAGCGAGAGTCGTGGGTAGGAGTTTGTCAGACGATTTTATGTCATCATTCATTGCGGGATTTCTCTATCGGAGCCTTTGTTCTTTCCTTGCTGGCCCCTCGTTATCTTAACTGACGAGTTTTCGCAGCGATAATATGGTCTTGCGCCCACAAATAATTTTTTAGGCAGGAGTCCCATGTCGCGATCCCATCAGCCGGGAGCCACGAAGGACGATCGCCCGGAGTGGGCTTTGCAGCTGCGACAGGCCCCGCTTGAGTTTGTAATATTATTTACAATATTACATCAAAATAACCAAAATCCCCGACATTGCGACGAGAATTTTGACAAGAATCACTGGTACAATCCCTTAAACTAGGCCAACAACGCTTTCAGACGCTGAAAATTATTTGACAGCACAACTGACAGTGCCTCCCCAATTTTAAGGAAACACCTATGTCCTACCAAGATTTCAAAAGCTCCGCCGAGAGCCTGATCAACAACCGGCACGTGGAGCGGTATTGATGCCGAATCCGTTGCCCGGATGCAGTTGCAGAACCGTTTCAAGACCGGCCTCGACATCGCCAAATATACCGCCGCAATCATGCGCGAGGATATGGCCGCCTATGATGCCGACAGCTCCAAATATACCCAGTCGCTGGGTTGCTGGCACGGCTTTATCGCGCAGCAGAAGATGATCTCGATCAAGAAGCATTTCGGTGACACCAAACGTCGCTATCTTTACCTGTCCGGCTGGATGGTCGCGGCTCTGCGCAGCGAATTCGGCCCCCTGCCCGACCAGTCGATGCACGAAAAGACATCGGTGCCTGCGCTGATCGAAGAGCTTTATACCTTCCTGCGTCAGGCGGATGCCCGCGAACTGAACCTTTTGTTCCGCGACATTGATGCGGCGCGCGAAGCTGGTGACACGGCAGCAGAAAAGGCAGCGATGGACAAGGTCGAGAATTTCCAGACCCATGTCGTTCCGATCATTGCCGATATCGATGCCGGTTTCGGCAATGCCGAGGCAACCTATCTGCTCGCCAAGAAGATGATCGAAGCGGGCGCCTGCGCGTTGCAGATCGAGAACCAGGTCTCCGACGAAAAGCAGTGCGGCCACCAGGACGGCAAGGTTACCGTACCGCACGAGGATTTTCTCGCGAAGATCCGAGCCTGCCGCTATGCTTTCCTTGAGCTCGGCGTAGAAGACGGCATCATCGTCACTCGCACCGACTCGCTCGGCGCCGGCCTGACCAAGCAGATCGCGGTTTCCAACGAACCCGGCGATCTCGGTGATCAGTATAACAGCTTCCTCGATTGCGAGGAGATTGATCCGGCGACCGCGAAGAACGGCGATGTCATCCTCAACCGCGACGGCAAGCTGCTGCGTCCCAAACGGCTGCCATCCAACCTGTTCCAGTTCAAACCGGGCACCGGCGAAGACCGCTGCGTTCTCGACAGCATCACCTCGCTGCAGAACGGCGCCGACCTGCTGTGGATCGAAACCGAAAAGCCTCATGTCGAGCAGATTGCCGGGATGATGGACCGGATCCGGGAAGTCGTACCGAATGCGAAGCTGGTTTATAACAATTCGCCGTCGTTCAACTGGACGCTGAACTTCCGCCAGCAGGTCTATGATGCGATGAAGGCCGAAGGGCTGGACGTGTCGGAATATGACCGCGATGCGCTGATGGATGCGAAATATGACGATACCGAGCTCGGTGAAGCCGCCGACAAGCGGATCCGCACCTTCCAAGCGGACGGTTCGAAGCGCGCCGGTATTTTCCATCACCTGATCACGCTGCCGACCTATCATACCGCGGCCCTGTCGACCGACAATCTGGCCAAGGAATATTTCGGCGATGCCGGCATGCTGGGCTACGTCCTTGGCGTGCAGCGCAAGGAAATCCGCGAAGGTATTGCCTGTGTCAAGCATCAGAACATGTCGGGCAGCGACATTGGCGATGACCACAAGGAATATTTCGCCGGTGAAGCCGCGCTGAAGGCCGGCGGCGCACACAACACCATGAACCAGTTCGGTTAGGAGTTCGGATGCCCTGCCCCTTCGGGGCATCCGATACCACCAGTTTTCCTGGGGAGGAAAAACTATCCGTCGGCAGCAATGCCGGCGGATTTTTTCTGTGCATCGGGCGAGCGGCCCGCTATCGGGGACAGACATGATGGGTGAAGGCGGCCGGGCATGTCAATCGTCCAGCCGGGTAAAGGGGGTAGCATGGCGTTGCGGAAATCCGGTTCGATCCTGGCGCTGGCGGCGCTGCTTTCCGCTTGCGGCGGCGGTAGTGGCAGCAGCAGCAATGTCGTCAGCCTGCCGCCCGGCGGCGGTGGCGCGACGCCAGCCCCTACCCCGACGCCCGGCAGCAGCACCTGCTCGCTGCAGAGCCGGCAGAACTGGGCGTTTGACCAGATCAACGAATGGTATCTCTTCCCCGAAGCCCTGCCCGCGAGCCTGAGTCCCGCGCCTTACGGATCGGTCCAGGCCTATATCGACGCGCTGACTGCGACGGCGCGCAATCAGGGCCGCGACCGCTATTTCACCTATATCACCTCGATCGCCGAGGAAGAGGCCTTTCTGAGCTCCGGCGCCACGGCCGGTTTCGGCATGCGGCTGAGCTATGACAGCCCGTTGGCTCGGCTGTTCGTGCTCGACGCCTTCGAGGGCGCACCGGCGCTGGCCGCAGGCATCGACCGCGGCAGCGAGATCCTCGCAATCGGCACCAGCTCGACCAATCTGCAGACGGTCGCGTCGCTGTTCGCTCAGGGCGGCGCGGCGGCGGTGAGCAGCGCGCTCGGCCCGTCGACCGCGGGCACCAGCCGGGTGCTGCGCTTTCGCAATGCCGCCGGTGCCGAGACCACGACGACGGTCGGCAAGGCGGATTATGCAATCCAGCCGATCTCGCCGCGCTATGGCGTGCAGATACTCGACAATGGCGGCACCCGGACCGGCTATATCAACCTGCGCACCTTCATCGACAGCGCCGAGCCGCAGCTGCGCGACGCCTTTGCCCGGTTCCGCGCCGACGGCGTGACCGATCTGGTGATCGACCTGCGCTATAATGGCGGCGGGCTGGTGCGCACTGCCCAGCTTTTCGCCGACCTGATGGGCCGCAACCGCTTTGCCAGCGACATATTGTCGGTGACCCGCTTCCGGCCGAGCAAGGCGAGCTTCAACGAGACCCGCAAATTCGAGCCGGAGCCGCAGTCGGTGGCGCCGACCCGGATCGCCTTCATCACCACCGGTGCCTCGGCCTCGGCCAGCGAGCTGGTGATCAACGCGATGATCCCCTATCTCGGCACCAATATGGCGCTGGTCGGCAGCAACAGCTATGGCAAGCCGGTCGGCCAGGTGGGTCTCGACCGCAGCGCCTGCGACGACCGCATCCGGATCATTGCCTTCGCCACCGAGAATGCCGCCGGCAATGCGGACTATTACAACGGCCTCGCCGGATCGGTGGCCAACAGCTGCCAGGCGCCCGATGATATCACTCTGCCGCTGGGTGACCCTGCCGAAGCCTCCACCGCGCGAGCGCTCGGCTTTCTGGCCGGTGCCGCCTGCACGCCAATCAGCAGCACCAGCAGCGCGAGCGTCGCCGCCCAGCGCACCGCGGTCCCGCTCGGCGAGCGGGCGCGCGAATTGCTGATGCCGGACCGGCCAACCCCGGCACAGCGCGAGGTGCCCGGCTCTTTCTGACGCCGGAAGCCATTTTTCTGCGCCCATTTTCAGCCGGTTATGCATTTTTTTCGCTGGCTGTGCCGGATATCACCGGGCGCCGTGATGCCATGGATCATTATCTCCTCAGCAACCAAGAAGGAGAAAGACCATGACCAAGATCATTTTGACCACCACTCTCATTCTGGCCCTCGGCCTTTCCGCGAGCAACGCCAGCGCGCAGAGCCGGACCGACCTTTCCGCCGGCAACAACACGAGCGAGGTCGGTCTGCTGCTGCCCGCGGTGCAGTCGGTCCGGGAAGCGGCACGCCGCACTCCTCCGGCTCAGAACAGCGACGATATCATCGTCTCGGAATGGCGCAAATTCTTCCAGTTTCTCACCCCGCGCGAATAGGCCGACAAAGGGGTTTGACAATCCTGCCCCAGGCATGGCTATGATCCTGCCATGAACCAGAGTGATGCACAGGCCATTATCGACCGGCTCGCGCTCCAGCCGCATCCCGAGGGTGGCTGGTACCGCGAGACCTGGCGCGCAGATGCGGCGGAAGGCGAACGGGCCAGCGCCACGGCGATCTATTTCCTGCTCGAAGCCGGGCAGCGCTCGCACTGGCACCGGGTGGATGCGGCGGAGCTGTGGCTCTGGCACGCCGGCAGTCCGCTGGCGCTCGGCACCGCACCCGGTGATGCGGGGCCGGTGGCCGAGATACGGCTGGGACCCGACATCATCGCCGGAGAGGCGCCGCAACATCTGATCCCGCCCGGGCACTGGCAAGCAACCGCGGCGGAGGAAGGCTGGGCGCTGGTCAGCTGTATCGTTTCGCCGGGGTTCGAATTTTCCGGGTTCGAGCTGGCCAGTCCCGGATGGGCGCCCGCAGGCTGACCGGAACGGAAAATGCCGGACCTCCATTATTCCGCGGGGTCCTGGAACAGGGGATGAAAGCAGACCACGCTGTCCGGCGCGGACACCCGCAAAGGCAATATCTGATAATAGGCAGCCGGTTGGCCCTCGGGGCATAGATCCGGATAAGGCCGAAAGCCAAACCGGCGATAATAGGCCGGATCGCCGGTCAGCACACAGCCCGCAGCATCGCGCGCGCGCAGTTCTGCAATACCGGCCTCGATCAGCTTGCTGCCGATATGCTGTTTCTGCAGTCCCGGCTCGACTGCAACCGGCCCGAGCGTGTACCATCCGGGAGACCCATCCGCCGCAAACGCCTCGGTAAAGCTTGCCTGCCCGACCACTGCCCCGTCCCGTTCCGCCACCAGAGAGATGGCCAGCGCCCCGGCATCGCGGAACCGGTCGATCAAATCCTGCTCATTCCCGTCCGCATAAGCCATGGGTGCGAAAGCGCGGCGGGTGATGTCATGGATGGCCGCCGCATCCTCGGGCCGTTCCGGGCGGATCATAATATTCATCGCATCAGCTTCCCTGTCATCTCACGTCTCAGCAGCATCAGCGCTATACTCCGCGCCCCTTCAGCTGGCGCAGGCGCAACAGCAGATAGAGCGCGAAGCCGACCGCGACGCCGGGGATGATCGCGAGCAAGATACAGATCCAGCCGTGGCGGATCTGCAGCGCCTTCGCCTCGTAGACGATCCATGCCGCCAGTATCGCCCAGCAGGCCAGCACATCGGAGGAATAGCCGCTGGCATAGGGATTGACGAAGCCGGCGGCAAAGGCGCCGACAATATCCGGGTCGGCAACCAGCGGCGGTATCACCAGCAGCGTGAAGATCGACAGGAACACGGCGGCGGCGATCGTGATCGTCGCCTTGAACAGCATTTCGCTCATAATATGCTTCTCTTCTTCAGGAGGAGGTTCAACCGGTTTGTGCAGGCGCGTCGCCAACACCGCGCACCAGCAGGCCGAGCACGAGCGCGACAAGTAACAGCGCCGGAACATCGCCGAACAAATGGCCGACATGCCGCGCATCCTGCAGCGCCTGCACCGCCATGATCGCGGCATGGACCAGGCTCGACCAGATGGTGAACCAGATCAGCGAGCGGTTGGCGGCGGGATCGGCGGCGGCGCGGATCAGGAAGATGCCGAGCGTCGCATAGACGCCGACGATCATCATATAATATTGCGAGGAGACCGGGGCTCCCTCGTGCCAGGCCCAGCCCGACGGCCAGACCAGCGCCATCGGATAGATCAGGCAGAAAATGACACCAAAAACGAACAACGCAACCTGCAGAAAAGTATATCGGCCAATCATGACGTTCCTCCCGAGTTGCGACCCGCAAGAAACCGGAAGCTATACCTGTTTGCCGGGATTGGCAAATCAGGCGGCAAATGGCGCGATCCCCTTGACAGAAACGCATGTTTTTATTTTCCGTGACCTTCCGGGCCCTGACCGCCCTCGCCCTCTGGCGGCAGCATCCGGTCGAGCCGCCCGAGGGCTGCGAGAAGCGCGCGATTGTCGGGTTTTTTGATGGTTGCGACATAGCGGCCGCCGCGCAGCAGCGGGCGGTAGCGGCCCTGCTCGATCCGCCAGAGCAGCGCATCGAGTGTGACCTTTCGCGGCGGCGGCTGAACCGCCGCCGGCACGCCCAATATGCTATCCCAGGCAGCGGCAAATTCCCCGGCCCCGGGCTTTTCACGCAGCCGGTAGGCGCTCTCGCGGCTCATCCCGACCCGCTCCGCCGCCTTGCTGATGCAGCGGGTCTCGCCAAGATGGCCGAGAAATTCCGCCTGCCGGAGCGGCGTCCAGCCATCCTTGCGGGCACGCAGCGGCACGGGGGTGAAGGCGGGAACGCGGGATATGCGGCGGCTCTGGACAGCGGCGCTGCGCGGGTCGGGGCGGCGGGAGTCGGGGGGCATGGCGAGATTAAGGCATATTGGGAGGGGTGTAGGAAAGCGGTTTTTTAAATGGTCGTCATTGCGAGGAGCCGAAGACGACGCGGCAATCCAGCGCGTCCGGACGGCAAGCGCAGCGATGGCCGCTCTGGATTGCTTCGGGGCGGTGCCCCTCGCAATGACGGTTGGCCAGCGCAAAGCTGATTGCATTCCCTGCCAGCTTGCGCGACACTCTGCCCAAAAAGGGAGAGAGAGAATGAGCGATCTGGAACAGCGGCGCCTCAAGACGGTGCGCGATCATATGGCGCTGGAAATCACTCATGAATGGGATGCGGTGATCGATACATTCGAGCATCCGCGCTACGAGCTCTATGGCAATGGCGCCGTGTTCGACGGCGAGGAGCAGGTGCGCGCCTATTTCGCGCTGTCGCGCACGCCCTTTCCTGACCAGGCCAATGAAGTGATCGCGATCGGCGCGGCGGGCGAGAATGTGGTGCTGGTCGAATTCTGGCTGACCGGGACGCATCTGGGGCCGCTGACCGTGAGCGGGACGGTGGTCGAGCCGACCGGCAAGAGCTTTCGGGTGCGGATGGCGGCGAGCTTTGAATTTGCGCCGGGGACGGATCGCATTATTTGCGAGCGAGCTTATTTTAGTGAGGGGTTGATTGCGAAGCAGCTGGGGTTGTGAGGGAAAGCCGGATGCGGTTATAAAACAGTTCGAGCCGATCGAAAACCCGCCCCGATCTCCCTTATCCGAGGAAATCCAATGAAAATCCGTCTGCTTGCCGTAAATCTGACAGCGACAGTCTTTTTCTTCTCAGCCATCTGTGGTCCGGCCCTTGGCGAAAAGAACGATGCACCGTCACTAACGATCGTTCGCGCCGCGCATCTGATCGATGTTCGCACCGGTGCAATGCTCGACGATGTTGCCGTGATCATCGAGGGAACGGAGATCAGATCAATCAAGACCGGTACAGAGATTCCTACTGATGGCAGAGTGATCAATCTTGGCGATGTCACCCTGCTGCCGGGACTCATCGATCCGCATACCCATCTGTTGCACCAATATCACCGTGAACGCGGCAATGATGATGCCAACCGGATTCTGGAGATCATCGAGATGAACGGCGCTGCGAGGGCTTTGCTCGGGGCAAAGAATGCCCGCGATATGCTCGCGGCAGGTTTCACGACCGTACGCGATCTGGGCAATTCCGGGATCAATAATGATGTCGCCTTGCGCGACGCCGTCAACGAGGGATGGGTCGAAGGCCCCCGGATGTTCGTTTCGACACGCGCTTTGGCTCCGGTCGGCGGCCAGTTCGGAGGTGTGGAGCCCGTTGCGCTGCCGCTAGTGGAGCGCGAATATGTCCGCATCGACGGGCCCGAAGAGGCCCGGCGCGCGGTGCGACAGGCGATCTATGACGGTGCCGACTGGATCAAGGTCATCGTCAATTCGGGTCGCCTCGTGCTGTCACCGGCAGAAATGGAAGCGATAGTGGACGAAGCGCACCGAGCCGGCATCCGTGTTGCCGCGCACGCCACCAAAGGCGACAAGGCGGCGATGATCGCGGCGCGCGCGGGCGTCGACTCCATCGAGCATGGCTACACAATCTCCGACGAAGTGCTGGCCGTAATGGTGCAGAAGGATATTGTTCTCGTGCCAACCGATAGCGAAAGGGCCGATTCTCACAAGGCGCGCATCCGGCGTGCGGTTGCTGCCGGCGTCCACATCGCCATCGGATCGGACCGCTACTACAAAGTGGCTGGCCTGACGCGAGGTCAGGAAGCAGCGCAGATGTACAAGCGCTATATTGATTCGGGAATGTCGAACCTCGACGTGCTGCGCTCCGCCACTCTGGTGCCGGGGGGACTGCTCGATCCAGACGGAACGCTGGGCACGATTGAGCCGGGCGCGAAAGCCGATATCATCGCGGTATCTGGCAATCCAATGGAGGACATAACGGTCCTCGAACAGGTGGGTTTTGTGATGAAAAATGGAGACGTGTTAGCTAACCGTTTTACGCCACTAGCGGCTAATTCCTCGGATAGGACAAGCCCTTGAGCGGGGTTTGTCAGTAGCAGGCGGAACACGAACAACTTGCATGGTTATGGCCGCTGAACACCAGCCCCTTGTCGACGACGGTGGCGAGCGGGAAATGATGAGGCAATGGAAATTATTCTGCCGCTTCATCCCTGCCCTCCCGTCAAAGCGCCAGAGCGTTTTTATTGAGCGCCAAACCGCTGGCCTCGCAGGAACAACTCTTCTGGCCGGGCATTGATAGAGTGCAGGCAAGATCGCCTGCATCCCCCAAGGGCCGGACAGCCGGCCAAACATAAGGACCATGAAAATGGGCGAACTCGTAGACAAAGTAAAAGGCAATGTGAACGAAGCCGTTGGCAAGGCCAAACAGCAGAGCAATGACCCCGAAACCCGCGCCAAAGGCAAGGGCCAGGAGACCAAGGGCAAGGCCCAGCAGGTCAAGGGCTCGATCAAGGGCGCGCTGGGCGACAAGGTCTAGTCCCCGCCTCTCCCTGAATCGCTGGCGCTGCCCGTCTCCCCCACCCCCCAACGCGGGTGGCGCCAACGAAAGAAGCCGTCCCTTTCCGGGGCGGCTTTTTTTGTGGGGTGTTGGGGCGAGAGCGTGGTCACGAGCCGGGCGTGGCGTTCAGACGCACTGCCCCTCCACCACGCTGCGCGCGGTCCGGCTTCGGGTCGATCGATCCCCCAGATCGATCTTGAATTGCCGGGGGCAATTCAACCCGGCGCCCCCCGCGAGCGGGGAGGATGTTTGGGGTGCGCGGCAAGCGATCCGTTCGTGCTGGGCTTGTCGAAGCACAGTGGGATTGGGCACCATCGTATTGCGACGCCTGCCGTTGACCTGCGGTCGCCTTCGGCTCGACAAGCTCAGGGCGAACGGTTATTTCTTGGAGCCAGCCCGCTCCTTACGAACAGGCCTCGACATAGCCGAGTACCGGCATGGTGCCGACATGGATCTGGCTGACGGTGCCGTCGCTGCCGATCTCGAAGCGCAGCGCGGGGTCGCCGCTGGCGGCGTTGGGGGCGGTGAGATATTTACCGGGGGCGTCGACATATTTGTGCGGCGTCGCCGGGAAGGGGAAATATTTCTTCACCTCGGCTTCGGTGGCGCCTGGGCCGATGCCCTCGACCAGCTTGACCTTGGAGCGTTTGCCGATCGAGATGCGGCGGACCTTGTCGCCCTCGACGATCGCATAGGCGCCGGGATAGTCGGGCGAGGAGAGCACCAGGCAGGCGTCGGACGCCTGCGCGCCGCGGACGGCCCAGCTGCTGCCGGCGGGGACCGGCTGCCCGATACTGAGGTCGCCGAGACCCTCGAGCCGCAGGATATTGGGGTCGGCTGCGGCGGCTTCAGGCGCGGGCGCGCTCGGCTTTGTCGGCTCGACCGGCGGCACCGGCAGGGCGTCGGCACTGTCGTCGGCGGGCACGGGATCGGGCGCCGGCTGCGAATTGCAGGCGGCAAGCAGGGCGAGCGGGGCAATTACCAGGAAATGTTTCATGCGACTATGACTCCGTTGACGGCAAAAGGTTCCGGTCCGGGCCGGTAAAATATGCGGACAGTCTAGCAAATTTATCGCGCCTGCCGAGTCAATTTGCGATCGCCGCGCCGGTGGTGGGTCCCGGTCGGTAGTGCCGAGCCCCGGTTCAGCCGGCGGCGGCTCTCGCCTTGCGCACGGCGGCGACGAACGGGCTGTAGTCGACAAAGTCGAGATGGCGGGTGACCTTGCCGTCGACCACGGTCAGCACGATCACCATCGGCGTGACGCAGTCGACCAGCGTGCCGTCGCCGAGGTCCATGCCCCAGTGCAGCGCCCCTTCGTAGAGCGCGCTTTTGTCGGAAATCAGGCTGCGGGTCTTCACAAATTCCATGTGGGTCAGGCTGGCATAGCCGGTGCGGAACCGCTCCATCACCGCGGTCCGCCCGTCGGACAGGACGCCGCCGAAGATATGGCTGGCGGTCGGATCCTGGAAGGTCGCGCTCTCGGCCAGCAGCGGTTCCAGCGTGTCCCAGTCATTGGCGATATAGGCAGCGAAATAGGCGTCGGCGACCGGCGCGGTGGCGGCGGTAATCGCGCTATAGGATGGCGGTTTCGGCGCGGCGGCGGTGGACGGTGTCTCCTGCGCCATGGCGGGCTGGGCAAAGACGGCGAGCGCGCTGATGGCCGCGATGGCGGCGCGCAGGCGCGGTGCGTGGATCGGTTTCATGGATATTCCCCCTCGGTTTGTGATCGAGGCGGCTTAGGCAGGCGCGGCCAGGTGCGGCACGGATTTTCGACGAGCCTGTCTTGCGGCTCGACGGGGGCATTTCCTACAGCGTCATCACGCCCGGACGCGGGTTTTTTAGGCCGTAGCTCTGCTCGCTGAGCGGGGCACCGGCGGCGAGCAGCGCTTCGCGGCGGCCCTTGGGCGACACGCGGATCTGCGCCTGTTCGAAGGGTGCCAGCGCGGCAAAGGCCGGGTGGGCGAGGCAGCGCGCGACGAAGGCGGCGCTGACCGGCCAGCGCTGCGCGTCGATCTCGTAGCCGGCGAAGCGGGCGTTGGGGAAGAAGGTCGCGATCGCGATATCGGCAAGGCCGAGGTCGCCGAACAGGAAACCGTCCGCCGGCAGCTCCGCCTCGAGATAGTCGAGCACGGCGGGAATGGCGGTGTCGATCGCGTGCGCTATCCGCGTAGCATCGCCCGGCTCGCCCCAGACCGCCGGGTGCACGACCTTCTGGTAGAACAGGTCCCAGATGAATATCTCGCCCATCCGGCTGTCGGCAAATTCCTCCAGCCAGCGGGCGCGGGCGCGGTCCGCCGGCGAACCCTGCGGCAGCAGCGCCGGATGATCGGGATATTGCTCGTCGAGCCAGGCGCAGATCACCGAACTGTCGCTCAGCGCCAGATCGCCCTGCACCAGCACCGGAATGCGGCGCAGCGGCGACAGGCGGGTGAATTCGTCATTGCCGAAAAAGGGCGTGATCGGGTCGATCGTATAGGCGAGGCCCTTTACGCCCAGGCAGGCGAGGACCTTGCGGACATAGGGGCTGACATAGCTGCCGATGATCAGGATTGGTGGGGTGGGCTGGGTCATGGGGCTACTCCGGAGATGTAGGCGCGGCGCGAGAGTTTGCGGTGGCTGTGGGTGCAGTTCGTCCGTTCATTCTCTCCCCTCGCTGATGGATTGGCTGGCAATATAGCATCTACGGTGGCGCAGGGTAGGAAATAAGCACAGCGGCCCCGCGCCCGCCGTGCCCGGAGCGGGGACACCGTTGACGAATTGTTGACCAACTTTTGGCATAGGGATGCCATGCCCGTGGAAATACTTGCCCTGATCGACAAGCCGTTGCTGCTCATTGCCGTCTTGGCCGTGGGGGCGGCGCTGGGTATCGCGGTGGAGCGCCTGACCGAAGGTCAGAAACGCGCCGAGCGCCGCGCCTATTGGCAGGGGCGCAACAGGGGCAAGCGGGGCGACCCGTTTGCCGCCATCAAGGGCGGTGCCAAGACCGGGCCGGCGGACGCGGGCGCTATCGCCACCGGCCAGCTGGCCTGCGTGATGGGCGCGGAGTTCCGGGCCCGACCGCTGCTCAACCGGCCCGAGGCGAAATTGTTCAAGGCGCTCGACGCAGCCGTGATCGCGCGCAATCCAGGCTGGCAGGTGATGGCGCAGGTGTCGCTGGGCGAGTTTCTGGCCAGTCCCGACAAGGACGCCTACGGGGCGGTCAATGCAAAGCGCATCGACTTTGCGCTGATGACCCCGGACTCCCGCGTGGCACACGCGATCGAATATCAAGGGTCCGGCCACCACCAAGGCACAGCCGCCGCCCGCGACGCCGTGAAAAAAGAAGCGCTGCGCAAGGCGGGAATCGGCTATCATGAGGTGGTGGCGGGACACACGACGGCGGGGGAATTGCGGCGGCTGGTGGAGAAGCTGGTGCCGGGGGAGTAAGTATCGTGGTTTCGATTGCGGGGTTGGAGCGCCTTTCCTCCGGACTCATATTAACGTGCACTGTCACCGTGAGCAAAAACTTCAGAAATGATATCCCGCATTAGTTAAATAGGATCGGGCGCAAGCAGCGAATTCACTTTCATCCTTGGTCTCGTGCGCCAAGCTAGCTCGGATAAGGAGTTCTCGCTCATAATCATCGGGGTGCGTTTCAAGCCTGCGAAAAAGATTTGCTAAAGCATCAATTCGGTCTTTTCTCTTACTCAACAACTCTATTCTATTAAGATCTAAAATGGTTCTAGTTAACTCTGCGCCAGCGCGTCTATCAATGTGCAGAATCATTGGTCCATAAAATGCAAATTCTTCAGAGGGTTCGCAATCATATGGATCAAGTAAACCTTCCTGATTACCTTTTTTTGTGTTGCATACATCGCATGCCAGTGTCAGGTTTTCCCAATCAAAAGTCAGTTCCGGTTGAATAGATTTGGGAATGATATGCTCGATATCTCCGTAAGTTACATGCAGAGGCTGAGCCTCACAATAAGCACACTTGCAATTTGTTTCTTTCTTTATTGCATCTTTTATCGACGGCTTATTATACTTGCCTTTTCGATACGCAACTTGATCACCTCCAGCGGCAATTTCTTGAAGCAATTCGACTGTCCACGTTGTAGCGTTGTCAGTCAAGATTTCGGGAGCAGCCCCCTTATGGAGCTTAATCAATTAGTCCTCCCCAATTGAAGCGCTGCCTCAGGAAATAAGTGCGACAAACCGGCTTCTTCAACATCTTTCTGAAGATCGGCGATTGTTTGATCATTGAAGGGAGCAATGCGATATCGTGCGATTATTTCTTCTAAACTTTCTTCGATCCACGCTGGAAAAGTTACAGGCACACCAAGCACCTCTCTTAATATCTCATTCGGCGATGTGGACAATTGCCCCTTCTCCAAAAAAATACAGTTTACTCGCCTTGAACCACGCGGTGAATTTTCAGAAGATTCTTCGACAACATCTATGTCTTCATATTTCAATGCATAAACAAAGCTATTCCGACTGCTAGAAACAATAAATGGGCTGTGGGTGGCAACAATAAATTGTACTCTAGGAAAAACTTTAACTAGTGAGGACAAGATTGTTCTTTGCATTGCGGGATGAAGATGGTTTTCCGGTTCATCCATGGTAACTACAAATCGGCCATCGGGTACATCATCCATCAATGAGCGAGTGTAAATTAATGCGGCCATCTCCATGATCGCGGTCAGACCTCCCGATAAAGAATCTATCAAAAACTCCCCTGTTTTGGTCTGCACGACAATGTCTGGAGCATTGACTTTCAAACCAACAAAACCAAGATCTAGGGGCAGAAGTTGAGATAAAACGTCAATAAACCCCTTATACGCTTCTCTTTGCTCGTCGTCTCTGCCGACTGCCGAATTTCCTTCCCCAAAAACGGCCCAATTCGCAATGAGAACCTTTAGGTGGTAGAGAACTGACAGTTCGCTTCGGTTACCGTGAAAAACCGAATACAATTCACCAATCAATGTACCAAACGCAGTTTTGGGGTTTATGCCCCCAAACGCAACATTTGGAATCTGCCGATAATTGGTCATTGCTCTATGTGATGGCATATGGAATCCAATTACAGCCTGTTGGCCAACAATCGTAAGACCGTATTGCTGCTGACCTTGAGTTGGCACTCTTAAGGCACATTTTCCACCTTCTTGATAATGTAAAAAGCCTATATCAGCCCAGTTTTCATCTTCGCTAGGTTGAAACCACTTAGCAATTCGCGTTGGAAATGAAAAAATACCAGAAAGAAACTTTCTCGATCCGCGGACTCTGCCGGGCGTTGCGAGATAAGGTCTCGACGCTCCAATATTCTGTCCCAAAATATTGAGTAAAGTACTTTTGCCTGCACCATTCGCTCCTGTGATGATTGTGAGGTTGGGATGGAACTTAATATCAACGAGAGAAAATTGCCTCCATCCTGTCAGTTGCAGCCTGCCAAACTCCATTTACATCCCCGTTCCATATTTATTCTTGATAACATACTACAATAAATCCAGCCCTGTACATACGTCATAGTTTCTTATCTGAAACAGATCACAAACTTGTTCCACTGGAATATGGCAGTTACAGCCATGCCTAACTCGAAATAGCAAAATTCCAAATCACCATCACCCTACCTCATCTTCCGGCAAGTACAACCGATCCCCTTTGTCCTTGTACACCTTCGCCATCTCGCGCATCCCCTCTTCCGCTGCTGCCTTGCTCGCCGCCGCGGTATCCGCGCCCAGTTTCTCCGACGCCAAGAAACCCTCCGCGCTCTGGTTCTGCTTGCTGGCGAAGTCGCGGACTTCCTGGCTGATTTTCATCGAGCAGAATTTCGGGCCGCACATCGAGCAGAAGTGCGCAGTCTTGGCGCCCTCGGCCGGGAGCGTCTGGTCGTGATATTCCTCGGCCGTGTCGGGGTCGAGGCTGAGGTTGAACTGGTCGCGCCAGCGGAATTCGAAGCGGGCCTTGCTCAATGCGTCGTCGCGGACCTGCGCCGCGGGATGGCCCTTGGCGAGGTCGGCGGCGTGGGCGGCGAGCTTGTAGGTGATGACGCCGACCTTGACGTCGTCGCGGTCGGGCAGCCCCAGATGTTCCTTGGGCGTGACATAGCAGAGCATCGCGGTGCCGTACCAGCCGATCTGGGCGGCGCCGATGCCGCTGGTGATATGGTCATAGCCGGGCGCGATGTCGGTGGTAAGGGGGCCGAGCGTGTAGAAGGGCGCCTCGCCGCAGACGGCCAGCTGCTTTTCCATATTCTCCTTGATCTTGTGCATCGGCACATGGCCGGGCCCCTCGATCATCACCTGCACGTCCGATTTCCAGGCGCGGTGGGTCAGTTCGCCGAGTGTGTAGAGCTCGCTGAACTGGGCCTCGTCATTGGCATCGGCGATCGAGCCGGGGCGCAGGCCGTCGCCGAGGCTGTAGGCGATATCATAGGCCTTCATGATCTCGGTGATGTCGTCGAAATGCTCGTAGAGGAAGCTTTCCTTGTGATGCGCCAGGCACCATTTCGCCATGATCGAGCCGCCGCGGCTGACGATGCCGGTGACGCGCTTGGCCGCCATCGGCACATAGGGCAGCCGGACGCCGGCGTGGATGGTGAAATAGTCGACGCCCTGTTCGGCTTGCTCGATCAAAGTGTCGCGGAAGATTTCCCAGGTCAGGTCCTCGGCGACACCGCCGACCTTTTCCAGCGCCTGGTAGATCGGCACGGTGCCGATCGGCACGGGCGAGTTGCGGATGATCCATTCGCGGGTGTCGTGGATATTGCGGCCGGTGCTGAGGTCCATGACCGTGTCGGCGCCCCAGCGGATCGACCAGACCATCTTGTCGACCTCGTTGGCGACATCGGACGCGACCGCGCTGTTGCCGATATTGGCGTTGACCTTGACCAGGAAATTGCGCCCGATTGCCATCGGTTCGGATTCCGGGTGGTTGATATTGTTGGGAATGATCGCCCTGCCCCGCGCGATTTCGTCGCGGACGAATTCGGGGGTGACATAGTCGGGGATCGACGCGCCGAAGCTTTCGCCGTCGCGCTTATATTCCTTCAATCGCTCGCGGCCGAGATTTTCGCGCTCGGCGACATATTCCATTTCCGGAGTGATGATGCCCTGGCGCGCATAATGCATCTGGGAGACATTGGCGCCCGGCTTGGCGCGCAGCACCTTGCGGCGGACATTGGGGAATGGCGCGACGCCGCCGGAGCGGTCGGGGCCGAGCTGGCCATTGTCTTCCGGCTTGACCTCGCGCTGGGTGACTTCCTCGACATCGCCGCGCGCCCGGATCCACGGGCTGCGCAGCTCGTTGAGGCCGGTCTTGATATCGATCAGCGCTTCAGGATCGGTATAGGGACCGGACGTGTCATAGACCCGGATCGGCGCTTCGCCGCCCTCGAGGGCGATTTCGCGCATCGCGACGCGGATGCCGGAGCCCGAGTGGGCAGCGACATGCACTTTTTTCGAGCCGCGGATCGGCCCGGTGGTGACGCCAATTTCGGTTTTTGCGGGAAGGTCGGCCATATGTTCGTTCCTTTGTCATTCACGGAACGAGGGCGGGATCTTTCCAAATCCGCTCCCTCCCTCCGCCGGTAAGCCCGTCTACACGGTGCCGGATCAGGTTCAGCGGGTCGCAGGGCGTTACACCTGCCTCTCAGACGCATTTACGAGTCCCATCAAAATTTGATGGGATGGCGACTCCCCGGGGATGGGCGGATGGTAAAGGCTCGGGCGGTCGATGTCATGCCCTTTCTGGAAAGCGTGTCGGGTGACGATGCTTTAACCAGACGGTTAAATAGAATAGTATCTTGCAAAATGATCTGCTATTCCGGGCGCCAAGCCCGCAGAGGCGCAGACTGGAGAGAATGATGAAGCAATCGAGCAAGCCGCAGCTGGATGTGATCGTGGTCGGGGCAGGCTTTGCCGGCCTCTATCTGCTGCACAAGTTTCGGCAGATGGGGCTTTCCGCCCGCGCCTTTGAAGCGGGCGACGATGTCGGCGGCACCTGGTACTGGAACCGCTATCCCGGTGCGCGCTGCGATATCGAGAGCATCGACTATTCGTTCAGCTTCGACCCCTATCTCGAGCAGGAATGGGAGTGGAGCGAGAAATATGCGACCCAGCCCGAAATCCTGCGCTACGCCCGCCATGTCGCCGAACGCTTTGATTTGCGACGGGACATCACATTCGGCACGCGAGTGGAACAGGCGGTCTGGGACGAGGATAACACCTGCTGGAACGTTACCACCGACCAGGGCGAGACGGTCAGCGGGCGGTTTTTCATCATGGCGACCGGCTGCCTGTCGCAGCCCAAGGATATCTATATACCGGGCGTCGAGCATTTCACCGGCGATATTTACCGCACCCACAGCTGGCCACATGACGGGGTGGATTTCACCGGCCAGAGAGTCGGGATCATCGGCACCGGATCGTCGGGCATCCAGTCGATCCCGCTGATCGCCGAACAGGCCAAGCAAACCACCGTCTTTCAGCGCACCGCCAATTATTCGATTCCGGCCGGCAATGGCCCGATCGCGGAAGAGAAGCTGGCGGTGAAGCAGCGCTATCAGGATTATCGCGAGGAAGCGCGCTGGACCAAGACCGGCGTGCCGGGCAAGGAAGGGATGGATTTTGCCCTGACCGTGTCCGAGGAAGAACGGCGGCAACGCTATCAGGCGCTGTGGGACAAGGGCGCGATTCCGCATCTCGGCTCGGAATTTGCCGATCTGCTGATCGACGAGAAAGCCAATGACACGCTGGCGCAATTTGTCCGGGGCAAGATCCGCAGCGTGATCGAGGACAGCAATGTCGCGGACATATTGACCCCGACCGAATTTCCGATCTGCACCAAGCGCGCCTGTCTCGATACCCATTATTATCAGACCTTCAACAAGCCCAATGTCGAGATTGTCGATATCAAGGCCGATCCGATCCGCTCGATCACCGCAACCGGGATTGCCACGCGCGACCGGGAATTTGCCTTTGATGCGATCGTCTTTGCGACTGGCTTCGACGCCATGACCGGGGCGCTGCTGGCCGTCGATATCCGGGGGCGTGATGGCCAGAGCCTGAAGCAGAAATGGGCGGACGGGCCGCTCAACTATCTCGGGCTGACGGTCGAGGGCTTTCCCAATTTCTTC
>Ga0208017_100091_pt1 | contig 19256 bp, 19 predicted proteins | sample 30_taG_FD_184104 | JGI IMG/M metagenome (GOLD analysis project Ga0208017, IMG submission 184104) | Marine viral communities from Cariaco Basin, Caribbean Sea - 30_WHOI_OMZ (SPAdes) (version 2) | ecosystem: Environmental > Aquatic > Marine > Oceanic | place: Caribbean Sea: Cariaco Basin... | reverse complement strand
ACATCTACGACGTCGACATCTCAAGCAGCTTGGTTTCCAGAGTCACTGACAACATCTTGGATGACATCACCGCTTGGCAGAACCGGCCACTGAGCAGCGTCTATCCTATCGTCTACTTAGACTGCATCGTCGTGAAGATACGTCAAGACAAGCAGATCATCAACAAAGCTATCTATCTGGCCTTAGGTGTTGCTCTTAACGGTAAAAAAGAGCTGCTTGGCATGTGGCTATCAGAGAATGAGGGCGCTAAATTCTGGCTGGGTGTTCTTACTGAACTACAAAACCGCGGGGTACAAGATATTCTCATTGCCTGTGTCGATGGTTTAAAAGGCTTCCCTGATGCCATCAACACCGTTTACCCCAACGCTCAGGTTCAGCTGTGTATCGTGCATATGGTGCGTTACTCCATGAAGTTTGTGCCATGGATGGATAAGAAGGCCGTAGCGGCTGATTTAAAGGCCATCTACGGTGCTGATACGCTTGAGATAGCAGAGGCCAATCTTGAGCACTTTGATGATACTTGGGGTAAGGACTATCCGCACGTGGTTAAGTCTTGGCGTAATAACTGGGAGGGCTTAACGGTGTTCTTTGAGTACCCGAAAGACATCAGAAGAGTGATCTATACCACCAATGCTATTGAGTCGCTAAACAGTGTGATTCGAACGGCGGTGAATAAGCGTAAGGTGTTCCCCTCTGATCAGGCAAGGCAGCATTCAAGGTAGTATATCTGGCAACCCAGCAGGCCTCTAAAAAGTGGTCGATGCCAATCCGTAACTGGACGTCTGCTTTAAATCGCTTTATGATTATGTTTGATGACCGTATTAGTAAGCATTTAATCTAGACGGCAGTTACACAGAATTCGGGATGGGCTCGTATGAAGGTATTTACTACCTGGCAATCAACAACTTTACAGCAACCTCAAAAAGACACTCATCTTTGATAGTAATACTAACTTTGCCATTATGAGCATTGGCGATAGCTTGCACAATAGATAAGCCTAAGCCTGTTCCTGAATGCATCGTATTCGTTTTATCATGACGATAGAATCGCTCAAACAGTTTATCGGCTTCAATCTGATTTAATGGTTTGTCTAGACGGTTGGTCATAGTTATTCTTAACCAGAGCTGCTCTGGGGATTGAATATCGTCTTTTGGCGCATTAAGCGAGGTGCTTGAAGTGAGGACAGTAGCGGATATCATAATAGTGCTATTACTAGCCGCATAATAAATCGCATTTGACATCAGGTTGGCAAACAGCCGTTGCAATAAGCCTTTATCACCTAGTACTGTTTTAAAATCACCCGATTTTTCAAAGATTATCTCACGATCCTCGGCAATCATTTCAAAGTAATCTAACAGCTTATTGATTAGGACCTCAGTATCTACAGTAGTCACTTGCGAATCACTCAGTCCTTTTTGGGTTTTTGCTAGCAGTAGCATGTTGTTAATCATCGCCGATAATTGCTCTAAGGTGTCATGTTGCTGATGTAATTGTTCGACATATTCCTCTTCCTCTCTAGGTTTATTTAACATGACTTGCGTTTGCGTAATCAGCGTCGCTATTGGCGTGCGTAGCTCATGCGCGATATTGTCTGAAAATCGCGACAACGACTCAAAATTGCTTTCAAGCTTAGCCATCATCGAGTTATAGGATTCTGCTAAAGGTCTTAGCTCTAATGGCATATCACTAACTATTACTCTTTCGCTCAATCTTTCAGGATGAATACCTTTCATCCTTTGCACGATAGTGGATAAAGGGGCAAAACCCCAATACACGCTTAAGGCTGCTATTGAAACCAACAGTAGTGTGATGGCAAATAGGATCAGACTAAGTTGACGGTTAAACTGTAATAAATACTGATGATGCACGTCAATGGGTAAGGCGATAAGGGCAAGCATGTCATCGTCTCCAATAACCATAGCTCGATAACGTCTGTCTTTAATATTTATTACAAACTGTCTGTCATCATGATTTTGCTGTAATGATAATAGGTTAAAGTCGGCACTTAATTCATTAGCAAAGTTTTTGGGAGTACTAGATAGCAATCGCCCCTCTTTATCAGCAATGATAGTTTTTAGATCGTAATCTAGCGCTGATGAATGCAGGTGATCATCATTTTCTGTGGCTATTGTAGGAAGTAGATTTGAAGAAGCTTTCGAGCTTAGCGGTTGTTGAGTGTTTGATGGACTTTGAGGCTTAGGTAGTGTCTGAGAGGCTATTTGGTTATCCGCCTCTGTTACGCGCTTACGTAGATTAAAGGCTGCGTGGGTAATGATTTCAGCATCCATTTGCTCAAAATGGCTTTTAACAGAGTGCTGTACCCAGATATAGATTATCAACTGCGATAAAACGACAAATATCGTCAATAAAAACACAGTTCGCCATAGTAAGGGTAAGCGTCGATTGTCCAATCTATTTATCATATTGGCTATCTTCCGTTTCGCTGGCAGCTTTATTACTAGCTGAAACGTCGACAGCATCTAATCGGTAGCCCATGCCACGCACAGTATGAATTAGCTTGGTATCAAACTCATCGTCTATTTTTATACGCAGACGTCTTATTGCCACATCAATCACATTAGTATCGTTATCAAAGTTCATATCCCATACTTGTGAAGCAATGATTGATCGTGGTAATACTTCACCGCGGCGCTCTAATAGAAACTGTAATAGGGAGAACTCTTTTGCGGTTAGTTTAATGGGCGTGTCTCCTCTATGTACAGTGCGCTTGGCAATGTCCATTTTGAGATCCGCTATTTGCATGAGCGTACTTTTATAGTCGGCTTGATTGGCGCGTCGTAATAAGCTTTTTATCCTGACTATTAACTCTGCAAAGGCAAAAGGTTTGGTCAGATAATCATCACCGCCAATCTCAATCCCCTTGATTTTGTCATCTAAATCATCTTTTGCGGTTAGAAATAACACTGGCGTATGCTTGCCAGCCGCTCGGTAATTACGTACTAGCTCAAAACCGCTAACATCAGGCAGCATAACATCCATGAGTATCACGCTAAACTCTTCAGTCATCATAGCATGGTAGCCATCTAAACCTGTCAGCTGATGATCAACAATGAAGCCTGCTTCACTTAAGCCTTTTTTTACATATTCGCCGAGTTTTAATTCATCTTCTACTAGTAGTACTTTCATAGTAATCCTTCAATATAATTATGATTTTATAATACCCAAATCAATATAAATGACAAAACGGACTGGTATCTGACAAAGATGTCATGCGCTCGTCATCAAATGGTCAGTCTTCGTTTGTTAATCTATACCTATAGTACATAGCGGCTCATTCTTGATACGAGTAGCTACTATGAATTATTACTACAGGTAATTAGTTTCAATATTTAATAATTTATTAAGGATGTTATATGAAAAGCTATCGTTCATTAAAAAAAGCAGCTTTGCTTTCAGTATCGATGTTAGTGGGCATGTCAGCGGCCAATGCGCATACCACAAACTTAGATGCTTCTGTTCTCGGTAATTGTGATGCGCTCACTAGTTTTGCAAGAAACGCAGATCATAATGATGCACAAATGTCCAAAGAGCAAAAGAAAAGTTATGTCGACGCCAGAGTGGCTTGTCAGGTTCAACATCAAGATCAACATTTGCAGTCTGAAAAGTATTTTGTGAAAAAATATGGTAACGATCGTGATAGCAATGCTGAAGCCATATTAAATGAATATATCGCGCATTAAAATATAAAAGTAGTAAGATGACAATATTGTCATCTTGCTGTCATCTCTCTGTCAGAATCAATAAGTTATGCTTTAGACTGAATTAATATCCTAAAGCTTTATGTACCCTCAACTAAATCAATTAAGGATTAACCATGTCACTCTTTAAATCAAAGTCTTTACCTAAAGCAATCGTAGCCACTGCCGTCGCTCTAGTCGTTTCAACCTCAGCTCTAGCACATGACCCTAAAATGCATGCTGAAAAAGATCAAATGAACTGTGAAAAAATGCAAAAGCATATGGATATGATGGGAAAAATGGATCATAGTAAGATGGACATGAGCGATCCTGCCATGAAAGCGATGATGGCTAACATGGGTAAAATGAAGCAAATGTACCAAAAACACTGCGTTACTAACGACAGTAAATCTTAAAAATTTTAGCTCTGTTAAATAGCAGTCAACACTTAACGGAAATAAATTGTTAGGAAAACATATGAAATTTTTATTGGGTGCGCTCTTTACCGTATTTGTGGCAATCGTTAGCGTGTTTGCGGTTGTTACTAGTGGCGTTGTCAATGTGGGAGCTGACCAAGAGCATAGCCCAATGATGTTTAGCTTTTTAGAAACTGCTCGCAATCGTTCCATAGAAAATGCCAGTAAAGATATTGTGGTACCAGATTTAGAGAAGGCTGAGCTAATCAGTTCTGGTGGCGCGGACTATAAGGATATGTGTGCAGGCTGTCACTTGTCTCCGGGAGTGGCACAAACTGACTTTAGTGAGGGCTTGTATCCAAAGCCGCCCAACTTTACCAAGGCTGATATTGTCAAACGTTATCAAACAGAAGACGGTGCAAAGCAAGGCTTTTGGGCAATTAAGCACGGTATTATGGCATCTGGAATGCCTGCGTGGGGCGCGTCCCATGATGACGCTAGAATGTGGGCAATGGTAGCCTTCATTAGATCGTTACCTGAATTAGATGAAAGCCAATACACGATGCTAACCACTAGGATAGATGGCGATATGATGGACATGTCATTTGACGGTGATATGAATATGTCGGATGATGGATCTGGAATGCAGCATTAATTCTTCCATATTCCTTTATAAAAGCGCAGTGCTAAATAGTGCTGCCTTTTGGGATTTAAACTTTGCCTATACTACACTTAGTTATAGGGTATAAATCTTTAGAAGGTTCAACAGATAAGCAGACGCTTAGGAGTAAGTTATGAGACGCTATATAAATATAATGGGCAATGGACATAAAAAGGTATCAGCTTCTGCTCTTTTACTAGTAGCAACGTCAACAGTAATGGCTTGTAGTCAGCCCGATACTAGTGTTTCAAATTCTACTCAAACTGAGCCAACGCTTGCCACCAAAAGTGCTCAAATAGAGCAACCACAACCGCAAATGATGTCTGTCAGTGCTAATTCAGGTACTGGGTCGACAATTCTACAAAACGTCTCGGCTACAGTTTACAAAGATGCTAATTGTGGCTGCTGCAAAGAATGGGTAGGCTATGCCGAAGGTCATGGTCTAAGCGCAACTGCGCAAGACGTTACAGATTTATCTTTATTTAAAGAGCGTTACGGTGTCCCGCAGCAAATGCGCTCTTGTCATACCACCGTCACTACTAATGGTTATGTTTTTGAAGGTCACGTTCCTGCCAAATACATGGCACAGTTTCTAGCCAATCCGCCAACTGATTCCATCGGTCTTGCGGTACCGAGTATGCCAGTTGGTAGTCCGGGCATGGAATATCAAGATAAATTTATGCCCTATAAAGTCATGCAATTGAACAAGGATGGCAGCACTCAAGTGTATGCGGCTATTGAGTCGCCAGCGCAGCAGATGTAGTTCTATTAATAAGTTATCAGATATATAAGTTCAACTCTCATTTCATGGATTAACTTAGGTCAATATTATGAATAAAAACAGATTTAACCGCAGGCGTTTTTTGACAGGGTCATCCACCTTGCTCGGCGCGTCGATGCTATCCACACTACCGACGATGGCTAATAGTGCTTTAACTAAAAGCCAAAATGTCGTAGTCAATAGTGATAGAGCCGATCACATTGTACCTATACTAACGGGTAATGAATTTGATCTTTATGTCAGTGAGAAGATGATAACGGTCAACGGCAAGTCAAGCATGGCAACGCTGATAAATGACTCACTGCCTGCGCCAACGCTTAAGATGCAAGAAGGCGATACGGTCACCATTCGAGTCCATAATCAGCTGAATGAGTCGACCTCTATACATTGGCATGGTCTGCTCGTACCTTTTGAGATGGATGGCGTACCGGGTATCAGTTTTGATGGTATTCCTGCGGGTAGCACCTTCACGTACAAATTTAAACTGACACAGTCAGGCACTTATTGGTATCACTCGCACACTGGATTCCAAGAACAAACCGGTATGCGCGGGGCTATTGTGATTGAACCTAAAGGGCGCGAACGCTATCCTATTGAGGAAGATCACGTTATCCTGCTTAGTGATTGGACGCATCGCGATCCGCATAATCTGCTAAAACTACTTAAGCAGCGTGCTGACTTTGATAATTATCATCTGCCAGACTTTAAAAAGCTATTGTCCGATATTGCCGCTACGGATCTTGAGGCGGCTTATGATAAACGTAAAATGTGGAACCAGATGCGCATGATGCCGACTGATTTTACTGATTTATCTGGTGAGACCACGTTTACTTATCTTATGAATGGTAAAACGACAGCGGCTAACTGGACGCAACTTGTCAAGGCTGGACAGCCTGTCAAACTACGCTTTATCAATGGCTCCGCGCAGACGATATTTGATGTACGCATCCCCGGCCTAAAAATGAAAGTCGTCGCGACGGATGGGATTGATGTCGCGCCCGTTGATGTCGATGACTTCCGTATCGGGGTGGCCGAGACTTATGACGTCATCGTCACCCCAACCCGTGACGCGCATACCATATTTGCCCAAAACATCGATCGCACCGGCTTTGTCGCAACCACGCTTGCCACTAAAAGAGGCGCTCGCGCTGCCATACCTGCTATGGATGATGTTGAGTGGCTAACTATGTCCGATATGATGGGGGCTATGGGTGCTAATGGCTATGATGCCCGTCATGCTAAGACCGAATATGACTTTAAGACCGACATGCGCGTCGATAGTCCACGGATGAATCTCGATGATCCGGGTATTAATTTGCGTGATATTAATCGTAAGGTTTTAACCTATAACCAACTGCATTCTGTCGGCGATGAGATAATGGCAGAGCAGCGCAAACCCACTCGAGAGATTGAAATACATCTAACCGGTAATATGGAGCGCTATATCTGGGCGTTAGACGGTATTATGTTTAAGGATGCGCCGCCTGTCAATATCAAACCGGGCGAGCGTGTGCGTATTACCTTAGTCAATGACACTATGATGAACCACCCTATGCATCTGCATGGTATGTGGAGCGATTTGCGGATGCCTTCAGGTGAGTTTCAAGTACGTAAGCATACGATAATGGTACAGCCTGCACAAAAGATAAGCTTTGATGTCACCGGAGAAGCTGGCAGATGGGCATGGCATTGCCACTTGCTCTATCACATGGAAGCAGGGATGTTTAGAGAAGTTGCCGTTGTTTAATAAACCTTCGAATATGAGCCTTATTATGAAAATATATAAAGTAGGTCTACCGTTTATTGGCATGTCATCTTTGATGCTACTAATGTCACCTTTAGCAAACGCTGCTGAGATGTCGAACATGGATCATGGCAGTATGGACATGTCTGGTATGGATATGTCAGATATGGATCACAGCAGCATGGATATGTCGGGCAATATGTCAGATATGGACCATAGTGGCATGGATATGTCAGGCGATATGTCGGATATGGATCATAGTGGTATGGATATGTCAGGCGATATGTCAGATATGGATCATAGTGGCATGGATATGTCGGGCGATATGTCAGGTATGGATCACAGTAGTATGGACATGTCAGGTATGGATCATAGCAGTATGAATATGGATATGTCTGGAATGCAAGGCGGCGAACCACCTCCTAATGCTCGTAGTCCCGACTACTCAAATGGTGTTGACTATGGACAGTATGGTAAACCGGTAATGATGGGTAGCTTACCGTTATGGGGTGTGTCAGTAGAAACTTTGGGCTATCAGTTTGAGAATGACCAAATCGATTTTGAGTTTGATACGTGGTACGGTACTGATAGTAATCGTGTCACTCTACGCAGTGAAGGTAGTGCTCAAACTAACGATGATAAAGAGATCGATAGCTTAACCTCACTCGCTTATTGGAAGCCGCTCGGTATCTTCTGGAATGGAGAAGCGGGTATTGCTTATAATACTGAAAACGATAAGTCCGCAATCATGGCAGGCATTGTTGGTACGGCGCCGTACTTCGTTGAGACTGACGCAAGAGCTTATCTATATACTGATGGTCAAGTCCAGCTTGATCTTGGGACAGCGTACGAGTGGCGCTTAGATCAGCGTTGGGTGGTCAGACCAGAAGTGCAGTTGACTGCTTTCAGTAAAGATGATACTGACAACGGTATTACTAAAGGTTTTAATGAGCTTGAAACTGAAGTTCGGTTAGCTTATGAAACCCTAAGTCGTCAATTATCACCCTACGTTGGTTTTAGTTATGCATCAGCCTTAGGGGATGCACGAGACTTACGTCGTCAAGAGGACGAAGACGTTGATTCTAATAGTCTGACTGCTGGTGTGATGTTTTGGTTCTAGGTTTCTAGTTCTAAATGCACAAATATCTCATTATTTAAAGTGCTACGTTTAACATTAGTATGAACATTGATACTATTACTAACGTGATAACGACTAAAAAAGCACCTTTTAACAGGTGCTTTTTTGTTAAATTCTTATTTAGCTAAATTTAATAAGTATATTAATGGTTTGACTAAGCAACTAAAGATCAATTTTAAATTGGCTTAACCATATAACTATAAAAAAGGAGTAATCGCATGAACAACGATATGAACCATAAGCAAAAAATGAATCCTTATGTCAAATTTGGTCTGATGATTCTGACCTCCACCATCGTCATGTACATCATGATGTACTTTAATACGTATAAATGGGATCACGTCTATTTTAGTGAGACCCGTGCTTATATGGCGCTGTATATGGGCGCGGTAATGGCAATTATCATGCTCGCCTTTATGACTAATATGTATAAAAAAACCAAGATAAACTTGATGGTTTATGGGGTTAGCGTAGTTTTATTTGCCTTTGGTCTTTGGGGCGTACGCTCACAGCAAACCGTCGATCAGGTGGACTGGATGCAAGCGATGATACCGCATCACTCGATTGCTATTTTGACCAGTTCGCGTGCTGATATCGAAGATCCACGTGTACGTCAGCTTGCTGATGAAATTATCGAAGCCCAAAGACGTGAAATCGCTGAGATGCAAGCACTTATTGATGAATTGGAATAATATATTATGATACCAATAAGTAAGCTCTTCTTTAAAAACTATTTACTATATCGCGTCTTTTAATTCTAACTATACCTACTCCTTACTTCAAAAATAACCTGTAAAACTGAAGTTCTACGAAGAAATAGATTAAGGTCGAATAAGTATGAAGCAAGATAGAGCGACTCGCTATCAGAAGGATAGTTTGACATTATCAGGAACAGTTATGCTAGGTACCGGTGTCATGATCGGTGCTGGTATTTTCGCTCTGACCGGTCAGATGGCTCAGATGACGGGTTCGCTTTTCCCACTTGCTTTTCTAGCCGCCGCAATCGTTGTTTCTTTTAGTGCCTATTCTTATATCAAAATCTCTAACGCTTACCCGTCGGCTGGCGGTGTTGCAATGTACCTGCATCAGGCATACGGAGATCGTTTACCGACTGGATTTAATGCCATGCTGATGTATTTCTCCATGGTTATAGCGCAGAGCTTTTTGGCCCGGACGTTCGGGTCATACACTATGCAGTTATTCGGTGGCGATGACAGCGGTCGCATGGTATCCATCCTTGGCGCCGCGCTTATTCTTGCTGCGTTCTTTATCAATTTACTTGGTAATCGTTGGATTCAGGGGGTTGCATCGGTTATCGGTATTATAAAAATTGTCGGTATTCTTATATTCGGGTTGGTTGGTATCTGGCTAGCTGATAGCTTTGCAGTTGATTCTTCTACATTAGGTGACACTAATACTGTTGGTGACTTTCTTGGCGCAACGGCGCTAGGCATACTGGCATTTAAAGGCTTTACCACGATTACCAACAGTGGCTCGGAAGTAAAAAATCCTCATCGCAACGTCGGCCGTGCCATTGTAATATCAATCGCAATATGCGTAGTTATTTACACTCTAGTCGGTTTAGCGGTGTCTAGTAATCTATCTCTTGCCGAAATCATCGAAACTAAAGATTACTCCTTGGCTGCCGCCGCACGCCCAGCACTTGGCGACTATGGTCTATGGTTCACAGTTGCAATCGCAATGGTAGCTACCGCTGGCGGCCTCCTTGCTAGCATCTTCGCAGTCTCTCGTATGCTTGCTATGTTGACTGAGATGAAGCTGGTGCCTCATCGTCATTTGGGAATGCCGGGAAGCGTTCAAAAACATACGTTGGTCTATACTGTGGTGTTGGGTTTAGCTTTTACGACGTTATTTGACTTATCACGAATTGCAGCGCTTGGCATTGTTTTCTATCTAATTATGGATATCGCCATTCATTGGGGTGTTTTGCGATACCTTCGTCAGGATATAAAGGCGGTGATGTGGGTGCCTATAGTGGCCATACTTCTTGACCTGTTGGTTCTCGGCGGTTTTGTCTGGATTAAACTAAACTCAGATCCATTCGTACTTGGCGTAGCAGTCGTCACTATTGTAGTGATTGCTGTGGCTGAGCAGGTTTACCTGAAATCTTCAGCGAGGAAAAAAGCTATCGAAAAAGATACGCTTGCAGACCATCATTGACAGTAACATCAAAGAGTTTACAGAAAATTGTTTGGTTAAAAATTGCATAGATTTAAGCGTCTGCTTACTATCTTCAAGAATTGATTTCATGCAATACGATATTCATAAAGACAACAGGGAAAGTAAGCTATGAATGAGTCATTTAATCACGCTGGAACTTGGGGTCTCGCACTAATTGTTATTGTTCTGATTTCTTGGTTCTTTTACCGTTATTTCGCACCAAAGAACTGGCGTGAATGGGCGGGTGCTGGTGTAGTTCAGGCTTTCATTATTGCACTTTACGCAGAAATGTATGGCTTTCCGCTCACTATATATTTATTAGTACGGTTTTTTGGTTTGGACAGCCAATATGTCAGCGCTAGCTTATGGTCGACCCTTGTTGGTTTAGGTGAGACAGGCATGATGATCTCAATGCTACTCGGCTATGCTATTGCATTTTTAGGAGTCGGTCTTTTTGCTCAAGGTTGGCGCCAAGTCCACAAAGCACGAGGGGAAAATCGTTTAGTAACTGATGGACTCTATGCCTACGTACGTCATCCTCAGTACACCGGGTTGTTTATTGCACTGTTCGGTGAGGGTGTGGTGCATTGGCCAACTCTGTTTTCAATCGGTCTGTTTCCAGTGATTGTGCTTGTATACACATGGTTAGCTCGACGTGAGGAACGGCATATGTTTGAAGAGTTTGGTAAAGACTACCTTGCTTACAAACAGCAAGTGCCAATGTTTATTCCTCAATGGGGTCAATGGCGTCAACTTGCCGCCGCCGCACGAGTTAAAAAGTAATATCAATACAGGATAAAGCTTTAATTCATACAAATCCTTAGAGTTAGCATGGTTAGATACGATTGGTTATCTTGAGCTTGAACCACATCATACAATAGTGAGGATTACTAAGATGGTCAAATCAAACTTAACAACAAGTACTTTAAGGATTGCCCCTGTTGGCAATAGTGTATCGTTGTTTCTACTTATTAGTTATCTATTATGCATAGGGTTTGGTTTACTCGCACCCGAACAGATAGCGATGCACGAAGCTTGGGCGCCTCTGCTACCTGGCTTTGAGTGGTTGAAGTGGACAGGTTTTCTAATTGGGTTTGTCGAATCGTATCTTTACGGTTGGTATTTCGCAATCTTATTCGTGCCATTATACCGTTGGTTCGCCAAAGTGCGCTAAAGATATTGATATATTAACAGTCAGTAAACCTCTTCGGTTCGAGTAAAAATTAATTGAAGAGTTGGAGTGATCACAGTTTAGACTGAGGAGAAATCATAATGAATGGGTCAATGCATGGCATGATGAACGGCTCAATGATGTATAGCATGGGCTGGGTTATGATGCTTATCTGTTTGTTATTCACCCTACTATTTTTCGCAGTACTAGTACTAACAATCATGGCACTGCTCAAGTATTTGCGTGATAAAAACTAAATTCCAATTGAAAAGTATAGAAATTATTTTTTAGAGGTTTTTAGATTAATGATTAGATGAATAGCAATCGAGGATTGATGATAGTGCTTTAAGAGTTGTACTTATTATCAATATTTATTGTCTTCAAGGAGTGGTTTTATGAAACATATTGCCGATGAAAAATCTATCAAAGGTGGTCAGTACGATAAAGTACCGGAAAATTATAGCGGTACGGTCTATATTTGTCCTATGCATCCAGAAGTAAGAGATGTTGAAAAAAGTGACTGCCCAATATGTGGCATGTTTCTTAAACCTGAAGACGAAGTTGCTGAATCCAACAACCATGAAGATAGTCATGCGCATTGTCATGGAGCGGATGCTAATAATAGTAATGAGGTAAATTCTGTCGAAGACGATAAGTACGACAAGATACCGGAAAATTATAGCGGTACGGTCTATATTTGTCCTATGCATCCAGAAGTAAGAGATGTTGAAAAAAGTGACTGCCCAATATGTGGCATGTTTCTTAAACCTGAAGACGAAGTTGCTAAAGATGATAGTCACGCTAGCTGTCATGGAAAGGATACTGATAGTAGCGGAGTAAAATCTGTTAAAGGCGGTAAATACGATAAAGTACCTGCTGATTACGATGGCACGGTATATACCTGTCCTATGCATCCTGAAGTGAGAGACGTTAGAAATAGCGGTTGTCCGATATGTGGTATGGCGCTTGAGCCCGAAACGCTTACTATCGGTGAAGAGGACACCTCAGAGCTTGACGACATGACTCGTCGTTTTTGGATATGTACCGTGTTGACTGTACCGCTATTAATATATGTGATGAGCGGTATGTTTGGAGTTGACTTTAGTCAGTATGGTATACCTTCACAGGTTTTACAATGGGCTGAGTTAGTGCTCGCGACCCCTGTAGTGCTTTGGGGCGCCGCCCCGTTTTTCGTTCGTGGCTGGCAGTCTATAAAAAGCCGCAATCTAAATATGTTTACTTTGATTGCGATAGGCGTAGGCGCTGCTTATATTTTTAGTATTGTCGCGACCTTTTTTCCCGATATTTTCCCAGACAGTTTCAGAGATGCCTCTGGTCAAGTCGGAGTCTACTATGAAGCAGCAGCGGTCATTGTGACCTTGGTGCTACTGGGTCAAGTATTAGAGCTCAAAGCCAGAAGCCAAACTTCAGGTGCGATTAGAGCTTTGCTTGAGCTCGCACCACCAACCGCAAGACGTGTCGATGAAAACGGTGAAGAAGTCGAAGTCTCGCTTGATGAGGTCGTCACTGGCGATAAGCTACGGGTTAAACCAGGTGAGAAACTACCCGTAGATGGTACAGTGATCGATGGTAATAGTAGTGTTGATGAATCAATGGTGACGGGTGAGCCAATCCCTGTATCAAAAGTAGCAGGAGATACAGTGACTGGTGGTACGGTAAATGGCACCGGAACGCTATTAGTCGAAGCGGTCAATGTTGGAGCAGATTCAGTATTATCTAAAATTGTACAAATGGTTGCTGAAGCCCAGCGTAGCCGCGCGCCTATCCAGCGCTTGGTAGATCAAGTGGCGGGTTGGTTCGTACCTATTGTTATTGTCACCTCTATCATAACCTTTATTGTCTGGGCGATATTCGGCCCTGAGCCCGCTATGGCCTATGCCTTGGTTAACGCGATTGCGGTACTGATTATTGCTTGTCCTTGTGCCCTTGGTCTAGCGACGCCGATGTCCATTATGGTTGGTACCGGCAAAGGCGCGCAAAACGGCGTCCTCATCAAAAATGCTGAAGCGTTAGAGAGTATGGAAAAAGTCGATACCATTGTCGTCGACAAGACCGGAACACTGACCGCTGGTAAGCCCGAGCTTACCGCAATTGATGCGCAGGTAGGTCAAGATGAAGACGAGTTCCTCGCATTGGTAGCCTCAGTAGAAAGCGCTAGCGAGCATCCTTTAGCAGAAGCTATCGTTAGAGCAGCTCAAGAAAGATCACTCATTATTCCTAAAGCTACTGACTTTAATTCGACTACTGGCGAAGGCGTACAAGCCGTGGTCGATGGTAAGAAAGTCGCTATTGGTAACTCTAAGCTTATGGAAAGCCTAAATAGTTTTGATAATGAGCTGTCCACTAAAGCTGATGTCCGTAGAAAAGACGGTGAAACGGTAATGTTTGTGGCTATAGACGGTAAAGCTGCTGGTATTATTTCAGTTGCTGACCCTATTAAACCAAGCACTAAAGAGGCTATTTCACTGCTTCATGACGCAGGTTTAAAAGTTGTGATGCTAACCGGTGACAACGAAAAAACCGCGCAGGCAGTCGCCAATAAACTAGGTATTGATGAAGTTCATGCGGATGTCTCACCAGAGGATAAAAACCGTATCGTCAAAGAAATGCAAGACAGCGGTAAATTGGTCGCTATGGCGGGTGATGGTATCAACGACGCACCAGCGCTAGCGCAAGCTAATGTTGGTATCGCTATGGGAACCGGTACCGATGTGGCGATGGAGAGTGCGGGCATTACCCTGCTAAAAGGTGATTTAATGGGCATTGCCAAAGCTTATAAGCTTAGCCACGCCACCATGCGCAATATCAGACAGAATCTGTTTTTTGCCTTTATCTACAATGCACTTGGTGTTCCTATTGCCGCAGGTGTGCTCTATCCCATATTTGGGCTTCTGCTCAGTCCGATGATAGCAGCGGCAGCGATGAGCTTGTCGTCATTCTCGGTGATTGCTAACGCGCTGCGATTGCGCCGTTTGAAACTATAATTCTGGTACGGTAAAAAGTGTTCTAAAGCACACTGACACATACTGGTCTAAACAAGATCACAAAATATAAGGATACCGTTATGGGCAGCTTTTCTATTACACATTGGCTGATTTTATTGGTCGTAGTGGTGGTCGTATTTGGTACTGCCAAGCTTAAAAATGCAGGTAAAGATTTAGGCGGTGCGGTGAAGGGTTTTAAAGAAGCGGTCAAAGATGAAGAACCCGAGAATGCTCGCAAAAATCATGTGCTTAGCCATGAAAATAGTACGCCAGCTGCAAGTAATGATTTAAATACGCGTGTAGGTAATCAGGCTGATGATATGGAAATCAGCCCTATTTCCACTGATGACCAGCCTAAAGTATGAAGCGCGCCGCTTATAAATAGCGGCACTAAGTAGTCTATTAATATATGTGACTGTTATGTTTGATATTGGGTTTTCCGAATTACTCTTGTTTGGCGTCATTGCTTTAATCGTATTGGGCCCAGAAAAACTGCCGCAAGCCGCACGTACCGCTGGGCAATGGTATGCCAAACTGCGCCGTACAGTATCCACTCTACAATCTGAAATAGAAGCTGAGCTTGATCTAGCTGAAACACGTCAACAAATGCAAAATGAACTTGCGAAAATCCGTCAGACCGAGTCGGATATGAAGCGCGAATTAGCAGAAATGCGTGGCAGTATGCAAAAGTTTGAGCAGTCACAGAACCAAAGCCTAGACGCTTCACATCAGTCAATCACCCCTTATGATAAAGACCATCAACAGAATACTACCTCCTCGTTCATTAAACAGGAGGCGGATCAGTGAGCCTATTTAAACGGCAAAAAAGTCGCCAAAGAAAGTTAGCAAATACAGATGCTAAGGCGTCAGATGCTACCCATAATGTTGAGACTGATAATGTGCTGAATGTGCTTAGCGACATGCCTATTACTGAGCATTTGATTGAATTACGCAAGCATCTCATCAAAATATGCGTAGCCGTTTTGATCGTCTTCTTAGCATTGGTAGGGTTTTCGCGTGAGCTCTACAATCTTTTATCAGACCCTCTGGTTGCGCAGCTGCCTGCGAATTCGACTATGATTGCTACTGATATTACCTCGAACTTTATGGCACCTATTCGCTTGACGATTTTCGTTGCTGCCTTTGTAGTGATGCCGTATATTCTGTATCAAATTTGGTCATTTATAGCGCCTGGATTATATAAAAAAGAGAAAAAAATCACTATTCCAGTGCTGATATCTTCGATATTCCTATTTTATTCTGGTGTCGCTTTTGCCTACTTTGTGGTACTCAAAGGCGTATTGAAGTTCTTTATTTTATTCGCCCCGCAAAACGTTATACCTATGACCGATATCGACAGTTATTTAAGCTTTGCGCTAAAGTTATTTATGGTATTTGGACTGACTTTTGAGATTCCAGTGGTTACTTTATTATTGATAATGGTCGGTATCATATCCACTCAGAGTCTAGAGAGTAAGCGCCGATATATCATCGTCGGTTGTTTTGCTGTGTCAGCGGTAGTCACACCGCCCGATGGGGTGTCAATGCTATTGCTCGCGATTCCTATGTGGCTATTATTTGAGCTGGGTTTACTCTTAGCAAAGATATTAATTAAAAATGAACGAAATAATGATTTAGTCTCAGGGAATGAAACATTAGAAAGTAGCTAGCACTACTTAAACACGCCAAGAACCTTTTTTACTTTTTACTTTTTACTTTTTACTTTTTACTTTTTACTAGAGTATGTCAGCGTGAGTACTCTACTTAGCGACGGACTCTAAATGGAACACCCAACTAATAACAACGAAAAAAATGACGGTCTTGCAAATCGACTTAACCAAGAGTGCTACTGCATTACCCTTGATCGTAAAGCGCTTAATACAAGCCTTCAAGATCAATTGGTAGAAACTAGAAACAATCCAATAGGAGCGAACGAGCTTAATAAGCTTTTTTCAGCAACACCCGTGTTCGTTCCCAAAACAGAGATAGAGGCGATGGAGCGAATCGTCAGGGCTATCGAGTCAGCTGCCGAACTGCCATTGTATCAAGAGCAAGTGCTGTCGTGGGCACCAGAAATAGCTGCTTTCGACCCAGGCCCAATAGGGGCCCTCATGGGTTATGACTTTCACTTGGGTAGCGATGGACCTCAGCTCATCGAGGTCAATACTAATGCCGGTGGCGCATTTCTGAATGTGTTGCTCGCTCGCGCACAAAAACGCTGTTGCAACCCCTCAGAGCAAAGCGCTGCAACCAATCAAATGCTAGATAGGTTCGAGGAAGCAGTGTTTGATATGTTCAAACAGGAATGGCAGCGACAGTCCGCTGTTGCTATGCCCAATCGGATAGCCATTGTGGACAATGACCCCGAGAGTCAGTTCATGTTCTTAGAGTTTGAGTTAGCCTGTCAACTGCTCCAAGCTAGAGGTATTGATACTGTGATACTTGATCCCTCTGAACTCGAGTATATCGACGGTACGTTAACAGCCCATGGCCAGAAAATCGATATGATTTACAATCGGCTTGTCGACTTTGCATTTGAGGACCCTGACCATGTATTGCTTAAGCAGGCTTATTTAGAGGGTGCTGTGGTAGTGACACCCAATCCCCGCATACATGCTATGTTGGCCAATAAGCAAAACCTGACTTTACTATCCGATACGCAAACTTTGCAGTCGTGGGGACTAGGTGATGATGATGCAGAATATCTAAAAAAGTCAGTACCAACTACCAGAATAGTTACAAAAGAGGATGCAGCAGAATTATGGCGTACTCGGAGACAATTGTTTTTTAAGCCAGTAGCTGGTTATGGTAGTAAGGGCGTTTACCGTGGCAGCAAGATTACCCGCCGCGTATTCGAGACTATTTTAGATGAAAGCTATATTGCGCAGACCTTTATCCCTGCTACAGAGCGATCAATAAAGATTGATGATGTGGTGACGACTAGAAAGGTAGATATACGTCTTTATACGTATGGCGGAAAACTGTTACTACCTGCTGCGCGTGTGTATCAAGGTCAGGTGACTAACTTCCGTACGCCAGGCGGTGGATTCGCGCCTGTCTTTCAGGTGTGATCGTCTAGGTCTTATTTAGATGGCATTAGGCTGTTATAAGTCCGGTTAACTAATTGGTGGTGTGTCAAAAAGTATGCTGATTAAAACTTGAACAATTTTTGAAGCCTTGAAAGCCCTATAGAATCAGAGAACTTAGCATAGATTTCTTATTGACTTCTATCGCCAGCATACTTTTTAGAACACCACCAGATATCCATATAGCGTCTGATTATATTCAAAGTTTATTTGGTAATATCCAATCGCTAATTGAATCAAATGATATTGTAGAAATCAAAAAAATATAGCTGTATTCGGAGTTATGATGAAGTATTCTTCAAATTAACATAGAGACTTAGAAAGCTAACATAAAAATGGGAGCTCTAAGCTCCTATTTTTTGAGTGAACCGTACCGGGTTTGGAGACCCTCCGACATAGTGTCGTCTAGCCCTGCTTTAACACCCGATAAACCGTAGCTACCCCAACACCAACCGCCTTAGCGATCTCCTCTTTTGTCATATTGTTTTGACTGGCTAATTCTTTAATACGATTGTGTTTCGTTGTATTAGGCTTCTTACCAGTGGGCTTATAACCACTGTTCGCCAACCCCTGCTTAATACGTTCTCTACGCTTATCGTTATCAAGCTTTGCCATCGTTGCTAATAAGTCGATCAGCATATTGTTAATTACCCTAAGGATGTCGCCTGTCATACCCTCGCTAACCGTATGTGTAGTTGGTAGATCAGCCACCACCAATCGCAAACCTTTATCTTTGATGCGCTGCTTTAAGATAGCAAAATCATCCTGAGACAATCTACTCAATCTATCTACACTCTCAACAAGCAATATATCGCCTTGCTCAGCATCATTGAGTAACTTAGTGAGTGCTGGTCTATCTAACTTTGTACCACTGAAATGCTCTACGTACTCAACATGGTTATCATCATAGCTTTGGCTAAAGCTAATCAAGTCAGACAAGGCTCTCTTAGCGTCTTGATCCTTAGTGCTGGCTCTCACATAAATACGAACAGTCATAACGCCACCTCTATTATTTAGACTTAATAATTAATGTTCATTGATAATAGCAAGATATTACTATCATTTAATAACATAAAAAAGTCTAATGATAGATAGGTTATCATTTAAAGGTTTTATGTTTTATGTTTTAGGTATAGGCTAATGATAGGAAAAAAGCACAGCAGCCAGTCTTATAATTCAAAAGTCTGTTATAGATGGTTCCATGCTAACAGTCTGCTTTAAGTAGTCTGTTAATATGTTTGAAGGGTGAGATAGCTGGTTCCTTTGGGGTATAGCTTTTGAAACCATTTTTCTTTATATTGTCACTTAGACAGGCTGGGCATTTGATGTATAGTGTCATTTGCATTTCACTATTTATCAATTTCTCAGCCTGTTT
>Ga0208017_100090_pt1 | contig 21596 bp, 22 predicted proteins | sample 30_taG_FD_184104 | JGI IMG/M metagenome (GOLD analysis project Ga0208017, IMG submission 184104) | Marine viral communities from Cariaco Basin, Caribbean Sea - 30_WHOI_OMZ (SPAdes) (version 2) | ecosystem: Environmental > Aquatic > Marine > Oceanic | place: Caribbean Sea: Cariaco Basin... | reverse complement strand
GGCCGCCCGGTCCTCGCTCTTCAACGTGAGCCGGTAGCCGGCTTGCAAGGCGAGCTGGCGCAGCCAGGTTCTTTGCGTACGCCCATTCCCCTCGATGAAGGGATGCGCCGCATTGATCTCGTTGACGTGCTCCGCCGCGCGTTCCGCGAAGCGCTTCGGATCGAGGCCCTTCAGGTGGTTCTCGGATTTCAGCAGCGCGAAACGCGGTTCCAGCGATGAGGCGATGTACTCGGGGCGCGCGAAAGGAGCCACGTCGCGCCCCGTGGTGTAGGTCCGTTCCTGCCCCGCCCAGGCGTAGACGTCCTGGAAGAGATGGCGATGGATCGCCTTGAAGCCGGCATAGTCGAGACGCCGCGCCGCCGGCGGCAAGCCTTCCCGCTGACGGATGCGCACGAACCGACGCTCTGCGACTTCAAGCGTGGCCGCGTCGCGGATATCGAGCTTGTTGATGAGAACGTCCGTGCCCGGGTAGCGAAGGCGGCGGTAAATTTCTTCTTCGCGCGCATCGCGCTGGCCGCTCATTCAGCCGCCGCAGGCTTCCGGTTCAGCCCTTGGAAATAGGCGATCATGCGTGCGCGCTGCTCATCAGGCGAGACACCCGCGCGCTCCATTTGCTCAAGCAGCTCGGCGCTCTCCTGGTCGTCGGCAAGCCCCTCGATGTCCGCATCCACCTCGGCCTGCTGCGCGCGCCAAGCCATCTCGGCAGGGTCCTGCGAGGCAAAGATGTCCGAAAGATCGGAAGGGGTTGGCGAAAGGCGCTGTGTCATCCTCTAAGTATACTGTTTTTGGAGGGAAATTTCAAGCTTCGCGACCGGCGATGCGCTGGTAGTTGGAGAGCTACGCTTGCCACCTGGTGCCCTTGGCGCTGGCTGTGGAGTTGATCGCCTGTTCTTCGGAGCCGCCTTCGCTGATGCCGTCTCGGAGTGGTTTCGGGATTCGGCGCAAGGGCGCGAAGCGGGACCGGAGCCACGCGCAGCATGCTCTTCGCATGCGAGCATGGCGAGGACCCACCCCTTGTGGCGAATCCTGAAAGCGCTCAGGCATCTCTTAAGCGAAGGAGGAACCGGAGGATCAAGCGCGATCCAGCCTGTTCTTTGGTGAGTCCTGAAGCGGAAAATACGAGGCCGCGTTGCGGCCGAGCCGTTTCTTGTGCGGCTAAAGCCGCAAGGGGCGTTGCCCCCTCTGCCCTTCGGGCATTCACCCCCAGGATATTTGTGGAACAAAGATATCATGGTACAATGATCTCACGGTACAGGCGGGGACGCCGATGACCGTGAACGGAGATATCCGAGAACGCTTCTTCCTACCACAGGGAGGGGCGTTTTTCATAAGTCCGAACCGACTCACACGCTCCCCTTGCCGAGAAAATCTGCTTCGAGCCTCTCGATTACTACGTGGAAGCGCTCACATTTCGAGTTATCCACAGGTCGCCCAGAGTTAAGTATGTGTTAAATATAGTGTTACGCTGTGGATAAGCACCTGTATGGTACTGTTTTAAAAGAGAGATTCAAAACGACCGGTGTGTAAAAGCACGAAAGATGGTGTGTAGAAACACGATAAACGGTGTGTAAAAGCACGAAAGATGGGTCTTGGTGGGTGAAAACACGAAAGCGCTTGACGGGGTGGGTGAAAACACGAACTATGAGGCATGGTGGGTGAAAACACGAAAGAACGGTCTCCCCTTCTCCCTGACAGGATGCAGCAGGGAGATTTCTTCGTGTGCGATATCTTCGACGCCGCGCCGAAGGGCGACATGGCCTCGATGGAGCATCCGGTTTTCTCGATCTCGACCAAACCGGATCGCAATATCCGGCGCTATGAGAACGGCAGGAATTTCGTTGAAGTGACGCCCTCGGTTCGGGGCCTGGCGACCGTCCATGACCGGGATATCCTGATCTTCTGCATTTCCCAGGTGATGGCGGCGATCAACGATGGCCGCGAGGGGGAAATTCGCCCGACTCTCCGCTTCAAGGCCTATGATCTTCTCACCGCGACCAACCGCGGGACCGATGGGCGCGGCTATGAACAACTCCGCGCCGCCCTGGAGCGGCTGTCAGGAACGCGCATCACGACGAACGTGACGACCGGCAATGTCGAGGTCCTGGACGGGTTCGGCCTGATCGATCGCTTTCGCATCGTCCGCGAAACCCGCGACGGGCGCATGCAGGATATCGAGGTCACGCTGTCGGAGTGGGTCTTCAACGCCATCAACGCGCGCGAGGTGCTGACCCTGCACCGGAACTATTTCCGGCTGCGGAAGCCCCTGGAACGCCGCCTCTACGAGATCGCGCGCAAACACTGCGGGCAGGCTTCAGAGTGGAAGATTGGCATTCAAAAACTCAAGGCGAAATGCGGCTCCCACTCGACGGATAAGGAGTTTCGGCGGCTGCTGTCGAACATCATCGCAGAAGACGCCTCCCACGCTCACATTCCGGATTATGGCCTGTCGCTCGACGGTGACATGGTGATCTTCCACAACCGGAACTCGATGCTTCTTGCAAAGCCTGTAGAGGCATGGACGGGCCGGCTTGACCCCGAAGCCTATCACGACGCGCGCACCGTCGCGCCGGGCTGGGATGTGCATATGCTCGAACAGGAATGGCGGAGCTGGCTCGGGGACAACGAGATTGAGCCAAAGGCCCCTGCCCGCCATTTTGTGAAGTTCTGCCGCACCTGGTTTGAGAAACGCGGCCGGCCATAGAAAAGCACAAACCCACATTTCAACATTACATCTTTACCACATTATAATGTGGGTTTGCACAAATGCGCAAATCAGGTAATGTTGAAGACATGATCATCTCTTTCCTCAATCAGAAAGGCGGCGTCGGCAAAACCACTCTTTCGGTGAACGTTGCCGCTTGCCTGGCATCTCAGGGCCGCAAGGTGCTCCTGGTCGATGCTGACAAACAGGGCTCGGCCACGACCTGGGCGAGCCTGCGCGACGAGACGCCGTTTCAGGTGGTCTCGATGGCCCGCGAGAACCTGGCCAAAGATGTCCTGAAGCTGGCCGAGGATTTCGACGCCACAGTGATCGACGGCCCGCCGCATGCCGAAGGCATCGCGCGCGCCTGCATCATCGCTTCCGACTTCGTAGCGCTTCCAATCGAACCGTCTGGCCTTTCGACTTGGGCCTCTGATTTGACCGTGCGCCAAATCCAAGAAGCGCAGGCGTTCAAAGAAACCATCAAATGTGGGTTTGTGGTTTCCCGCAAAATAGGGAACACGGTGATCGGGCGCGAGATCCGCTCGATGGCCGCCGAATCCGGCATCCCGCTTTTGACGGCCGAGGTTGAGCAGCGCGTCGCCTATGCAGAAAGCCTGACGATGGGAAAGACCATCTTCGAATGGTCTCCCACTGGAGCCGCCGCCAAAGAGATCGCCGCCCTAACCGAGGAGATCGCCAGCCATGTCTAAGAAGAGCTTCACGGCGGCCCCTCGGCCCAAGCACCTCACGGCTGAAACCATAGATGCCTATGTGCAGGGCGGGGCAGGGCATGACACAGCGGCCAAGCCGGCCCCTGAGCCGGTCACCAAGCCCAAAGACATGCCAATGAAGCGCCTAAGCCTGGACCTGCCCGAAGATGCGCATCGCCGGTTCAAGACCGCATGCAGCGCGACCGGGCGAAAAATGGTCTCTGAGCTGCTGGCCTACATCGAGCAGCGAACCGCCGAACTCGAAGAAGAAGCCGGCTTGCAGCGGAAATGATCAAAACCACATTTGTGGTTTTGATCATTTGGCGATCTTCTCAGGCTTGCAGCGCATTGACGATCCTAAGTGTGCGTCGTGTGAAGCCGGCAAGCTCCGTTGGATCAATCTGATCAGGCGTAGCATCAGCCACATTCTCACCGTGATGATACTGGCTAGTATATCCATTAATCTGATCCAACTCGTCATATATCGCATAAGCAGGATGCGCTTCACCACCCTCCCGTATCTTCCGAACGATATCCCCCAACCAATCACCAGCGATGAAATTACCTGAATATGTAGTCTTGCAGTGAGTTTCTAGTACGACGCGCATCTTTCGAATAATGTCGAGCAAGCCGCCCACCCCGGTCCTCAGGTAGGTTTGTAGGTCGTCGATGTCGGTTGCCGTACGGCCACGACAGGCATGCTCCAAGTCTACTAGCATGATCTTGGAGCCCTGGGCGCGATGGTCAGCGATCTGCAATGCCACACGCTCGGCTGCCGGCGACTTGTCCCAAACCTGCTTGAGGAAGGTGGCATCGTGCGAAAGCACGATCACTTGCGCGCATTTCCCGGCCACCTTCATGATCTCATGTACCGTCTGCCGGCGGCGGAACGCGTCCTGACTGTTAAAGGGGTCATCGAACACGACGAGCTTTCCGGCGGCGGCCGGGTCCCGTTCAAGATGCGCGAGGAAGAACGCGAGGGCGAGCGTGGTGCGGTCGCCGGCGCTGAGGGTGTTTTTGAAGCTCGGTCGATCACCAGGCGTCTTGCTGTCACCAAGATCAACCGCCGTGTCGTTGATAACGAGTTGATAGCTCGATGCGGCTACGCCGCCAGGGTAGGTGTGCTTGGTCTCGGCAATAGTGAACCCGGCATTAAACGCTTCCAGATATTCGTTGATGCGCCGCTCGTAAGGCTTCACCACTGTTTTGGTGTGCGCGTCGAGTTTCTTCCTGATCGCGTCCTTGCGTGCTTCGATGCCGTCTTTTTCGCCGGAGAGCTTCGTATAGGTGCCGCAAAGCTCGGCCACGTCCGCGCGGTGCCGCGTCTGGATCGCCGTCAGGTGGGCGAGCTCGGCCTCAGCCGCTTTCAGGTCGCCCGCATCGGCAGCGGCCTTCTTGTCGGCAATGATGACATTCGCCGCCCGGATCGCGGCGTTCGCTGCCTCGATGGCCGTGGCGGCCCGATCGTAAGCGGTGAGGGCAACCGTGAAACCTTCATCTGGCGCGATCGGTTCGAGCGGTACGGCTGCCTTGCGGTCGAGAAGGCCGGTCGCCAAGGCGGCAAGCCTGCGGATCGCCTCGACGGCCTCGGCCGACAAGGCGAGGGCAGGAGCTTCGATCGCGCAGTATCTTTGCCAAAACTCGACACTGCCCTTGTTCTGCTCCGCGATGGTGTCAAGGCGGGCCAAAGCGGCATCACCCATGTCCCGAGCGACATTCGCTTTCATAGTAGCGATCTCATCCGCCAGCGCCTCATAACGTTCGCTGAACACGGCCCGAAAAGCGGCGATCAGCGGAAGGCCCTGAATATCCTGACCACAGAAAGGACAGGTATCGTCGGCATAGCCTAGACCGTCTGAGATCCATTTGCCCCCGCGGGCCGTCATTCCGTGTCCGGCCAGGTGCGCCGACAGTAGCTGTTCGGCGTCCTGCGCAATATCATCGATGGTGCGAGCTAGCAGGCCGGTGAACTCTGCCGGCAGGGCTGGAATACGGAATTCCGAAAGAGCGGGACGTGCGCGCAGCGCCCCAGCCTGCCGAAGCGCTTCCACGCTCTGGGCCTGAGCCTGGATCAGCTCGGCAATGTCCGGTGTTTCCGGCAGGGTAATGAAGGCGTCCAGCTTCATACCGGCCGGCACATGCGGCTGAACTGCCTTGCCCGCCGTGGTGATTTCGCCAGTTTTGGCGCGGCTTTCGGCGGCAAGCCTAGCATCTTCCGCCGCCAGCTTCACGCCCGCGTCACCGACGATGACGCGATAGAGATTGCGCTTGTGCTCGATGTCCACGACCTCGCCGGAATGGACGTTCTCCGCGACAAACACACCGTCGAAGATAGCGATTTCCGGTTTCGTCACATTCCAGGCCGCGCCATCGAAACGAGCCTGCCCGCCGTCCAGCCGCAGCTCGATCACCGGCGCGCCTGTCGCGCCGAGGGTTTTTCGCCCGAGGACATGCGCCGGATCGCCAGTTTGTAGAGAGCGCAAGACGGCGCAGAGCGTTGTTTTCCCGTAGCCGTTTGCGCCCGCAATAAAGGTGTGCTTGGCAAGTTCCGGGTTGCCTGGCGCGGCCGAGCTGCGAAATCGCCCAACGTTCTTAACGGATATGATTTTCTTGAGCATCTCACTCCCCCCTAGCTAGGCCCGCCGAATGGTCTTCACGCTAACCTGAAAAAGCTGAGCGATCTCGGAGAGGCGGCGACCTTCCTCATCGCGCATACGACGCACCTCGACCCTCTGTGCCGGCGAGAGGGCAGGGGGGCGGCCTCCGATCCTACCGCGCCTTCTAGCGGCCTCTAGCCCCTCCCTGGTTCGCTCTGCGATGCGCTCGCGCTCGAACTGCGCGATCGACGCGAAGACATGGAAGGTCAGCCGGCCGGCCGGCGTGGTGGTGTCGATATCTTCGGCCAGCGACCGAAACCCGCCGCCGTGCTCTTTGATGGCCTCCACGATGTCGAGAAGGTCGCGCAGCGACCGCGCCAGGCGGTCGTACTTCGTGACCACGATCACGTCGCCCTGGCGAAGCTGAGCGAGGAGCTGATCGAGCTGGGGGCGCGTCCTGGTCGAGCCGCTGATCTTGTCGGAAAAGATGCGCTCCGCGCCGGCCGCTGAAAGGGCGTCGTGCTGGGCTTCAAGCTTCTGGTCGTCGGTCGAGACGCGGGCGTATCCAAATATCATCTTCTAATGATGCCACAAACGTCCCAAAACCCAAAGGGTTTTGCCCTGGGGTTTTGTCCCAATCAAGTCCTTGGCTACGCGTAGGGCAGGGGAGCGGGACAAAAACGACCATTTTGGATGACTTCCAATGCCCTTACAGCGGAAATCAGGGCGGGTCTCATGACAGTGCACGCCACGATGAAACCGCTGGAGATGTCTGCGGGGTCGCGCCCGAAAACGTCGCCATGTTCATCGAACTCTCCCCCTCTGCCAATTCTGCACCCAAGCAGGCCTGAAGCGCGTTCGTTCCATCAGGTAAGGGCTCCCGAGGCTGACTTCGCATGCTGCCCATGAGCCGTTTCGACAAGCGAATGATGCCCTCCTTGTCGGGGTGCGAACCAGCGGTGCAGGGCGGGCATTACGAGCAGCGTCAGCACGGTTGATGAAACCAGCCCCCCGGTCACCACCGTGGCGAGCGGGCGCTGCACCTCGGCACCGACGCCGGTGGCGAAGAGCAATGGTGCCAGCCCCAGCGCCGTCGTCATGGCGGTCATCAGGACCGGGCGCGCGCGCAGCCCTGCGGCTTCGATGGCCAAAGCGTCCAGATCGCGCCCGGCACGCGCGAAGTCATCCATGAAACTGACCAACACCATGCCGTTGCCCAATGCGATGCCGAACAACGCGATAAACCCGACCGTGGCGGGAACCGACACCGGCAATCCTGCAAACCAGAGCGCCAGCGCGCCGCCGGTCAGCGCCAGGGGGATGTTCAACAAGATGAGGATCGCTGATTTCAGCCTTCCGAAAGTCACCAGAAGGATCAGCAGGACGATGCCCAGCGTGATCGGAATGACCACGGCAAAGCGGGCGTTCGCCTGTTGCTGAAGCTCGAACTGACCGCCCCAGACCAGACGATACCCGGGCGGCAGCTCCAGTTGAGCGTCAGTCAACTTCTGCGCTTCGGCAACGAAAGATCCGATATCGCGGCCGCGCACGTTGGACTGGACCGTGATAAAGCGTTCGCCATCCTCGCGTGTGATCTGGCGCGGACCGATTACTGTTCCGATATTGGCAACCGTCTCCAGCGGCACCCGCGCTCCGGAGGGCGATTCCAGCACGATACGGCTGATCGCCTCGGGTGTGTCGCGGCTATCTTCGTCAAAACGAACCATGATCGGAAACTGTCGCACACCCTCGAACAGGGATCCGGCCTCGGCACCGCCTACGGCTGCACGCAGCGCATCCAGCGCATCCTCGACATCAAGCCCGTAGCGGCCAAGGGCTGACCGGTCCACAGTCACCACAAGCTGCGGGGCACCGGTAATTTGGTCGGCCTGCACCTCGGCTGCTCCTTCGACCTGTTGCAGCAGCGATTGCAGCACCTGTGATCGCTGCAACAGGATTTCGGAATCCGGTCCGAAAATCTTGACGGCCAGTTCGGCACGCGTGCCGGTCAGCAATTCGTCGACGGACATCGCGATGGGTTGGCCGATATTCACCACAATCCCCGGATAGGATTCCAGGTCTTCCGAAATCGCGGTGCGCAGTCCTTCCGCAGACAGTCCAGGGCGCCACTGCTCGACCGGGTTCAACTCGACAAAGGCTTCCGCGCTATTGGTCGGGTCGGCATGTGCGCCGACTTCTCCCCGCCCGATACGGGTCACAATGGACTTGATTTCAGGGAAGTTCTTCAGCAGTCGCTTTTCTACCCGCGTTGTGGTTGCCATCGCTTCGGTGAGCGAAATCGAGGGTGCCATGGTCAGCCGCATCAGAATGTCGCCTTCCTCGAGCGATGGCGTAAATTCGGAGCCAAGCCGCGATCCCGCGAAACCGCCTGCAGCCAACAGCACACCACACAGGACGATCGCGAAAAAACGGTTGCGGACAAAGAACCCTGCTGTGCCGCTGATCATGGATGCAACACGTCCGGGCTGGTCCGGAGCTTTCTTGGTGGATCGGCGCATCACGAAAAAGGCCATTGAAGGCGCAATCAGGGCTGCATAGAAAAGCGATCCTGTCATGGCGAGTGCTGCCGCAGTGGCCAGGGGTCGGAATGTCTTGCCTTCGACGCCCTGCAAGGAAAAAAGTGGCAGGAAGACAACGATAACCACGGCAACCGCTGCGACCAGGGGCGCGATCACCTCAGCAGTAGAGCGGGCAACCAGCCAGCGCGGATCTTCCGACCCGTCGTCCTCCTGAAAGCCGCGGTCCACATTTTCGGAGATGACAATGGCACCGTCCACCATCATCCCGATGGCGATAGCGACGCCACCCAAAGACATCAGATTGGCGCTGATGCCGAGCATGTGCATGGCGATAAAGGCAAACCCTACCGAGAACGGTATCGACAGCACGACAACCAGGCTTGGACGCCATCCTCCGAGAAAGACGAATACCACCAACCCCACAAGCAATGCGCCCTGCCACAATGCCGTGGTCACAGTTGCGGCCGCCTTGTTTACCAGTGTCCCCTGATCGTAGTAGGGGACTGCCTGCACGCCCTCCGGCAGGCTGGCGTTGATTTCCTGAAAGCGCTGCTGCACCCGTGCGATCACATCGGATGTATTGGTGCCATAGAGCTTCAAAACCAGACCCGCAACGACCTCCCCCTCGCCGTTTGCGGTTGCAAGTCCCTGACGGACACCCCCGCCCACGGTGATATGGCCAAGGTCGCGCACACGCACGGTGCGTCCGTGTTCAACGGTAACGACAATCTCAGCGAGGTCTTCGATCGTTCGGGCAAGCCCGACCCCGCGTACCGTGTATTGTTCGGACCCTATTTCGAGAAATTGCGCGCCTTCTGTCTTGTTTCCACGCCCCAGCGCGCTGATCACATCGGCAATCTGGATATCATAGGCGAGCAACGCATCGGGATCGAGCCTGACCTGATACTGTTTTTCGTAGCCGCCGAGGGACAATACTTCCGTGACACCCGGAACGGTTTGCAACTGGTATTTGATGATCCAGTCCTGGATTTCACGCATCTCGACAAGGTCGCGTTCGCCGGTTTGGTCTTCCAGACGGAAATACAGGATAATGCCAAGCCCGGTCGATATCGGCCCCATTTGCGGGTCGCCAAATCCCTCGGGGATGTTGCCACGCGCCTCGGCAAGCCGCTCACCCACCACCTGGCGGGCGAAATAGACATCCGTGCCGTCCTCGAAATAGATGTTTACCACCGACAGTCCAAAATTCGAGACCGAGCGCATGTTCTTGAGTTTCGGCAGACCCGACATTGCCGTTTCGATGGGGTAGGTCACATAGCGTTCAACCTCTTCCGGTGCGAGCCCCTCGGTTTCGGTGAAGACCTGGACCAGCGATGGCGTCACATCCGGAAAGGCATCGACAGGCAAGGCGCGAAACGCAAAAAGCCCGCCAATCGTCATCGCAAAAGCCGCGATGGAGGCCAAAAGCCATCCGCCGGCGATGCGGTGCATAAAATCGGTCATGATCAGCTATCCTAATGTCCGTGTCCGTCGCCAAAAGCGTCTTTTTCAAGCTGGGCTTTGAGTGTGAAGGCACCGTCAGAGACAAACAGGTCGCCTTCCTCCAGCCCGGTGCGGATTTCGACATAGCCGCCAGCCGTTGTGCCGATCATGACGGGGCGCGGTGCGAAACCGCCGTCCACCGGGACAAAGACGGACGAGCGCCCCTCTACCAGTTGCACGGCGGATTGCGGGACGCGCAGCACTTCCCTGGCATTGCCAACGCTGAGATCTGCGATCACGAACTGCCCGGGGGTCAGGGCCTTGTCCCTGTTATCCACGATCACACGCGCCGTCGCCGTGCGGGAAACCTCATCAATGACCGGCAATACAAATGCCACCGTAGATTGTGTGATGATATCGCCATCGTCCGATTTCAGGGCAACCGGCGCTCCGATGCGGACGCGGCTGATGTCCTGTTTGTACACCGCGATATCAACCCAAAGCACACTGTCATCGACAATCGTGAACAGTGCCTCGGCGCTGGAATCGCCGGCTGTCACGGTTCCCCCCAGCGTGACCGCGCGTCGTATCACCGTTCCGGAGAGCGGTGCAGTCAGATAGGCATTCGCATTGTTGCCATCTTCGGCCGTGGCAATCTTCTCGAGTGCCGCGTGATCGATGCCGACCGCATGCAGCTCCGTTTCTGCCGCTTCGCTCTCGGCTTTTGCCGCTTCATGCTCGGCACGGGCTGCCTGGACCGTCGCCTCGGAAGTTATTTTTTTGGACCACAGGCCCTCCGCACGTTCCAATGCCTGCGCCGCCAGTGATTCCCTTGTTTCCGCAGTGACCCATTGAGCCTTCAGCGTGGCCAGATCGCGGCTGGAAATCAATGCGAGTCTGTCTCCATACTCGACTGTATCACCTTCACCCGCAAAGATGCGATCAATAACACCGCTCACCCTTGGCGATACATTGGCCATCCGGTCTGCATCAAAGCGAACTTCTGCCGGCAGGCTGAGAGACTCGCCCAAGGCGTCCAGTTCAGCTTGCTCAAGCACGATCCCGGCCTCCTGCGCGACCTCACCTGTCAATTTGACAATATCGCTACCGCCTTCATCTGAATGATCGTCGTCACCGTGAGCATCGGCACTTTCACCGGCATGATCGTCGTCACCGTGAGCATCGGCACTTTCACCGGCATGATCGTCATCACCGTGGGCGTCGGCTCTTTCATCTGCGTGGCCGTTATCACTGTGGGCATCCGCACTTTCGTCTGCGTGATCGTCGGTACCATGGGCATCTGCACTTTCACCGGCATGATCGGCATCATCATGCGGCTCCGCCGCAGCCGCGCCACTGATCACCAGTGGTTTTTCCGCACGGCTTGTCATGGTCGTGGCCAAGGCCAATGCGACTATCGCCAGCGAAACCAGGAACATCGTTTTCAGTCTCATAATTGCACTCCAGGACGGGAAGGATTCCAAAACCCATTCAGGTCACCTGATGAAATTTTGCTCCCGGATTTTATCCGTTGAAACGGCCTCGAACGAAGTTCGCTATTTCAACGGTCGGCCATATTGTCAAATAATCCTACAAAGTCCTGTGCCATGACAGGATTTGCGACATCTCGATCACAGAAAGGTTAAATCACCCTCGCGGAGGACGGTAATAACCCTGGACAGAGGCAAGGATCACAGGGACGTCACCCCACTGTCGAGAACTGTCGACCAACGACCGGTCGCAGGTCAACTTTGCCTCTTTCAATACGATGACATGGATATGGCAATCACCGGGACCATGGGCCGCGTCATCGCTTTCGCGCGCCCCTTGCTCCTGAGCAGCCTGATCACGATCAGCGAGATCGGTGGCTAGAACAGTGTTTTCAAAGATTGTTTCACCCACGCCTGCCTGATGGGTATCAGCTTTTGCGATACCGAAAATCAGATTCGCCGATAGCAATACGGCGAGTCCGATTTTTACAAAACAAATGGCGGGGTATGTCTGCATGTGGACGTGATATGGAACTTATCGCCGATGATCCAGAGGATTCCTTGCGGCCGCATCATCTCGTTAGCTTTCTGACCTGAGACCCGGTTCGCATCCGCGGGAGGGTAGAGTCCTCGGGTTGATGTCTGGGGTCAGGCGGCCTCCTGGGCAAGCCTGATCTTCTGCGCGTATTCCGCCGGCGACAGGTTGCCGAGGGCGGAGTGAGGGCGGGTTCGGTTGTAATCCTCCTGCCAGGCCACGAGCGCGCTCCGGGCGTGGGCGAGCGAGGAGAACAGCGTCTCGTTGAGGAGTTCGTCCCTGAGCCGGCCGTTGAAGCTCTCCACGAAGGCGTTCTGTTGCGGCTTGCCCGGCGCGATGTAGTGCCAGCCCACGGCGCGCTCCTGCGACCAGGCGAGGATGGCCATGCCGGTGAACTCCGTGCCGTTGTCGGAAACGCAGGTCTTCGGTCGGCCGCGCCGGGCGATGATCGCGTCCAGCTCCCTTGCGACGCGGCGGCCCGAGAGGGACGTGTCAGCCACCAGCGCCAGGCATTCCCGGGTGAAGTCGTCGACGACCGCCAGAACGCGGAAACGGCGCCCGTCGGTGAAGGCGTCGGAGACGAAGTCCAGCGACCATCTCCGGTTCGGCCGGTCCGGGACCTCCAGCGGACGCCGGGTTCCCAGGGCCCGCTTGCGGCCGCCCCGCCGCTTCACCTGCAGCTTCTCCTCGGCGTAGAGCCGCCTCAGCTTCTTGAGGTTCATCCTGACGCCCTGGCGCTCGAGCATGACGTGGACGCGCCTGTAGCCGAAGCGCCGGCGCTCGGCCGCCACTTCGCGGATCTTCGCGCGCAGCTCGGCGTCGTCGCCACGCCTGCGGGCATATCGGATCGACGACCGATCCACCGCGAGGACCGCGCACGCCCGACGCTGGCTCGCCCCGTGCGTCCCGCACAGATGCGCCACCGCCGCCCTCTTCGCATCGGGCGTCACCATTTTTTTGCAGCCACGTCCTTCAGCATCGCGTTGTCGAGCATCGCGTCTGCAAGCAGCCGCTTCAGCCGAATGTTCTCGTCCTCAAGGGCCTTCAGCCGCCTGGCGTCGGACACCTCCAGGCCGCCGAACCGCGCCTTCCACTTGATGGGATGGACGGCTCTCCCGCCCCGGCCGACGCTATCGGGCCCACATCAGGAGGAGGAAGACCATGACCATCGTCACGATCGGGGTCGATCTTGCGAAGAACGTGTTCGAGCTCTGCGGGCTCGACGCCGACGGGAACTGCTTGCTGCGCCGTCGGGTGCGCCGGGAGGGATTGCTTCAGGTCCTCGGCAAGATCCCGCCTTGCGTCATCGGCGTCGAGGCTTGCGCCGGCGCCTTCTTCTGGCAGCGGCGGTTCGAGTCGCTCGGCCACGAGGTGCGGATCATCGCCCCGCAGCATGTGAAGCCATTCGCACGCCGCCAGAAGAACGATCGCAACGACGCTGAGGCGATCTGCGTCGCGATCCGCCAGCCACGCATGCGCTTCGTGCCGAAGAAGACCATCGAGCAGCAGGATATTCAGACGCTGCATCGCGCCCGACAGCGCCTCGTGAACCATCGCACTGCGCTCGTGAGCCAGATGCGGGGGATCCTGCTCGACCGCGGCATTGCCTTTGCCCAGTCGATCGCCCGGGCCCGGAGGATGATCCCGGAGATCGTGGCGGATCTGTCGAACGACCTCACGGACCTATGTCGCGAGACGCTTGGCAGCATGCTCGCCTTCCTGCACGAGATCGACCGGCGCGTGCGCGAGTTCGACCGCCGGATCGACCGGGTGTTCCGGGAGAGCGAGGCGTGTCAGCGGATCGCGCGGATACGGGGCGTCGGCCCGAAGACGGCGACGGCGGTGGTCGCCGCCGTCGGTGATGGACGCGACTTCGAAAACGGTCGGCACATGGCGGCCTGGCTCGGCCTCGTTCCGCGCCAGCACTCGAGCGGCGAGCGGCGCCTTCTCATGGGGATCAGCAAGCGCGGGGACCAGCATCTCCGAACCCTGCTGGTGCACGGCGCGCGGGCGGTGGTGAGGACCGCGGCCAGCAAGACCGATCGGTTCAGCGCCTGGGTCAACGACCTCAAGGAAAGGAGAGGGGCGAACAAGGCGATCGTCGCCGTCGCAAACAAGAACGCCAGGATCATCTGGGCGCTGTTGAACAGCGGCGAGGACTACCGGGCCGCCGCCTGACGCGGCTCGGGACGAGGTGCAGGCGAAAGAGGAAATGGACCGACCGGCAGGACCCGGTGCGTGGCGACCCTGGCTTTTATAAAGGCCCTCGAGGCCGGCCACTTGTTGAGGACCATGCTCTGCGGATTACCCATTTGGGCGCGCCGAAGACCGGCGACGCCGGATAGATGTCGGCACCCCGCTTGGTCAGATCCGTCCCTCGAAACGCTTGCACAGGGAGAGCCGTCCATAGATGTAAAACGTCGCCGAACTGATCCCGTGCCGCCGGCAGACATCCGCCGTCGCCACGCCGCTCTCCTGCTCCTTCAGGATCGCGATGACCTGCTCCTCGCTGAACCTCGATCGCTTCATCGTCCGTCTCCTTCGTCGCGACGGACTCTACCTTGGGGCGGAGGGAAATCAGGGTCTCAGGTCAAGATCAAGCGCATCGTTTCAGGAAACCACGACGGCCCATTCGAACACGCTGCGCTTGATTGCTGACCTTCGCGAAAAACAACGACAGGACCGTCGCTGGCTTCCATGGGTGGGTCTGGGCGGTGTCGTTCTGGCTTTGGTGCTGACGGTGACGCTTCCGCGTTTTCTGGCCAGCAACCCCACCACATGCGCGCTGATCGGGGCGACGTGGACGGCGACTTCCACGGGCGTCAACGCCTGCGTATTCTATGGGGAGTAAAGCGTAGCGGCAGATCGGACGCTTTGCCCTTTTCTAGGCATTTCAGTCGCCGCAGGCGACCAGGAGGCTCTGCCTCCTCTGCCCCTGACGGGGCATTCACCTCCGGGATATTTGTGGAACAAAGATATCATGGTAGGATGGTCTCGCGGTACAGGCGGGGACGCCGATGGCCGTGAACGGAGATGTCTCCGGGCGCCCTTCCCCTGCAAAGGTGAGGGGCGTTTTCCCATCGCGCGGCTGAACCTGTGCGCTTGCGGTTTCGGTCAGCCTGCAAAGCTGGGTGTTATATATGTGTTAGAATCCGTGTTACGCATTCTGAAATAGGAGATTAAATAAACTATTTCAATCACTTACAAGAACGTGGTGCAGCTAATATCCCGATAGAATGCAGGTATTATCCGGAAAAGTGCAGCCGTTATCCCGATAGCGCTTGTGGTGCAGCTAATATCCCGATAGCAAAAAGAGTGCAGCTGTTATCCCGATAGGTGATTCATGGATGAAGACCGTCGCCCCCTCCTCCCGGATCGCCATCCCCAGGCCAATCTGTTCATCTGTGACGTGGCCGATGCCGTCATCAAAAGCGACATGGCGTCCATGGAGCATCCGATATTCACGCTGTCAAAGAAGCCGATTCGCGACGTCAAAAGATACGAGCATGGTGATGTTGTTCTTGAGGTTACGCCTGGTCCCAAGGGCATTGCCAACATCTACGACAAGGACATCCTTATTTTTGCGATCAGCCAGATCATGGCGGCGCGCAACGAAGGACGCCCCTACTCCCGTGAAATCCAGTTCCAGGCGCAAGACTTCTTGGAGTTCAGCAATCGCCACACCGGCGGTCACGACTATGACCTGCTGCGTGACTCCCTCGACCGCCTGGACAGCACTCGTCTCAGGACGACGATCAAGACGGGCGGTGAAGAAACGTGGGAGGCCTTCGGCCTGATCGAGGGCGCAAAAATCAAGCGAAAGCGACACGATGGCCGCGTTACCGAATGGGGTCTGAAGCTGTCAGAATGGCTGTTCAAGGCCATTGAGGCCAACGAAGTCCTAACCCTTCACCCTGACTATTTCCGTCTTCGCAAGCCAATCGAGCGCCGGATTTACGAGATTGCGCGAAAGCACTGTGGTTCGAAAGAGTCTTGGCAGATCGGCCTAAAAAAACTTCAAAAGAAGTGCGGTTCGAGCGATGCCATCCGCAACTTTCGGCAAGCCGTCCGGGCGCTGTGCGACTTTGATCACTTGCCCGACTATTCGGTGAGCATGGAAGACGACATGGTGTCGTTCCGCAGCCGTGTTTCACAGCAGCTTATCGTCGGTTCGGGATATACGACCAAGCTCATGCCCGAAACCTTTCAGGCTGCGCGACAAGCCGCGCCGGGCTGGGATGTGTATGTCATCGAACAGGAATGGCGGGTATGGGTCATGGGTCTGCTTGAACAAGGGATGGAGCCACCGCGAAATCCTGACAGCGCGTTCATCGGGTTCTGCCGCAAATGGGCGGCTCGCCAGCAATAGGTCATATTATATGACGTATAAAATATCACGTTATATAATATGCCGCATATAAAAAATGACGTGACATATTTTGTGGCACGTCACATAAGAGAGAAAAACAACGAGCAGACAAATGATTGTAAGCGTCCTCTCACCCAAGGGTGGCTGTGGTAAATCCACCGCAACGCTGACCTTGGCGTCGGTCTTCGCGAAGAACGAAGACCTCTCGATTGCCATCGTTGACGCTGACCCACGGCAAAGCATCGCACGGGTTTGGCTAGGTAAGCGCAATGAAGAGAACCTTGGGGAGCCACCCTTCAAGGTCATCTCTGACCCTTCTGATAGCACGATACTCGACACGCTGGAGGCGGCAGGCAACGACCATGACTTGGTTTTTGTCGATCTCGAAGGAGTCGCAGGCTTGATGGCGTCCTACGCCGCCTCTGCCTCTGACCTCTGCATCGTTCCAATGCGCCCGAGTGCCCTGGATGGCGATGCGGCAGGTGCGGCCCTAAAAATGATCCGGGACGCGGGGCGTGCCGCGAGGCGGACGGTGCCAGCTCGCATCCTGATCACTCAAACTGACGCTGCAATCGTCACGACATCTCACAAAGAGCTGTTGGCAGAGCTGGATGGGGCAGGGGTAGAGCGCCTGCAAACCGAACTTATGCGTCGAGCGCCGTTTGAAAGGGTTATGGCCGAAGGCAGAACCCTTTTTGAGCTGCAAGACAGTCAGTCAGTGAAGAGCGCGATCAGCAACACCGCCACGCTTGGCAAAGAGCTGGCGCAGATACTGGAGGCAGGATGATGGCAGGAACGTTCCTGAATCTGAGCGATGATGATCAAGAGGAAGCTTCAGAGCCGAAGATTGGGGCAGGGTTGAAGCGCAAGACGAAAAACTCTCGCCCCAGAGCCGACGTTGAGGCGGTCGCAGCCGCAGGGCGGAAAAATGGCTTCAACCGATCAACGGACACCGTTCAATCATCACCCGCTCCAAGGCGTGGTCGGCCACCGTTGAACGAAGACATGACGTACTGGCGCATTTACGTGTCCTCCGACCTTCGGAGTCAGTTGAATGAACTGAGAGACAAAGAGGGCAGGCGGCTCAACGATGTGCTGGCTGATATGCTCACCGCATACCAAGACGGGAAAATAACATGAGTGTGTCATTGACTTATATGCCAATGACGTATATCTGATGACCAAGTTACAAACGGTTGTAGAACTTCCGGAATTTCAGCGCCGGGCAAAGGCAGTTATGTCCGACGACGAGCGTGAAGCTGCCGTCGTGTGGATCGCCGAGAACCCCGAGGCGGGGACTCCGCTCGGTGGTGGTCTGCGAAAAGTGCGTATTCCCCGCGAAGGCGGGGGCAAGCGGGGCGGATTTCGGACGATCTACGTATTTGGCGGTCGGCATATGCCGATTTTCTTGGTCACTGTTTTTGCCAAGAACGACAAGGCGAACTTGACGACGAAAGAGCAAGCAATGGCGGTCGAACTGAGCAAGGAGATTGTCAGTATGTGGAGTGAAAAACAATGAGTGCGTTTGAAAGCATCAAGCAAGGCCTCGAAGAGGCGAAGGCATTCTCGAAAGGGCAGGGGGCTGATGCTCATGTCCACGAGATTGCTGTGCCTGAGATTGATGTCGCAGATGTGCGTGCCAAAACCGGCCTGTCGCAGGCGGAGTTTGCTCGCAGTATCGGCGTTGCCAAAGGCACGCTGCTGAACTGGGAGCACGGTCGGCGCAGTCCTACTGGACCAGCGCAGGTATTGCTTGCGCTGATTTCAAAAAAGCCGTCGGTTGTGCAAGACTTCTTGAAATGAGGAATAGTCCGGCTTTGTCATCTCATAAATTCCACTACGATATTAGCGTAGATAGCGAGCTTTCGAATGCCAACGCCACGCGCCAATATCACTGAGTCCGTACTTATTTGGGCGCGGAAACAGGCCGGGTATTCACCCGAGGATGCCGCACGCAAGCTGAACGTGAAAGAGGAACGGTACCTCAGTTGGGAAGATGCTGACGACGATCTGAAACCAACGATCAAGCAACTTCGTAATATCGCAAAACTGTATAAGCGGCCTGTTAGCCTATTCTATCTGCCTGAGCCGCCCGAAGGCTTCCAGCCGATGCGCGATCTGCGCAGATTGCCTGGGGACCGGCTTGGTGAATATTCGCCTGCATTGCGCTTTGAGATGGAACGCGCGCAGCAACGCCGTGAAGTGGCGCTCGATCTGTTTCAGACAGCTGGGGACGATCTCGAAAAGTTCGGCCTGAAAGCTTCTGTACTAGATGATCCTGAGACTGTCGGCGCAGATGTGCGCAAAGCCCTTGGGGTCAATTTTTCGGACCAAAAGACATGGCGGCGAAAAGGGACACTTGAACCTTTTAAGGCATGGCGGCGCGCTATCGAGGCTTATGGCGTGTTGGTTTTCCAGATGAGTGGAATAGAGACGGATGAGGTCAACGGCTTCGCACTCGCTGCGGAAGTGCTGCCCATTATCGCCGTAAACCGGGGGGATGTGCCAAACCGGAGAACCTTTAGCCTGCTGCACGAGTTTTCACATCTACTGCTCAATCTAAGCGGTGTTTCTGATCTGGACGTGGACACCACACGCCCCCCTGAAGAACAGCGGATAGAGGTCTTCTGCAATCACGTCGCGGCGGCGGCGCTTATGCCGAAAGAGCATGTTCTTAGCGCTCCAATGGTTCGAGCACATCCGGGTAAGTCAACGGGCTGGTCAGACAGTGATATTCGCACTGTGAGCGATCAGTTTGGCGTCAGCCGGGAAGCCTTCTTGCGGCGTCTGGCAACCTTTGAACGCACAACATTCGGCTTCTACCGGGCGAAGGCAGAGCAATACAACGAAGAATGGCGCGCTCTGAAAGCTCGCCAGAAAGCAGAATACAAAGAGTCGAAGAAGAAGTTCAGCAAGAACCCGCCACAGGACGTATTTGTCGAACTTGGTCGACCTTTTGTCAGGCTAGTGCTCAACGGCGTGCGCCAGGACCTGATGACGTTGAACGAGGCATCAGGCTATTTCAACAACCTGCGAATTCGGCACTTCCCGAAGCTCGAAGAACGGGCATTCACAGGATAACGCATGGCCTCTGACTTTAAGTACAGTATTGATACGAGCGCCCTCGTCCACGCCTATCAAAGAAGCTACCCGCCTGATATCCTTCCTGATCTCTGGGACAAGCGGCTTGACGAGTTGATCGAGTCAGGGCAGCTGTTCGCCGCATACGACGTTCTGGAAGAACTGGAACGCAAACATGATGACTTGTTCGCATGGGCCAAGGATCGGCCAGCTCTGTTTGTCGAACTCGATCAATATGAAGCGGAGCTATCGAGCATCATGGCCGAGTTCCCGCGCCTTGTAGATACCAAAAAGGGGAAGTCCGGCGCTGATCCGATGGTCATCTCTCTCGCGCTGTCTCACAACCCGCGCCTAGTCGTTGTGACAGAGGAAGCATTTGGATCAGAAAGAAGCCCACGCATTCCAGATGTCTGCGGTAAGCGCGACCTACGGTGCATCAACATGTTGCAGTTTATTCGGGATCAAGAGTGGAAGTTCTAGGGGTCGACTTCGGCTGCTTGCATAATAAGCCGCTAAGGATTCACAGCCCCTTTTGACCGCATAATGACCCTTCGCTGCGCCGTACACGAACTTGTAAAATGCGGACTTTGCAGCCGTTGACCTCATTCGTAAATTGTTTAGGTTCCATCAAATGACCAATGTCAAATTGGACCTATTTGCAGACTATTTCCAATTTTACATTCAAGATGAGCAGTCAGACGGAATCGACGGTGATTCATGGACGGACATAGCATGCAATGCACGGCTTGCTTTAGAGGCCAACGCTTTTGCCGTTAGCACTGCTCGAAACATGGAAGTTCCAGTAAAAATTGTCGTTTCTAATACTGCCCCCGACCTGGATTTATCTTTGTGGGATCATGTGGTTGAGTTTTCAATTGGCGTGCCTTCAGGTCGGTTAGTCGTCGCTGGCTGCACAGATTACTTTCCAGATGCTGAACGGCTATCTTTGGATAGCGGCTGCTATGAAGCACGTGTGCTGTCCGCGAACTTGGACAAGCTTTCAGATGATGGGCTTGTTGGAGACGATCACTACCGCGTCGAGCTTTGGAAAGGCAACGCCACACCGCTGAAAGTGCTTAAGCAGCACCTTGTCTAGTTCGGGTCGAGTTAGTCTGCTTCGGGCTCAAAGCCCGAATTAGCTGCGCGCTGCATGAACGGCTGGTCTCGAAAATTGCCGATGAGATAGGGCAGGGGGCTGACCATCACCCTGCGAGCTGATAACCGCGCTTCTGCTTCGCCCGGTAGAGCGTCACCATAGCGTCGGCGGCACGGCCTGCATCCTCAAAACAGTCGATCCGATGCCGCCCCTGGGTGCCGATGCGGCCCCATTCGCGTAAGAGAGACATGCCGCCGAACAGGTCAGGCATCAGGCGCAACCGGTAGAACCGATACATATTGGCGTCGTGGTCCACGCGTTCGATGCGGATATCCTCGGGAAACATCTCAAGCTGCTGCATCGGGTGCCGCCTCCCGCATGACACGGCTGATCGTGGACCGGTGGACGTTGAAGAGGCGTGCGGCTTCCGCCTCCGTTCGCTTGCCGGATCGCACCAGGTCGCGGATTTCCCGGCGCTGGTCGTCCGACAGCTTCGGCTTGCGCCCTGGGTGGCGTCCCTTCTTGCGGGCGCGCTCCAGCCCAGCCCGCGTGCGCTCGCGGATCATCTCGCGCTCGAACTCAGCGAACACACCGACCATCTGCATCATCATGCGGCCTGCCGGCGTCGTCGTGTCGATGGATTCTGTCAGTGACCGGAAGCCGGCACCCGCCGCGTCGATCTTCTCCATAATGGACAGAAGGTCTTTCAGCGACCGCGATAACCGGTCCAGCTTCCAGACGATCACCACATCGCCGTCGCGGAGCTGATCGAGCATCCGGTGCAGCTCGGGCCGATCCCAACGGCCCCCAGAGGCAGTTTCTTCGAACATGCGCTCGCAACCGACCCCACGCAGCGCATCGAGCTGCGCGGCGGTGTCCTGGCCGCGATCTGTTGAAATGCGCGCATAGCCGAAGTTCATGCGTAAGCGGTTCGAGGGCGCCCTGCCGCCGTCAGCTTGACGAGGGCTGGAAGTTCCAGGGGAGAAGGTCGTCGATCCTGCTGTTGGGATGACCGGCGGCGATGGCCTCAA
>Ga0208017_100087_pt1 | contig 22276 bp, 19 predicted proteins | sample 30_taG_FD_184104 | JGI IMG/M metagenome (GOLD analysis project Ga0208017, IMG submission 184104) | Marine viral communities from Cariaco Basin, Caribbean Sea - 30_WHOI_OMZ (SPAdes) (version 2) | ecosystem: Environmental > Aquatic > Marine > Oceanic | place: Caribbean Sea: Cariaco Basin... | reverse complement strand
TCGGCGTCAGCGGGTCGAGCCGGTGAATCTGGTAGAGATCGATATAGTCCATGCCTAGCCGGCGCAGGCTGTTGTCGACTTCCTGCAATATCGCCTTGCGCGACAGCCCTGTCTGGTTGGGTCCCTTGCCCATCGGGCCGCACACCTTGGTGGCGACAACGACCCCGTCGCGGTTGGCAAATTTTTTCAGCGCGCGACCGGTGATTTCCTCCGACGAGCCGTTGGAATAGACATTGGCGGTATCGAAAAAATTGATCCCGGCTTCGATCGCCTGGCGAAAGAAGGGCTCGCTGGCTTCCTCGTCGAGCACCCAGCCATGGCCGCCGCGCGCCGCGTCGCCGTAGCTCATGCAGCCGAGACACAGCGGGGAGACCTTGAGGCCGGACTTGCCGAACTGGACATAGTTCATCGGCTGACCCCCGGATCGGTCAGCATCGACGCCAGCTTGTCGCGGACAGTCGCTTCCGCCTCGCCAATGATCCGGTCGATCAGTTCCTGACAGGTCGGGATATCGTGGATCAGGCCCTGGATCATTCCTGCCCAGAACACGCCCTTGCTGAGATCGCCGGTCTCGAGCAGCTCGCGCCCCGCCGTTCCCGCGACCAGTTCCTGCACGTCGCTGAACCGGGCATCGGGCTCGGAAAGACGGCGAACAACCTCTTCGCTGACTTCGCTCTTGCCGACGCGCGCGGTATTCTTGAACTGGCGGAAAATGAGAAAACTGCCGCGTTCGTCATTGTCGACATAGGCCTGTTTGACATTGTCGTGAATCGGCGCTTCTTTCGTGGCGCAGAAGCGCGTGCCCATGTTGATGCCGTCCGCGCCGAGCGACAGCGCCGCGACCAGCCCGCGCCCGTCGCCGAAACCGCCCGATGCCAGCATCGGGATCTTCACCTTGTCTGCCGCCGCCGGAATCAGGATCAGTCCGGGAATATCATCCTCGCCCGGATGGCCGGCACATTCGAAGCCGTCGATCGAAATGATGTCGCACCCGGCTCTTTCCGCCGACAGCGCATGACGGACCGCCGTGCATTTGTGCAATATAGTGATGCCGTGGGGTTTCACCCGCTCCCAGATTTCGCGCACCGCAGGCGTGCCGGCGGTTTCCATGATCTTGACGCCGCTTTCGATGACGGCATCGGCATAGGCATTATAGTCGGGCGAATTGATCGTCGGAAAGACCGTCATGTTCACGCCAAAGGGCTTGTCGGTCATCGACCGGCATTTTTCGATCTCTTCGCGCAGTGCCTCCGGAGTCGGCTGGGTCAGCGCGGTGATGATGCCAAGGCCACCGGCGTTGGAAACGGCGCTCGCCATTTGCGCCGTGCCGACACCCTGCATTCCGCCCTGGACGATCGGATGTTCGATCTCCAGCATCTCCGTGATCCGCGTGTTGAAAGCCATTCGCCTATTCCCTTTCTATACCTATATAACCTAGTTATACTTCTTATCAGCACGTGACAAGAGGTGAACCATGCCGAGTCGAAACAATAGCACGCCCCGTGCCGTAATCGCGAAACAGCTGGGCCCGGTCGAGAATTATCGGCTTGTGCCGCATGATCCGGGATCGCCTGCGGGCGGGGAAGTGCGGATCGCGGTCCGGGCCGCGGGAATCAGTTTCGTCGATGTGCTGACGGCGGCGGGCGGCTATCAGGTCCAGCCGCCCGTCCCCTTCATCCCGGGCAGCGAATGCGCGGGCGTCATCGCAGCGGTCGGCAAGGACGTGCGCGGATTTGCCAAGGGTGACGAGGTGGTTGGCAGTGGTTGGGGCGGTCTGTTCGCCAATATTGCCAATCTGCCCGCCCGGACGGTGCGCAAGATACCGGAGGGCATGACGTTTGCGGAGGCTGCGGTGTTTCCCGTGAGCTATGCAACCGCCTGGCATGCCCTGGTCGATCGCGGGCACCTGCAAGAAGGCGAGACCTTGCTGGTCCTCGGTGCGGGCGGTGCGACCGGCTATGCAGCGGTCCAGATTGGCAAATATCTTGGTGCCCACGTGATCGGTTCGGCCTCAGGCGAAGCGAAGCGCGACCTCGCCCTTGCCGGCGGCGCCGACGCCGTCGTCGACGCTCGCGCGGACGACTGGCGGGATGCCGTCAAGGCTGCCAATCATGGCAAGGGAGTCGATGTGGTTTTCGATCCCGTCGGCGGCGAGGCGACCGATCCGGCCTTCCGCTGTCTCGGCTGGAATGGCCGGCATCTGGTGATCGGCTTTCCGGCAGGCATCGCTTCCCTGCGGACCAACCTGCCGCTGCTCAAGGGTGCCAGCCTGATCGGGGTCGATATCCGGCAGTTCGGTATTTTTGAACCGGAGAAAAGCGAAGCCAACCGGGACCTGATTTTCGCTCTTGCCGCCGAAGGCAGGTTGCGGCCCGCCATTGCGCGCGCCTACCCGCTGGGAGAATTTCGCACCGCCATGCAGGTTGCAGCGGAGGGCAAGAGGGCCGGACGGATCGTCCTGACGATGACCTAGGCCCAGTCGCTGGAAATTTTGGCAAGCCGCGCACGCCAGTCGGGAACAGCCGGCAATGCCGCGAATTCACGCGCCAGCCGCTCGACCAAATCGGCAACCGGTTCGACCGAGTCGATAAGCCCGACGCTCTGCCCCGCGCTCCAGATATCGCGCCAGGGCTTGACGCCTTCCGGCATGGGCGAACGGACGGATGGCAATGTTTTCGGGTCGAGTCCGACCACCTCCACCGACTGGCGCATCCAGTGCGCAGGCACGCCGTTCATCGCGGCCGAGGCAAAAATGTCATCGGCGCCCACCGTCGGGATCATCGACCGATGGCCTTCGACCACACCGCTTTCGGGCGTGGCGATGAAGCGTGTCCCCATGCAGGCGATATCGCCGCCCAGCGCCAGGGCCGCAGCGATGCCGTGCGCGTCGGCAATGCCGCCGGCGACGATCAGCAGGCCATCGAATGTTCGCCGCACTGCCGGGACAAAGGCCATTGGCGTCAGGAAGCCGGTATGACCGCCCGCACCGGAACAGGTCAGCATCAGTCCGTCGACCCCTGCCGCAATTGCCTTTTCCGCATGTTTCATCGTCGTCACATCGTGAATGATGCGCCCGCCCCAGCCATGGATCCGCTTCGTCAGAGCTGACGGGTCACCAACGCTCGAAAGAACCAGCGGGACGCGAGCGCGTTCGAGCCGGGCGATGCGATCTGCGGCCGCAGGATCGCTGGCCCAGCGTGCGGGCAGGTTGACGATCGGCGATCCGCCTTCAATTGCCTCTAGCGTCGTCAGATAGTCAGAAAATATTTCGTCCGTAGTGGCGGTACCCCCTTGCCAGCCTCCAATTATTCCAGCCCGGCAGCAGGCCGTGGCAAGCGGCACCGACGAGGCAAAGCTCATCGGCGCGCACATCAGGGGCAGCGACAGGTTGGTCAGCATCGCCGTCAACCAGTCGCCTTCAGCGCGTCGAGCATCCGCACGAAATGCTGCGGATTCCAGACATCCTGGTCCTCGCCCCAGCCGATGCCGCCGTCGATATCCCAGCGCATCAGTTGATTGACGCCATAGCCGGCCTCGCTCATCGTGCTGACGGTGAAGCCTTCGCTGGTCATTTCGCGGCCCATTTCATCGACCAGCTCGACCTGCATATGGGTGCACCATCCGGTCTTCGGATTGCGAAAACTGCGCATGCGCGATTTGCTGGCATCCAGTGTGCCAAATTCGCCATCCCGCCGGATCCAGCCGGCGTTCATGGGGGCCCATCCCTGGGCATCGGCATCCTGCAGACGGGCAAAACCGAGAAATCCGGTACCATCGCGACGGTGGCCGAATATATATTGAATCCGCCCGCGACCCTTTTCCCGCTCGATCTCGCGCCAGCGGGCGCCGCCAGGATGCTTGACCCGATCCATGTCACTGGCATATTTCTTGGGCGATGCCGCATAAGGACCGCCGCGCGGGCCCCAGGTGCGGTCCCGCACACCGATGCCGTCTATCCGGATGCGTTCGCCGCGCAAGGTCATCCAGCCCTCGACATGGCCCAGCTGGTCGAAATGCGGGGTTTGCATGAACGGCGGCCTGCCCGGAGGAAAGCGATGCGGTTCGTGCAGACCTGTGTGGGTAAAATCAAGTGCGAACCCGCGCGATGTATCTTCATATTCCAGCTGATATTTCATGCCTGGCTCCAGCATCTTGAGGCTGTAGCCGGGACCATGCTTGTCGCCGGGAAATGTGATGTCGCGCAGATCGGGATCGTCGGGCATCGCCGCTTCCTCGACCTTGCGATAATAGGCCATGCGCGCAGGATCGAAGCCTTCGTCATCCCATGCGAATATCCGCCAGGTTACCGCCTTGCGATTCTGATAATAGGGTGCATGAATCCAGCAACCGATTTTCCGCTCGGGTATGTTGAACGACCACCAGTTGGTCTCTGTTTCATAGGGGTCGTCCGACAACTGGTGATAGCAATCATCCTCGGGGGCAAATACAAGTTTCTCGGTCATGTTCTCTCCTTATCCTGATCGTTCATTGAGGCCGTAGCCGATCTCGTCGTTCCAAATATAGCGGGCCAGCGCCTGTTTCATCAGCACGCCGGCGTGCGGGTCCTTGCCGTAGACCGGCGGTGACGCGGCATTGGCGCCCCAATCCTGCATCGACCAATAAAAGGCCCGCACATCCTCTCCCGCGACATCAACCAGCCCCAGCACATCGCTGGCCAATTGTATCCAGAAGGGTCCCTCGTCCAAATCCCTGTGTCGACGCGGAAACTGCAATATGCGCGCCGGGCTGAGCGTCTTGCCATCCGTCGTGTACGCCTCGCTGAAGGAATAGCGACCGTCCGCTCCGATATTGACCATGACCCCGAAGCCCTTGCCGCTGGGGAACAGCCCGCTCATCCAGCAGGTACCCGCCATGCCGGTCAGATTGCGCACGCCGCGCACATGGCAGCGCAAGCCGACACCGCTGAAGTCTTTCGGGCCGTTCGGCGTCTCGATACGGCCGGTGACGCGGACCAGCTGATCATAGCGGTAGCTTTCGGGATGAATACCACTGCCCAGGCGTCCCGCGATCCAGAGTCCAGCCGGCCCCGCCATCATTTGCACCGCTTCGGCGGTCATCGTGCCGTTCAGCCATATCGGGGCTGCAGCCTCTGATCGCAGCGAGAAGGAGATTGCCGCATCCGGCGTTTCGTCGTCGATCGTGCCGCTCCGTTGCCCGGTATCGGAGGTCGTAAAAGCTGGAAGCTGATCCACCCCATAGGTCCAGCGTCGAAAGGGCTGGATACACTGATAGCGAACATGGGCTGATCCCGGCGATGCGCCGTCGTCAAAGCCGCCGGTGTCGGCGCGCTGCCGCAAGATGGTGCCATCGGGAAGAAACAGCGTGACCATCGCGTGCACCTGGCCATTCTGGATGCGGGGATGGATATTGACTCCGATATCCTGATCCGGGTCATAGGCCCAGAAATTCATGGTTTCAGCGGCCTGCGGATCCGCTTCCAATGGGCGGGTTAGGGCATGATCCTGTTCCGGGGCGAGTCCGCTTGCATAATCAATCGTCACTTCCATTCCCCTCAAATCGCGACATCATAAGCTGCGATATATTCCGAATATTCGGCGCGGATTGTATCGACGCTCATCCCATATTGCTCGGCGCTATAGTCATGCTTGCCATGCTTGCCCTGGCGACTGTCGGCGAGCAAAGCCGTCATCGCTCCCCGGGCCTCCTTGTCCAAAACGATATTCAGCCCGGCATAAAGCCGCTCCACCGTCGCCATCTGGTCGCCGATGAAATCCTTATATTGCAGATCGAAGAAGCGATCGGCAAGCTGCGGATTGGCGGTGCGGAAGGCCATCGCCCGGTCCATCCCCTTGCGCCATTTGGCGCTCTGTGCGCGGCCCAGTGCGACCCGATCTACCGGATTGCCGTTCATCTCGTGCAGATAGGCGATCAGGCTGGCGTTGGACGGCATGATCGATGCCGGGTCGCGATGGGTGAAAATGATCCGGGCATCGGGATAGGCGGCGAACAGCGCGTCCAAGGCGAAAAGATGGGGCGGTGCCTTGAGCACCCACCAGTCGCGCTGGTGGAAGGCCTGCAAATGCTGGAGCAGATGCTGGTGGAGAGCGAAAGCCGGGGCCATGTCGCAATCGAGCAGCCAGTCGACATAGGCGGGCAGCGGGCGCGATGCGGCAAAGTTCAGCGACCGGAAGGCCATTTGCATGATGCTGTTGTCTTCATCGGGCAGCGTCGCGCCCATCGCATGCATGGCGCGAAAGTGGGCAGGGAGCTGCTCGATCGCAGTCTGGGATGCGGTTATTCTTGGATCGGTCAACGCCGTTTCCGCTCGCGGCGGCGGCGATGGCGCGGCCAGCTCCCAGGCCAGCGGGCTGCGCGCCCGCGGGTGGGCGGAGAGCAGCGCGTGCAATATGCTGGTGCCGCTGCGGGGAAAGCCGACCACGAACAGGGGTGCAATTAACTTTTGCGCGGATATCTCGGGATGGATCGTGCGATCGGCATAGAGGCGCAGGCGCTTCTGCAGCTGGACCGCGATTTGCTGTTCGAGCGATGCAGCATCGTCGTCTTGCACCGCCGCGCACAATTGTTCCAGCCCGTCCCGAAACACGGGCGCGCCCCAATCACTGAGGCCAGTCGCGGCCTCTGCGTCGGCGATCAGGCGGTGCGGGTCCAGCATCGGCCGATCAGTCTCCTGCCGCCGGCACGATCACCAGCCCGCCAGATCGGCTGCCCGGGCGCGGTGCGCGGCCGGGCTGCCGAGCCAGGCGCGATCGAAGGCGGCGCGGCGAAACCAGTAGTTCAGGCCATATTCCCACGTATAGCCGATGCCGCCATGGGCGGCGACGGCGGCGCGCGCGGTGCGGACATAGACATCGCACAGATGCGCCTTGGCCATGGCGGCCGCGCGCGGCGCATCCTCCAGCTCCGCGTCATGGGCATAGGCGGCATACCAGAGCTGCGCCCGGGCCGGCTCGACCTCCAGCGCCATCTGGGCGAGCTGATGTTTCAGCGCCTGAAACTGGCCGATCGGCTGGCCGAATTGCTCGCGCTCCTTGGCATAGGCGACACTGATGTCGGTGCATTTCTGCGCGCCGCCGAGCGCATCGGCGGCGATCAGCACCAGCGCCGCGTCGAACAGCCTGGCCACCATCGGGTCGCCGGGCGCGAACAATTGGTGCGTTTGTGCTCCATCAAAAGCCACTTTCGAAACCGGGCGGCTGCGGTCGGTCGAGCGCACCGCTTCGATGGTGACTCCATCGCCAGCCTCAACCAGCGATATGGAACCACCGCGCTTGCCAGTCAGGAAGAAATGCGCGGCATCGGCACAAGGGACATAGGCGCTGTCGCCCAGAGCGAGCGAGGCAATGCTGGTACCTTCGGCCAACGCCTCGAGATGCGCCTTTGCGCTGTCACTGGACGAGCGCGACACTGCCGCGACCGCCAGCATCTGCCCGATCAACGGTCCGGCTGCCGCCGCCTCGCCCGCGACTTCGCTGACCAGGGCGGCATCGAGCAGCCCCATGCCGCTATCGGGCGACAATATGCCCGCCAGCCCGAGGGCCATGAGCGCATCCCAGCTGGGCTGGTCAAAATCGGACTCGCTGTCGGCAAATTTGTGCAGATGGTCCATCGACCAGTGGTCGGCCAGCGTGCCCCGGACCGCGTCCTGGATCGCAATCTGTTCCTCGGAAAGATGGAATCTCATTGGCCGCCTCCCGCGATCACGTCACGCGGCAACCCAAGCCCGCGCTCGCCGATGATGTTGCGCTGGATATTCGTGGTTCCGCCAGCGATCGAATTGCCCAGACTACCCATGATCTGGTCCATCCATTTTTCCGGGCCGCGCGGCCCGCGGGGTCCGCGACCGCCGGCGCCGGCGGGTTCAATAAAGGCATATTCGCCCATCAGCTCCTGGGCCAGAAGCGCGATTTCATGGCCAGTCTCGGTCAGCAGCAATTTCATCATCAGCTGCACCCGGCCCGGATCTTCCCCAGCCGCGGAACAGGAGAACAGGCGGAAGCTGGTGTAACGATGCGACAGCACGAATCCTTCAATCTGCGTCAACTTGTCGCGGATGATCGGATCCGAAATCCGCCCCGTTTCCGTCGCCAATTCGACCAGCTTGGAAAACTGCTTGCCCAGCCCATCGGCGCTGCCGATGCTGGCGCGCTCGTGCTTCAATGTGGTGCGGCTGACATACCAGCCCTGGCCGCGTTCGCCGACCTGCAGTCCGACCGGCGTTTCGGCATTGTCGAAGAAAAATTCGCAGAAAGTATGATCGCCCTCCTCGCCGGTCATCTGGCGGATCGGTCGCCGGGTGATGCCGGGCTGGTCGAGGTCGATCAGCAGATAGGTGATGCCGTCATGCTTGGGCGCGTCGGGTTCGGTGCGGACGAGCATGAACATATGGGTCGCCTGCATGCCCTGCGAGGTCCAGATTTTCTGGCCGTTGATGATCCATTTGCTGCCGTCCGCAGACAATTCCCCCTTGGTCCGAACGCTGGCGAGGTCGGAGCCGGAGCCGGGCTCGGAATAGCCCTGCCCCCAGATATATTCGCCCTCGACGGTCTTGCGGATGAACAGGTCCTTCTGCTCCTGTGTGCCTTTTTCAAGCAGGGTCGGCACGGTCATGTTCATGCCGTTGCCGCCGACCTCCATCGGCGCGCGGGCGCGCACGAATTCCTCGCGGATCACCTGTGCCCGGATCACATCAACCGGCTGTTCGGAGCCCCCGTAGATTTTGGGAATAGCGCGGTAGAGATAGCCCTGATCCGTCGCCTTCCGGCGGAACGCGCGGATATATTGCTTGAGGTCAGCGCCGCGCAGGTGGGCGGCGGACGGCCAGTTTTCGGACAGAAATGCTTTGACTTCCTCGCGAAAGGCCTCGGCCTTCTCGCCATAACTCAAATCCATCGATTGCCTCCTATTCGCCGGAAAATTTCGGTGCGCGTTTCTCGGTGATCGCCGACAGGCCCTCGCGGTGATCCTTGCTGCCAAGCAGCAGCGCCTGATTGGGCAGGTTGGCCTGCCATTCGGCGTTCATGCTGCTTTCCAGCGCGCGCTGGATAGACTGTTTGACCGTCGCATAGCCAAGCGGCGCGGAAGCCGCGAGTTCGCGCGCCAGCTCCATCCCGCGTGCGGCAAGTTCGTCCCTCGCCACCACTTCGCCGACCAGACCGATCTGCAACGCCTCCTCGGCGCGCACCTGCTTGCCGCGCAGGCACATGTCCATCGCCCGGCCAAGACCGATCAGGCGCGGCAGCAGAAAGGTGCCGCCGAGCGGCGGCATGATGCCGAGCTTGATCCAGCTTTCCTGGAACATCGCATTGTCCGCCGCGACTCGAAAGTCGCAGGCCAGCGCCAGTTCGCACCCAACGGTCACCGCCGCGCCCTGCACCAGCGCCAGCGTTGGTTTAGGGCAGCGGTAAATGGCGCGCGCCGCGCCCTGGAAATTGGCGTAGACCGTCTCCTTGATCTCGACCGCGCTCATTTTCGCGAGCCGCTGGAGAAAGGCAAAATCGGCGCCGACCGAGAAATGCTTGCCCTCGGCCGAAAAAATGATCGCGCGCACATCCCGATCGGTGGAAAGCGTCGCAAAGGCATCGCGGATCTCGCCGAGCATTTCGGGTGACGAGGCATTGCCGATGTCGGCGCGCGCGACCACCACGGCCGCAATCCCTTCCTCGTGGCGATCGATGCGAATCTGCCCGAAATCAGGCATCCGGACTTTCCACCTTCTTTTTCTCGCGCCAGATTATCGCGGTCGCGCTGGTCGCCAGACCCATGTTGAGCGCTTCGGCATCAAGAGCCGCTTCGAACGCCCAGTCCTCGGCATTATTAAGATTCGTCTTCATGTAGCGATAGCCCATGCGCGGCCCGTCGGCGAGGCGGCGGGCCGCCTTCATCACCTCGTCGCGCAGCGCATCATCGTCGAACAATCTTGTATAGATTCCCTTGGCAAACGCCTCGTCAGCGGTCAGTTGCTCGCCAAGCAGGAACAGTTCCCGCGCGACCCCTGTGCCGAGAATCTTGGTCCAGAACCAGGTCGAACCGAAATCGCCGCCCGCACCGATGCGGTCGAAGGCAGTAAGAAAGGAAGCGCTTTTGCCGGCGAAGCGCAGATCGCAGGCACCGGCAATGCCGATCCCTGCGCCAGCGACGGGCCCGTTGACCATGGCGATCGTCGGCTTGGGCATTTCGTGGAGCAATCGGGCCGTTTCCATGAAACCGCGCAGCCGGACGAAGCCCTGCTCGGTGCGGCTGCCGCTTTCCGCATTGGCCGGCACTACCGCCTTGTCCGCGCCGCCTTCCTTGAGATCGCCGCCAGCGCAAAAGCCCCTGCCCGCGCCGGTGACCACGACGCAGCCAACCGATGCATCGCGCGCGGCATCGGCGCAGGCATCGGCCAGCGGCTGCATGATCGAACCGGTCAATGCATTGAGCCGGTCAGGCCGGTTCAAGGTGATGGTGCGAACACCATCATCATCGTCAATCAATATTTCCGCCATATATATGCCTCCCTTGCTTCTTTTCTATCCAAGGAATTGGAAGACCAATCAATCCCCGCCAAGCTCGCGGTGGCGGGCCAGCATGGTCACGGCTTTTTCGGCCAGTTCGTCGGGAACCGGCGGATAGAGCGGCAGTGGCCGTTCCTTGCTTGGCAGTGCGATCGTCGCTGTCGCCCGGACGCTTTCCTCGCCGCGCTGATTGACGAATTTCACCGCCACATCGACATAGCTCTGGCCGCCTTCCTGTCGCTTGCCGAGCACTTCGCCGGTCACGCGCTGGACATCGCCCATATAGTTGAACTTGCGGATTTCGTCATGGATGTGGGTGATGATGGCATCGTCGCCTGCCCAGTCACTTAGATATTGCCAGAGATAGTTTTCGCGCATGACTCCATAATCATAGGCCATCGGATTGCCGATCGCCTGCGCCCATACCGGATCCCAGTGCAGCCGCTGTGCGACGTCGGGGATGCCATGCTCGTTCTTGACATAGAATGCCGGAATACGCTGGCGGTTCTTGTGCGCCAGCCGATTGGCGGTCGGCGCATAGGGAACAAAACCATAGCCACCGGCATGGAAACAGATGACATCGGTGACGGTCAACGGCCCTTTTGCCTGCATGCCCAGCGAATCGCCCTTTTCGACATCCTCGAACCAGCGCTTTTCGGCGCCCTGGACCTTTTCGGCAGCGTAAATGTCTTCGATCTCCTGCATCTGCTCGTCCGTATAGGTTGCGGGCTCGATCGCCGAATATTTGCCCTTCTTCGCAGCGGTCTTGCGTTCGGTCAAAACCCTCAGAATGCGGTAGACGGCAACCACTTCACCGCGCTGGTTGAGCTTCACGTCACGGCGATTGGTGATGACCGAGCGGCCGGCAAATTCGGACTGCTTGACCTCGCAGGTCTCGTCGCCGTTGAAGCTGTAGATCGTGTCTCCAGGAAAAATGGGCCGATAGAAATCCCATTGCGAGCCGGACACGAAGACATGCACGCCCTTGAACAGGCTCTTGCGCAGTGCCCGGATTTCGTCCGGAACCGGGTCGCCCAGCATCGGGCGGTTGATTACACCGGCCATCATGCCTGGCGCGATCACACTGCCCCAGCGCGTTTTCCTGGCATAATGGGGATCGCAGTAGAGCGGCTTGTCATCGCCCATGCCATGGGCAAAATTCCGGATATTGTCTTCGGTTGCGGTCTGGATATATTCGCGGGTCTTGGCCGCCTGGTCGAATCCGATCAGTTTGCGTTGACGCTCGATATCCTCGTCCGTTATCTCATAGGCTACGGCTTTCTGCCATTCATCACTTTGTTTTATGTCGGTTTTTGCGTCTGCCATGCTATATCTCCCTTGTCACCAGTTGTATAACTAGGTAATACATCCCTATGAGCGACGCAAGGAGATAGTGCCATTATGGAAGTTCGCCGCATAAGCGACGCATTGAAGGTGCGTGCAACGCACCAGAAAGATGAAATCGCGCACGACGATACCCGACGGCAGATAAGCTTCTCCGAATGGGATCGCGAAGTCGACGAAGTGGGCGGCGGGCTGGCGGCGGCGGGTCTTGTCCCCGGTGACCGGGTGTTCCTTCCGATCAGCAATATGCACGCCGTGGAAATGGCGATCGCGGTCTTTGCCGTATTTCGCGCCGGTGGCATCGCCTGCCCGGTCAGCACGCGGCTGAACCCGAGGGAGGTCGCGGATTATGCGGCCTTGTGCGAACCGCGTTTCTGCATCACCGACACTCCCGATCTGGTGAAGGACATAAAGCTTGCCGGATGCTGGACGGTCGACGATATGCCGCGTGATATCGCGGCGCTGCCCGACCAGGCGGGATTGGACCCTATGGCCGACGCGGAAATCCTCGGCACCTCGGGAACCACGGGCAAGATCAAGGGCGTGGTCGTCTCTCACCCCGATCTGATGACCGGTGTCACCGGAACCAATATGGACCGTTCGCGATCAACCCTGCACGCCCTGCCGCTCACCGGATCGGGCGGCAATCTCGGGATCGTCATGCTGCCTGCGCGCGGCGGGGCCACGGCGATCACCCAGCCAAAATTCGATCCCAAGGGCTTTCTGGACCTGGTGCAGGAAAAGCGCCCCAATCTTGTCTATCTCGTGCCCTCGATGCTGCGCCTTGTCCTAGATCATCCCGCCGTCGGCGACTATGATTTCGAGGGGGTCAAATATCTGATGACCGGCACGGCGCCGCTGCCGCACGATTCGGTCAAGCGGGCGATGGAACTTTGGCCGCACGTCCGTATTCGCAACAGCTACGGCATGTCCGAGGGCGGAGTCGGAGTCGGCACCAAGAGCAAGGAGCAGGTGCTGAAACCAGGCTGCATTGGCAAGCTGCCAAAAAATATGCAGCTGCGCGATGAACAGGGCAATATCATCACCGCAGCCGGTGTGGTCGGCGAAATTTATGGCTGGCAAAAGCATCCGCGCCGTTACTGGAATGACCCCGAAACGTCTGCGATCAATTTTGCCGGCGGCTGGACCAAGACCGGGGACCTGGGCTTTGTCGACGAAGACGGTGACCTGATCATGGCCGGCCGGTCAAAAGAGCTGATCATCCGGGGCGGCTATAATATCACGCCGCTCGAGATTGAAACCGTTTTGCATCTGCACCCGGCGGTGCAGCAGGCCGCCGTGGTCGGCGTGCCGCATGAGGTGCTGGGCGAGGATATTGCCGCTGCCGTCACGCTGCGCCCCAATCAAAGTGCCACCAGCGACGAGATCATCGCCTTTTGCCGGGAGCATCTGGGCGACAACAAGGTCCCGCGCACGCTGGTGGTGATGGACGACATGCCGCTCAATCCGAACGGCAAGATCTTGAAAAAGGAACTGGCGGGGCCGCTGGCCAAGGCGGCATCCGAACGACGGAAAGTGGCCTGATCTCGGCCCTCGCCGAAGACACAAATCTGTCCAGCTATTTTAGCTGTTCGAACGGGACATTCTTGTCCATGCGCACCTCGCCGGGCATGCCGAGTACGCGTTCGGCAATCTGGTTGCGCAGCACCTCGTCGGCGCCGCCGGCAATCCGCATCACGGTCGAATAGATATAGTCATATTGCATGTCACCGGTTTGCGTGTCTTCTGGCTCGGGCGCGATGCCCGACAGGCCGCGCAGTTCGAGGGCAAGGCCACTGGTTTTCTGGTAGCGTGACGCATAGGCCAGCTTGACCATGCCGGCGAGCGCGCCCGGATTCTCGCCCTTGGAAACCATGGTCCGGAGCCGCGCCTGGAAGAATCGTTCGCCCTGCTCTTCTGCCAGCGCTTCGGCCAGTTGCTGGCGGATCGAGCGATCATCCATCATCGTCCCGCCGCGACCGTCGGGCGTTTTTGCCGCATAGTCCAGGATCGGCTCGACGCCGCTGCGATGGGCACCCGAGCCGAGCCGCTCGCCCATCAGCACGGTCATGCAGCAGGCCCAGCCTTCGCCTTCGGCACCGATGCGGTTGGCATCGGGAATCCGGACATCGGTCAGGAAGGTCTCGTTGAATTCGCTGGCGCCCGAAATCTGGCGGATCGGGCGAGTCTCGATTCCGGGGGACTTCATGTCGACGACGAAGAAGGTCAGGCCCTTGTGCTTGGGCACGGTCGGATCAGTCCGGACAACCAATATCCCCCAGTCGGTCAGATGGGCCCAGCTCGACCAGACCTTCTGGCCGTTGACGATCCAGTCACCCGATCCGTCGTCGGCGCGCACCGCCTTGGTGCGCAGCGCGGCGAGATCGGAGCCGGCGGCGGGTTCCGAAAACAGCTGGCACCAGGTGATGTCGCCCTTGAGCGTCGCTTCAACGAACTGCGCGCGCTGTGCGTCGGTTCCGTGCTTGGCGATCACCGGGAGCGCCATGCCGGTGCCGATCGAGGTGAACGGACCCTTGGGCAGATGATAGCGACCCTCCTCCTCGGAGAAAATGACCGCCTCGCTGCCGGACAGGCCGCGGCCGCCCAGCGCCTCGGGAAATGTCAAGCCGGACCAGCCCCCAGTATAGAGCTCGCGCATCCAGGCGCGGCCGCGATCGGCTTCCTCGACATCGGTCATCTTGCTGCCGGCGGGAATCTCGTGGGCGGGGGCATGTTCGGCGAGCCATGTGCGGGCTTCCTTCCGGAAGGCGGCTTCTTCGGCGCTGTCGTTGAAATCCATGATGCTGATCCTATGCTGTCTTGACCTGGCTGCCCGGCTGGGCATTCAACAGCCGGTCGGCCCAGAAGCCCCGGTTGCCGAGATGCACCGCGAGCATCCGTTCGCGCCGGTAATAGAAATGGCAATCGGCCTCGAACGTATAGCCGATGCCGCCATGTATCTGCAGATTTTCGCGTGCCGCCATTTCGAGACATTTGATCCCGGAAAGGCGGGCGGCGGCTGCGGCTGCGGGAAGATCGTCGACCGACGATTCGGCCGCCCATCCGCCAAAATAGGCATTGGACCGCGCCAGTTCGGTTGCCACGGCAACATCGGCAAGCTTGTGCTTGATCGCCTGATAGCCGCCGAGCGGCCGGCCGAATATATAGCGGTCATTGGCATAGTCGCGGGCCATGGTCAGACAGGCATCGGCGGCGCCAACCGCCTCGAATGCCGCCTGCACGGCCGCCTGGTCGATCAGATGGTCGAGCTTGTTCATGCCGGGCATCGGCTCGGCAACAGCATCGCTGAATTCGAGCCGGTAGTGTGGGCGCAACTGATCGAAGCTGTCGAGCCGGGTGCGGGCAACGCCGTCCTGGTCCAGTTCGACCAGCGCGAAACCGCCACCGGCGACCAGAATGATCGCAATATCGGCAATGCCTGCATCAGCGACCGGCGATTTGCTGCCAGTGAGCTTGCCGTCCTGGAGCAGGGCATTGGCCGCAAAGACCGGTCCCGGGCCTTCGGCATAGGCAAAGGTTCCCACCACTTCGCCCGTCGCGAGTTTCGGAAGCCATTTGGCTTTTTGAGAATCGCTTCCCGCCAGACGGATCGCCTCGGCGGCGAGCACGATCGAACTCATGAAGGGAACCGCAGCATTGGCACCTCCCAGCGCCTCCATGATGACGCCGCAATCGAGCGCGCCGAGACCCAGGCCGCCATGGTCCTCGGATATCGTCACGCCGAGAAAACCCATCTCCGCCAGTTTTTGCCAGAGCGGCTCGTCCCATTCGGCGCCCGCATCGATCAGCGTGCGCAACCGGGCAAAGGGAGTCAGGTCGGCCAGAAGCGCGCGCGCTTGCTCGCCGAGCATTTTTTGTTCATCGTTGAGATCAAAATTCATAGAGGGACTTGCTCTGTTGTTGTAGAATGTGTCATAGCGAGTTGTATAACTAGGTCAACCATGAGAACGGCCTGCGGAGGATTAAAGTGCATGCAATATGAAACCATTCTGGTCGATGTCGCCGACCATGTCGCCACGATCACTTTGAACCGTCCCGAGGCCATGAACAGCTTCACCCGACAGATGATGGACGAATTCGAGCATTTGTGGAAGTGGGTTGCGAAGGAAGACGAGATTCACTGCTGCGTCATCCGCGCGGCACCGGGCAAGGCCTGGTCGACCGGCGTCGATGTCAAGGAATCGCAGAAGCCGGGCGGCACCGTCGTCGATCTGGACAATATCTGGCACTGCGAGGATCCGGGCAATTATCTCGGACCCAAGTCGATGAACTGCTGGAAACCGATCATCGCCGCCGTGCACGGCATGGCCGCGGGCGGCGCCTTTTACTGGCTGAACGAGAGCGACATCATTATTTGCTCCGAGGAAGCGACCTTTTTCGACCCGCATGTCACCTATGGCATGACCAGCGCGCTGGAACCGATCGGGATGACCTATCACATGCCGCTGCACGATGTTCTGCGCATGGTCTTGCTGGGCAATGACGAAAGAATCGGCGCCGGCACCGCGCTGCGCATCGGGCTGGTCAGCGAGATCGTGACGCTGGATGACCTGTGGCCGCGGGCGCAGGAACTGGCGGCCACGATCGCCGCTAAACCGCCGGCGGCAACGGCGGGATCGGTGAAGGCGATCTGGGAATCGCTCGACCTGCCGCGCAGCGTCGCCCTGCAGCATGGCCTTAAATATTGCCAGATCGGCAATCCGGTGGGTGTGCCGCAGGTCGACCGCGCGGCGCTGATGGCCGACAAGGCGAAGAAATTCACGGTGCGCTGAAGGACGTCGCACCAGCCGGCCGGCGCAAGGCCCCCTGCCAATAAATTCGAACGATGATAACAAGGAACCAGACACGCATGTCGATCCTCTATGACGAAGCCCAGCAATCGATAGCCAATGAATCCCGGCGCGTGCTCGAAGCGCGCGTGACCAAGGACCAGCTGCTGCCCTTGCTGGAATCCACCGGCCAATATCATGAGGCCTTCTGGAATACGGCGAAGGAACAGGGCTGGACCGCGCTGGCCATGCCGGAAGACTTTGACGGGCTGGCGCTGGGCCTGGTCGAGCTGGGACTGATCGCGCATCAGGCCGGCCGGACGCTGAGCGGCGCGCCCTTTCTGACCTCCAGCTTCGGTGCGGCGAAAGCAATCGAAATTTACGGGTCGGAAGCGCAGAAGGCGAAATTGCTGCCGGGACTGGCGAGCGGCGAGAGCATCGGCGCGGTGGCGATCGCATCGGGCGCCGACGCCCTGCCGAAGCAGCCCCAGCTGGTATTCGCCGATGACCGGATCGACGGCATGGCGACGGGCGTATCCGGCGGCCTTGTGGCCGACATTGCCATTGCGCTGGTGCAGGGCCCCGACGGGCCGGCGCTGGTCGTCGCGAGCCTGGCCGATGTCGAACGGCAGGCCATCGAAAGTTTTGATAACAGCCGCTGTGTCGCCAATCTCCGCTTTGCCGCTGCGCCGGCAGACGTTCTGGGCGACGGAGAGGAAGCACATGCCGCAGCGCTGCACATTCTCGCGCTGCAGGCGGTGATCACCGCCCATGAACAGACCGGCGGTGCCGAGGCGTTGATGGAGACCGCGCGCGACTATGCGGTCACCCGTCGCGCCTTTGGCCAGGTTATCGGTTCTTTTCAGTCCGTAAAACATCGCATCGCCGAACTTTATGCGCTGGTCGAACTGGCTCGGGCCAATTGCATCCATGCGGCTTCGCGCGAAGGCAAGGATGATTTCATCACTGCGGCGGCAGCGGCGCGCCTCTCGGCGACCGAAGCCTATGACACAGCGGCGCGCGACTGTATCCAGATTCACGGTGGCATCGGGGTGACCTGGGAAGCGGGCCTGCATCTGCATATGCGCCGGGCACGGAGCCTCGCGATCGAGCAGGGCAACGCCCTGTTCTGGGAAGACATATTGGTAGATCGCCTGACAGGAGAAGCGGCATGAGCCACATCGAGACCTATCGCGCCAATGCGGCGAAATGGCTGGAAAGCGTCGCCCCGACTTATGGCAAGGCAGCGCGCAGGAGCCTGTCGGAAGACGAGGATCTGGCGCTGGGCCGCCGCTACCAGAATGCCAAGTTCGAGGCCGGCTATGCCGGGATAAACTGGCCGGTCGAATATGGCGGCCAAGGCCTGTCGCATATCGAGAAGGTGACGTTCGAATCCGAAGAAATGAAGCACGGATTTCCCACCGGCTATTTCGGCATCTCGCTGGGCATGCCGGTGCCGATCCTGATGCAATTCGGCCCCGACCAGGAGTTTGCCAAGGAGCGGGTCCTGAAAGCCCTGAAGGGTGAGGAAATCTGGTGCCAGCTGTTTTCGGAACCCGCCGGGGGATCGGACCTCGCCGGCCTGCGGACCAAGGCCGAACCCGACGGCAATGGCTGGAAAATAAATGGCCAGAAATTGTGGACCAGCTGGGCGCAATATAGCGACTATGGCGTGATCGTCGTCCGCACCGACCCCAATGTACCGAAGCACAAGGGCCTGACCTATTTCTGGGTCGACATGAAGGCACCGGGCGTCGACGTGCGCCCGATCAAGCTCGCCGGCGGCGACAGCCATGTCAACGAGGTCTTCTTTGACGATGTGAAGATCAGCGACGATCATCGGATGTCGCCGGTGGGCGGCGGCTTTGGCGTAGCGATGGCGACGCTGATGATCGAGCGCTATGTCGCGACCGACAGCGCCGGTTTCGGGCCGCATCTCGACCTGTTTATCGATCTCGCCAGGACCACCGAAATCAATGGCAAGCCGTTGATCGCGGATGGCCGGATCCGCCAACAGATCGCCCGCAACTATGCCATGCGCAGCGGTCTCAATGCAATCACGGCGCGCGCGATGCTGATGATGCAGGCCGGGATGACCCCCGGCCCCGAAGGCTCGCTCAACAAGCTGGTGTCAGTGCGCTCGCGCCAGAAATTGTCGGAACTGGCGATCGACCTGCAGGGCAGCCACGGCTTCGCCTATGACGACCACGCCCAGCAGAAGGACAATTGGACGTCGAGCTGGATCAATGCCCCGACCGGGCGAATCGCTGGCGGCGCCGACGAAATGCTGCTCAATACCATTGCCGAAAAGATTCTTGGTCTTCCCCAGGACCATCGCCCCGACAAGGGCGTCGCCTTCAACCAGATTCCCGCTTGACTATAAGGAAATATATCATGACCGAAGCCTATATCATCGACGCCGTCCGCACCCCTCGGGGCATTGGCAAGCCCGGCAAGGGCGCATTGTCCCACCTCCATCCGCAGCATCTTGCCGCCACCGTGTTGAAGGCGATCAAGGAGCGCAACAATCTCGATACCGCCAGCGTCGACGACATCATCTGGTCGACCTCGACCCAGAAGGGCAAGCAGGGCGGCGACATGGGCCGGATGGCCGCGCTCGCCGCCGGCTATGACACCAAGGCATCGGGCACCACGCTCGACCGCTTCTGTGGCGGCGGCATCACCTCGGTGAACTTTGCCACTGCTACCGTGATGTCGGGCATGGAAGATTGCGTGATCGCCGGCGGCACCGAGATGATGAGCTATACGGCGCAAGTCGGTGCCGAGGAAGCGGATGCCGGCATCAAGCCGCTCGGCATGGGCTCGGGCAATCCGGCGCTCGATGCTATTCATCCGCAATCGCACCAGGGGGTCTGCGGCGATGCGATCGCAGCGCAGGAAGGCATCAGCCGCGATGCGGTCGATGCGCTGGCGCTGGAAAGCCAGAAGCGCGCCGCCCAGGCGATCGCCGAAGGGCGTTTCGACAAGTCGCTGGTCACGGTCTACAACGAGGACGGCAGCGTCGCGCTCGATCACGAAGAATTCCCGCGGCCGCAGACGACCGCCGAGGGGCTTGCCGGACTGAAGGCAAGCTTCGGTGCGCTGAAGGATTTCGACCTCGGCAATGGCGTGACCTTCGCCAAGCAGATCCAGCGTGTCTATCCGGACCTCGAGTGGGAAGGCGTCCATCATGCCGGCAACAGCTCCGGCGTGGTCGACGGTGCAGCCGCCCTGCTGATTACCTCGAAGGACTATGCCGACAAGCACGGCCTGAAACCCCGGGCGCGGATCGTGGCCTATGCCAATGTCGGCGACTGCCCGACGCTGATGCTCAATGCGCCAGTTCCGGCGGCAAAGAAGGTCCTCGAAAAGGCAGGCCTTACCAAGGATGATATCGACGTCTGGGAAATCAACGAGGCCTTTGCGGTGGTTGCCGAAAAATTCATCCGCGATCTCGATCTTGACCGGTCCAAGGTCAATATCAATGGCGGCGCCTGCGCGCTTGGCCACCCGATTGGTGCAACCGGATCGATCCTGATCGGCACCGCGCTCGACGAGTTGGAACGCTCCGGTGGTCGCTATGGTCTGGTGACGATGTGCGCGGCGGGCGGAATGGCACCGGCGATCATCATTGAACGGATATAACATGAGCGCGGCCCTCAACCTCCTGATCATGAAGGCAATCAAATGAGTGAGATTTCGAGCGACGATCGGCAAGCGATGCGCGACAGTTTTGCACGGCTGCTTGCCGAGCGGGCCGGGGGAAATGCGCTGCGCGAGGGTATGGCAACGCCACATGGCTTTGACGAGAGTCTTTGGCAATCCATGGCCGAAATGGGTCTGCTTGGCCTGATCGTCGACCCGGACTATGGCGGAATCGGCGGCGATGCCCAGATATTGGAGGATCTGATGGAGGAAGCGGGCGCGCATCTGTTGTGCAGCCCGTTCCTGTCCACCGCGGTGATGGCCGCCAGCCTGATATCGGCGTCATCGGATGAAGGCCTAAAGGCCGGCCTGCTCGCGTCGATCTGTGACGGGAGCCATGTTTTCGCCGTTGCCGCAACCGGCGAAGACGGCCTGTGGACCCCTGCGGATGTTGCGATTGAGGCGCGCGAAACGGGTGATGGATGGATTCTGGACGGCACGGCTTCTTTCATCCTGCATGCCGAACAGGCTGACCACTTGCTGGTTCTGGCCTGCGACGGCACCGCCAGCCGGGTGTTTCTTGTCGATCCAGGGGCAGATGCGATCGAAATGGAAACGCTGAAGACAAATGACCCAACCTTGCGACTGTCCAGAATCCGCTGTGCCGGTGCTCGTGGCATAGCTCTCGCGGGTGTCGGTGAACGGTCGATCGAGCAGGCGCTGGATCTGGCCAGAGTGGCGCTGGCTGGGGAACAGGCCGGCGGGGTGAAGGCAATATTCGACCTGACCGTCGACTATCTCAAGACCCGCTACCAGTTCGGCCGCCAGATCGGCAGCTATCAATCGCTCAAACATATGGCGGCTGACATGCTGATCGAAGTGGAATCGGCCGCTTCGGCTGCCAGGCACGCCGCAAAGATGGTGGCGACCGGATCATCGGAAGCCAAAGCCTTCATCAGTCTCGCGGCCTTTGCCTGTGCCGATGCCTATCGCGACGTTTCCGCCCAGGCGATCCAGCTTCATGGCGGCATCGCCTATACCTGGGAACATCCGGCGCATCTCTACTGGCGGCGCGCGCGGACCGGATTGTGGCTGTTCGGATCTTCGGACCAGCACCGCGAAACCTATCTTACCTGTCTGGAGACGGCATGATGAGCAGCAGCACGGCAATTCCATCGAACGACGATCTCGCGGCAGAGCTGAACGCCTGGCTGGATGCGCATTGGGACGACGAGCGGCGCTGTGAAAAGGGCGCCGATCGTCTGGATGTCAAATCCTGGCTCGGGAAGATCCTGGATGCCGGTTATTCGGTGCCGACATGGTCACCCGAATGGTTTGGCCGCGGCTATGACAGCAAGCAGGCGCGGGTGATCGACGACATATTGAAGGCGCGCAAGGTCGTCGGTCGCTCGCAGGATCGCTATAATCTTGGCGCCGTGACCGTCTACCGGCTGGGCAGCGAGCAATTGAAATCCGCGCTTCTGCGGGAGATGCTGACGGGCGCGAACAGCTGTCTGCTCTATTCGGAACCCAATGCCGGATCCGACCTGGCCGGTGTCAGAACCAGGGCCGAATGGGTCGCGGGCGAGGATGGCGGCGAATATATCGTCACCGGGCAGAAGGTCTGGACGTCCAATGCCAAGGGCGCCACCTATGGCATGCTGCTCGCGCGGACCGACTGGGACGTTCCCAAGCATAGCGGGATCACCTTTTTCATTTTCCCGATGAAGCAGGAGGGCGTGGATATCCGGCCAATCAACCAGATCACCGGCGAATCCGAATTCAACGAGATTTTCATCAATGAAGCCCGGGTCCCGGCGCGCAATATCGTCGGCGAGCTGAACGGCGGCTGGAAGGTGCTGCAGACCGCACTGGCCTACGAGCGGCTGATCATGGGCGAGGGTGCCACTGAACGGCAGGGCAAGGTGAAGTCCAAAGTGCCGCCACTGGTGGAACTGGCGCAAAGGCATGGCAGGCTGCAGGATCCGGTGATCCGGCAAA
>Ga0208017_100086_pt1 | contig 22327 bp, 22 predicted proteins | sample 30_taG_FD_184104 | JGI IMG/M metagenome (GOLD analysis project Ga0208017, IMG submission 184104) | Marine viral communities from Cariaco Basin, Caribbean Sea - 30_WHOI_OMZ (SPAdes) (version 2) | ecosystem: Environmental > Aquatic > Marine > Oceanic | place: Caribbean Sea: Cariaco Basin... | reverse complement strand
AAACATCATAAGGATATGAGACCTCAAGCAATGATTGAACAAACTTTAAATCTAGTCACCACCAAAGACCATCAGCAAGTTGCCGTTTGGCGAATAATAGATGATGAAGTCTTTGATAAGAATCTGGGAGACCTTCCTAAATTTTGTGTAAGTATTTAATCTAAACGGCAGTTACACAGAATTCGGGATGGTCTCAAAAGCAGCGACAACTTCTACTATTAAAAAAGTAGTCGTTAAACCTAAGGCAACCATTAACTTCTTACTATTTTCTTCAGTAACAACCGCATGGCTATGATCATGATGTTCTGACATAAAATATTTTCCTTATTCTATTTATGATGAGCAGAGATATTGGATAACAGCCAATATCTCTGCTGTAAATCGACTAATCTATTGGATTAAGAAACTTTTTTTTCATTTATCCAACGATAAAGCACGGGTAACAGCACCAAAGTTAGTAATGTTGAAGAGATAATCCCGCCAATCACTACGGTTGCCAGTGGCCGTTGAACCTCAGCCCCTGTTCCGGTTGCCAGCGCCATTGGTACAAAACCCAGTGAAGCCACACAAGCTGTCATCAACACTGGTCTTAAGCGCAAAATAGCCCCTTGCCACACGGCTTTATGCACTGGATATTTGTCCCTTAATTCCTTAATAAAGGTCAGCATTACCAGTCCATTGAGGACTGCAACACCAGATAAGGCAATAAAGCCAATTCCAGCTGACATCGATAATGGAATATCCCTTAGCCAAAGGAACAGCACACCACCGGTCAAGGCAAAGGGTATCCCAGTAAAGACCAATAGACTTTCTTTGACATTGTGAAAGACCGCCATCAGTAAAATAAAGATAGTGATTAAAGCCAGTGGAATCACGATTTGCATCCGTGCTTTGGCTGAAGCCAAATTTTCAAACTGACCGCCATATTCTATCCAATAACCACTTGGCAAAGTGTATGCTTTGAGCTGTGTCTGTACATCAGAAACAAAAGACCCTAAATCACGCCCTTCAACATTCGTTGTAACCACAACTCGGCGTTTACCATTTTCTCGACTGACTTGGTTGATTCCTTCAATGGTCGAGACTTGCGCGACATCCGACAATAAAATACTGCCACCATTTGGAAGCTGAATAGGTAACTGGGAAACAGATGCGACACTACGGTCTTGCTCTCCAAGACGGATAACAAAATCAAAACGACGATCGCCTTCTAAAATCTCTCCCACGCTTTGTCCACCAATATTGGTTGCCACAAGGTCTTGAATTGAACGCACACTCAAACCATATTGTGCAGCCAAAGTTTTATTTACCTCGACATTCAGTAATGGCAAACCTGAGGTCTGCTCAACTTTCACGGCACTGCTACCCGATATTTGCTGAATGATTTTGGAGATTTTAGTCGCCTCAGTATTGAGGACATTCATATCATCACCGAAGATTTTCACACCAACATCACTACGCACACCTGAGATCAATTCATTAAATCGGAGTTCAATCGGTTGTGAAAATTCACTATTATTGCCTGGAATCGTGGCTAAATACGTCACCATACGGCCACGTAATTCATCTAAACTTTCTTTAGGATTTGGCCATTCTGAACGAGGCTTTAACATGATATAGCCATCTGAAATATTGGGTGGCATGACATCTGTTGCAACCTCGGCTGTACCCGTTCTGGCAAATACTGCCTTAATTTCAGGGAAACTCTTTAAAAGAAGTTTTTCAGTATTCTCCTGAATACGTAAAGACTCTTCTAAGCCTGTACTTGGTGAACGTAACTGTTGTATCGCAAAGTCTCCTTCACTGAGCTGTGGTGCAAATTCACTGCCGAGTTTGGTACTGATAAATCCCGTAATCACTAATAAACACAGTGCAAAAGTCAGCACAACTGCTTTGTATTGATACGAAATATCAAGAGTTTGCTGATATTTAGCTTTTAGCCATAACATCCAACGACTTTCTTTTTCTTGAATATCGCCTTTGACCCACAATGCCACAGCAGCAGGCACAAAGGTGATCGATAAAATAATGGCTGCAACAAGGGCGAGTACCACTGCCAATGCCATCGGATGGAACATTTTTGCTTCCACACCACTTAAAGCAAAAATCGGCAAATACACCACCAAAATAATAAGCTGACCAAAAATAAGAGGACGACGTGCTTGGCGGGCAGCCAGAAAAACTTCCTTAAAGCGTTCACTTTGTGTGAGAGGTCGTTTTAACAGTTGCTGTGTATGGGCTAAACGCCGGATACAGTTTTCGACAATCACCACAGCACCATCGACAATGATGCCGAAATCGAGTGCACCTAAACTCATCAGATTGGCACTGATATTTTGCTGTGCCATCCCGGTTAAGGTAAACAGCATAGAGAGTGGAATGACACAGGCAGTAATCAAGGCAGCACGGATATTCCCTAAAAACAGGAACAGAATGATGATGACCAGGATTGCTCCCTCTACCAAGTTTTTCTGAACGGTTTTAATCGCCTTCTCAACCAAGATAGTACGGTCGTACACCGTTTCAATCACTACCCCTTTAGGCAAACTATTCTGAATATCTTGAAGCTTGGCATCCACAGCTTTAGAAACAGTCTGGCTATTTCCACCCATCGCCATCATGACAACCCCTAAAACGGTTTCTTTGCCGTTATAGGTTGCCCCACCGGTTCTTAAATCATGCCCAATAGAGACTTGCGCAATATCACCAACCCGAATTGGGCTGCCATTTGGGCTACCCAGCATGGTGTTCTCAATATCAGAAAGCCCATTGAATGCACCCGGTACACGTACCGTCAGTTGCTGACCATTGTCTTCAATATAACCTGCACCTCGGTTCTTATTATTTTGCGCTAAAGCCTGTTGCAGTTGTTCTAATGAGATATTCAGTTGCTGCATCCGGTTTAAATCGGGAGAGACCACATAGGTTTTTTCAAAACCACCAATACTGTTGACCTCTGCAACTCCCTTAACACGTTGCAGTTGAGGACGCACAATCCAGTCCTGAATCTCACGCAAATCCATCGGCGTGTATGCAGTTCCATCCGGCTTTTTCGCATTCGGATCTGCCTTCAGTACCCATTGATAAATCTCACCGAGACCCGTAGAAACGGGGGACATCGTCGGTGCGATTTGTGCAGGCAACTCAGATTGCGCCTCCTGTGTCCGTTGGTTAATCTGCTGACGGGCCCAATAAATATCAGTCCCATCTTTAAAGATAATGGTGACTTGAGAGAGTCCATAACGGGATATGGAACGGGTAAGCTCCAGATCCGGAATGCCAGCCATGGCATTTTCAATGGGATAGGTAATCAGCTGTTCGACTTCAAGCGCAGTAAAACCCTTGGCTTGAGTATTAATCTGGACTTGGGTATTGGTAATATCGGGTACAGCATCAATCGGGAGTTTCTGATAGCTATACACCCCGACCGCAATCCAGGTACAGACAAAGAGCAACACCCAAATCGCATTTTGTATGGAAAACTGAATGATTCGTTCGAATAAACCTTCTGGTTTTGGTAGATCAGAATTAATGTCCATGGCCTGCCTCGTCTTTTTCTAATTCAGATTTCAACAAGAAACTGCCTTGAGCGATATACTTCTGCCCTTCAGTCAGCCCAGAAATTACTTCAAGCCATTGTCCATCACTTGAAGCCTGCCCCAATTGCACTTTCTGTGCTTTTAAGTGGACTTGACCTTTTTGTTCTGAATCTACGATGAAAATACTGTCTTCACCTTCAATACTTTGCAGCGCAGACTTTTGAATCCGAAGGGCTGATTTTGCTGTAGCTTCCGGAATCAACACTCTCACTAACACATTAGGACGCAACTCAGTAGCTTGCGCATCGAGTTTTGCGCGCACCACCAGACGCCCTGTTTGTACATCTGCCTGAGAGGTTAAGCTTTGTACAGTAGCTTTATAGATTTGATCTGAATCATTCACTTTAAAGTCAATTTTTTGCCCGGCTTGCAGTTGACCTGAGAATTGATTCGGCAAATTAAACTCAAGCCATAAATCTTTCAGCTGTTCAATGACAAAGAGCTGATTAGCCAGTTGCACATTTTCACCGACCACAATATCTTTTTGACTGATCACCCCAGAGATCGGTGCTTTAATCAGAAAACGCCCATTGTTATTGCCACTTGCACCTAATGCATTTAAACGTGCTTGTGAGGACTGGACAGTAATCTGCGCTTGACGGTAGGCATTTTCGGCACGCTGGTAATCCTGTTTGGCAGAAACCCCCTGTGACCAGAGTTGCTGTTCGCGCTGGTAATCTTTACGGGCCAAATCCAGATTCACCTGTGCCATACGCAGATTTGCCTGTTGGTCGATCAGTTCAGGCACGGTTAGTACAGCCAGCGTTTGTCCTTTTTGCACGCTCTGTCCTAAAGCCACATTGATCTGCTCGACATAACCACTAAATTTAGGCGATATATGCGCTTGTTGATCGGTATTCACCACCAATTTACCTGGCAGGGTTGTCAGCTTTTCAACCAATCCTGTGGATGCAACAGCAACTTTTAAACCTTGTTCAACCATTTGTTGGCTGGTCAGTTGTATTTCGCCTTCTTCAGCATGTCCTTCTTCAGAACTATCTTCATCAGAATATTCGGCATTTCCCTCATCATAACCCTGCCCCTCAGATTCAGTTTTTTTTGAACTTAACCAAATAGCCAGACTGACCAAGACCGTAATCAGAATCAAAACTACAATCATGAGAGACTGGGATATTTTTCCGTTTTGCTTGGCGTTCATTTTATCGTGCTCCCCCATTGATTAAATTTTGCGATGCTTCGACTGCCTTTTTATTCAGTTGTGTATAGGCATCCGAACGGCTAATTTCTTCATAACTTGTGCCAATACTGAGTGCCTCAGCTGCTAGGGCAGTTTGCCAAGCTTGACGTAGAATTTGTAATTGACCCAATCGAAGATTCTGCAGTTGGGTGGTTGCTTGCTGAACGTCGGTAATGGACAGTTTCCCTGCCTGAAACCCTAGTAAAGTACGGCTCTGAACTTTGGTCGCCAAAGTAACTTGTGCTGTTGTGGCATCGAACTGGCTACGTAAACCTTTGAGCTGATGCATGCTGTTGGCAATATCGAGTATTTGTTGCTTCAGCTCACGCTGCTGCTGTTGGTTCAGCAATATTTGCTGTTGCTGGACCATCGGGATCGCATATTGCTGGCGATTGAAAATATTCAGTGGAATAGCCACGCCGATTGCTAAAGTCGTATCGTTGCTTTCATTAGGGGTTTTGCTACGTTTCATGCCTACATTTAAAGTCGGATTGGGACGTGCCTGAATTCTTAAATTTTCAATTTGATGATCCGATTGCTGAATGTTCAAGGCATAGAGTTTTTCTAGCCACCCTTCAGCAATATACCGTTGCACAGTTTGGAGACTTTGCTCTGGCCAAGGGATAGCGGTTTTATTCAATTGAAGATGTGAAGATGTTTCTCCCCCCCACAAATTAGACAGCTGACGACCGGCAGCTTGTTTATTCAGCATCGCTTGCTCATAAAGTCGTTGGATTTCTAGCGCTTCAATTTGGGCACGCTCAAAATCAACCAGGGCAATACTGCCTGCCTGATAGCGTTTCTGGGCACTGTCCAGATTGACTTTACTTGTTTTTAACTGTACTGAATAAGCAGACTGCTCAACCTCAGCAAGTGCAAATTGCGACCATGCAAATTTAACAATCAGTTGGCTTTGTGCCTTCCATAATTGCTGTTGCAATTGGATTTGTTGATTCGAGGTATTGGCAATCACCCGGTTCAGCTTACGCTGACCAAATAGATCTAGAGGTTGACTAACGCCAACATTGAATTCCTGTTCTTGACCTGAGCCAAAGCCAGACTGTTCTAAACTTATACTTGGATTCTGCCATAACCGACTTTGCTGAATATTCAATTCAGATATTTGCTGAACTTGTTGCCACGGCTTGTCTTGAGTCTGGTAACTTTGTACTTTTGCTAAAGCGGATTCAAAGCTGGTAACGTTTTCAGCATAGCTATATTGCATAGCCGCTGCACATATACAAGCAACCAAGCTATGACGCAAGAGTATAATTGATTGTGAAGACATGATTTTTCCCACTTATTTAAATAATAAAAGTGGTGGGAATGTTTTAGGCTACCCCACCATGAGCGGGGAAAATTCGGGAGGTAGGCTTTGTTGAAACAGGTCAGGAGCCTGATAGCTGTTTTTCCAATGAAATTGTGGATTCACTTTAACTTCAGAGCTTGGATGAAACACATCTACTTTTTCATTTTGTACAATCAAATGCATCATCGATGGTAGATGATCTTGATGATCTTCACCGATTTCTAAATCGCTACTGAATGTTTTTATGTTTTCTGACTGTCCATTATGATCGTGTTGACGACTATCGCTGGCACACAAGGTATTTTGGTGATGACCAAAATGATAACTCTGCTGTGATTGAGGCTGTTGTTCATGGACACAAAAGGCCGCCGCCACATTCCAAAAGCTTTGGAACATGAACAATCCAACCAAGACTGTAATCCATGTAGTAGAACGCATCATCTGAACCGTACCGGGTTTGTCGGAGACTTTTTATTTAAGTTAGGCCACCTGACCTAACGGGTTAATCTTATCATTGTACATTGCTTCAAACTCAAAAGGCAATTTCCATGAGAGTTTCCCAAAAAAAGTGGTCGATGCCAATCCGTAACTGGACGTCTGCTCTGAATCGTTTTATGATTATGTTTGATGACCGTATCAGCAAGCATTTAATCTAAACGGCAGTTACACAGAATTCGGGATGGTCTCATAATCTACGAATTTTGAAAATTATAAAAAATAAACCCCCCTACTACTTGACGTAATAGGGGGGGTTATCGTTTAATGTTCATTAACGGTTACAGACGTTTGGCGACGCCTGTAACGACCAAATAAGCATATGCAGTGCGTTATTTGACCAGCAATTAAGCCCATTAGGGTCTATTTTAAGCCAAATCTAGGCTACTTTGCAATCAAATTACTCATATTACTACTGTAAGTTACCAATTTTACTCAGTAAAACCGCCTATTTGCTCGCTACCTTCGCCCTATCAACGCTCTTTAACTGTTCCCTAGCAATGGGTGGCAGGCCTCAGTGACGACTGCATTGCGTGGGTGACAAGCAAGCTCCCGACAGGGGTTACTAGACATATTGAGCAACGCAATGAGAGGTTATATTAGCGTATTCGTAGCGGTATATTGGGTGTTAACCCTTGCTAGCGTAGAAACGGCTATATAGCGGTTATGAGCGTGTCTAGGCGGTGCTATCAGCCGTAATCATAACAGAGTCAGCTTGATACAGTGATGACTTCCCGAGACGATGCCGATCGACCGACAGGCAGTTGTCAGGGCAATACTCTAAAGGGTTCGCAAGTTTTTACTTGTGGGCGCTTTAGGGTGAGTGTTGCCCAAAACTTCAACCTCTCTCCCTCCAAGCAGTTGTCCACAGAGTTGTCCATCAGGGTTGTCCACATAGCAAGGGCAACAGCGCGGAGCCCTTTAGGAGTAGCTCAGGCGCTGTTGCCCTTGCTGCTTATGTGGACATACGCTGTGGGCATACTCTAGTGGGCACACTGATTAAGAGGGAGAGAGAGGAAAGATTCAAAAAAAAAGAAAAATTTGAAATTTTTACTGTTTTTCTTGCTGCTGCTTTTTATAGCTATTAATAAAAGGTCGAAGGCTATCAGGTATTTTCATGTATATCTTATAGACCTTTACTTCTTCGTTAGTTATACCAAGTTCTTTTTTGACTTTGAGTCGTAAATTTCTTACAGCTTTACGATGCCTATAGCAAATAAACGCATCTAGAAGCAATTTGTAATTGTTCAAGTCTGCTTTGATAATATCTAGTATCTCTTGAGCTGACGTGTTACTAAGCGGATCTTTATGTGCCGTTAAAAAACTCAGTTTCTTGTTGTCAACACTCGTACCCAGTAGTTCCAATATTTGAGCTGCTCGATAGGTGTTTATCTGATCGTGAAGCTTTTCGATGCTTGGTGTATGTTCTATTATTTTCTTAAATGTGTAGTAGTCTATAGGGTAATTTTTAGCATCTTCGCTATCAAAATCTAGAATATGAACACCGCTAATAAAGGCTATAAATAAATTCTTAGCTATAGATCCCTCCTTTCTTATAGCGTTCACTCGCATCATGTTTACCTTGCGTTTAGAGTACGGCACTTCACTCATAACTACTCCTTATTGCTTCTATAGAGTGCTGATCATACCTCAGTATTTGCATATATACACATTTATTTTTTTAGTATATAGCGTATGTATAGACATAGATATAAGTATATATAGACATTAATTATATTATATATAGACATATGTCGTTATCATATATACACATATATCTTTCATTATATATAGACATATATTTTCTATCATATATACACATTTATGATATTATTTTAAGCCAGTAGTCCTAAGAGGGGGCTATTTCCGCTTCGCTACAATATCCTCTCTTAGGTGCTGACAAAGGGGCTATCGCCCCCTTGACCCCCCAACCACCCCTATACCTAGAACAGGAGCCAGTCTTATGCCACCAATTAGCGGTAAAAAAAGAACTAAAGAGATTGCGATTCGAGTCACAGAGGATGAGTTGGCCAAGCTGAAAAGACGGCAGCAGGGAACGACGATGGCCGGATGGATGCGAGGTTTAGGGTTAGGGGTAACCCCAATGAAGCCCGCTGACCCTGAGTTGGTTCGCGCACTTGGCCGCATTGGCTCTAATCTTAATCAAGTCACCAAACACGTCAATATCAATAAGCAGGTAGATGAGAATGTGCTTGAACAGATCACCGCTATTAGATCTTTGATTAATGCGCTGCTTGATGAGCATTTGCGAGGTGAGTCATGATTGTTAAATTCTTTAGGCGAGGGCAAGGATCAGGCGCAGGGCCGCTTAATTACTTATTGGGCGGTAAGGATACCCCTAGGGAGGGTGCAAAGGTGCTCTACGGCGATCCTAGGCTCACTGAGCAGCTGATTAATACCACACCATTCAAGCAAAAGTATAAGTCAGGGGTATTATCTTTTACGGAAGATGCGACACAATTTACTGATGAGCAGAAAAAAGACATCATGCAGCGCTTTGAAGACACGCTGTTTACAGGGCTTGAGCCCGATCAGTACGATATATTGTGGGTCGAACATACTGATAAGGGTGGACGGCTGGAGCTGAACTTTGTGATCCCGTGTCAAGAGCTTCGAAGCGGTAAGCGGCTGCAGCCATTTTATGCGGGGGCCGACTTGGTACGGGTGAATGCTTTTAAGAATATCATCAATCAAGAGTATGGCCTAACAGATCCTAATGACCCAGAGCGTAAGCGACTAATCAACCCTTATGTGAATAATGCGCCACGGCCAACTCCATATGATAGGCCGCCCAAGTCTAAAGAGAAGGAGCAGGAAAAAGAAGACAATGAGATCATCGCCAAGCCTGAGAGCACTTTTGCCTTAAAAGCAGCGATTGATCGAAGAATGTGGCATAGGCTAGCAGAGGGTAGTCTTAATGGCCGCAGTAGTGTGCTTTATGCCCTAGAAGGTATGGGGTTAACGATTAAGAGAGCAACGAATAGCAGCATCAGCGTGGCGCATCCTGCTATGACACGAAATGTTAGGCTCAAAGGCACTATCTATGAGAAGGATTTTAAGGCTTTGTCGCAGCGAGCGCGCCTTATCGAGGATCGCCAAAGAAATTATGAGAGAGTCAGTGAGTCTCGTGGCAATCGAGATTTAAGAACGTGGACTAAAGGTATGGAGATCAAAAAAGCGTATCATCAAGAGTTATATGGTGACATCAAAGCGCCTGAGCCTTTAGATTTAGAGATCAAAGACGTTGTCAGCATGGAGCAATCACAGGATGCTACCCCTAGAGTAGATACACCAACCCCGCAGCATTCTTACAATGGGCCAAGGCCGTAATCGTTTGACTGCACTGTTCAGCAATCAAAACCAAAACCCAAGCCATCTTTTTCTTTTGGTAGGTGTGGGCGCAGCTGCGGCTTCTTTTTCAGATAGCGGCTCAGGCTCTAATGATACTTGTTGCTGGTGATCGCTATGTTCAGGGTCAGTGCCTTTAAATTCTAGCAGTCGGATCTGCGTTAAGTCATGAATACTGGCATTGGCTTTTTCTAGTGTTTTGTTGAGCTGACTTATTTGCTCTTGGTAATTCGCTATCAGCTGTTTTTGATCACGGACTTGCTGCTCTAAGTGTTCATTCTTCATCTTTTCAAGTGCTAACTGGTGTTCAAGTGCTGTGCTGTTCTGTACGTTTTGACTGTTCACGGACGTACTATTGCTAGTGTTCACTGATTGTTCAGTACGTTTTTTAGTGACAGGCTCACCAAACACTCGGATCATCTCTGAGGTATCAATTTTCTTGTCAGCGGTTCTGGAAAGCTCACCATCATTGATCTTCTGATAGATAGTGGTTCTTGACACCCCCCACTGTTTCGCTGCTTTTGTCACAGATATGTTCATTGTTCACCTAGTGTTCTAGTACGTTTTTAAGACCTGTACAGTGCAACTGTACAGAACGTTCAGTGAACAACTATGGCACTAACCTACCTATGAGGCAAATCATAATTCCCTGTAAGAGATTAAGCTCAAAGCTATTAGGGGTCTCATCGAACTCTATTGATGATACAAGTCTAAAAAAATGAAAAATCTATCTACATTGAAAAACAGGTATAAGAAATAGGTGGTGTGTCAAACAGTATGCTGATTTAAATTTGAACAATTTTTGAAGCCTTGAAAGGACTGTAGAATCAGAGAACTTATCCTAGATTTCTTATTTACCTTTATCGCCATAATACTTTTTAGAACACCACTCAAAAAATATCATAATTAAGTTGTTTATACATCATAGTAATATTTGATTACTTTCTGTTACAATGATTTTTCACTTAGTCAACAAAGTTTAGGATGTATGTAATGGGTATTTCACAAAAAGCAGTATTGGCTTTATTAGTTGGTTGTTTCATGAGTGCTGGTGCGCAAGCAGCTGTTTCTTATGGCAATGGTCAGCCGTATGTTGGTGCTAAAATTGGTCAATTTATGGTTGACGAAGGTGAGTTGGATGATCCTACTGCATTTGGTGCTTATGCAGGTTACAACTTCACACCAGAATTCGGTATGGAAGTTGAATATGTAGGTTCTTCTGAAGAAAGTATCAATATCAGTGGTGTTAACGTTGACTATGATTTAAAAACATACGGCATCTATGGTGCGTATCGCTACGTATTCCCTAACACTGCCCTATACGCTAAAGGTAAGCTAGGTTTTGCAAAGGCTGAAATTGATGTCAAAGCAAGTGGTTTTGGTTCTAGCGTCTCTGATAGTGATAGTGACACTGGTGTAGCCGGTGGTATTGGTCTTGGGTATTTAGTTAATCCTAATATTGCTATCGAAGGCGAATATGCTCTTGTTGCAGAAGATTTAGACTTACTAACTATTGGTGTAAATCTTAAATTCTAATTGTAGATTGAACCTTAATTAGTAAGAAAACAAAAAACGACTATCTTGTATGTCGTTTTTTGTTTATCGCCATAAACAAAAATAATGGAAGATAAAATATGTTAAAAAGACTTTTTTTTACAATGACTTTATCAGGGTTATTTGTTGGCTGTGCAACTGTACCAACAGAGCAAGTTCAAGTAACGGATGCTATGAAACAATTTAAGTCACCTTCATCTGATAATGCAGGCTTATACATCTATCGAACTGCCAGTGTGTTTGGTGGCGCATTAAAGAAAGATGTTTGGGTAGATGACAAATGCGTTGGTGAGACTGCAAGAGGGATTTTTTTCTATGAAGAAGTTTTAGGCAATATGGAACATAAAGTCTCAACTGAATCTGAATTCTCACCTAATGACTTAATGATTCAAACTCAAGCCGGACAAAACTACTTTATCAAACAATATATAAAGCCAGGTGTATTTGTCGGTGGCGCAGGTCTCAAACTAGTTACTGAAGCAGAAGGAAAGCAAGACATTAGCGACCTAAAATTAGGAATCAAAGGAAATTGCAGTAAGTAGTTCAAGGATTGTTTAGGGTAGTCGCAAAAAGACCGGGGTTTTGAGATGATTAATAGATTGAAAAGGACGCTTCACAGTTTAGTGAGCGTCCAATAAGAGTGTATTTAGTCTATTAAATACCCTATAGTGTTAGCGGTACTCTTCATAGAGATCAGCGATCATTTCTCTATCAACAAGCTGCCAACCAAAGTCCTTATATACAACGGTATAAAGATACTTGTAGCGTGGAGAGTTACTACCATCATTACCGTAGTCAGATGATATAATAGACAGAATGCCATCATTGTAAGAAACGGCTTCAACGAAACGTGAGTTTATATCATAATTCTTATTACTAGAATCTATAGTGTCTACAATATCGCGCTCACGAGCAACAAACTTACCTTTTTCTCTATCTCTTTCAAAAGAAGTTATGAAGCCCATGTATGTACCACTACCACCAGCACAAGCATTATCTCCACGCCAATAAACAAGGTATCTAGTGCCAAAAACACTGTTACTGTTAAATGAATTAGCCGTCTCTATCAAATGAACATCAGTTAAATCAGTACGTTTATCTTCGGTGTCGCGTGCAAAAGTTGTAGTACAAGCTGTAGCTTGCGCATAGTTTTTGGCTTGGCGAAGTACTTCCAGCTTTTCAGATACAGGTGGTTTTTTATATTTACTCTGAGATGCTGCTCTTTCTATTTCTAGTTCAGCTCTAGCAACTTCAGTGGCTACATTATCGTATGGAGCTGCAATCACTCCAAGTGGTAATCCCAAAGCAATCAAGGTTATAAAAGGTTTTTTTGAAAAATTAATGATAAGAAACTCCTTTGAAAATGATTTTAACTATCAAGCCAATTTAGATTGCTGCTCTTTTTAATTAATCTATATTCATAAGACTTCATGTAGTAGCTAATTTAGTAGCTAATTAATTTCTCTGCTTCTACTTGTGAAAGCCTACTTGCCCCAACTTCGATTTTACAGTGTCCGACTTTATCTCTAGTAACAGACTGGCTAACACCTTGTTTGTACCACTCTTTAACCTGCTGTGGTTTGAGGGATAGTAGTGCGAGGAGCATGTGTTACTGTACATGCACTTATAATCATAGGAGTAACGATTAAAACTGAGCATAAAAAGTAAATCCTACAAAGTATATTACTGTTTGTTGGTAATTGTAACAAAGAAACTAAAGAGTATTGGAGCTATATTGGTAAGAGTGGAAGGCTTTTTAGCCCTCTGTAAGAGTTCTCAGGGTTCAAATTTATTGCAATTTTCAAAAGAGGCGCGCTGTTGGTGATATTAATGAAACTGCTAATGAGATAAAAGAGATAACACCCGCTGTATGGCGTGTGATTAAGTTCTACCACAAGCAAGCCTATATTTTGACAGCTGCCGGAGACCACCCGAATTCCGTGTAACCGCCATTTAGATTAGATGCCTATTTATTATTCAACTCATTAGATAACGATGCAATTAACTGGCGTGAGCACTTGGTCATTTTTTGAATATCAGAATAGCTATGACCTGATTCGAGTAGACTGGCAATAATCTTACGCTTTTCCATATCCTTTCTACGTCCTAAATACTTACCTTCTGCCTTTGCACGAGCAATACCTTGCATCTGACGGTTACGGCGATCCTCATAATCTTTTCGAGCGATAGCAGCGAGCATATCCAGCATCATTGAGTTAATGGCCTGCAAAACACTACTCATAAATTCAGTGCTACTTTCAGATTGAAGCGCCATATATGAGGTAGGTAGCTCTTTTGATACGATAGAGAGCTTTTTTTCTGACAGCATTCTTTTAAGCGTATCCCAATCAGCTTGATTCAAACGTGCTAAGCGATCAATTTGCTCAACTAAGATCACATCGCCCTTATGAGCATCTTCAATCAGCTGCATAAGCTTTGGTCGCGCCAAGATAGCGCCTGATTCGTTTTCGACATAGAAGGCAGCAATTTTGTGGCCATGATCATTGGCAAATGCTATGAGTTCGCTTTTGGCACGTTTAGCGTCTTGCTCTTTGGTTGACGCTCGTAGATACGCTCTAATAAACATAAACACCTAAAATAGTCTGTTATAAGTGGTTCCATTATACCAGTCTGTTTTAAGTGGTCTGTTAATAGGTTTGAAGGGTAAAATTGCTGGTTCCCTTGGGGTATAGCTTTTGAAACCATTTTTCTTTATATTGTCACTTAGACAGGCTGGGCATTTGATGTATAGTGTCATTTGCATTTCACTATTTATCAATTTCTCAGCCTGTTTTTTTTCAGCCTACTTTTTGAACCACCACCCGGATATAAATGTAGCTATGAATAAAACAACTTTTAAAATATCGAAGATGGACTGCCCTTCGGAGGAAAACCTAATCCGAATGAAATTAGAGGGCCACTCGAATATTGAACATCTTGAGTTCGACATTCCTAACCGTCAATTAACTGTGTTTCATCATGACAATATAGAAGGGATAGAGACTGCTATTCATGACCTAAAATTAGGAGACACCCTACTCTCGACCGAAACCATTGACCCCTCTGATCCCAACAATAATTTTAAAATTGATGCTGATTCTAGTCACAAAAAAGATGCTGAGCAAAGAAAGCTACTATGGATAGTGCTGGTCATTAACTTTGCTTTCTTTATTATTGAAATGAGCACGGGACTGATTTCTCGTTCGATGGGGTTGGTCGCCGACAGCTTAGATATGTTAGCAGATAGCTTCGTGTACGGAATTAGCTTATTTGCGGTCGGTGGAACGGTCATTAAGAAAAAACGGATTGCTAGAATTGCCGGATATTTTCAAATTACGCTAGCGATTCTTGGTTTTTTAGAAGTACTAAGACGTTTCTTTGGCAATGAGCAGTTACCTGACTTTTCTACCATGATAGTCATATCGATTCTTGCGCTAATTGCAAACTTGATTTGCCTCTATTTACTACAAAAATCGAAAAGCAAAGAAGAAGAAGCCCATATGCAAGCCAGTATGATTTTCACTTCAAACGATGTGATTATCAATTTAGGGGTAATTGTTGCAGGGATTTTGGTTAATTGGTTACACTCTAGTACGCCTGATTTGATTATTGGTAGCATCGTATTTGCTTTAGTTATTCAGGGCGCCTTTAGAATATTGAAGTTGAGTAAGTAGCCAAGCCTAATAACTGAAGCAAATAGCTCAAGTAAGTAGCTTAATTAAACCGCTAAGTGTAAAGTAACTGGGTTTGAAGCAAATAAACATCATAAGGATATGAGACCTCAAGCAATGATTGAACAAACTTTAAATCTAGTCACCACCAAAGACCATCAGCAAGTTGCCGTTTGGCGAATAATAGATGATGAAGTCTTTGATAAGAATCTGGTGGTGGTCAACTAATTTAGGACACTAATAAAATTCAAACCTACATCGCCATTACTTATAACCCTGAGTCGAGAACGGATAATAATTATAAGCGTTGGGGCAACTTTTATGACCGCCAAAATCTGTTAGTAGGTGACGAGTTGGTGGAGTGTATGTAACAATGGCAATTCTATGGTTATGGGCTGTTGATGGTATTCGACCAACGACATGGGACATATTAGGTACAGCAGTGGCACTTCTAGGTATGGCTATTATTATGTTTGCACCGCGCAATACATAGGATACGGTTGTTTTAACCATCACGTGCTAAAAACTCCAATAGAGTGGGAACATTCTCTCTAGCACTGCGTCCAGCACCAATCAGAGTGGCAGAACCTGGGCTTGCCCAGTCACCATAACCAAATAACCATAACCGAGGCTCCTTGACCGCTTGCCCATCTTTAACTTGCACTTTTCCATCAGCTTCTAAGACATTTAAAGGTGCTAGATGGTCAAGATTTGGTTCAAAGCCAGTACACCAAATAACGGCATCTATCGTTTCTTCACTACCATCAGCCCAAATGACGCCTTGTTGAGTAAATTGGCTGAACATAGGTACTGAATGTAAGATACCTTTGTCACGTGCCGCCTTGACGGGAGGCACCATGACGATATCACCGATACCGCCCTCAGGATCACCATTATTGCTGCCAGTAATACGTGCTGTTGCTCTTTCAAACAGGACACGTCCATCGACATCATCGGCTAAAAACAATGGGGGCTCACGTGTTACCCAGCTGGCGTTAGCCACGTCAGCCAGCTCCGCATAGATTTGTGCACCTGAATTACCACCACCTACTACCAATACGCGCTTATTTCTGTAGGCGTCTGGGCCTTCATAATGCGCGGAGTGGCATTGCTCCCCAAGATACGCTTGCTGACCTTTGATAGAAGGAATTATAGGATTGCTCCAGGTTCCCGTTGCGCTCACGACGGTTTTTGCCAACCATGTAAAACTTCCATCAGTCACCCGTAAGCAATTGTTTTCATCATCACGCTGTACGCTTTGGACTTGATAAGGTCGGTAGATTGGTAACTTATAATGTTCTTCGTAGTCAGCAAGGTAATGGATGACCTCGTCTCTATGGGGATACTCTCCATCTTTTGCTTTTGGCATCAAGCGACCTGGCAAGGAGCTCATAAGAGCAGGAGAAAATAGACGTAACGATGGCCAAGTATGTTGCCACGCGCCGCCACTCTTGTCCTGATCGTCAAGAATAATAAAATCAAGTTTGGCGCGTCTCAAATAATAGCTGACTGCCAAACCTGCTTGTCCGCCGCCGATAATGATGGTATCGAATACTTTAGTTGGCATAACTGTCCTCAGTCCCTGCTACCAAAAATGTTGGTTGCTCGTTTTGTGGTTTGGCTTGCAGCTCGTCAGGCGTTAAGCGAGCATATATTTCAATTAAATTACCGTCAGGATCAGTCAACCATAATTCATGTAAGGGCGTCCCTTTCCAAGTCGTTCGTGGTGGTTTAAAAACACTCAAGCCTGTGTCTTTTGCTTTAAAAAAAGCCTCAATGACCTCTTGCTTATTATTGACGTTGATACCTAAATGGTAAAGAGTATCGTGATTAAGCTGCTTACCGTCAGATACTACCAATACCATATTTAAATTGAGATCTGGGCGGATAAAGGTAGCATAACGATGCGTCCATTCCTTTGGCCAAGTATTTAGTAACCAGCTATAAAAGGCGGTGCTTTTAGCCAAGTCAGTCACTCGAATACTGCTATGAAATTCTATTGAAGGAATGCCAACGGGCATTTTAATGAGCTCAGCCAATACTAAAATACGTTGTAACAGCTGATCGCGCACTTCCCTAAAGCTCTCTAGCATCTTATCTGGCAAATCAGAGCCAGCAGCAGGGTCGCTCATAGGCCAATGCATGCGCTGACCATCACTCAGAAAAACGGGGCAGATCTCTTCTGCGCACAGAGTAATGATGGTATCTATACGATCATCCTCTATCTCATCAATAGATTTTGCGTATTGCTGACTAATATCAATGCCAATCTCTGACATGACAGTAATGGCATGAGGATGAAGATGCGAGGGGGCGGACCCTGCACTATATACCTCAATGTCCTTCGGTAAATAATGCCGAGCCAACCCTTCCGCTATTTGGCTGCGAGCTGAATTGGCCACACAAAGGAATAAGATTTTTTTCATATTGACTCCGTGATATACGCTTTATTGACTTCAAGTTTTAGAGTATCAGATATTTTATGATCTTAATTACAGCCATTCTATTTATCATACTTCGAACACAAACCTAAAAGCGCCTTTACATATGAAATATTATATATATAATATTTCATATGTAAAGGCGCTTATTAATGAGTATGATTATGGAAAATATGAATAAGAAAAAGGTGCTGTTTCTTTGTACCAGTAACTCGGCCAGATCACAAATGGCTGAAACATTACTGAAGTATAAAGCGGGCGATATCTATGAGGTTTATAGCGCAGGCGTAGAAAAAGGTGAAGTCGATGCACGCACCATCCAGGCCTTAGAAAAGTTCGATTTCGACGCTAGTGGATTAAGATCCAAGCATGTCGACGAGTTTGAAGGGCAGTTTTTTGACTATGTGATTACTTTATGCGAAAAAGCCAGTGCCGAATGTAGAAGTTATCCCAATACCGGAAAGCAGCTAGCATGGGATATTCCTGACCCAAAAACTCGCGCTGGTACTCATCCTTTTGCCACCACATTAAGTGAATTAAGTAATCGTTTAACGATGTTTCTCTTCGTGGAGAACAAACCTACAAAAAATACGAAAGATATTAAACCTACTGCTATACAAGACACGCCGCTTGCAGACTTTGACCCCATTACCTTTTACAAAAGCCTGACTGATGACATTCGCCTCAAAGCACTGATGCTGATTGAATATCATGGTGAGCTGTGTGTTTGTGAGTTGATGGAAGCCTTGGAAGAGGATGTTCAGCCCAAAATCTCCCGTAACCTTGCCGTTTTAAAGAAGGCAAACGTCATTATTGATCGAAAGCACGGTCAGTGGGTGTTTTATCGTATCAATCCTGAACTGCCGTTATGGGCGAAGACTGTGGTGGCGCAAACAACAGAAAATAACACTCATCTGATTGAGCGTGAGATTGGGCGGTTAGATACGATGCAAAACAGACCTGACAGAGCCAGTTTTTGTAAATAACCAATAATCAACCGTTACATATTAAGAGAGTCACAATGGGTATTTTTGAGCGCTATTTATCAGTTTGGGTAGGTTTGGGCATTATTCTCGGCGTGGTAATGGGTTTATGGCAGCCTGATTTATTTCAGTTGGTTGCAAACCTCGAAATTGCTCATGTTAATCTTGTTATTGCGGTATTCATTTGGGTGATGATTTATCCCATGATGGTACAGATAGATTTTTCTGCCATTAAAGATGTAGGTAAAAACCCAAAAGGGTTGTTTCTAACGATCATTATCAACTGGTTCATTAAGCCTTTTACTATGGCCGGCCTCGGCTGGTTATTTTTTAACATTTTCTTTGCCAACTTAGTTGATCCCGCATCGGCTCAAGAGTATATCGCTGGAATGATTTTATTAGGTGTGGCTCCTTGTACAGCCATGGTCTTTGTCTGGTCACAGTTAACCAAAGGGGATCCTAATTACACCTTGGTCCAAGTGTCCGTCAATGACGTCATTATGATATTTGCTTTCGCTCCTATTACTGCTTTTTTGCTGGGCGTTAGTGATATCCAGGTGCCATGGGAGACGTTGATCATCTCTGTGGCACTTTATGTTCTGCTTCCCTTGATTGCTGGTGTGCTGACACGCAATATGCTCAATAAGCGCCGTGATAAGGACGCATTGAATAATCTATTATCAGTGCTTAAACCTTGGTCGATGGTAGGCTTGTTAGCCACTGTGGTTCTGCTCTTCGGCTTTCAAGCTGAGACCATAGTCTCCAAACCCCAAGTTATTGGCCTCATTGCCATTCCTCTCATGATTCAAACCTATGGCATTTTTGTCATTGCCTATATCGCTGCTAAATGGTTAAAACTGCCGCACAATATTGCAGGCCCTGCTTGTTTGATAGGCACCTCTAACTTTTTTGAGCTGGCAGTTGCAGTGGCTATCTCCCTCTTTGGATTACACTCAGGCGCTGCACTGGCGACTGTCGTCGGCGTGTTGGTTGAAGTGCCTGTGATGTTATCGCTGGTCTATATCATTAACCGCACACAACATTGGTTTAAAAAAACCTAAGCATTTTTAATATTTTTTTCTGATAACACTTGGACAAGATAAAGGACAATTTTATGACAATCAAAGTAGGTATCAATGGTTTTGGACGTATGGGACGTTTGACCATGCGCGCGGCATTTGATTGGGACGACATCGAGATTGTCCACATCAATGATCCGGCGGGTGACGCTAAGACGCTCGCGCATTTAATGACGTTTGATTCTGTGCATGGTCGCTGGCATCACGACGCTACCCACGAAGGCACGTCCATGATTATCAATGGCAAAGCCATTCCTTGTACGCAAAACAAAGCGACCAAAGACACCGACTGGTCACTGTGCGATGTGGTCATCGAAGCCTCAGGCAAGATAAAAACCAAGGCTTTACTACAAGCCTATCTAGATCAAGGGGTCAAACGTGTCGTTGTCACAGCCCCCGTCAAAGAAGAAGGTGTGTTAAATATCGTCATGGGTGTAAACGAGCATTTATATGATAAAGACATCTATCCCATTGTGACTGCTGCCTCTTGTACCACCAACTGCCTAGCGCCTGTGGTTAAAGTGATGCACGAGAAAATAGGCATCAAGCATGGCTCGATGACCACCATTCATGACATTACCAATACCCAAACGATATTAGATGCACCGCATAAAGACTTACGCCGGGCACGTGCTTGCGGTATGAGCCTTATCCCAACCACGACAGGCTCTGCGACTGCCATTACGCATATCTTCCCTGAATTAAAAGGTAAGCTAAACGGTCATGCCATTCGTGTGCCTTTGGCTAATGCTTCGCTGACCGACTGTGTGTTTGAAATGGCGCGTGGCACCACGGTTGAGGAAGTCAATGAACTACTTAAACAAGCATCTGAAACTGAGCTAAAAGACATATTGGGCTTTGAGACACGTCCACTGGTATCGATTGATTATAAAACCGATCCACGTTCAAGTATCGTTGATGCGCTATCGACGATGGTCGTCAACGATACCCAAGTAAAGCTCTACGTTTGGTACGACAATGAGTGGGGTTACGCCAATAGAACGGCTGAATTGGTCCAAATGGTTGGTCTAGCAGATAAGGGTTAATCATGGGACTGCTATCCGTTACGGATTTATCGTCGCAAGTGAAGCAATACTTAGTCATCACTGGCAACTATTGGGCATTTACCTTAACGGATGGCGCATTACGAATGCTCGTTGTGTTGCATTTTTATCAGTTAGGCTATAGTCCGTTAAGCATTGCGATGCTATTTTTGTTTTATGAAATCTTTGGGGTTATCACCAATCTGGTTGGTGGTTGGCTTGGCACCAGTCTTGGGCTCAACAAAACCATGAATATTGGGTTGGCCATACAGATCGTCGCCCTTGCCATGCTTGCTGTGCCTGCGGATATGCTGACTGTGGTTTATGTGATGATCGCCCAAGCGCTCTCAGGTATCGCCAAAGACTTGAATAAAATGAGTGCCAAAAGCGCCATCAAATTATTAGTGCCAAAAGATGCTGAGAGTAAGCTTTATCAATGGGTGGCATTACTCACAGGATCTAAAAACGCGCTAAAAGGCGTGGGTTTTTTTATCGGTGGTTTGCTACTGACCTTGATTGGGTTTAAAGGCGCTATGATACTGATGGCATCACTTTTGGCCATCGTCTGGGTGTTTAGTTTAATAGTCTTAAAAGAAGACATCGGCAAAGCCACCAACAAACCTAAATTTAAAGACATTTTTTCTAAAAGCCCTGCTATCAATATCCTCTCCGCTGCCCGCATGTTTTTATTTGGGGCAAGAGACGTTTGGTTTGTGGTGGCCCTCCCTGTGTTTTTGGCAGCGACTTTTGACTGGAGTCACTGGTGGGTTGGCAGTTTTATGGCAAGCTGGGTCATCGGTTATGGCATTGTCCAGTCGGTTGCGCCTTACTTTACGGGCAAGAAAAAAGGCGTGTTGCCAACGGGTCGTGCAGCCTTTTTGTGGGCAAGCTATCTGACGTTTATTCCTGCGGCGATCGCGCTGGCTTTATATTTTGATTTTTATATTCAAGCATCGGTTATTATTGGCTTACTGATATTTGGTGTGGTTTTTGCCGTCAATTCTTCGTTACACAGCTACCTCATCGTCAGCTATGCTGATAGTGATGGCGTGTCATTGGATGTGGGGTTTTACTACATGGCAAACGCGATGGGCAGATTGATTGGCACGGTGCTGTCAGGTTGGGTCTACCAAGAGTTTGGCTTAGAGGCTTGTCTTTGGATATCGAGTGCGTTTGTGGCAATCGCGGCTTTATTATCATTAAAATTGCCTAACCAGTATAAAGCGGCGGCATACTGATGAGGGTTTTATCAATGAATCTGCTGTTTATTTGAAATCACAACACACTTATGATGATATAGGGTTTATCTCAGTTGCACTACTTTCGTTTTTTATGGGTTGGCTATGAGCTACGCTTAAAGAAGCTATAAAACTCTAAAAAACCTGACCTTTCTCATAAAGGTACATTATGGTAAATGGTTTTAGATAGAATGATTCGGTTTCATTGGATCCATTGGGGCATACTCATGTAGAACTGCATGTAATAACACTAATTTGGACTTTGATAATGAAAAAGGATAAACCATACATTGTTGTGGTTTAATATTGTTGTAACAACGGTAACTTTACTTATTTAATAGAAGAAAA
>Ga0208017_100085_pt1 | contig 22560 bp, 20 predicted proteins | sample 30_taG_FD_184104 | JGI IMG/M metagenome (GOLD analysis project Ga0208017, IMG submission 184104) | Marine viral communities from Cariaco Basin, Caribbean Sea - 30_WHOI_OMZ (SPAdes) (version 2) | ecosystem: Environmental > Aquatic > Marine > Oceanic | place: Caribbean Sea: Cariaco Basin... | reverse complement strand
GCCGCCACCAACGAGATGCTCGACGGCGTGCGGGGACGCACGCTGTTGCGGCTGTGGCGCGAAGGCTTCATCGACACGGCGGCCGTGTTCTCGCAAGCCGACCCGCGCCAGCGCGTCAAATGGGTCGGCCCGGACATGAGCGCGCGCTCGTCGATCTCGGCGCGCCTGATGGAGACTTGGGCGCATGCCCAGGCGATCTATGACCTGCTTGGCATCGTGCGCGAGAATACCAACCGCATCCGCGGCATCGCCGTGATCGGTGTCAACACTTATGAGTGGACGTTTCGCAATCGCGGCGAGAACGCACCGCTGCCGCGCCCGCATGTCGTTCTCACCGCGCCGTCGGGGGCGATCTGGCGATGGAACGATCCGTCCGAGGAAGACCGGATCGAGGGGCTGGCCGAAGAGTTCTGCCAGGTGGTCACCCAGACGCGCAACATAGCCGACACGGGCCTGAACGTCAGGGGCGAGCCGGCAACCAGATGGATGGCGGTGGCGCAATGTTTCGCGGGTCCCGTGGAGCCGCCGCCGCCGCCGGGCGCGAGGGGCGTTCATGAGCCGGGGCCGGTATGACATATCTTCAGAGAGGAGCGGCCGTGAAGGCATTACCCGTTTGTGAAACGCTCGTCCTGCGCGAGCAGGGCGCGCGCCTGGATGTCACCTTCAATCGTCCGGAGCAGCGCAACGCCATCAATTCGGTAATGGCGCGCGAATTCTCCGAACTGGTCGACTTTCTCGGGGATGCGCCGACAATCCGTCTCGTCACGTTGCGCGGCGCCGGCGGACATTTCTGCGCCGGAGGCGACATCAAGGAACGCCGCGCCATGGCCGACGCCACCGAGGGCGTGTCGGCCATCGAGAAGCGCAACCGCAACGCTGGGCACATGTTCCTGCGCTTCGCGCGGCTGCCACAGACCACGATCTCGTTGATCGAAGGCTCGGCCTTCGGCGGCGGCTTCGGCTATGCCTGTCTCACCGATATCACGATCCTGACGCGCGGTGCCCGGATGGGTATGCCGGAAACCCGGATCGGTGTTGCGCCGGCGCAGATCGCGCAATGGGTGGTCCGCCGCGTCGGACTGCCCAGGGCGCTCCAGCTGGCGCTGACGGCCGAGCGGTTCGATGGAGAGACGGCCTATCGCTACGGCGTCGGCCAGTATCTTTGCGATGACGCCGACGCCGACGGGATGCTTGAGGAGGTGGCTGCCAAGGTTGAGGCCTGCGGGCCGCTCGCCTGCGCGGCCACCAAGCGGATCATGAACGCGGTCGATGAAGGCCGGGAGGACGAGCTGATCGACCTCGCGGCGCGCGAATTCGGCCGATTGAACGGGGGCGCCGAGGCGCGCGAGGGCCAGTCAGCCTTCGCTCAGAAGCGGGCGCCGGTTTGGGGGAGCGAGCAATGAGCGCGGTGAAGACGGATCGGGTGGTGCGCATCGGCGGCGCCTCGGGCTACTGGGGCGACAGCGCCGAGGCAGCGCGCCAGCTCGTGGAGAAGGGCGCGATCGACTATCTGGTTTTCGATTATCTTGCCGAGGTGACGATGTCGATCCTGGTAAGGGCGCGGGCCAAGGCCCCTGACGCCGGTTATGCCAAGGATTTCGTCGATCTGGTGATGAAGCCGCTGCTGCCCGAGATCCGAAAACGCGGCATCAAGGTCATCGCCAATGCGGGCGGGGTGAACATTCCCGCCTGCGCCGCGGCGCTGGCCAAGGTGGCAGAGGAGGCGGGGCTCGATCTGCGCATCGCCACCGTGACAGGCGACGACCTGCTGGGGCGCGTGGAAGAGCTTCGTGGTCAGGACGTGCGCGACATGACGACCGGCAGGCCGATGCCCGAGCGCCTGATCAGCGCCAACGCCTATCTGGGCGCTTTTCCGATTGCGGCGGCGCTTGATGCCGGCGCGGACATCGTGATCACCGGACGCTGTGTCGACAGCGCCACGACGCTCGGCGCGCTCATCCACGAGTTCGGCTGGAAGCCGCAGGACCATGACCGTCTGGCGGCCGGCACCCTTGCCGGCCATATCCTCGAATGCGGCGCTCAGGCGACTGGCGGCAACTTCACCGACTGGCGCGATGTCGTCGCCGGCTGGTCGGACATGGGCTACCCGATTGCCGAGTGCGACTCTTCGGGCGGTTTCGTCGTCACCAAGCCCGAGGGCACCGGCGGGCTGGTGTCGCGGCTGTCCATATCCGAGCAGATCGTTTACGAACTCGGTGATCCTAGCGCCTATCTGATGCCGGACGTCACCTGCGACTTTCGCGGGGTGAGCATCACCGAATGTGGCCACAATCGCGTGCGCGTCGAGGGGGCAAGGGGTTATCCGCCACCCGCGAAGCTGAAGGTGTCGGCGACCTGGAATGACGGTTACCGGGCGTCAGCGAGCACGATCCTGGCCGGCTTCGACGTAGTCGAGAAGGCGGAAGCCTACAGCACCGCGCTCATCGAGCGCGTGAGCCGGCTGCTTAATGAGCGCGGACTCGAACCCTTCCGTCAGACTGCGATACATCTGATCGGGGCGGAGACACTCCTCGGCGCCAACGCCAGCCCCGAGGCCCGCGCCAGCCGCGAGATCACGGTGCGCATCGACGTGCGCCATGACCGGCGTGAAGCGCTGGAAGTGTTCTCCAAGGAGGTGACGGGCGTTGCCCTGTCCATGACCACGGGGCGCACCTCGGGCGGCGCGGGCGGACGGCCGAAGGTCACGCCGGTGGTGGCCCAGTTCGCGTTTCTGGTGGACCGGGACAAGGCGCAGATCGAAGTTTATCTCGACGGCGGCAAGATCGACTTCGCCCCCACGACGCCGCCGGAATTCTTCAATCCGGCGCAGATGCGCGACCTGTCGATCCCGCTGCCGGTCGCGGCGGCTACGGACGATCGAGTGGAAGTTCCACTCATCGAGCTTGCGGTGGCGCGCAGCGGCGACAAAGGCGACAACGCCAATGTTGGCATGATCGCCCGTCACGCCGCGCTTCTACCGTGGCTGAAACAGGAACTGACTGCCGAACGCGTCGGTCGGTGGTTCGCCCATGTCCAGCGCGGGGAGACCGTTCGCTACGAGATGCCGGGGCTGCTGGCCCTCAATTTCGTTTTAGCCAATGCGCTTGACGGTGGCGGCACCTCGTCGCTGTATCTCGACCCGCAAGGCAAGACCTATGCCCAGCAACTGCTGGCAATACCCATCAGCGTTCCCGCTTCCCTCATGGTGCACGCGCGCAGAAGGGAGACATCATGAGCGTGTCACTTGACGCTTTGCTCGATCCGACATCGGTGGCGGTCATCGGTGCGTCCAACGTGCCGGCGCGCATCGGCGGGCGTCCGGTCAACAACCTGATCCTCTCGGGGTTCAAGGGGAAGATCTATCCGGTCAATCCGAAATATTCCGAAGTGCAGGGGTTGCCGGCGTTTTCGAGCATCACTGAAGTACCCGGACCCGTCGACTGCGCCATCGTCGCGGTGCCGGCGGCCGACGTGGTCGAGACCGTCCGCGCATGCGCGGATTCAGGCGTGCGCTCGGCGGTCGTGTTCACCTCGGGTCTGGCGGAGAGCGGTGACCAGGGCGCCGTGCTTCAGGAGCAGATCACCGGGATCGCGCGAGCCTCCGGCATGCGCATAGTCGGACCCAATTGCCTTGGCGTGGCCGTGCCGGCCAACGACTGGTATGGCACTTTCGCCAGCTATCCCTCGATGGGCTTGGTGCAGTCCGGCAGCCTCGGCATCATCAGCCAGTCGGGAGCCTACGGCTCGCATCTCTACATGACGGCCCAGTCGCGCGGCCTCGGCGTGCGCTACTGGATGACGACTGGCAACGAAGGCGACGTCGACGTCGCCGAGGTCATCGAGTATTACGCCGGCAGGCCGGAGGTTAAGGTCATCGTCGCCTATGCGGAAGGCGTGCGCGACATGCCCGCCATGAGGCAGGCGTTGGGCGCGGCCCACGCGGCGCGCAAGCCGGTCATCTTCATGAAGGTGGGCCGCTCGACCGTCGGCGCAGCCGCCGCCGCCTCGCACACCGCCTCGCTGGCGGGCGCCGACGCGCTCTACGACGCCCTGTTCGCACAGTACGGCGTCTACCGCGCGCTCACCACCGAGGAGATGCTGGACGTGGCCTATGCTTGTCAGTTTGGCGAGTTCCCGCGAGGTCGGCGGCTCTGCCTACAGACCATTTCCGGCGGCGTCGGCGTGCTGATGGCCGATGCGGCCGAGGAGGCGGGGCTGGAATTGCCGCCGCTTCCCGAGGCGGCGCAGCAGCGCATCACGGAACTGATCCCGTTCGCCGGCACCCGCAATCCAGTCGATTTCACCGGCATGGCGCTGGCCGAGCCGAAGCTGATCGAGGAAATCACGGATCTGATCATCGCCACCGGCAATTACGATAGCTACCTCGTCTACATGGCCTCCGTCGCATCATCGCCGCTCACGCGCGACGCCGTGGCGGACATTTATGACCGGCTGCGCCGGAAGCACGAGCGCCATACGCTAATGCTGAGCATCATGGCGGGAGCCGAGGACCGTGCCCATTACGAACGACTCGGGATTCCGTGCTTCGAGGATCCGTCGCTGGCCGTGCGGGCGATGGCGGCTCTCAGCCATTTCGGGGAGGCGTTCGAGCGGACGCTGCCGTCGCAGGAGAGCAGGCGGCCGCAGGGCGCGCTCGACCTGCCGCAGGCTCCGGTCGACGAATATCAGGCCAAGAGGATCCTCGGGAGCTGGGGCATTCCGGTGACCGAGGACCGGCTTGCGCGCTCCCGCGCCGAGGCCGCGGCGGCTTGGTCGGCGATCGGTGGCACCGCGGTCATTAAGGTCGTCGCCGCGGAAATCCTCCACAAGACCGAGATGGGCGGCGTCGCCCTGAACATCGCGTCCGCCGAAGCAGCGGCCGAGGCCTATGACACGCTGATGGCGCGCGCGCGCGCCGCCTATCCCGAAGTTACGGAGATCGCCGTGCTGGTCGCGCCCATGGTCAAGGGCGGTGTCGAGACCGTGATGGGCGTGGTCAACGACCCCCTGTTCGGGCCCGCCGTCATGTTCGGCCTAGGCGGCATCCTGGTCGAGGTGCTGCACGACGTGACCTTCCGCCTGGCTCCCTTCGACGAGACCGAAGCCCGAGCGATGATCGAAGAAATCCGAGGCCGCGCCGTGCTGGATGGCGTGCGGGGCGCAGCGGCCTCAGACATCGACACCCTGGCATCCGCGCTCTCGATCCTGTCGATGTTCGCGGCCGCGAACACCGACAGGATCGAATCTGTGGACGTGAATCCGTTCGTTCTGCTGCCGAACGGCGCCGTGGCGCTGGATGCCCTGATCGTCACCAGAATCGGGCAAGGAACGTAGACAGGATCAGTCCTAGCGAAACGATGAAACCATTCTTTACATGGCAATAAGAGGAGGGCCCCCCATGTTCAAGATATTCTCCGCGCTCACTATCGGCGCGGTGGCATTAAGCTCCACCGCAAATGCGGAACAGCTGACGTATGGAACATACTTCAAGAATACGCACAACATCATCAAGGAAGCGGTTCAGCCGTACCTCAATGAAGTATCCAGGAAGACCGACAACGCGCTTACCTTCAGGTTTCTGACCGATGGGACGGTCGTGGGCGCAAGCACCACGGCCAAGGGCGTCCAGCAGGGTCTGGTCGACATGGGAACCGTCATCCCGATCTATACATCGTCGACTTTTCCGATGAGCGCGCTGTTCAGCAGCCTGCCGTTGTTCGAAACCGATTCCCTGATCGAGACGGCCGTGATCAACGAGCTGTTTTTCCTGAATTGCGACGAATGCCAGCCCGAATGGGCTGCTTCCAACATCACGCCGCTGGCGATGTATGCAAGTTCTCCCTATTACCTTCAGTGCGCCCGGGAAGTGACGAGCATGGCGGACCTCCAGGGCAGGCGGATCCAGGGCACGGGCGAGTATGGCGCGCTGGCGACCGCATTCGGCGGCCTGCCGATGGGCCTGACCGCAACCGAGCTTTACACCGGCATGAACCAGGGCACGCTGGATTGCGTGCTCGGCGCCGCCGCCTGGCTCGACACATATGGTCTCAAGGACGTGGTCACGCAGGTGATCGGCATGCCGCTTGGCGTGTTCCGGCCGGTCAGCCAGATGAACATGAACACGCGCAAGTGGAACAAACTCAGCGACGAGCAGAAGAAGGCGTTCATCGACGGCCTTGCCAAGCTCGTGGCCGATTCAGCCTACGGCTATGTCGAGGAGGACAGGATCGCGCGCCAGAACGGCATCGACGCGGGCATCAAGTTCACGCAGCCTTTCGATGAGTTCGTCTCGGTCTTCGCCAAAGTCGGCGACGAAGGCGGCGAGCGCTTTCTTGAGCGCGCCAGAAGCAACGGGATGAAGGATCCGCAAGGCCTGCTCGATCGGTACTTGGAACTCTCGGACGAATGGCGCGAGATCGTGGCCAACGTCAAGTCACAGGAAGAATATGAAGGAGCCTTGCGCGAGCGGATCTTCAGCAAGGTCGAATGGTCCTCAAGATAGTAAGATATAGGTTCGATCATGCGCCAATTTGCCATTCAGCTTAATCGGCTGTTCCTGATCGCAGCCGGTATCATACTGGTCATCATGACGTTGCAGATCGGGTTAGTGGCGCTGTCGCGAGGGCTGTTCAACACCGCTTTCGACGGCAATGTCGAGATCGCCAAATACTACTACATGGTGGCGTTGTCGGCCCTTCCGCTCGGTGCGATCCAGGCGTCCAGGGAGCATGTGATAGTCGAAGTATTCACTCAGTGGATGAGTGAGGGTGCCAGGGCGGTTCTCGACTGGTTCGCCCTGATATTCACGACGATCTACTCCGTGATCCTGGCCCTCGGATGCACGCTCGCCGCCATGGACGCATTCCAGACGCGTGAGTTTTACCGCCTCTTTGCGTTCGATCTGGTTGTCTGGCCCTCACGGTGGGTCCTCGCCCTCGGGCTTCTCGGTTTCCTCGTGACGGCCATCTACATGATAATTTCCCGTCAGGAGAAATTGTGATCCGGGTTCTTTGGGGCAAGGCTGGCGGCCTGGAGTTCGGCCGCCAGCCGACTTGGAGGTCGCGATGCGGGATCGCATCGCTGGAATCTTGGATTTATTGGGTTGCCGCAGGAACTGCGGGCTTCGGGACAGGCCTGTGCCGTACGTTCGATGTTGTCTTGATACCGACCCGTGGAAACGGACGTCGAGGCGATTTCGGGAAGCCGAACCCACAACCTTGGGAGGGATCGCATGTCCGCTGAAATCTACGGTATTACCAGCCTGGCCGCTCTGATCCTCTTGCTGGCACTGCGGATTCCCATCGCGGTTGCTTTAGGCTCGGTGGCAATGGTCGGGTTGTACCTGATCCTTGGCTTCGATCCGATGATCGGGGCTGCCGGAAACCTCACATTCGATTTTGTCGCCAGTTGGGAACTGTCGGCTATCCCGCTATTTATCTTCATGGGTGCGATCAGTTCTCGCAGTGGTCTGGTGGCAACCCTTTATGAGGTGGCGCGGGTTTGGTTGGCGCGTGTTCCCGGCGGGCTGGCTGTGGCGACGAATCTTTCAGCGGCGGGATTTGCCGCTTCCTCCGGCTCTTCGCTAGCCACCACGGCAGCCATGGGAGAGTTAGCGATACCGGAAATGCTCAAGGCGCGTTATCAGCCGGCGCTCTCCACTGCCGCGGTGGCGGCGTCCGGGACGCTGGGTTCGCTGATTCCCCCGAGCATTCTTCTCGTCATCTATGGCCTGATCGCGGAGGTTTCGATTGGCGATCTACTTCTGGCCGGGGTCGTTCCGGGGGTTTTGACCGCTCTCGTCTATACGGGACTGATCATTACCCGGTGCGTGATCAATCCGGAACTGGCTCCCCGGGACACGGAAATCGTCGCGGTTCCGCTCGATAAGCGGCTGCGGATGCTGCTGAGCATCTGGCCGTTACCAGTGCTGGTAATGGCGGTGGTTGGCACAATCTATTCTGGCTTCGCCACCGCGACGGAAGCGGCCGCGATCGGCTGTCTCGCCGCCCTGTTGATCGCCCTCTGCATGAGGCGTCTGAACTGGCAGATCATCGTCGAAAGCATAAAGAGCACCTTGCGCATGACCAGCATGGTATTTTTCATCGTGCTCGGCGCCGTTCTCTATTCAAAGTTTCTGGCGATAACCGGAACGCCGGAACTGATCGCGCGCGCGGCGGGGTTTGCCGGGGACAATCCCCTTCAGCTTTTCTTCATCATGGCCATCGTTTTCCTCATCCTTGGGATGTTCCTCGACTCGCTGGGGATGATGCTGCTGACCGTGCCGATCTTCATACCGCTGGTGCAGGAAACCGGATTCAGCCTGATCTGGTTCGGCGTTTTCGTGGTCAAGTGGATCGAGATCGGACTCATCACGCCTCCAGTCGGCATGAATGCGTTCGTCGTCAAGGGGGTCGTCGGAGACCGGGTGAAGGTCGGGACCATATTCAAGGGCCTTCTCTGGTTCGTGATCGCGGAATTAATCATCGTCGCCGTGCTGACGATTTTCCCCGAGATCGTCACCTTCCTTCCGGACCTGGCAAGGGCCGGATGGTGACGGAAGCGCGCCGTGAGCTTCAGGATAGGAAGTCTGCTAGGTCGTATGATGTCACGCACTAATCTCCTAAAGCAAGCTCGCACTGAGTTTCGCCTTTCGATGGGTGAAATGATTTCAATGAGACTCGAGAATTTTGCATTCCAAGAAGGAGAAAGCCATGCAGTTCACGGAAGAACATCGGAAGATCTTCAGCTCCGTTCAGCAATTCATAGCCAACGAAATCAACCCACATGTGGATGAGTGGGAGAAGGCCGGGCGGTTCCCCGCGCACGAATTGTTCAAGAAGATGGGAGACGTCGGTTTTCTTGGCATAACCAAGCCGGCGGAATATGGCGGTCTCGGGTTGGATTGGAGCTACAACCTCATGTACGCCGAGGCCATGGGTGAAGTGGCGTGCGGGGCGATTCCCATGGCGACGGGAGTGCAGACTGACATGTCGACGCCCGCGCTGGCCGAGCACGGCTCGGACGAACTGCGCAGGGAATTCCTGGCTCCGGCGGTCGCAGGCGACTATGTGGCGTGCATCGGCGTTTCAGAGGAAGGGGCCGGATCGGACGTCGCTTCCCTGCGCACGACGGCGCGCACTGACGGCGGAGACTACGTCATCAACGGCAGCAAGATGTGGATCACCAACGGCGCACAGGCGGATTTCATGTGCATGCTGGCCAATACCGGCGAGGGCCCGGTTCATAAGAATAAGTCGTTGATCGTGGTGCCGATGAAGACCAAGGGGGTCACGGTGGCCAGGACACTCGACAAACTCGGCATGCGGGCATCGGACACAGCCCAGATTTTCTTCGACGACGTCCGCGTGCCGAAGCGCCATTGCATCGGTGAGGAGGGGCAGGGTTTCATCTACCAGATGAGGCAATTCCAGTACGAGCGCCTGTACGCCGCGGCCAAGCAGGTTCGCGGCATGGAATGCGCGATCCAGGATACCATCGCCTATACCCGCGACCGCAAGGCGTTCGGCAAGTCGCTGCTCGACAACCAGGTGATCCAGTTCAAGCTGGCCGAGCTTCAAACCGAGGTTGAGGCGCTGCGCTCGCTGATCTACCGCGCCGTCGAGCTGGTCGTCGACGGGGAGGATGTGACGCGGCTGGCGTCGATGGCCAAGCTCAAGGCTGGGCGGCTGGTACGTCAGGTCGCCGACAGTTGCCTCCAGTACTACGGCGGCATGGGCTTCATGAACGAAACGCCGATTTCCAGGATGTTCCGGGACACACGCTTGGCGTCGATCGGCGGGGGCGCGGACGAAGTCATGCTGACCATCATCTCCAAGTACATGGAGATCCTACCGAAAGGGAATTGATGGTCCAGATAGCGCGACCCCTCGCACAGAAGCGGTGGAATAGGGATCAATTGCGATCCACCCTTCCGAACGGAAAAAGTAATCGGCGAGACACCGAGGAACCGTAACAACAGAATGGCGAAAGCCGCGCGCAGCCGGGAAAACATGCCGCGCTAAAGCATTCCGCCTTTAACCTGAATCGCGGCGGTTCCCACGCGCATGATTTTGTGATTCATCCTGTTTGGGAGGATGGATCATGTCAGCACCTTTGCCATCGGCGCTCCGGGCGCGGTTTCAGCGATATATTGAGGAAGGGTTGAGCGGTCGCGCGTCGGGCGATTGCTCAACCTGCGCCAATCGGCGTAAACACTAACCGGGCTCCGGTCGCGGCTGGATGAAAGTTCAGTGGCAGGTCAGACGGGGTGCTTTAGCTACCTCTGCAACATCCGACACAACGGGCTCGAAGCCGCCTTGCGGCGGCGCGGCATCACTCACCTTCGCTGATGTAACACCGGAGACTGATCCGGCATATCATCAAAAAGGATCACCCTCCCGTCGCCGTTGTCCGGATCATTGACCAAGACAAACGGCACATCGGCCCCGTCCTTCTCATACAGACAGCGGTACTTCATCTGGCCGTCGAGCGGTCGCGCACCTGGTCGTATCGGTAGCTGTGCGGAATGCCCTTCTCGATCCAGCCTTCAACACCTGCGGGCGTCACAAGCGACAACGGTTTTCCGTCCAGCAAGATCGTCTTGCCCACGTTGAATACTTCATACATTCGATCAATCTCCTCTGTCGTGTCACCGGGTTGCGTCATAGGCTGTGACCTTCGCCACGATCCCTATCCCGCGTGTTTTCATTCTCGTCGTCACCGCGCTCTTGTTCGCGCTCGTCCTCGATCTCCAGTTTCTCGCGCGGCTTGTTCAACACGTCTTTGAGCCGCTCGTTCACTGACGGCTTGCCGTCCTCGCGCCCAGTATCACCTGCAAGCTCAGATTCGCTGTGACCGTCCAGCTTGTGAACCGCCGACTGGCCATCGCGCCCGGCGTCCTTCTCCATGATCTCCTTCAGCCGCTCCCGCGCATAATTGCGGCCTTCCGGCTTCGGTGCGTCGTCCTGGTCCCGTGACCTGTCCACGACACGCGCGAGACGCTCCCGGAAGTGATCCGGGTTTCGGTCGCGGTCGCGATCTTTCGCCGTCGCGGCCCTGAGCGCCGCCAGACCGGCAGAGACACGCCCCTGCCCCGCCTCGCGCTCGATGCCATAGGTCTCACGCGCCAACTCCAGCCGCGCGCGCATTTCGCGGAACGCGGCGCGCGCCTGACGGGCGGCATGGACGACAGCACCGCGCTCGGTGACGGGTTTGTATTCCCGCCCCTGGCGCTCAGCCATCGCCTTGGCCCGGCGTTCCATGGAGTTGGCCGCTGGCCCCAGCTTCAGCTCCGGGTCGCGGTCCAGCTCCTCGGCCGTCAGCGCGTCACCCCGCTCCAGCGCAGCTTCCCGCTGCGCGTCGAGCGACCGGTGATCGACCCGCTCCGCCTGCCCTGCCCGCTCCAGGGCGCGGTTCTGCAACTCGGCCCAGACCCCGCGCATCTGCTCGATCTCGACGCCGCCGGTCTTCGCGGAATCGAGCACGCGGGTCTTGGCCGTGAAGCCCCCGGCCTCCAGTTTGCGGGTAGAGGTCAGGACATGGGCATGATGGTTCCGCTGATCGCCTTCCCGATGGGGGCTATGGATCGCCACATCGACGGCCACGCCATAGCGGCTGACCAGCTCCTGGGCGAAGTCGCGGGTGATCTGCGAGCGGTCCTCGGCGCTGATCTCGGACGGTAGGGCCAGCTCCCACTCGCGGGCGGTAACAGAGTTGCGGCGGGTCTCGCTGGCCTCGACCTCGTTCCAGAGTTTCGAGCGGTCCAGGGCCCAATCCGGGGCGTCTTTCGGGGCCAGGATGAAGGTCTCCTCGATGCCCTGCTTGCGGGTGTAATCGTGGATGCGACCTTCGCGCTGGCACTCGATGCGCTCGCCGACACGGTAGGCCGCCGCCGCCGTGGCGGAGCGCCCGGCGCTGCGTTTGATCGTCTTCACAGAGAGGTGGTAGCTGGCCATGCGCCCTCCCCTCTCCGATGAAGCGAACGATCACCGCGCACGCCGCTGCTGACCCCGGCCCATGCCCCGACATGGGCCACCGGGTCAGCCGTCTTTTCCCCGAAGGCCCGCGCCCCGGAACGCAGCGCGCGTTCGTACCGCTGGGGCCGGATGGGAAAAGACAGCCCGTCCGAAGCGAGCCTCTGGCTCTCTGAGGAGCGGGCTTGCCCGGGAGATGTCCGCACATCACGCCCACCATAGGGCTGGGGATGTGGGGGCAGCTCACGGGCGGTTTGCCACCGGCAAACCCGGCAAGGATCGGCACCGTCAGGTCCGACGATCCGCGCAGCCCGCAAGCGCGGCACCCCCGGCACTCTGGCCCCGGCCACGGGGCACGGGATGCCGACAGGGGGTCGCATTGCGGGACGCGATCCAACCGCGCAGGTTGGTCGTAGAGGGTTTGGGAGAGGCGATGCCGTCTCCCATTTCGATGCGTGCCGCATCGAACGGGTCTGCCATCGGCTGGGGCTCTGCCCCAAAGAGATCGCACGCAAATCTCGGAACCATAGGTGGAGAGTTTGCATAAGTGCGCCCTTGTCCTTTACAGGCCTACGGGTAAGCGCTATCGCTGGTTGTGGCAAGCCTAACCTTTACACCTGCCATCTTTGAAGTGGATTTCCGAATTGGCCGAGACTGAGCTTGAACGCGCCGAGAAACGCTATGCCCAGGCCAAGGCCCGCCTGCAGGCTCTGAAGAACAGGGAAGCCACCAGACAGCGCAAGCTGGATACACGCCGCAAGGTGATCCTGGGCGGGGCGCTCATGGACCTGGCGGAACGGGATTCTGGTGCTGCCGCGATGCTCGACCGGCTGATCCGCAATCTCTCCCGTGAACAGGATCGCAAAGCCTTCGCGGAATGGGAGGTGCCCTCCCCTGCCCCCAGCGATGAAGGCGCGACCTGATGCGAAGCGTGATGCTCGTCTTCGGGGGGCTGTTTCGCTTCTTCGGTCGGTTGATCTTCACGCCCATCCTGTTGGGCTGGTTGATCGGAGCAATGGCCTTTGGGGCGATACTTGGCTCTCTGGTGGCCACCCCGTTCATCTTCGCCTTCTTCGATCAGCCGCCCGGTGAAAGCGCCTGGCAGTGGCTCGTCTTCGGTCCTTTCATGCTCATTGGCTCTGTCTTCGGGTTCCAGTACTGGCGCATGGCCTCCGGGGCCGATACCTACTTCGGGCTGACCGGTGACAGCCACGGCTCGGCCCGGTTTGCGAACCGCAAGGAGCTGAAGAAGCTGGAGCGGGGCAAAGGACATGAAGATGCCGGTCTTTTGATCGGGCGCAACCCGCACACGGGACGGCTGCTGCGCTATGACGGCCCGGCCCATCTGATCACGCTCGCCCCGACACGGGCCGGGAAAGGCGTCGGCACCGTCATCCCCAACCTGCTGTCGGCGGAGCGCTCCGTCCTGGTCATCGACCCCAAGGGCGAGAATGCCCGGATCGCCGGGGAAGCCCGGCGGCACTTCGGGGCCGTCCACATCCTTGATCCCTTTGAGGTCAGTGGTCACCCTTCGGCTTGCTACAACCCGCTCGACCGGCTGACACCAGATAGCCTTGATCTGGGCGAGGATGCTGCCTCTCTGACAGAGGCACTGGTCATGGACCCGCCGGGACAGGTGACGGAAGCGCACTGGAACGAAGAAGCCAAAGCCATCCTCGGCGGGCTGATCATGTTCTGCGTCTGCCATGAGGATCGCGACCGCAGGTCGCTCGCCACAGTTCGGGAATATCTCACCCTGCCCCCGGAAAAACTCCGGGCGCTGCTGGAGCTGATGCAGGATAGCGACGAGGCAGGCGGGCTGATCGCCCGCGCCGCCAACCGCTTCCTCGGCAAAGCGGATCGCGAAGCCGCATCGGTGCTCTCGAACGCACAGCGCCACACGCATTTCCTGGACTCGCCCCGGATCGCGAAGTGTCTGGCACGCTCGGACTTCGCTTTCTCCGATCTGCGCCACCGGATCACCTCCGTGTTCCTGGTCCTGCCGCCCAACAGAATGGACGCCTACAGCCGCTGGCTGCGCCTTCTGGTCTCTCAGGCTCTCCAGGACATCGCACGGGACGCTGAGGCGTCTGTGGGCGCTCAGGGGGCCTCTCAGCGGCTTTTTACTCCCACCCTCTTCCTGCTGGATGAATTTGCCGCCCTGGGCCGTCTGGAGGCCGTGGAGCGCGCCATGGGGCTGATGGCGGGCTACGGGCTTCAGCTCTGGCCGATCCTGCAGGACATGAGCCAGCTCAAGGACCTTTATGGCGAACGCGCGGGCACCCTCATTGCCAATGCTGGGGTGCAACAGGTCTTTGGGGTGAATGACTTCGAGACAGCCAAGTGGCTGAGCCAGATGATCGGCCAGGAAACTGCCGGGTTCCAGACTGACAGTTTCAAGCCCGGCGATGGCCCCAGCTTCTCGAACAACCTCACGGGCCGTGATCTGCTGACCCCCGATGAGATCATGCAGCTTCCCCCGGATCGTCAACTCCTCCGCGTCCAGGGGCAGGCCACCGCCATCGCGCAAAAGCTGCGCTACTACGCCGATCCTGAATTCGCCGGGCTGTTCACTCCTGAAGCTCGATAACCTGAAAGCGAACCGCCATGTCTGACACGCCCGCCTCCCCTGCCCCGCTTTCAGATGACGATCTGCGCGAAACGCTCGACCTGCTTGCTACGGCAGTCGCCAGCATCTCGGATCGGGTAGATGATCAGACACGGGTGCTCGACCGCGTGAACAAGACAGCGACAGAAGCCCGCTCTGCTGCCTTCGCCGCTCAAAAGCAAACCGACCCGAACACTATGGCGAGATTGTTGGCGCAACCATCGACGGCAGGATCGGCGATACGTTGGACCGCGTTGGCCAGATGGCCGGTGATCTGCTTCGGGCGTCCAACCACACTCAGGAAGTTCTCCGGAAGGTGGATGAGGCCAAGTCGGATACCATGCGCCAACTTTGGGAACGGGAACAGAAGCTGGAACGCTTCAAAAGCCGTCTTCCATGGTTTGGTCTGGGTGCTGTCGTTCTGGCTCTTGCCCTGACGGTGACGCTTCCTCGTTTCTTAGCAAGCAACGCTTCCATGTGCGCTGTCCTTGGAGCTTCTTGGACGACGACAACCACGGGCGTCGATGCCTGCGTGTTCTATCAGCGGTGAGCGTTGAGGTCATATGCCTTGAGTTTTGAAGGCTGTCGGGTAGTGGTGCATCATATTGTGGTAATGTGGGTTTGTGGGAAGCGGGTAGTAGTTCAAGGAGAGTTAAATAGAGTTATAATAGAGTTACACTGTGGATCTTGGCCTGTAAGCATTTGTAAAATTTACGATATTCAGAACGACCGGTGTGTGAAATGACGAATATTGGTGTGTAGAATGACGAATCCCGGTGTGTGAAATGACGAATCCCCCAAAAGTTATCCACAGGCACCTTGGTGTGTGAAATGACGAGTCTTGACGAGCGGTGTGTGAAATGACGATAGTAACCCATGGTGTGTGAAATGACGAATCTCGAACGTGCTCGGCGGTGTGTGAAATGACGAATTCACGCTCCCCGTTGCTGCCTGACCGTCATCCGCAAAAAGACCTGTTCGTGTGCGACATCGTGGATGCCGTCCCAAAAGGCGACATGGCCTCGATGGAACACCCGGTTTTCACCCTCTCGACTAAGCCGGACATGAAGCCTCGGCGGTATCAGAATGGCGAGAACTTCATCGAAGTGTCGCCGTCCCGGTACGGTCTGGCCACAGTGCATGACCGTGATGTGCTGATTTACTGCATCAGCCAGTGCATGGCCGCGCTCAATGAAGGGCAAACGGTTAGTCGGACGCTGCGGTTCAAGGCGCATGACCTACTCGTGGCAACGAACCGGCAGGCGTCTGGTCAAGGCTACAAGCTACTCAAAGATGCGCTCCGGCGGCTGCAAGGGACGCAGATTGAGACGAACATCCGCCAGGGCGGCAAGGAGTATTTCAGGGTCTTCGGCCTCATCGAGTCTGCGGAAATCGTAAGAGAGACGCGCGACGGGCGGATGCAGGATGTCGAGATTACCCTGTCGGACTGGGTTTTCGACGCCATAGAGAACAATCATGTTCTGACGTTGAACAAGGAATATTTCTTCCTTCGCAAGCCCCTTGAACGGCGGCTCTACGAGCTGGCCCGAAAGCATTGCGGCTCACAACCAAAATGGAAATGCGGTATCGAGCTGTTGCGGGACAAGTGTGGGTCCGGTTCAACCACGAAGGAATTCCGCCGCCTGCTCGGCAAGATTATCGAGGATGACGCGGCGCACGACCACATGCCCGATTACGTGATGAGCATCGAGGGTGACAATGTCGTCTTCCGCCCCAAGGCCGCAGAGGCGGTCGTCGCCCTGCCCTTCCAAGCCTTGCGGTTCAAAAAGCTCGACACGCACGACGAGGCACGGCGTCTTGCGCCTGGCTGGGATGTCTACGTGCTCGAAAGCGAGTGGCGCTCATGGGTCCACGACAAGGCCATCGACGTGAAGGATGCGGATAAGCATTTCCTGGCGTTCTGCAAGAAACGTGGCGCATACAAGCACTAAGAACGCACAAATGTGGGTTTGTGCCTTTACGAATTCCCACGAATGTGGTGAGGTTGATTCATGATAATATCTTTCCTGAACCAAAAAGGCGGGGTGGGCAAAACCACCCTCTCGGTGAACGTGGCGGGTTGCTTGGCACGTCAGGGGCATCGGGTGTTGCTGATAGACGCGGACAAACAAGGCTCGGCCACGACATGGGCGAGCCTACGCGAAGATGCGCCGTTCCAGGTCGTGAGCATGGCTCGGGCGAACATGGCACGGGACGCGCTCAAGCTGGCCCAAGATTACGACCACACAATCATCGACGGGCCACCCCATGCCGAAGAGATTGCCCGGTCCTGTATCGTGGCCTCGGATTTCGTGGCGCTCCCGATTGAGCCCTCTGGGCTTTCGACCTGGGCATCCGACCTGACGGTGCGCCAAGTGAAGGAAGCACAAGAATTCAAGCCAACCCTCAAATGTGGGTTTGTGGTTTCCCGCAAAATAGGTAAAACCGTGATTGGTCGGGATATCCGCAACATGGCCGCAGAGGCAGGCTTGCCGATTTTGGAAAGCGAAATCGAGCAGCGGGTCGCTTTCGCGGAAGGCATGACCATGGGGCAAACGATTTTCGAGTGGGCAGGTGATAGCAATGCCGCCCGCGAGATTGAACACCTAACGAAAGAGATTGAGCGGTATGTCGAAGAAGACGTTTTCAGCGGCCCCGAAGCCAAAGCAGCCCACGGATGACCAAATCCTCGCGTTCGAGCGAGGCGGCGCAGGGCATGACACGACACGGGCATCAAAGCCGGTGGCGAAAGCTGCGGCAACGGATGAGCCGACAAAGCGCCTGAGCCTAGACCTACCGGCCAGCCTGCATACGCGGTTCAAGACCGCTTGTAGCGCGACCGACCGGAAGATGGTCGGTGAGCTGCAAGCATATATCGAGGCGCGAACGAAGGAACTGGAAGACGAGGCGGGAATAACCCGCAAATGAACAAAAACACAAATGTGGTTTTGTGTGAAAAAGTTGCATCAAGCCATATTTGTGATGTAAAACAAAGGGGAGGGCGGTGACGCAAAAGGCATCGCTAGGACTGAAATGCACGTAGAGCTAAGAACGAGAGAAGCCCTTGGGCCACTTGGCCCGGTTGAAGAGAAGAACGCCCCGGACGTGTTGTACACGGCTGGTGATACCTCGTTGCTGACCGAAGGCTCCCGCGTGGCAATCGTTGGCTCTCGTAAGGCCACGCTGGACGGCATCAAACGCGCAAAGGCCGTGACGCGGGCGCTTGTAGAGCAAGGCATCATCGTGGTGAGCGGTCTGGCCGATGGCATCGACACGGTGGCGCATCGAACCGCGATTGAAGAGGGCGGGCGCACCATCGCCGTGCTTGGCACCCCCTTGTCCAAGGCCTATCCGGCCAAGAATGCGGGACTGCTCGAAGAGATTAAGCGCAACCACCTTGCGATTTCACAGTTTCCCGAAGGTTATCCGGGCAAGGGCGAGAACTTTCCGCGCCGCAACCGGACGATGGCGCTCATCTGCGATGCGACCATCGTAATCGAGGCAAGCGAGAAGAGCGGGACACGCCACCAGGGCTGGGAAGCCATTCGGCTCGGGCGCGACCTCTACCTCCTTGAGAATGTTGCGACCGACCCGAACCTAACCTGGCCAAAGCAGCTCATCGAGTATGGGGCGCAGGTTCTGCGCCGTGAGAACCTACCGGATATCCTGCTCGACATCCCAAACTACACTGCCGGGGGCGTGCGTGCCTTCGAGCTATGAATACGGCACGTTCGCCAATTATTCCCCGCGCGGCAAATCCGACCTATCCCGAAAGTCTCGGACGCTTTGTGGGGCGGTCAAGGCGGGCAAGCTGCATACTCTAGGAACCGCCGTTCCACACCTCCAAGATTCCAAGTCGGCTGTCCTTGGGCCATTCTTAGGGCCGGACGTGACCTTGGTGCCTGCACCCCGCTCCGCTCCCTTACCGGACGGCGCTCTATGGCCTGCCAAGGTCATTTGCGATGTATTGCACGAGCACGGGTTTGGGCAGGAGGTACAAACCTACCTGACGCGCACCAAGGCCGTGCCACGTTCTTCGAATTCGCCTGCGGCTGAGAGGCCACTTGTGCCGGTTCATCTGGATAGTATCGAGGCAGAACGTCCGTTCTTCGTGCCGGACAAAATCACCATCGTGGACGACGTGCTGACGATGGGCCGAACAAGCTTTGCCTGCGCTGAGCTGCTGCGAGCGGTCTGCCCTGATGCGGAAATCCGAATCTTCGCGATGATACGGACGCAAGGCCTCCAAGACGACATCGAGAAAATTGTAGACCCGTCCACCGGCATCATTGTGGGCTATCCATCCGGGAAAACGCACCGTGACCCATAAATACACAAATGTGGGTTTGTGTGGTGATAGGGGTTTTTTAACCTTGAGGACATAGACGGGCAGTATGCACGTGTGGAAACTCGAAGCCTCTCAAACAGAAGAACGTCACCCGTCACGATGGGGATATGCACTCGCGGATAGCCGCGACGAGGCGATGGCATTGTGCATGGCAACAAGCGGGTTGCCGTGCAACTTCGTCCACGAAAAACACCCCGCCATGCTTTGGCCGGGTCGTGAAGGCGAGCACGTTTTCTGGTGAGGCTATGGCTGCCGGGACGGGCAACGCCTTGCGACCGGACACGCGGAACAACGTGGGTTCCTCGCCGTGCAAATTGCACTCGCGAAATCCAAGACCGCCCAGTTGATATCGACTGGCTTGTCGCCGCGAACGAGCCAATGCGCGGCTTCTTGTAGCCAAGGGTCGAACCGGATGTCGGCCAACCTGCGAGGCCGGACATAGCGTTCGATGACGCGGGCCTGTTAGTTTCCGCTGAGAAGTGACCCGGTAGGCTTCAAATTTTTCACTGAGAATTGACCCATGTGAACACCTTTCCCTGACGGGTTTTGTCGGGGAGACATGGAGTGATCGACATGGGATTTTTGAGTGTCATTCGACGTTGGGCCTTGCGTGACAAGATGCCCATTCGCGAGATCGCTAGGCGCACGGGCCTGTCTCGCAACACCATCCGGAAGTATCTTCGCGAGGGTGCTGTTGAACCAAGGTTCAAGACGCCGCCACGCGCCAGCAAGCTGGACCCTTATGCGGATCGACTTTCCGCATGGCTTCTGGCGCAAACGCGCAAGCCGCGCAAAGAGCGCCGCTGCCTGAAGAAGATGCACGACGACTTGGTGAAGCTCGGCTACGACGGGTCCTACGGGCGTGTCGCCGCGTTTGCCCGGGCGTGGCGCGCAGATCGGCACCTGGCCGAGCAAACAACGGGACGCGGCACCTATGTGCCGTTGGTCTTCCAGCCTGGCGAAGCCTTCCAGTTCGACTGGAGCGAGGACTGGGCCACCCTCGGCGGTGAGCGCGTCAAGCTCCAGGTCGCACACACGAAGCTGTCCCACAGCCGCGCTTTCCTGGTTCGGGCCTATCTGCTTCAGACCCATGAGATGCTGTTCGATGCCCATTGGCATGCGTTCCGCGTCTTCGGCGGGGTGCCTGGCCGTGGGATTTATGACAATATGAAGACGGCCGTGGACCGTGTCGGTCGCGGCAAGCAGCGCGATATCAATGCGCGCTTCCAAGCCATGGCCAGCCACTACGTATTTGAGCCAGAGTTCTGCAATCCTGCCGCGGGTTGGGAGAAAGGTCAGGTCGAGAAGAGCGTACGAGACGCCCGGAACCGCCTCTGGCAGGTCATACCGGTCTTCGACACGCTGGACGAGTTGAACCAATGGCTGGAGGGCTGCATCACCCTCTGGGCGGAGACTGCGCATCAGACATTGCCTGGTTCAATCGCAGATGTCTGGGAAGCAGAGAAGCCCATGCTCATGGCATTGCCTCCCGCATTCGACGGGTTTGTCGAGCACGGCAAATCCCCCGGTGTACGGTTTTCTGAGACATAGATTTGGGCGATAGCGGCTCCATCGAGGAGGAGCCATGACAGAGGAACGGGACATCAAGGCGGGCTTGACGGAGCGCGCCCATCACGCAGATGACGGCAAGCCCGCCGCGCCGCGCAAGCGGCGGCGTATGTCGGCGAAGAAAAAGCAGGAGGCCGTGCTGCGGATTCTGCGCGGTGAAGACCTGGACCTGGTCAGCCGGGAGATCGGTGCCACCGCTGCCGATCTGAGTGGTTGGCGTGACAGCTTTCTCGAGGCAGGCGCAGCGTCCCTGAAAAGCCGCGCAGATGATCACCGGGATCGGGAACTGAAGGCGATGCGGGAGAAGATCGGCGAGATGACGATGGCCAACGAGCTGCTCGAGGCCAAGATCGACCGCCTGGAGGCCGGCACCCCTTTTCGGCTGCGGAGGTCGAAGCGATGAGCCAGACCTTTTCGATCTCCGCCAGACGCCGCTACGGTCTGGCCCGGCTGTGCCGGTACTGGCGCGTCAGCCGGGCAACGCTGCACCGGCACCTGCGCGCCGCGAACCAACCAGATACCCCGCGAAGTCGCCGTGGCCCGCGGGGGCCGATGTCCGACGCCGATCTCGCCGGGCGTATCCGGGGCCTGCTGGCGGGGAGTCCGTTCCATGGCGAGGGCTATCGCAAGGTCTGGGCCAGGCTTCGGTATGCCGGTGTCCGCACCAGCCCGCGCCGCGTGCTGCGCGTCATGCGTGAGCACGGCCTTCTGGCACACCAGCGCACAGGATCGCCGCGTGGCCCCCGGGCCCATGACGGCAGGATCATCACGGAGCGGGTCGATGAGATGTGGGGCACCGATATGACCGCCGTGGCCACCGGTGAAGGCCAGGCCGCCGTGTTCATCGCCGTCGACCACAGCTCTGCCGAATGCGTCGGCATCCACGCCAGCATCTCTGCCACCCGCCATGAGGCGCTTGAGCCGATCCGTCAGGGTGTCCGCCGGAGTTTCGGCGCATTCGGCAAGGACATTGCGCAAGGCCTGACGATCCGCCACGACCACGGCAGCCAGTACATGAGCCGAGACTTCCAGCGCGAGATCGCCTTCCTCGGCGCCAGGAGTTCACCGGCCTTCGTGCGTGCGCCGGAGGGCAACGGCTGCGCCGAGCGGTTCATCAGGACATTGAAGGAGAACCTGCTTTGGATCCGCTGGTTCGACACCATCGAAGACCTGCGCAACGCGCTTCTGGAGTTCCAGCGCACCTACAACGAGCACTGGCTGATCGAGCGTCACGGCCACCGCCCGCCCGCAGCCATCAGACAACAGCAAACCGTGGAAATGAACCAGGCCGCTTAAGCGCAAATTTCTGTCTCACAACTGTAGACCGGTACACAAACGTGTATCGCCGACGTGTTTGGTGACCTTTGAACGCAACCGATACAGCGTCCCTGCCAGCTTCGCGAACCGCCCCGTCAGCCTGCATGTCTACCCCGATCGGTTGGTCATCGTGGCGGAGGGGCAGACGGTGTGCACACATGCGCGCATCATTGAGCGCTCGCACCACAAGCCGGACCGGGTCGTCTATGATTGGCGGCACTATCTCGCGGTCATCCAACGCAAACCAGGAGCGCTGCGCAACGGCGCGCCGTTCACGGAGATGCCCGACGCCTTCCACCGCCTGCAGGATCACATGCTGCGCAAGGAAGGTGGGGACCGGGAGATGGTCGATATCCTGTCCCTGGTGCTCCACCATGACGAAGAGGCGGTCTTGTGCGCCGTCGAACTGGCTCTGGAGGCCGGCGTGCCAACCAAGACGCACATCCTGAACCTGCTCCACAGACTGGTTGACCGCAAACAGACCGATCACCCCGAGATCGATCCGCCGGAAGCGCTGGCGCTGGCGACCGCCCCGAAGGCCGATGTCGACCGCTATGACGACCTGAGGCAAACCACGGAGAAGCGTCATGCGTCATGATCCAGCAGGGGCTTCGATCGTGATCATGCTGCGTAGTCTCAAGCTGCACGGCATGGCACAGGCCGTCGATGATCTCGTCGCCCAAGGTGCACCTGCCTTCGAGGCCGCAACGCCGATGTTGTCCCAGCTGCTCAAGGCGGAGATGGCT
>Ga0208017_100084_pt1 | contig 22593 bp, 27 predicted proteins | sample 30_taG_FD_184104 | JGI IMG/M metagenome (GOLD analysis project Ga0208017, IMG submission 184104) | Marine viral communities from Cariaco Basin, Caribbean Sea - 30_WHOI_OMZ (SPAdes) (version 2) | ecosystem: Environmental > Aquatic > Marine > Oceanic | place: Caribbean Sea: Cariaco Basin... | reverse complement strand
TTCGCGATGTTCGGGGGTGTTGCGCAGGACGGCCATGTGCGACGACATCATGTCGAGATGCGCGTCCAGCGCCATCGTCTGGGCCTGGTAGACTGCGCGCTTGTACATCCGGACCGCCTCCGGCGGCTGGCGGACGAAGGTGCCCGCCATCTCGATGGCGCGGGCCAGCGACTGCCCTTCCGGCGCGACCTCGGTCACCATTCCGATGCGCAGCGCCTCTTCCGCACCGACGGGCCGGGCGCTCCACAACAGTTCCAGCGCCCGGTCGATCCCGACGAGACGCGGCAGGTACCAGGCCCCGCCGTCGCCGGCGATCAGGCCCATGCTGATGTAGGATTCGGCCACGTTCGCCGTTTCGTCCATGATGCGGATGTCGCACATCAAAGCCATGTCGAGCCCCGCGCCACGCGCCACGCGCCACGCGCCACGCCGTTGATCGCGGCCAGCATCGGCTTGTCCATCCGTTCGAGCGTCAGGGCAATCGAATGGACGTATTTCCAGAGGAAGTTCTTCTGTTCCACCAGATCGTTGTTGTCGGCCCGCTCGCTCATCCGTCCGGCATCGCCGCCGGCACAGAATGCCTTCCCGGCCCCGGTCAGGATCAGCGCCCGGACCGCAGGATCGGCCTCGGCCTGCACCAGGAGGTCGCGCCAGGCTAGGATCATCTCCAGCGTGAAGGCGTTGTAGCGGTCCGGCCGGTTCAGGGTCAGGATCGCGATCCCGTCGTCGCGAAGCTCGTACTTGACCAGGTCGGTATCGGTCGATGTCATGCTTGTGTTCCTCGGTCTGTCAGTTCTGCGCCGTTTCAGTGGAAACCCCGACGCCGGCCAGGACAGAGGCGGTGTCGGCACCCAGTCCCGGCACGTCCGGGCTGACAGGCGCGTCGAAACCCGCGAACCGGAACGGCGCGTTCGGCACAAGGTAGCTGCCCGCCGGATCGGTGACGGTGCTGAAGCTGCCGCGCGCCAGGACCTGCGGATCGGCCATGGCTTCCCCCACGCGAAGGTAGCGGGTGCAGGGCACTGCGGCCGCAAGCAGCGCGTCCTCGCAAGCGGCCGAGGTGCGTTCCGTGGTCCATTCCTCGATCAGGCGCATCAGGATATCCCAATGCTCCTCGCGGATCTTCGTGTGCACGAAACGGGGATCTGAAATCCATTCGGGATGGTCCAGAACCTTCGCCAGCGTCTCGAAGTTTCTCTGGCTGGTCGGCGCGACGACGACGAAGCCGTCCGTGGTCCGGAGCGGCTGGTAGGTCCTGAGCGGGGCAGGGGAGGGGGCCTGTTCTTCCTGCAGTTCGAAGATCAGCAGGTTGAGCATCGCGTCGAGCAGAGCCACGTCGATGTAGTGCCCGCGCCCCGAGACCGCCCTGTCGAAAAGCGCCGTCTGGATGGCGCCGAACCCGGCCAGTCCGCCCATCACGTCGGCGATGAAGATGGCGGAATTCGCGGGCTTCTCGGCCGTGCCGCCCTGGTAGGTCATCTGCGCCAGGTCATAGCCGCTGGCCGCATGGATGATCGGCGCATAGGCCGGGCGCATCGACTTCGGCCCCGATTGCCCAAAACCCGAGATCGAGCAGTAGATCGTATCGGGCCTGAGCCTGGCGACCGCATCGTAGCCCACGCCAAGCCGTTTCGCGACGCCTGGACGCCAATTCTCGATCACCACGTCGGCCTGCGCGGCGAGGGCCAGCGCCGCGCCCAGCCCGTCCTTCGACTTCAGGTCCAGCACGATGGACTTCTTGCCCGCGTTGATGTGGCCGAAGAAGCTGGAATGCCCCTCGCGGACCGGCCGGCGGGCGCGGTTGTGGTCGCCGGCCGGAGGCTCGACCTTCAGCACCAGAGCGCCGAGGTCGGCCAGCAGCCGGGTGCAATAGGGCCCCGCCAGCATGTTGGTGAAGTCGAGGACCGTGATCCCTTCGAGCGGAAGTCTTGCCATGGTCATCCTCCTGCCAGTTCCTTCGGTCCCGCTGTCAGTGCCGGATCGGGCTTGACGAGGAAGGCCCAGAGCCCTTCGCCACCCACTTTCCCGGCGATGGCCCCCACCCAGTCGGACCATTCGGCCTCGGACCCGAATTCGTCCCGCCAGGACCAGAGGCGGCGGGTCAGGAAATGTAGGTGGTACTCGTGGGTGAACCCCACGGCACCATGCACCTGATGGGCAATGGCGGCGACTTCGCCGGCCGCCTCGCCGGCACGAAGCTTGGCGCAGGCCGTCTCGAACCGCGCGGGGCCCAGGGACCGGGCATCCCCGGCCGCGTGGCTGGCGGCGCTGGCTGCGGCGGCCTCTCCGGCCAGGCGGGCGATCTGTTGCTGAACCGCTTGGAACTTCGAAATCGTGCGTCCGAACTGCGCGCGTTCCTTGGCATATGCGACCGTCATGTCCAGCACTCGCTCCATCGCGCCGGCCATCTGCGCGGCCCGGAACAGGGCGCCATCGAAATGCAGGTCGTCCCGGCTTCCGCCTTCGCCGATGGCGGTGACGGAAACGCCGTCCAACCGGAAGCTGTCGCGCGGCTCTCCGGCATAGTTTCGGTCGAGGGCTGCAGGATCGGGCGCGTCCATCCGCACGGTGCGCCATCCTTCCGCCGTCTGTGCGATGACCACCAGGACTCGGGCATGCCGGCCATGGGGCACCCGCCGGAGCGTTCCGCTCAACCGCCAGGTTCCGCCGTCGCGCAGAAGCTCTGGTGCATCTGACAGCAGAACCGGGGATATTGTCGCCGACGTCCCTTCCGGCAGCGGTTCCAGCCCGGCAGTAGCCAACGCCCGCTCGGCAAGCCAGGTTTCGACCAGCGGCACGGGCAGTGCATGCCGTCCCGCCAGCCGCGCCATGGCGCAGAGGTCGGCATCCGTCAGCCCGGCACCGCCGCGCGCCTCGGTGAGGGCGGCCAGGTCCAGCCCCAACTCGGCGCAGGCGTCCCACAGCCCGCCGGTTAAGCCGCCCTGGTCCGCCTCGTCGCGCACGGCTTTGGTCAGACGCTGGCCGAACAGCCGTTCGGCACTGTCCGCGAGCAGTCCCGCAATCTCGCTCATCTCAATCCCAGCTCCCGTGCGATGATGCCGCGCAGGATCTCGCGCGTGCCGCCCCGGATGGAGTGCGACGGTGCATAGAGCGCGGCGTGGTCGATGGCGGCCAGACGCTCGGGGCCCAGGTCGGCCCGCCGTTCCTCGGTGATGAAGTCCCGCGCCGCCGCGGGGACCGCCTGGTCGAACGAAGTGCCTAGGTCCTTGACCAGCGCCGCCTCTGCCATGGGAACGACGCCCCGCTGGATCATGGCGGCAATGGCGAACGACATCCTGTGCAAGGTCCACAGATGCGCCGTCAGACGACCGACCTGGCCGGCGCCGGCCTCCAGGTCGGCAGAGATGTCGGTCATTGCGACCAAGGCCCCGAACGAATTGACCCAGCGTTCCGATCCCGAGCGTTCGTGCGCGAGTTCGGTCGAGACCTGGCCCCATGCGCCACCGACCTGTCCGATCAGCCGGGCTTCGGGAATGAAGACGTCCTCGAAGACCACTTCGTTGAAGTCATGATCGCCCGCGATGTTCACGATGGGCCGGATCGAGACACCCGGCGATGCGAGATCGAGGATGAACTGCGACACGCCGGCATGACGATGTTTCTCGTCCCGGGGCGAGGTCCGGGCGAAAAGGTTCATGTAGTGGGCGCGATGCGCGTAGCTGGTCCAGATCTTGCGGCCGTTGACCCTCCATCCCCGGTCCGAGCGCTCGGCCCGGGTGCGGATCGAGGACAGGTCGGACCCGCTGTCGGGCTCCGACAGTCCGGCGCAGAAGTAGCAGTCGCCGGCGGCGATCCTAGGCAGGTATTCGGCCTTCTGTTCCTCGCTGCCGTAGGCCAGGAACAGCGGGCCGATCTGCCGGTCGGCCAGCCAGTGCGCGCGCACCGGCGCACCGGAGGTCAACAGCTCCTCGGTCACGACGTAGCGTTCCAGCGACGTGCGGGCCCGACCGCCGTACTGTTCAGGCCAGGTCATCCCGATCCAGCCTTTCGCGCCGATGCGTCGGCTGAAATCGGGATCGTAACGGTCCCAGCCGTCGGGTGTGCGTTCATAGTGGCCTGCCCGGCGCTCGTCGGACAGGAAGTCCCGCACCTCTTCGCGAAGGCGGTCAAGGTCGGGCGGCAGGGCCGCGTCCTGAAGGCTGAAGCTCTGGAACGTCATGGCGGTTCGCTACTCCCGTCACACGCTCCCGTCGCCGGGCCTCGCGCGGGAAAACACGCTCATGTTCGCGCAGGAAGGGTTTGGAACACCGTTTGACAATCTGCAGGCCGTATGACTATGCGCACATAATTCATATTTATGAACGCGAGGGATCCATGAGCACCGAACCCCTGATGAAGCTCGAGGTCGAGGAGGGGGTGGCGACCCTGACCATTAACCGGCCTCAGAAGATGAACGCCTTCACGGTGCCGCTGATTCGGGAATGGGACGCTTTACTAGGCCGGGTGCTGGAGGACGACGCGATCCGGGTGCTGATCCTGACCGGCGCGGGCCGGGCCTTCTGCGCGGGCGGTGACATCGACGATATCGAGAACATTCTCGCCGGCGATGCGCTTTCCCGCAAACACTACCTCTGGCCGGTCGTTCACAACATCGCGGACAAGCTGGAACGACTGGATAAGCCGGTGATCGCGGCGCTGAACGGAACGGCGCGGGGCGCCGGGCTCGACATGGCGCTGATGTGCGACCTGCGCTTCGCCGCGCACTCGGTAACTGTCGCGGAAAGCTATATCAACCTTGCGCTGATCGCGGGCGACGGAGGCACCTGGTTCCTGCCCCGTATCGTCGGGACCTCGAACGCGCTCGACATGTTCTGGACCGGGGACCCGGTGAGCGCCGAGGAGGCTTTTCGCATCGGCCTGGTGAACAGGCTCTATGACGACGACAAGCTGATGGACGAGACACGCGCCTACGCCTCGCGCCTTGCTGCTCAGCCGCAGGAGACGATCCGCATCTTCAAGCGGGCCACCTACCAAGGCATGACGATGAGTCGGCGGACCCATTTCGACATGATCTCGTCCCACATGTCGATGCTGTTCCACAGCGACGACCATCGGGCCAAACTGTCCCACATGCTGCAGCGCTGAGGGAGAGGACCCATGCCCCTCGATCCCGATACACTCCTCAACTGGAATTTCGGCAAGGTCGAGCAGACCTTCAGCCGGAAGGATGCGATGCTCTATGCGCTCGGCATCGGATTGGGCGCCGACCCGCTGGACAGGGACCAGCTGCGCTACGTCTACGAGCGCGAACTGGCCGCCTTTCCGACCCTGCCGGTCGTGCTTGGCACGCCCGGGGCCTGGCTGGCGAACCCGGCGACCACGGTGACGCGCCGCAAGGTTGTGCATGGAGAGATCCGATTGGACCTGCACGGACCGATACCTGTCGAAGGCACGATCCGCGCCGAGCCCCGCGTTACCGGCCTGACCGACAAGGGGGCCGACAAGGGCGCGCTGATCTTCCAGGAGCGGCGGATCACGGATGCGGCCGATGGCCGCCCGATCGCCACGGTCCGGGGTGTCACCTTCGCCCGGGCCGACGGGGGGTTCGGCGGCGATCCCGCCCCGCTGCGCGGCCTGCCTCCCGTCCCGGACCGCGCGCCGGACGAGCGGCTGACGGCCCGCACCTTCCCGTGGCAGGCGTTGCTCTACAGGCTGAGCGGCGACATGAACCCGCTGCATGCCGACCCCGATGCGGCACGAAATGCAGGCTACGATCGCCCCATCCTTCACGGGCTGGCCACCTTCGGCGTGCTCGCCGTGCCGCTACTTGGTCACATCTGCGATGGCGATCCGGCGCGGCTGGCCACATTGGAGGGTCGATTTTCGGCGCCGGTCATGTCAGGCGACGCGCTTGTCCTGGATGTCTGGCACACGGAGGACGGAGCCGCCTTCGAAGCGCGGGTTCCTGATCGCGAAGTGACCGTATTCAACCGAGGCCGCCTGATTGCCCGCTGACTGTCACGGGATCGCGCGATAGGTCTGGGTGTATTCGCCTGACAATTTCGCGGCCGTGTCCTGCACCATCGGAATCAGCCGTTGCAGGTCGCGCTTTATGCGCGAGAGCGGTCCCGTCAGCAACAACGCGACCGCCACGTTGCCGTCCGGATCGCGTATCGGTGCGGACAGCCCACCGACATCCTCGACCGTGTCGCCCAGACTGATATCATATCCCTTCGCGGGCAACTCCTCGAGGCGCTTGCGCAACGCCTTTAGGTCGGTAGGGGTATCAGGCGTCAGTTGCCTGAGCTTCTCGGCCTTCAGGTAGCCATCACGAAATTCCTTCGGGGCGAAGGCAAGTAAGACCCTTCCCGCGGCAGTGGAATAGATCGGCCGCACGCTGCCCACAGGAACCGAGAATCGGACTGACTGCGAACCATCCACAACCTCCACGTAGGTGATGGTTCGGGACTTCTGGTTCAGGGTGACCAGGATCACAGTCTCACGCGAGTCACGCGCCAGCGCCTCAAGATAGCCTCGTGCCATGATCTGGGTGCGACGGTTGCCCAGAATATCGGATGCCATCCGCACTGCGGCGGGACCGAGGGTGTAGTGAGATGCCGATTGGACAAGAAACTGAACCGCACTGGGTTTGCCGGAGGCTGATTACGGTTAGTTACGCGGCCATGTCTTCATTTTCCAGAGCCGCGTAGAAGCTGGCCTCAGCCTCGGCTGGCGGGATGTTCCCGATGGGCTCGAGAAGACGGCGGTTGTTGAACCAGTCGACCCATTCAAGCGTCGCGTATTCGACGGCCTCGAAGCTGCGCCAAGGCCCTCGGCGATGGATGACTTCGGCTTTGAAGAGGCCATTGATAATCTCTGCGAGAGCATTGTCATAGCTGTCCCCGACGCTGCCGACGGAGGGTTCGATGCCGGCGTCGGCCAGACGCTCAGTGCAGGCTCGATGGATCCGGTCATCACCTTTCGCACATACATGTTGGTCTGCCCCCGATCACCCGCCTGAAATGGCAAACGTCAGACCCATTGGCCACGCTGTGCGCTGACAACGACAACCTGCACCGGAAAGGGAGGACGCGATGCGCAAGGCATCCACGATTTCGACGATTGCACTCATGGCGGCTGGCGCCATGCCCGCCGCGACGATGGCGGACACCTTCACCTTCGCGCACAGCTTCCCGCCCCACCACACGGTGACGACCGAGGGCTACGAGCCCTGGATGGCATGCGTGGGCGAAAAGCTGCCGGGCACCACCTTTACCCATTTCCCCGGCGGACAAATCGTCAAGGGTCCCGAGACACTGGACGGGCTGGTGAACGGGCTGGCGGACATCACCGCGGTGATGATCGGCTATGTCAGCAGCAAGCTGCCGCTGTCGGGGGTCGCCTACCTGCCGGGCCTCGGCAATGACGCGGCTCACGTCGCCCGCGCTTTCGAGAAGACCGTGCGCATGGCGCCGGTGGCGGACGAATTCGCCGCAAACGGCATCCATCCGATCTGGGTCTATTCCATGCCGGTCTATCAGCTGGTGTCTTCCAAAGGCGAGCTGCACAAGCCGGAGGACTTCAAGGGCAAGGTGCTGCGGTCGAGCGGCGGGGCCATGACGCTGACCATCAGCGCGCTCGGCGCCGCGCCTACCGAGATGCCGATCGGCGATCTCTATGTCGCGATGGAGCGGGGAACGGTCGAAGGCACGATGCTCTCGCTGTCCTCGATCAAGCCCTACAACGTCGAGACGCTGATGAATGCGATGAGCACCAACGCATCGCTCGGCGCCTATACCGTCGCGGTCTCCATGAAGACCGACAAGTGGCAAGCGCTCTCCGAGGAGACGCGCACTGCCCTGACCGAGTGCGGGTTGCAGGCCGGCGAGCGGCTTTCGGCCTTCTTCGACGAGGAGGGCCAGGCCCTGACAAAGGAATTCGCGGACGCCGGCGTGTCGATGTATGAATTCACGCCAGAAGAGCTGGAGTGGATCAACCAGGCGGTCGCTCCGGTTGCCGATGACTGGGTGAAGCGGCTCGAAGATCGCGGGGCACCGGCGCAGGAGGCGCTTGACGTCTACAAGAAGCTTCTGGCCGAAACCGAGTGAGGCCGGGCATGCCGCACCTCGCGAATGTGGTGGGCCGTGTCTGGTCCGGCCTCGAAACCGCCGCAGCCTGCATTGCGGGCGTCGCGATGGTCTGCGCCATGCTGCTGGTGACCGCGGATGCTTTGTTGCGGCATCTGTTCGACAACCCGCTCACCTTCCAGATCGCCCTGACCGAGAAGTACCTGCTGGTGACGATGATCCTCATGGCCATGCCATGGGGATTTCGCACCGGAGGGTACATCCGCATCGACGAACTCACCCGGCGGCTGCCGATCCCGGTGGCCGAGGTCGTACTGCGGGCGGGATTGGTCGCCTCGGCCGTCTACATCGCGCTCCTAGCGCTGCGGTCCTGGACGCGGTTCCACGAGGCCCTGCTGCGCGACGAGGTCGTGCTGGGCGTGATCGACTGGCCGGTCGCGTGGTCGTGGTTCCCGTTGCCCGTCGGCCTCGGGATGCTCTCGGTCCGCCTGCTGATCGAAGCTTGCCGACCGCAGACCGGCCCCGCGGCCCACGCGCCGCACGCCTCGGCCGAACCCTGACAAGTCATCGGAGCCTGATGTGATATTCCTAGCCGGACTGGCCATTCTTGTCGGCGCCATCGTGGTGGGCATCCCCATCGGATTTGCCCTTGGACTCTCGGGCATCCTCAGCCTGATGCTGGTCGTGAACTGGACGGTCATCCAGGCGCTGATGGCACAGGTCGTGCACGAGGCGGCTGCGAACTTCGTCATCCTGACCATACCGATGTTCATCCTGATGGCGGAATTCCTCAGCGCCGGTGGCATCGCCCGCGACCTCATGATCGCCTGGAACAAGGCCATGCGCGGGCTGCGCGGCGGCCTGGCCGTGGCGGCCGTGGTGACCGGGGTGATCCTGGCCGCCACCTCGGGCAGCTCGACCGCCTCGGTCGCGAGCATCACTCGAGCGGCATTCCCGACGATGCGCGCCTTCGGCTACAACCCGGGCTTCGCCATCGGCCTGATCTCGATCACCGGAACGCTGGCCATCCTGATCCCGCCCTCCATCGCGCTGGTCGTCTTCGGGCTGATGACTTCGGAGCCGATCGGCGACCTCTTCATCGCGGGATTGCTGCCCGGCCTGCTGACGGCGGGCGGCTACATCCTGACGGTGGCGCTGGTCGCACGATTCCGGCCCGACTACATCCCCGCCGTGAAATCGGTGACGGAGATCAAGGAACTTTCCGACAAGGTTGGCGGCCCGGTCTGGCCGATCGTGCTGCTCGTGGTGCTGGTACTGGGCGGTCTCTATGGTGGTGTCGCCACCCCGTCCGAGATCGGCGCGATCGGGGCACTGGGCGCCGGGGTCATCGCCTTGGCGCTCGGCCGAATGACGTGGTTCTACTTCGTCCAGTCAGTCGGAAATGCGCTCCGATCCAGCGCGATGATCATCACGATCATCTTTTCGGCTTCGCTGTTCGGCTACTTCATCACGTTTTCGCACGTCACCGACTCGATCCTGGACTGGATTGCCGAAGCTGGTCTGTCACCCTATGCGGTGTTGACCCTCCTAATCCTGATATACCTCGTCCTCGGCATGGTTATGGACCAGTTTGCAATCCTAGTGCTGACCGCGCCGATCACTCATGCCATCGTCACCGGTCTGGGGTTCGACGGGGTCTGGTTCGGGATCATCATGGTCAAGACTGCCGAGATCGGGCTGGTCACGCCCCCTCTTGGCTTGAACGTGTTCATCGGCTCCTCGACCGGCGGCGTCCCCCCGAGGGAGGCATTCCGGGGTGTCGTTCCGTTCATAGTCGCCGAACTCGTGATCCTAGCCATCCTCATTGTCTTTCCCGGCGTCGTGACGTGGCTGCCAACGGTCATGTAGGCCAGTTCAAGCTTCGGCCGCAGGTACAACGACAATGGCACACGGTTGTGTCGGGAGCTGGCCCGACGCTTCCGGCACCCGGCAGAGCAAGCCATCAAGGTTGGCGCAACTCTGCCGCGGAGCATCCGAGATGAGCGATGAATTCGCCTATGACGTGACAGACGGCATCGCGACGCTGCGACTGTGTCGGCCCGACAAGGGCAATGTGCTGAGCCGCTCCGGCCTCATCGGGCTTGCCGCGGCGGTGGATGCCGCGGATCGCGACGATGCGGTTCGAGCGATCATCTTCACCGGCGAAGGGACTTCCTTTTGCAACGGAATCGACATCTCTGCCGGTAACACCTTTCAGACGGATCCCGCACCCGGCGAAATCCGCCGAGGTCCCGGCGGCCTGCTGTCGCTGCGGATTTTCGAGTGCACCAAACCGGTGATCGGCGCCGTGAATGGAACGGCGGTCGGAATCGGCGCTACGATGCTGTTGCCCATGGACATCCGCGTCGCGGCAAACACGGCTCGGTTCGGCTTCGTCTTTACCCGCCGTGGCATCGTGCCCGAAGCCTGTTCGACATGGTTCCTGCCCCGAGCCGTCGGAATTTCTCGCTCATTGAAATGGACCTATGGCGGCAGTCTGGTTCCTGCTGCCGAGGCTCTGGAGGCGGGTCTGGTGCTGGTGTTGACGGAAAAAGACGTTCTCTACGACCGTGCCGTCGAACTGGCGCGCGACATCGCGGTTTCGACTTCGGCAGTCTCGGTCGCGCTGACCCGGCAAATGATGTGGAGGATGCTTGGCGCCGACCACCCGATGTAGGCGCGGGCGATGATGGCTATGGGGCAGGGGTCCGATTCCGCAGAAGGCGTGGCATCGTTCCGCGAAAAGCGCCGGCCGAATTTCCAGATGCGGGTCAGCCGAGACATGCCGGACTTCTATCCCTGGTGGCAGAACCGGGAGTTTAGTTGAACCGTTGCTCCGGGCACGGAAATCGCACATTGTTGCGATTGGACGCCTCAAATCGCCTTGGGGGTCAGCCCGGGACGGGGGACTTCGTAGCCTGTGCTCTGCCCCCTGAAAACTGGACCGTTTGAAGCTGGAGTTTTCGGCTAAGCTTTCCTGGCTGGGAGAGGAGCGGAAACGCATGAAGGCATCGAAGTTCACGGAGGCGCAGAAGGCGTTCATCCTGAAGCAGGGCGAGCAGGGAACGCCGGTCGCGGAGATCTGCCGTAAAGCGGGCATTAGCCAGGTGACCTACTTCAATTGGAAGAAGAAGTATGGCGGGCTGCTGCCGGACGAAATGCGTCGACTGAAGGCGCTCGAGGACGAGAATACGCGCCTGAAGAAGATCGTGGCAGACCTGACGTTGGATCGTGAGATGCTTCAGGACGTCATTCGGCGAAAGCTCTGAAGCCTGGACGTCTGCGCGAGATCGTGACCGGGATGTGTGTCGACTGGGGCGTGTCGATCCGGAAGGCTTGTGGGGCCATCTGCTTCGACACGTCCAGTTACCACTACAAGTCCCGGCGGACGCACCAGGCTGCCGTCGAAAGGCGGATCAGGGAGATCTGCGAGACACGTGTGCGGTATGGCTATCGCCGCGTGCATGTCCTGCTGCGACGCGAAGGATGGATGATCAATATGAAGAAGACCCGTAGGATATACAACGAGTTGGGCCTTCAGCTGAGGAACAAGCATCCCAAGCGGCGCGTGAAGGCAAAGTTGCGGGAGGACCGACAGGAGGCCATCGGTCCGAACGATGTGTGGGCCATGGACTTCGTGCACGACCAGCTCGCCATGGGCAAGAAGCTCCGCATCCTGACGGTCGTAGACACCCATTCCCGGCTCTGTCCGGCGGCCGATCCCCGCTTCACCTACCGCGGCGAGGACGTCGTTCAGACGCTGGAGAAGGTCTGCGCCAGGATCGGCTACCCGAAGACCATTCGGGTCGATGGCAGCGAGTTCATCTCTCGTGACCTCGACCTATGGGCCTATGCAAACGACGTCACGTTGGACTTCTCACGACCCGGGAAGCCGACGGATAATGGCTTCATCGAGGCGTTCAACAGCAAGCTCCGGTCCGAGTGCCTGAACGCCCACTGGTTCATGAGCCTTGCCGACGCCCGCGAAAAGCTGGAAGATTGGCGTAGACACTACAACGAAGACCGACCTCACAGCGCGATCGGATACAACGTCCCGATCGCCATGCATTATCCCGATGGCGTCACCAGCCCGTCATCGTGAGACAGCCGGGAAAATCCAGCTTCCGGCGGTCCAGGATTGGGTAGCAGTGCAATCAACCTGCGGACTCTCTCGGAAACCGGAGGAGAGTCGGGTCTCAGGTCATGACCAGTGCCGTGGAGGCAGTTCTCTGACCTCGTAGATAATGTTCGGGCCTTCTGCTTGGGATTTGGGATCTCGTATTAAGGACGGTGAGGGCCGCCATCGCGCGTACCCTGTGTTTGCTATGGATGAGATCATTTCTTGACGGCAGAGTCCGTCTGGGCAACCTTATCAAGGTATCCGGTCCGCCGGATGCCACACGACCTGCTGACCTCAGCAGCCGGATTTTCCCGACATAGGACGTTGTCTGACCTCAGCAGGAACGGCGCCTCGACGCGGCCGAGCGTGCCGAACCTGGCGATGAGCGCGTGCTCGAGAGCTGCGCTGGCAGTGCTTGCCTTGCCGGAGCGCGATAGAAATGCCAGCCCAGCAACTCCCGGGTATGGCAATCGATCACGAGCGCGAGCGAGGCCCAGCCATCCCTGCCGGTCCAGATGCGGGCGATATCCGTGGACCAGCGTTCGTTCGGCGCCGTGGCGACGGATGGAATGGCCTGGATGCGGGGCCGCATGCCGACGGCCCGCATCCGGACCTGCCAGCCCTTGAGCCGGAAGATCCGCTGCACCGTGTTCTTGTTGAAGCCCGGGAGCCAAGCCACGGTGCGACAACCGAAGGAGGGCTCCTCCTCGATCATCGCCTTGATCGGCTCGGAGAAGCGCGGATCGATCCGCGGAGCGGCCTTCACCGGCTTGTAGTAGACCGTGCGGCGCGGCACGCCGAACCAGGCACAGGCCTGGCGATCGACACCGTGATGCCCTCGGCGCTGAGGCCCTGCTGAATGCGACGGATCAATTCCCGTCCTGCGCATCCAGCAGGGCCTGCAACTTTTTTCACGCCCGGAGCTCCAGCATGGCCTCGCCGCAGGCCTCCTGAAGGTCCTTGAGCTGCTTCTCGTATTGCTCCCGAATGTCGAGCGGATTGGCCCGCAGCGAGTTCTCCATCCCCCGCTTCGCGTCTTCGACCCAGCCCTCGATCTCGGAAGGTGCCAGGTCAAACGACCGGCTCGCCTCCGCAACCGTCGTCTTGCCCTGGATGATCTCGATCACCAGCGCCGTCTTACGCTTCGCCGTCCAACGCTTGATGCTGTCGTCCATCGTCATACTCATCGCTACGTTCTCCCTTGTAGCATGAGCAGATTCCGCTGGGTCGATACATAGGTGCCGAAGTTGATGACATTGTGCACGGCGAACTCTTCGGTGCATTCGGGGCAGTCGAGCAGCCGCATTGCGTTCACAGCCGTGGCCATGATCCGCGCATCCTCGCCCATCACAAATGCATCGGACAGCAGGGCCGAAACGGGCAGCGCGGCGGGCATGTAGATGTCCACGATCTGAGCCACGTCGGCACCCTGCTTCTCTACCAGCGACAGCAGGGTACTAGCCTTGCCCACCGATTCAGTGCCGAAGTACTTGATGTCGACCCGCCCGTCCGTCGCAGTCCGGACCCGTTCGAAGAACGGCAACAGACCCAGCGAATAGGTCGAATGGGTCTCTGGCAGTGACGAGGCATAGATGTATTCGTCCGTCGCCGCGGGTGCTCCGCCCGCGGCCAGAAGCAGGGCAAACCCTGCATGTCTCAGCTGTCGCATCGTGTCTCCTCCATCTCGGGGTGGCGGCGCCGGATCGGCAACCGTGCTCAAGACTAACGCGGCATGGCAGGAACAGCGTCCTGCCGCTCACTTCCGGACCCGCGCGCGCCACATATGTGTGGCCAGACAGGTCAACGGCCCGGTACCAGATGCAACGGGCCGCCGCAGATCGCTCCGCGGCAGGCCTCGAGGTTTTGTCCCGTCGAGCGGTTGTCGCTCAGGGCTTGTATCTGGAGTAGATCTCTTCCTGTGCCTTGGCCTCGTAGGCCTGCCACTGGTCTTCCGACCAGGTCCCGGTCCCGATCGTCTTCGACGATCCGGGTCCACTTCCCGACCAGGGCGATAAAACGGTCGGCGTCTTCCTCGGGCGTCAGGGCGCCACGATCCTTTCCGGTCGCGACCACACGGTCCCGATCTTTAACGGCCTGCGCGGCAACCGCATCGGCGTAGTCGGTTTCGCCCGGGCCGAACGTGATCCCCTTCTCCTTCTCCTTCACCTGTTCGATGACTGTGGCGTCGTCGGTCTCGTAGGCTTCGGCAATGTTGCGCATCATTCGCGGCATCCGGTCGAGGAGCATCTGCCGCTCGGCATCCGTCAACCCTTGCCAGGCGCCCGCATTGAAGTTGATCAGGACGCTGCCGTGGAAGGTGCCGAGCGCGGTCGTGTTGACCGATTTCACCATGTCCCAGAGAGGGTAGGTCTTGAGCCAGGGGATCGACCCTGCGACGCAGTCGAGGACGCCGCGCTGCATGCCCTCATACATCTCGGTCGTCTGCAGGTTGACAGGGCTGGCGCCCAGGGCCGCCATCAGCTAACCCATGCCGCCGGTCCCCCGCACCTTCTTGCCTTGGACTGCCTGCAAGCTGGACACATCGCCATCCTTGCACATCAGTGCATAAGGTGTGGTCGAATACATCATCAGCGGAACAATGTCCCGTTCGGTGTATTCGGCGAGGCAGTTCTGGCAAGCCAGCAGCAGGTTCTCGTTGATCGCGGCGGTCATCACTCGCGAATCCTTGCCCAGCGTGCCGAAGTCCGACAGGACGACAGAGTTGGGCAGTTCGGCAGGTGTATAGAAGTCGGCGATCATGCCCATGTCGATCGCGCTGTTGGACAGGGCCTTCAGCGTGACGCGAACCGACCCGAGCGCGCCGCCTGGCACGATGTTGATGGTCAGCTCACCGCCCGACGCCTTTGCGATGTCCTCGGCCAGCGGCGTGGCCACGGCCACCACGGATGGATGGATCGCCGGCAGGCCGATCCCGTAAACCAGTTCCTTGGCGAAAGCGCCGGTCCCTGGCTGGATCGCCAGCGCCGCAGCCGCCAGTAGGCTCAGTCTTCTTCTCGTGACATTAATCGGGTCCTCTCGTCGGCCCGAACGGGGCCAGGTGATTCAGGTTGCGGGACGATGTTCTTCCGACCGCCAGCGGGAAACCTGCGCGTGAAGCCCGGCCATCGTTGTACACGTATGTACGGGATTGGCATGGTCCTGCCTGCGCCTGACGTCCCCGCTTCTGCGGCACGAACTCCCCCTGCTTCTCCGTTGCGGGCGGGCGGAACGGGGAGTCCGCGCAGAGGTCAGGCCAGCTGACCGCCCGGGATCGCTTCAACTGTATCCGTTTTTCACCCCCGGTCCCAGGCCCACCGCATGGACAGGCCCGCGACCGGCCCGCATCCGGGATGCACATGGCCCGCGCGGCTCGGTGCGGGCGGCTTCAACCAGACAGGGGTACCATATGACGATCCGATACGACGGCAGGGTGGCGGTAGTGACCGGCGCAGGCGCCGGGCTTGGCCGGTCCCACGCGATGCTGCTGGCTTCGCGCGGCGCCAAGGTGGTGGTGAACGATCCCGGCGGCGCGGTGGACGGTGCCGGCGGCAACGCTGCTGTGGCCGATCAAGTGGTGAAGGAGATCCGGGATGCAGGCGGCATCGCGGTCGCCAACTATGCCTCGGTCGCCGACCGGGCCGGAGCCGCCTCTATCGTTCAGCAGGCGATCGCCGGCCCGGACGGTGCCGTCGCCGTCGACGCGCTGATGGTGCTGAACGTCGGCTTCTGCCGCGACGAACGCTGCAATGAGCGCGTCGAGCGTCGCGTAGCTGACCGAATTGCGACGCTCTGGCCGGTTGCGGGTCAGTACCGCGACTGCACCCTGGCGGGCGACCGTGACTTCGGGCCGGTCTTCCACCGTCAGACAATTCCGCTCAGGCGCAGTTTCTCGCGCGCACCTGCGTCGTAGCCCAGCCGTTCCAACAGTGTATCCGTATCCGCAACCATCAAAGGCGGAGCCGTTGTCGGGCCGATCGGCGTGCCCTAAAAATGCAGGGGATTGCCCACCAGGTCGATGGAACCGGCATGCGGGTGCGCCACGCTCCATTTCATGCCGCGCGCGACGTCTGCGGGTCGTCGAAAACCTACTGGAAATCGTTGATCGGCCCGCAGGGGACGCCCTCTTCGCACAGCGCCGCCAGCCATCGGGCGGTGTCGTCCGTCAGGAACAGCGCCTGGACCTCGGCGCTCAGCGCGTAGCGGCTGGCGATCCGGGGGGCCGTCCTTGAACCGCGGGTCGGCCAGAAACTGCGGCGCCCCGAGCGCGGCACAGAGCTTGCGGAACTGGTTGTCGTTGCCGTCGGTCAGCATCAGCCCGCCATCCCGGGTGTAGAACATCTGCGATGGCACGCTGCCGTTTCCCTGCGTGCCGCGCTGGAAAGGCACCACGCCCGAGGTCAGGTAGATCTGCGCACAGTGCGACATCGCTGCCACGCCGCTGTCATAGAGCGCAAGGTCGACCTGCTGGCCGGTCCCACCGTTCGCATCCCGGTGATAGAGTGCCGCCGTGATCCCGATCACGGCATTCAGCCCGCACAGGATATCGACGATCGAGGGCCCGACCTTCATGGGTCCCGCGCCCGGCTCTCCCTCTGCGATTCCGGTGACACTCATCAGTCCGCACATGCCCTGGAAGACCGCATCGTAGCCGGGTTGCTGCGCATAGGGTCCGGTCTGCCCGAAGCCCGTGACCGAACAGTAGATCAGGCGGGAAAGTCCTTGTGCTGGCTCTCGAAATCGAGGCCGTAGCGCTTCAGGTCGCCGACCTTGTAATTTTCGAACAGGACGTCGCTCTCACCGGCAAGCCGAGGGACCGTCTCCTGCCCCCCGGGTTTCGAGATGTCGAGCGTCATGGACAACTTGCCGCGGTTGCACGACAGGTGGAAGAAATTCTCGGAACTCTGGCTGCCGTCGTCGTGGGTGATATAGGGCGGGCCGTAGTAACGCGCGTCGTCGCCCGCGCCGGCGCGTTCCACCTTGATTACCTCGGCGCCTAGGTCAGCCAGATACTGGCCGGCCCAGGGACCGGCAAGGATGCGCGACATGTCTAGAACGCGGAACCCCTCCAGCGGCCTGTCAGCCATTGTCGTCCCCTTCGACCGTCTGCTCAGTGCGTGCCATCGGTCCGGGCGTGGACCATCCGGGTGGGCGTGTATTCCAGCACCAGTTCGCCGCGCTGGTTCAGGACCCGGTTGCGGGTTTTGACGATCCCGGTGTGCGGGCGGCTCTTCGAGCGGCGCGCCTCCAGCACCTCGACCTCGCAATGCAGCGTGTCGCCGGCGACGGTGGGGCCGTGTACCTTGTATTCCATCTCGAGGAAGGCGAAGCCGGTGTGCTGCATCGAGCACTGTACCAGCAGGCCCTCCATGAAGCAGTAGACCAGCGCGCCGGGCACGACCCGGCCCTTCAGCACCGACTCTTCCTCCTGGAACTCGTAATTCACGAACAGCACCTCGGTCATGCCGGTGCAGGTGACGAAGTTGATGATGTCTGCTTCGGTGATCGTCCGCCCGATGGTCTTGAACTGGCGACCGACAGTGGCGTCCTCGAAGAAGAGGCCGAGGCCAAGCGTTTCCATGTAGTGTCCTTTCATTGTCTCGCGTGGTCGCTCAGCGCCATCAGCGCAGGACGTTGCGCGAGATGATGTTGCGCTGGATCTGGTTGGTGCCTTCGATGATCTGGAGCACCTTGGCGTCGCGGAAGTAACGGTTGATTCCGTATTCGTTGGAGATGCCGGCGGCTCCGAAGAGCTGGACCGCATCGGTGGCCACCTTCATGGCAGTATCGGTCGAGAAACACTTGGCGATCGCTGCCATCTGACCCAGTGCGTGTCCTCTGACGCCTGCGTCCACGGCCGCCGCCGCCTGGTACACGAGCAGGCGTGCTGCCTGGGTCTGGGTTTCCATATCCGCGACCATCCACCTGATCCCCTGAAAATCGGCGATGGACTGACCAAAGGCATGGCGGTCCTTGATGAAGGCAACCGAATGATCGAGAGCGCCCTGGGCGCAGCCGACGGCTCGCGCACCGATGATAGGGCGGCTTTCGTTGAGCGCTGCCATGGCGACGCGAAAGCCCGTTTCCTCGTCGCCCAGCATCGCGGTGGCGGGAACGCGGCAATCCTCCAGGTAGACCGAATGCGATGGCACGCCGCGTGCGCCCATCTTATCCTCCTTGGGGCCAACGTTGAAGCCTGGGGTGTCGGTATCGACGATGAAGAGGTTGATCTTGCCGCGGTCGTCGCCCGTGCCGGTTCTGGCTGCCACCAGAACGAAATCCGCCATGCCCGAGTTGGTGCACCAGATCTTGTTGCCGTTCAGGACATAGTGATCACCGTCGCGCACTGCACGGGTCTTGAGACCGGCAAGGTCCGATCCGCTTTGCGGTTCGGTGAGGGAAATGGCGCCACGCAGGTCTCCTGCGGCAAGTCCGGGAAGGTATTTCTTCTTCTGTTCTTCGGTGCCGCCAGCCATGATGGCACCGATCGGCACCCACTGGACAAGCAGAAGATAGGCCGTGTTGTAGCAGACCCGACCGAATTCCTCGACAGCGACGCAGGCCGACAGCATCGAGTTCGCTCCGCCGAATTCCTCGGGGAAAGGCAGCAGGAACAGGCCCAGCTCCTTCAACATGTCGAACATGTCCTGCGGATACTCGGCCGTCCGGTCGATCTCCTGCGCGCGCGGCGCGACCTTCTCGCGCGCCACGCGACGGACGAGTTCCTGAACTTGCAACTGATCTTCGCCGAGAGTGAAATGGGACAATTCGGTTTCCTCTTCGCCTGCTGTACCGGTGCGCAGGCAGATCTGCGCTTTCGGCAAGGATGTCTGGGCTGCCGTCCCGCCCTCAATCGGACGGAAACGGAATCACACGGATGTGCGAGTTGGCGGCGCGTTTCAGGGTGCGATGACGGCGCGGCCGTTGCCGATGACGGTCACTCCGCGTTCGGGCACGCTGACCCGGAAGCTCGCCACCGGACCATCGACCCAGATCTCGGTGCGGATCGTCTCTCCGGGGTAGGCGGGGGCGGTGAAGCGGCCTCGAAGCCCGGTCATCCGGGCCGGGTCATAGCCGCAGACCTCTTTCAGCACCGCGTGGCCCGCGACGCCCCACGTGGCCACCCCATGCAAGATCGGGCGGTCGAAACCCGCCTTCTTCGCGACATCGGGATCGGCGTGCAGCGGGTTCATGTCCGCGTTCAGGCGATAGATCAAGGCGATCTGGTCGACGGTCGGGAGGTCGCTGACGATGTCGGGCTCGCGGTCGGGCAGGGGGTGCGGCGCATCGCCAGGCTCCCCGGCTGACCCGCAGCCGCCATCCCCCCGAGCAAAGGTGGCCTGCCGCACTCGCGCCAGCACATCGCCTGTTGCCTTGTCGGTGATCTCGCGTTCGGCAAAGGTCAGCGCCCCGCGGCCTTCGCCCTTGTCGGAGACGCCCGTCACCCGGGTCTTGCCGATCACGGTCGCCTCGGGCGGCAGCGGCTTCAGCGCCGCGCGGTCCGAGATGTCGACCTTGTAGAAGTCCGCCTGTCCGCCGTCCGTCCCGATCTCGGTCACTACAGCGGCGCCAGCTGCCTCGTTCATGTCGAAGATGCCGACCTTGCTGCCTTCCGCTGCCAGGCGTCTCGCTGTGGCCCGTCCGATGCCGCTGGCGCCCCCGGTGACGATGACTGTCCTGCCTTCCAATCCACGCATGCGCCCAACTCCGTTTCGTGTCGCTGTTTGCGCCTGAATCTAGGCGACACCCCGGGACCGAGAAACCGAAGGCCGGCATCATGGTCAGGCATCGCACATACCTGCGGAATCCAACTCTTTTTCATATCGAGAGACCTGGAGGCCAGGCAGCTTCCGACCAGGCGGATCGTAGCGGTTTGTTAACCTCTTGACCTTTTCGTCTCTCAACGTTCACAATAGCGCACGCCATTCTATATGTCGCATTTGGGAGGAGACGATGTTGGATGAGAGGGCGGCGGCCACTGGCCGTCAGAACCATGTGGTCAAATCGGTCGCCAGAACACTGGAGTCCCTTGAACTCTTTGATGAATTGCGGCGGCCGGTGAGCATCGTCGAGGTGTCGAACCACCTGGGCTACCCGCAGTCGAGCACCGCGGCACTGCTCAAGAGCATGGTGTCCATGGGCTTCCTGATCTACGACCGGAAGAATCGCACCTACTTCCCGACCGATCGCGTCCCGCTGATCGGCAGCTGGATGAGTCCGGCGCTTTTTGCCAATGGAACGCTGCTGCACCTTGTCGACACCGTGGTCGAGCGCAGCGGACTCCTGTGTCTGCTGGGGGCGCAAAACGGCGACCAGGCACTCTACTATCATGTGAAGATGCCGCCGAAGCCGCTGACACACCACATCGCAGTCGGTACTCGGAGGCCGCTCGGCACTTCCGGGGTCGGTCACGTCCTGCTATCCACCATGCAGGACGACGAGGTCCGAAGGATGTACCGTCGTGTCAATGCCTACCGCTCCGACGGATCGGAAGCGATCGACATCCCGAAGCTGATCTCTTCTATCGAGGATGTGCGCAGCAAGGGCTACTTCGTCTCCATCGACCAGGTGGTCCGGGGCTCGGGCCTGATTGCCATGCTGGTGCCGCGCGAATGCACCGACCGGCCGCTGGCCATCGGGCTGGGCGCGCCGACGACAACGATCCTCGAGCGCAAGCTGGAACTCGTCGCCATTCTGCGCGAAGAGATCGACCGCCACTTCGGCCGTTACGTCGCCATCGCCGCACGGCGGAAGGCGCCGGAGTTCCAGCTGCCGAACGGACGCAAGATCCGCGCCGCCGGAATGCGCTGAGACCGATGCGCGACGGTCGCGGGGCGATCAGCCCCGCGGCTCGATCACGGCATCCAGGGCCACGACGCCCCGGCCCTTCTCCAGGACCAGCACCGGATTGAGGTCAATGCTTTCGACCCCTTCGGCATTCGCGGCGGCAAAGATCGACACATCGCGGAGAAGTCGTGCCAAGGCCTCGGTATCGGCGGGCGCCGCGCCGCGATAGCCGTCCAGCAGGGGCCAGGACCTGATCCGGCGGATCATCTCCCGTGCAGTGCTCAGGTCGAACGGAGCCGTCTGGAAGGTCACGTCGGGCATCAGCTCGACCAGGACACCACCTAGGCCGAACATCACCACCGGCCCGAAGACGGCATCGCTCACCGTTCCGACGATCACCTCGATCCCCTTGGGGGCCATCGGCGCCACGAGGATGCCGTCGAGCCGGGCGCCCGGTGCCTTGTCCCGCACATTGCGGGACAGGCGGTCAAAGGCGTCGCGCACGGCGTCGGCGCCGGCGACGTTCAGGGCCACGCCCCCGATCTCGGTCTTGTGCTGGATATCGGCCGAGGCGACCTTCATTGCCACCGGGCCCCCGGCTGCCTCGGCCGCCGCCACCGCGGCCGCCGCGTCCTGCGCCAAGACTTCGGTCAGGAAGGGAACGCCCGCCGCACCCAGCACCCGCTTGGCGGCATACTCCGACATCGGATCGCCGCCCTTGGCGAGCGTCGGCGAGGGCAGGAACGGGGCCACCGGCACTTCGCCCGCGAACACCCGACCGAAGTCCGTCAGCGCCCCCGCGATCTGCACGGCGCGGTCGGCGTCCTGATAGACGAGGAAGCCCATGTCCTTGTAGCTCTGCCGGATCTCCTTGGTCGCGCCCATGCACAGGACGACCAGCTTGTCGCGCTTCCCTTCCAGCCCGTTCAAGATCGCGTCACGGACCGGGATCGTATAAGCCTCGGCCGCGGGTGTCGTTGTCAGGAAGAAGACGATCATGTCGTATCCTCCTTCGTCGAGAACGATGCGGATGTTCTCGGACAGCAGCGACATGTCGTTCATCACCTGCGCGGTGGTGTCGATCGGATTGCCGACGGCGGCGAAGGGCAGCAGTTTCTTGAGTTTGCGCCCCGCCTCCTCTGGCATTGGCGCGACGTCGAGGCCATAGACTTCGGCCGCGTCGCACATCTGGACGCCGACGCCGCCCGACAGGGTGATGATGCCGACCCGGTTTCCCTTCGGCATAACGCCGTTCAGGCAGGCCTCGGCCAGGTCCAGCTGCTGGTCCGTCGTCCGTGTGCGGTACACGCCGTATTCGCGGAAGACGGCATCGTAGACGTCATCCGATCCGGCGAGAGAGGCCGTGTGCGACTGCGCCGCCCGGGTCCCCGCGGCCGAGCGCCCGACCTTCATGGCGATCACCGGCTTTCCCGCCGCGCGCGCTCGGGCCAGCCCCTCGCGGAAGGCCGGCCCCTTGCGGACCCCTTCGAGGTAGAGGGCGATGACCTTGACGTCGTCGCGCCCGGCCAGCCACGCGATGCATTCGCCCACCTCGAGGTCGGCCTCATTGCCGGTGGTGATCCAGTAATTGATCCCCAGGCCCCGCTGGCTGGCAAGATAGGCGATGTAGCCGCCGTAGGC
>Ga0208017_100083_pt1 | contig 22760 bp, 23 predicted proteins | sample 30_taG_FD_184104 | JGI IMG/M metagenome (GOLD analysis project Ga0208017, IMG submission 184104) | Marine viral communities from Cariaco Basin, Caribbean Sea - 30_WHOI_OMZ (SPAdes) (version 2) | ecosystem: Environmental > Aquatic > Marine > Oceanic | place: Caribbean Sea: Cariaco Basin... | reverse complement strand
AGCAGCTGCACGAGCGGTTCGACGGACTGTACGAGCAGACGTTGCTCTACTCCCCGAGCTTCGGCTTGGATGCGGCGCAGCTGCAGGGCAACGTCGAAGCCATCATGGAGCTTCTCGCCCCCGGGGGGGCGGCGTGACAGTAGTGGGGCTCGCCGGCTGGGCGGTCGCAGAGTTCGGAAGTGGGCCGGAGCGTCTCGACGTGCCGCTCGGAGTCCACCTCGCGGCGCGGGCCGCCCTGAACCACGCAGGTCTGAGCCGCGCCGACATCACCGGGGTGGTGCTCGCCGGCTCCGACGCCTTGGACGGCCGCCTGATCTCGTCGATGCACCTGGCCGGACCGGCTGGGGGCTATCTCAGAGACGAGACGAAGGTCGTCGACGATCCGAGCGTCGCACTCGCCTCGGCGGTGTGGCGCGTCTCCTCGGGAGCCGACCGAGCGGTACTCGTCGTCTCCTGGCACAGCCCCGCAGAGTCCGATCCTCTCAACGCCGTCTCGCCCGACCCCGAGCCGGTGTTCTCCAGACCCGTCGGCGCGCACCCGCTGACGGCCGAAGCCCTGGCGGTCACTCGCTGGCTGCACGCCCACGGACTCAGCGCCGACCGCTTCGACTCCCTCACGGCGTTCCTGGCCCCCGACCAGGCCGACGACGACCGGCTGTGGTTCACCCCGCTCAGGGCGGCGCACGTTGCCCCCGTCGACGGTGCCGCAGTGGCGGTGCTGGTCTCGGCCGACGGGGCGCGCGCCGAGATCAAGGCTGTCGACTTCGCCACCGACAGCGCGCTGCCGCTCGAGCAGCATCCAGACCCGGTGGGCAGGCTGCGGCAGCGGATCCTGGCGCGCACCGGTAGCGACCCCGCTCATGCCGAGGTCATCGAGACCACCGACCGGACGGTCTTCCGTCTGGTGATGGCCGCCAACGCGCTCGGCCTGGGGCAGCCGAGCGAGGTCGCCGACGCCGTCATCGAGGGCGGGTTGCCGCACCTGCAGCCCTCAGGTGGGCTGTTCCGCCGCAACGCCGGTTATGCTGCCGGACTCGAACGGATCGTGTGCGCCGCCGAGGCAGTCGAGCGCGGCGCCCTGAGCGCACTTGCCCACTGTTCGTACGGTCGAGCCGGACAGGGGCACTCGCTCACAGTGCTGGCGGCGCCGTCATGAGCCTCACCAGACCCGGCGTCGTGGGCGTCGGGATGACGCCGATGCGCACTCGCCGGCCCGACACCGACCTCTTCGGACTCATTCGCGATGCTTCCGTCGCTGCCTTGGTCGACGCAGATGTGAGCATGGCCGACGTCGATCTGGTGGTGCTCTCGCAAGGCCCGGACGCCCTGTACGGCATCGGACATCCCGAGCAGGAGCTCGTCGACGTGCTCGCCGCTCGCGGAAAGCGGGTGGTGAGGGTGCAAACCGGTGGGGCCACCGGCACGTCCGCGGTGCAGATGGCCTGGTGGGCCATCGCTGCCGGAGAGTCCCAATGCGCGCTGGTGGTCGGGGCCGACAAGATGGGCGACTCCCAACAGTCGGCACAGTGTGTCCTCAACCTCATCTGGGATCCGGCCTACGAGGCCCGCCTGCCGTTGAACACGATTTCAATGTCCGCGCTACAGGCCCAGCGTTATCTCCATCGCCATGGCATCGGCTTGCGCCGTGGCGAGGAGGCATGGGCACAGGTCGCCTCCAGGTTGCGGAACAACGGAGCACTCAACCCCGCCGCGCAACTGCGGAAGCCGGTCACCCCTGACGAGGTGCTCTCCAGCCCACTGCTGTTCGCACCGATCCGGCGCGACATGGCCTGTCCCCAGACCTCAGGCGGCGCCGCCGTGGTGATGGTTTCGGCCGAGCGCGCAGCCACGATCGCCCGACCGGTGGCGTGGATCGACGGGTTCGCGGCCCGCTCCAACACCTACTTCCTGGGCGACAAGATGGGTGCCGCCGGTGACAACGATCACGGCTCGTTCCTCGAGCTGTCGCGTGCCGCGGCGGCCGCCTACGCCCAGGCGGGCATCACCGACCCGGCTCGTCAGATCGACGTCGCGGAGCCTTACATCCCCTTCGCCACGATGGAGCCGATCGCCGTCGAGGCGCTCGGGTTCTCGGAACCGGGCCAGGGCATCGCCGACGCGGAGAAGGGCCGGTTCGATCGCGGCGGCGAGATCCCTGTGTGCCCCTCGGGCGGCGTGCTCTGTGCGGCTCCCATCAGTGTCAGCGCCCTCGTACGGTTCGCCGAAGGGGCGCTCCAGGTCCGCGGACGCGCCGGGGATCACCAGGTTGATGGGTGTCGCACCGCCGTTGTGACCGGTGCTGGCGGCTCGATCCAGTTCGCGGGCGTAGCCGTACTTCGGGGGGAGGACTCGTGACCCGGGTAGGACAGGTCCTCATCGATCGCGTCGGTAGCGTCGTGCATGCGCGGCTCGACCGGCCCGACGTGCGCAACTGCATCGACTACGGCATCATCGAGGGGCTCGAGCGCGCAGTCGAGATGGCGCGTGCAGACGCGTCGGTGCTGGTCATTCGTGGATCCGGCGGACACTTCTGCGCAGGCGCTGACCTCGACCTCGTGCGTGGCCTGATCGGCGACCGGGAGGGACTAGAGGCCTACGTGACACGGCTGAGCGAGGTCCTCGACGCGATCGAAGCGGGCCCGTTCGCGAGTCTGGCGGCCGTCGAAGGGTACGCGGTCGCCGGCGGCTGCGAGATGCTGCTGGCGTGCGACGTGGTGCTCGCGTCCACCGAAGCCCGCATCGGCGACCGGCACCTGGAGCACGCACTTCTGCCCGGGGCCGGCGGCTCGGTCCGGCTGGTCCGTGCCCTGCCTCGGGCATACGCCCGTTGGCTCCTGCAGAGCGGCGAGATGATCTCGGGCGACCAGGCTCGAGCATGGGGCTTGGCCGCGTTGGCCGTGCCGCCGGACGAATTCGAGTCCGAGCTCGACCGCGTCGTCAACCGGCTCGCCTCACGGGACAGGGTCGCGATGACCGCGGTCCGGGAGATGGCCCGCTGCGCCGAGGACGAGCCGCCAGCAGCCGCCATGCAGCGTGAACGAGAGCTCTTTCTCGACCACATCACCACGAGTCCGAACGTCCGCGAGCAACTCGATGGCTTCGTGAAGAGGAGCTGACCATGAGCGACGCCCTGACCAGTCATGTCGTGATCCCGGGGGCCTGGCACCTCGACTTCCGGCACGCGGCGGGACCGGCGGCAAGCCGGTTCCTCACCACTCTGCGGGATCGTGGGGTGTTGACGGCCTCGCCGTGTCCTGCCTGCGGCCGGATCCGAGTGCCACCCCGCGACTTCTGCGAAGAATGCTTCGTCCCCACCTCCGACGACTGGCCGGATGTGGGACCACACGCCGTCATCGAGGCCGCGACCATCGGCTACACCAGCTTCCCGGGCTATCCGGAGCCGCCGTATGCCCTGGTCTACGCACGGCCGGAAGGCGCGGACACAGCCATCGGAAACCTCCTCCAGGGGATCGATCTGAGTGACTACCACGTGGCGCTGGAGCGGATGCACATCGGTGCCGCCGTCACTGCCGTGTTCGAGGGCGAGCGCTCCGGGCTCGTCACCGACTTCCACTGGGCCCTAACCGATTGATTCATGAAGGAGTGACCTATGCCCGCCACCGACCGTTCACAGCAGGGGATCGAGCTCGACGTCCCCTGGTGCTTCACCGACGACCACCGCTCGTGGCGCACGGTGCTGCGCAACTTCACCACCAGCGTGCTCGCGCCGACCGTGGCGCAGCGCACCATCGACGCCACGTTCGACGAATCGATCATCGATGGCTTGGGCGAACTGGGCGTCTTCGGGCTTCGCGTGAGTGAGGAGTACGGCGGCTCCGGCTCCGACATTACCTCCTTCTGCCTGGCTGTCGAGGAGATCACGCGGGTCGACGGCGGCGTCGGCGCCAGCGCGCACGTACAAGGCATCGCCTGCGCACTGTTCGAACGGCTCGCCAACGACGAACAGAAGAAAGAGATCCTTCCACAGGCGGCGCGTGGCGAGATCTTCATCTCCTTCGGTCTCACCGAGCCCAGCGGTGGCTCCGACGCCGGCAACATCCGTACCGCGGCCGTGAGGGACGGCGACGGGTGGCGCCTGAACGGATCGAAGGCCTTCATCACCAACCCGGGCACGCCGCGATCGAAGTACGTGATCCTCTTCGCCGCGACCGGTCCCGGCCGGCCCGGTCGCCCGGAGGTCTCAGCCTTCCTGGTCCCTCTGGATGCACCCGGAGTCGAGGTCGGTCCCGCCTACGACAAGATCGGATGGCGCACCTCCGACACGCATCCGCTGTACTTCGATGACGTCCACCTGGGGCCGGACGCGCTCCTGGGCGACGCCGGTCGCGGATACCGTGAGGCGTTGGGGTTCCTCACCTGGGCACGCCTGCCGATCGCGTCGGCATCGGTAGGCATCGCCCAGGGGTGCCTTGACGCCACGCTGGATTTCGTCCAGACGCGCGAGTCGTTCAACCAGCGCCTCGGCGACCACCAGGCCGTCGGATTCAAGGTCGCTCGGATGGCTGCGGCAACCGCCGCAGCCCGATCGATCACCTACGACGCCTGTTGGAAGATGGACCACGGCCACCCCTACGAACAGGAGGCGGCGATGTGCAAGCTGGTCGCCTCCGAGATCTGCAACAAGGTGGCCTACGACGCCACGCAGCTGCATGGTGGAGCGGGTTTCATGATGGATTCGGCGGTGACGCGACTCTATGGAGACGCCCGGGTGATGACCATCGGTGAAGGTGCATCCGAGGTCCAGCAGATGCTGATCGGTCGAAGCCTCGGCCTCAAGGTGTAGGAGACGGCCCGTGCCGGGGCGTCGGCACGGGTGTCCGCCGATTCGGCCAGCGGCCCGGGGGCCGCTGGCCGAATTGCGTGACGACACCACCGCACTCCACAGGCGATGACGCGACCCGACCACCCGTCGTCGTCAGATCCTTCGGCCTCGACGGGTGCCCCCAGCACCCCGCGGATCCCGACTCAGTCCAGGCGCAGACGTCGCAGCACACCGCCGGGATCCACCCGTTCGCGGAGCATGGTGAGTTCCTCGTCGGTCGGCGACGGCGTCAGGGGAACCTCGCCGGGTGTCGACGACGGCAGATCGAACCCGGTGCGTTCGCGGACCTCGTCGGGGGTGTGTCCAGGATGCACCGACTTGAGCCGGAGCGTGTCGTCATCGCCGAAGTCCAAGACCGCCAGCGGAGTCACCACCAGTTGGGGCCCGTCGGAGTGTGGGTCGCAGAACTCTCGACGCGCAGCCGTGCGCCCCGGTGCGCTGACATGGTCCACCTCGTCGACGAAGATCCGGTTGTCGTGGCGCTGCACGAAGATCATGGTGCGCGTGAAGTAGGCCGCGAAGACTAGCCCGACTGTTCCTGGACCGCGGACCCGCAGATTCGGGTAGTCACGTCCGATACCGACCATGTTCACGTTCCCGTGGCGGTCGACCTGCATGCCACCGAAGATCCCCACGGTGGGCGCCTTGCGCCAACCGCCGAGCTCGAAGTCGACGATGTCCTCGAGGCGAAAGGAGTGCTCCGCACTGTCGAGGGTCACCGGGTCGGCGGTCGACTTGACCAGCGGCGCCGCCGAGTTGATCGCACCGCCGCCGCCGCTGAGCCAGTTGAGGTCGGGGGCGTGCATCAGGCGGGCGAGCTGGAAGGCCGCCATCGGAATCTGCGAGTTGGCGCCACAGGCACCCCACTCCTCGTTGCGCAATCCGCGCGCCAAGGTGACGGCCATCAGCTCGCTCGTGGTAATCGTCTCGGTCATGCTTCGCTCCGTCCGGCGTGAGCAGTGGGATCGACACGCAGCGTGCCGAGCAGACGCTGCACTCCTACACGTTCCAAGTACTCGTGGTGATCTTGCGGTTCGTTCACATACCTCGTCATCCACTCCTCGGGGGAGCGCACGTATTCCTCCAGCATGCGCTCGTCACGTCCGTAGTGACCTGCCGAAGAGGTGGGATGTGCGGCGAAGGGAAGCGCGACGACGGCCGAGACCATGAAGCTCGGAACGGTCACCTGTTTGTGCCGGCCCGACCTGGCATAGTCGTCGGGCACGATCTCGTCGGTGACCACGATCGCGGTCTTCGACGCTCGCAGGATCAGGTCGTCCTGATAGATCGGACCGTCGAAGAAGACGTTGCCGAAGCGGTCGCAGCGTGGCGCGTGCACGATTCCCACGTCGGGGCGCATCGCCGGGATCGCCACGTGCTCGTGGCCGGAGTAGGGATCCACCACGGTGCGGAAGAGGTCCGGCGACAACGCGCGCGTGCCGGTGGCCTCGTGGCCGCGCGGCAGCGGCATGAAGGGCAGATTCGCCGCCGCTGCCTTGAGCCCATAGATGGTGAACGGCTCGTCGACGTCGTGCACCACGATCGTGGAGCTCTCGGCGGCAGCGCGGAACGCGGGCGCCAGCCCGAAGTCCTCGAGCCCGACGTACGCCGTATAGACCTCTGCGACGGCCCCGGCAGCGACAAGAACCTCGACCGGAAGCCCGGCCGACACGTTCGGCAGTAACCGGAGGTTGCGTCGTCCGTTGCGGGCGAGCTCACGGATGATCGGCATAGGTGCCGCGTGCGCGTGGATGCCGCCGATCGCCACCAGATCGCCGTCGCTCACCAGGTCTGCCGCGGAAGCAACGTCGATCACCTTGCTGCGTCTGTTCATACCATCTCCTCAGTGGTCACGGCAGGCTGGAATCGTGCGCGAACCAGCGAGGCCACACCCATGATCCGGGTCATCTGGTCTTCAAGGTCGGAGCCTGCGATCCGGCAGATCACATGGGTGACGCCAGCCTCGACGAAGGCGGCGATCTCCTCAGCACATTGGTCGACGTCACCGGCTATGCAATAGCGGCGCATGGGCTTGGGGTCCATCGCGTAGACGTCGCCGATGAAGGCGCTGGCGTCTCGCCATGCGCGGTCGGCGTCGTCGTCCACCCGGATATAGACGTGCAGGCCGGCGGTCAGCTCCTCCGGCGCGCGGCCAGCGTCCGCCGCCATGGTGAGCAGCGCCGACCATCGTTCGGCATAGCGCTCGGGCGTGACGAAGGCCCCCAGCCATCCGTCGCCGAACCGCGCGGTGCGCGCCAATGCGGCGTCCGCTCGTCCACCGTGCCACAGCGGGATGCGGCTCTGCACCGGAGGCGGCTGGAGGCCATGCGGGTTGTCGGGGCGCCACATCTCGCGCAGCGTCCTCATCAGTTCGGTGGTCCTGCGACCTCGCTCTGCCATCGGCACGTCAGCCAGCTCGAACTCCGCGCGATTCTCTCCTCCCACGCCGAGACCGAGGAGGACGCGTCCTTCGCTGAGTGCGTCGATGGTGGCTACGGACTTGGCGACCCAGGCGGGGTGCCGGAGCACTCCGAGCAGCACTCCCGACGCGACCGTCACCTCTCGGGTCACGACTGCGGTGGCCGCCATCATCGACAGGCACTCATACAGCGGAACGTGAAAGCTCAAGTGATCGCCGAACCACACCGAGGAGTAGCCGAGCTCCTCGGCCAACACGGCGGAGCCGACCACATCTCTCGCCGTGCGAAGGGGCGACCCGAAGTTGTTGAGCCCTACCCCGAAGTGCAGCGGTTGCGTCACGCGCGTTCCTTCCCAATACGACCAGAGGGTTGACGTTCGACCGACAGGTTGAGACTCTAGCTGCAGCAGGACGGCCGCGCTAGGGCGGAAAGACATCGCGTCGATGTTCGATGCGACAGAGCAAAGGAGCCAGCAGTGACAGCAACGCACTCGGAAACCACCCGCACGTCTACCTTGCTCGTGGAACGGATGGCGTTGAGTTCCGGCCCCGGAGTGATGGCCTTGGTCACCCTCAACCGGCCCGATGAGATGAACCCCCTCGACTGGGACACCGTCAAGAACCTCAGGGCCACCTTCGACGAGCTCGGACACGACGAAGAGGTCCACGTCGTGGCGATCACCGGCGCCGGTCGCGCGTTCAGCGCCGGAGGTGACATGAAGAAGTACCAGCAGCTTCAGCGCGACACCCAGGACTTTCCCCAGTTCTTGGCCGACATCCATGAGACGTTCGCCGCCATCAGCCAGTACCCCAAGCCCTACATCGCCCTGGTCAACGGGGTCGCCGTCGCCGGAGGCATCGAGCTGGTGCTCTCGTGCGACCTGGCGCTCGCCTCGACGTCCGCGCGGATCGGTGACGCCCACCTCCCGTTCGGCCAGATGGGGGGCGGTGGCGTCCTCACCCTGCTGCCCCGCGCCGTCGGCCCGGCCCGGGCGCGCGAGTTGATCTTCACCGGTCGCATGCTCAAGCCACAGGAGGCGTTGGAATGGGGCCTGGTCTCGCAGGTCGTCGAGGACGACGACCTGGTGGCGGCGGGTCTGCGTTTCGCCGAGCAGGTGGCGGCGAAGTCGCCGCTGGCCGTACGCAACGCCAAGCAGGTCCTCAACTCCGCCTACTGGGAAGGCACGGGCATCCCTAGCGGCATGCGCCTGGAGCGGGAGGTCACCGCCCGCTACTGCCTGACCAGTTCCGACGCACCCGAGGGTCTCGAGGCGTTCGAGTCCAAGCGCACCCCCCAATTCACCGGGCGCTAAGCCCAGCTGATCAGCCAGGAGGATCCGTGTCCAACCCCACCGACTATGCCCAGCCGCCAGCTCCCCAGGTCGATCCCGACAGCGCCGCGTATTGGCAGGGTCTGGCCGAACGCCAGGTCCGGCTGCCGGGATGCGCGACCTGCGGCAAGGTTCGCTTTCCCCCGCTCGATTCCTGCCCCTACTGCGGGCAGCCGGGCGGAGAGGAGCAGGTGCTGTCCGGAGTAGGCACGGTGTACTCCTTCATCGTCCTGCACCGCACGTTCCACCCTGCTTTCGAGGCCGACCTTCCCTTCGCCATCGCCGTCGTCGACCTCGAGGACGGGCCCAGGATCGCCGCCCGCATCGAAGGCCCGCCGGAGGCAGTGAGCATCGGCATGCGGGTCGAGGCAACCTACTTCGACCGCGAGTCGTGGACCGAACTGCGCTTCACACCGCAGGACAACTAGAACCGAGGAGACAAAAATGTCCACCCACACCCACAACGAGCCCACGTCCGACTGGTCCGCGGTGATCCACAAGTTCGGTCGGGACAAGGTGCTGCCACGCAGCAGTGAACTCGACGCCCACCCTCAGGACATGGACCTCATCAGGTCCCTGCTGCTGGAAGTCGGTCGAATCGGGCTGTATGGAACGGTGATCTCGCCGGAGTATGGCGGTACGGGGCCGAGCAGCCTAGCCCTGCACGAGGCGGTCGACGCCTTCGCCTACCACAACGCCGGCCTCGCCATGTCGACCATGCCGACCTACCTGACCGCCCGGGCACTGATGTCCTTCGGCACCGATGAGCAGAAGTCTCGCTGGCTGCCCAAGATTGCGGCAGGAGAGGTCATCACCTCCTGGGCCGTGACCGAGCCCGACACGGGTTCCGACGTCGCCAACATCACCACGAAGGCGGTCCGTGACGGCGACGGGTGGCGGATCAGTGGCACGAAGATGTTCATCACCAACGCCAGCATCGCCGACGCCGTGCTCCTGCTGTGCCGCACCGGCGGACCGGGGATCAAGGAGACGCTGACGACCTTCGTCATCCCGATGGACGCGCCAGGCATCAGCGTCACCGGCGTGTTGGACAAGATGGGCTTGCGGTCTTCCCCGACGTGCGAGCTGCTCTTCGACAACGTCCGGGTCGAAGACACCGACCGGCTCGGCGAGGTCGGCGGGGGCTGGGAGGTCGCGATGGACGTGCTCGACTACGAGCGCCTCGCCATCCCCGCGATGGCCGCCGGCATGGCGCAGCGTGCACTGGAGCTCTCCTCGGCGTACGCCGACCAGCGCACGGCGTTCGGCGGTCCGATCGCGAACCTGGCACCCGTCGGCGAGATGCTGGCTGACATGGGGGCCGCGCTGCTGGAATGTCGCTTGTTGTACCGGCACGCCGCAGCCTTGTCCGACGCCGGCAGGCCCTCGATCACCGAAGGCTCGATCGGTAAGCTCGTCGCCGGTCGGTTGGCCAACGAGGTGACCAGCAACGCCGTGCAGATCCACGGTGGCTACGGATACTGCCGCGAGTACGAGGTCGAACGCCTCTACCGCGACGCCCGCCTGTTCATGATTGGCGGGGGCACCACCCAGGTCCAGCGCAAGATCGTCGCGCAGCAACTGCGTCGCGCGCCCCGGTGGGGTGGATCAGCCGGCATGTGGGCGTGACCCGCAGCGGCACCTAGGGATGCACTGATTTTCTGTGTGGTCCGGGGTGTCGTCTGGCCCGGCGCTGAGCACCGCGAAATGATGGGGGCATGGACGCCGATCAGCCCAGCTTCACCGACATCGAGTACGGCAACCGTCGACGGGTCTCGCGACGCGAGGTGTTCCTGGAAACGATGCAGGCGACGATCCCGTGGGATGTGTGGGTGGGGCTGATCGAGCCGCACTACTACGCGTCTGGGCCGGGCAAGAAGGGCCGCAAGGCCAAGCCGATCGCCACGATGCTGCGGATGTACCTGTTGCAGGTGTGGTTCTCGCTCTCGGATGAGGGCGTGGAAGAGGCGATCTACGACTCCTATGCGATGCGCCGGTTCATGGGTCTGGACTTCGCTGTCGAGCAGGTCCCTGACGCGACCACGCTGTTGCACTTTCGTCACCTGCTGGAGAAGCAGCGACTGGGCGAGAAGCTGTTCGAGGCGCAGAACGAGATCTTCGACCAAGAGGGCTGGATCATGCGCGGAGGCAGCATCGTGGACGCCACGATCATCGCCGCACCGTCCTCGACGAAGAACGCCACCGCCACCCGTGACCCCGAGATGCACCAGACGAAGAAGGGCAACCAGTGGTACTTCGGGATGAAGGCCCACATCGTACCGATGCCGGCACCGGGTACGTCCACTCGATGACCTGCACCGCAGCGAACGTCCATGACCTCGACGAGGCGGTCAACCTCGTGCGTACTGATGACGAGGTGGCCTACGTCGATGCCGGATACCAAGGTGCCCAGAAACGGCCCGAGATCGCCGGCGACGAGGACTTGTCGAGGATCGAGTGGCGAGTCGCGGCACGTAAGGGCGTGCTGAAAACGATGACCGTGAAGCGCCCCAGGTTCTCCGCCGCTCCTATACGGGTTGCGGCTCTCGGTTGAGGGCCGCGTAGTGGGCTTGCTCGAACTCCATGGGAGACATCATCCCAAGAGTGCTGTGCAGGCGTCGGTTGTTGTACCAGTCGACCCAGCCGGCGGTGGCGTACTCGACGTCGCCGATGGTCCGGTAGGGGCCGGCGTGGAAGACCGTGGTGCGGATGCACTCGGTCTTGTAGAGGCCGATCACGCACTCCATCAGCGCGTTGTCGTAGGCATCGGCAACTGACCCGATCGAGGGCCGGATGCCGGCGTCGGCGAGGTGATCGGTGAACGTGATGGATGTGTATTGCGACCCGGCGTCGGCGTGGCCGATCAGCTCACCTGGCACGACGGGGTTGCCTTCGCGGCCGCGCTGCCACAGCGCCATCCTCAGCGGCACGTCGACGAGTTCGACGGCCTTGGTGGGTGCCACGTTCCAGGCGACGATCTTCTGGGCGAACACGTCGAGGATGAACGCGGTGTAGACGAACCCGGCCCAGGTGCGGACGTAGGTGAAGTCCATGACCCAGGTCCGGTTCGGGGCGGCGGCAGTGAAGTCGCGATCCAGCAGGTCACCGGCCCGTTTGCCGTCCTTGGCCGGGATCGTGGTCCGGATGCCCTTGGATCGTCGGATCCCTTGCAGGCCAAGGGATCTCATCGCCCGGTCGACAGAGCCGGGCGATGCATCCGGGGTTGTGCGTTGCACGCGCGCGGTCATTTTCCGCCGGCCGTAGAGACCCTCGGGTGTCATCCGGCGCACGCCCTCGTGATCGATCTTCCAGGCCAGGTCGCGGACCTGGTTGGTGACCGTGGCGTCGCTGATGGTCCGTGAAGCGACGGTGCGGTTGGTGCGCATCCAGTCGCGGTAGGTCCGCGCGGCGATCTGGCAGCCCTGCTCGCGCAGGACCCGACAGATCGACTCGACCGCGTGGCCCTCGGCCCGCAGCTCGTCGACGAACGCGACGATCAGCGATTGCGGGGGTCGGTGAAAGTCGGCCCGGGGCGCGGTGCCGGTCGTGTGACCGGTCCGTTTCCCCGGACCGCTTCCCGAACCCGGCGTGCACCTTTCAATGCACCGGGCTCTCCACAAGCCCCGTCAGGCGGCGCTTTGCTCCTCGTCCTCGGTGGGCCAGGGGGTGGGGATGACCGAGCCGCGGTAGCGGTAGCGGGTGGTGCCCACCTTCTCGGGGTTGTACATCTCCATGCCCTCGGTCGCTGGCCACCATCCGCCGCGGCAGTAGCCGCGACGTAGTTCGGCCACCGTCGCCCGACGGTGCTTTCGTCTGAGCCATTTCCATACCGTCTGCCACGCATAGTGGCTGAGGTAGGAGAACGTCACCGACGAAACACCTGGACGGAAGTAGCCACACCAGCCCCGCAGCATCGGGTTCAACCGACGCAGCAGGTCTCCCAACGATTGGTTCACTTCGACCTGTCGACACAGCGTCTTGATCTTCCGCTTCGCCGCTTGCAGCGACTTGCTCGCGGGGTAGACGTAGACGTAGTGGCGCTGAGTACCTCGCTTGCGGTGGCGCTGGATGCGCCAGCCAAGGAAGTCGAGGCCCTCATCGATGTGGGTGATCAGCGTCTTGTCCGGCGACAGACGCAAGCCCATCGTGGCGAGCACGCCGATGATCTCTTCCTTCAACGCCTTGGCGTCGGCTCTACTACCCCTGACCATCAAGCACCAGTCATCGGCGTAGCGGACCAGGCGAAAGTTCGCCTGGCCATGGCGTAGACGTCGAGCGCGTTCGTTCTTGTCGCTCGATGGGCCGCCGGGCTTGCTGGCGATGAAGTCATCCAGCACCGACAGCGCCACGTTTGACAGCAACGGGGAGAGAATCCCGCCCTGCGGGGTACCGGCAGTGGTCTCTTCCAGCACGCGGTCCTCGGTGAGGACCCCGGCCTTCAAGAACGCCTTGACCAGCCCCAGAACACGTTTGTCCCCGATACGGCGACGCACCCGGTCCATCAGGGCCGCGTGGTCGATCTCGTCGAAGCACGCCTTGATGTCGCCCTCGACCACCCACTCATAACTGCGTGGGCGGGTAGCGAGGTAGCGCACCTCAGCGACCGCGTCATGGGTCCGGCGATTGGGACGGAACCCGTAGGAACACGGGTGGAAGTCCGCCTCAAAGATCGGCTCCATCACCAGTTTCAGGCTGGCTTGGACGACCCGGTCGGCCACGGTCGGGATCCCGAGGCGGCGCAACTTGCCACCGGACTTCGGGATCATCCGCTCGCGCACCGGTAGCGGGCAGAAACTGCGGTCCTTCAACATCGACCGCAGTCCGTCGAGGAAGTCCTCGACGCCAACCCATGCCTCGATCGTGGCGGCCGTACGACCGTCCACGCCCGCGGTACGAGCACCCTTGTTGCCTCGTACCCGATCCCAGGCCACCACAAGGAGGGCCGGGTCGCACACGAGGTTGTACAGGTCGTCGAACCGGCGATGAGGATCATCGCGGGCCCAACGGTGCAGCTTGGTCTGGATCTTCAGTACCCGCGCCTGTGCCTCGTACAGCACCTGCTCCGGTTCGCTGGCATTCACCGGCGACACACCTCCTGACATTCCATTCACGTCCACTGCTGACTTGCTGGCCCCCTTCGCCCTGCGACCGGCTTTCCCGGTCCCCGTGGCGGGTCGTCACGCCCGCGACTACTACGAGGCCTCCGCCCCACCCCACGAGGCCATCGGCCGAATCAGGCCTACCCGCCCAGCAGACTGGCTGCCTGCCCAAGGCGAGAACCCCAGGGATGGTTCCCACGTTCACCATGCGATCGATCGATCAGGGAGGCGCCCGGCTCTACCCCGGCAGCATCGCCATGGCTACGCCGTAGACCTTCACCATGGCCTCCTCACCGACGGAACTAGACGGCTTCGGAGTCAAGGTCACGCCCACCTTCGACGTGTTCCTCGTGCGCTGCGCACCGGCCCGTATCCACCAGGTTTGAGCACGGCTTCGCGATTACGGGGCGTCTGACACCGGTTCACTCACGTTGCACCTTCTGACCTTGCTCGACGAGCCCGCACCGTCTGGAAGTACCAGCACGTCTCGCCTTTGTCGGGGCCGCTTGCCACCCGCACCGTCGATTCCACGGAAACGGGCTGCCCCCAGCTTCATCAGGCCGCTACGACGACCCGATGAGGGCGGTCTCTCACCGCCCCTCGACACACACAGCGCCTCGTGGCGCACAGTTCCCCCGCGAAGAAAATCGAGGCCCTGCGCAGGATCTCGTTGTCCTCTTCGAGCCGGCGGACCTTGGCCTTGAGGTCCTTGATCTCAGCCAGTTCCTCGCTGGTCGCGCCCTGGCGCTGTCCGCCGTCGATCTGGGCCTGGACCACCCATCGACGAACCGTCTCCTTACCGAGGCCCTCGCGGCGGGCAACAGCCTCAGCGGCCGCTGTCAGCGAGGGGTACTCCGGCAAGTGCTCCAGCACCTGCCGCACGCACCGCTCCTTGACCTTCGGATCGATCTTCTTCGGCATGGTTCGCATCCTTCCAACTCAAAAGGATGCGGCATCAAACCTGTGGCGCTTCACATCGCTTCTTGGACCGCGTCGGCGCCGTGACCCTCGGGCAGGTGGAGCAGCATCACGAACCGCGAGGACCGCTCGACCAGGGTCCCGATCGCCGACTTGTTCGCGGTGCCGCAGATCAGGTCGCCCTCCCAGTGGCCCGGTACGGCGCGGTCGGCGACCTCAGCAGGGCGTTCGCTGATGTTGACCATCCCGGCGAACCGGGACTGCCGCTCGCCACTGAGGCGACGCGGACGCCGCATGGCACGACCGGTACGCAGACGTTTGTGCAGGTCGCGGCGCAGCTCGCCGCGGCCCTGGACGTACAACGCCTTGTAGATCGTCTCGTGCGACACCCACATCTCCGGATCCTCGGGGCACTCGATCCTCAACTGTGCCGCAACCTGACGCGGTGACAAGTCATCGACGCCGATCAGGTGCTGGACCCGCTCACGCAGCACCGGGCGGGCCGCGAGCCGCGTCAACCGGCCACCAGCCGCTGCCGTGGCGCGCTTCTCGGCCCACCGCTGGGCACCGTGCGCGGTGTAGGAGTTCGGCCCGCGAAACCACCGCCCACGCTGACGTATCGACGTCTTACGTGCGTGTGGTCGGGCTCGGTAGGTCGCTCGGCTGTTGCGGTCGAGCTCGCGCTGGACCGTCGAGGCCGCCCGGTCCAGGCCACGCGCGATCGCACGGATCGAGAGGTCCAGGTGCATCCCGACCTGGATCTGGATGCGTTCCTCGAGCGAGAGGTACCGGCCCTTGGGCGCCGGCGCGAACACGAAGTAGGGGGTCACGCCACCAACCTGGCGTGCCCACTTCGGTCCGGTCGCCTCATTGAGCCCGAGTCGCGCAGCAGCTTGCTTGTAACTCGCGCCGTCACGGACCGATAGCCAGAACTCCCGGCGCTCTGCCCGGATCGCCCACCGTGTCATCGACATCCTCCTCAGCTAGGAGGTGTTGCGTCCGACCCTTGACCCCGCCACTCACCGCTGCAGTCCCTCGGTCTCGGCGTCTACCTGGTGCAGGCGCAGGCCAGCTCGCTCCTCCCCGAGGACTACCAGCTGCCCGACGTCGACCAGGAGGACCTCGAGGGGCAGAGCGCGCTGCAGCTGCTCACGGCCGCGGAGGAGCTCACCCGGCCGCTCCCGGCCCACCGCCCCGACTTGGTCAACGGCTCCCAGCTGGTGGTCGACCTGTGCGACCTGATTCGGGAGGCACGCGACCTTGGATGCTGACCGCCGGCGCGGCTTCGCCGACGTCGACGACGCGCTCTTCGACACCACGCAGATCCCGCTCACCTCTCGGGACATCCGCACCGTCGGCGAGCTGCTGCACGACGTCGACCACACGGCGCGCCACTTGCTGATGGACGTCGCCGGCGACGACGCCGGCCGGCTCCTCCACGGCTGGCCCGACCTGGTCACGGCCGCGGCGTCGCTGTGGAGCAGCCTGCCCGGGCAGGGATTCGGGGCAGGCGCGCACACCCGCGATGAACCCATCACCCGCCTGGTCTCGGTCGGGGACGCGATCGGCAGGAGTTTGCGCAGCAGCAGCTGGCCACCGGCGAGCCGGCCCGATCGGCGCATGACTCAGATGACCAGGACCCTCGGTCACGCCGGCGACCTGGTGCACCGCTACGGCGCCGACATCCCGGTCCAGCGCGCCGAGAGCTTCCGCGACCTCGAGGCCGCTCGCGCCCGGATCATGCACGCCCTGTACGTCAGCGCCCACGCCGTCGGTGTCTCCCTGCACCAGCACGGCCACAGCCGGTACCGGGCCGCGCTCGGCACCAACCGGCCCATCGAGCTCAACCGGCGTCACTCCCCCTACGCCGTACCGCCGACCACCGAGTGGATCCGCCGCATGGCCGTCTCCGAGGCGGCCGCGGGCAGGTACCTCGACGGACGGTTCACCCAGGCGCTCCGGGGCGAAGCCAACCGACCGATCGAGGACGACACCCGGATCTCCCAGGCCCTCGCCGGGTGGGACATCCAGGCCCACCGCACCCTCGCCTCCGACGCATGGCCGACCAACATGGTCCTCATCACCCGCACCCAGGGCCTCATCGCCGGCGCCGCCATGGTGCTAGTCGACGCCGCACAGCACGCCGGCCACCTCGAGCCCAATGACCGGCTCTCACCGGCGATCGCCGAGGCCGGCCGTGCCTGGAGCAACCTCGCCAGCCGCTGGGGCGACCTAACTGCCACAAATGCTCGTCTTGACCCCGACCTGATGCGCACGGCCGCCGAAGTTCGTGCCGCCTACCGCGAGCTGACCCACGCCTCCACCACCATGGCCAGCCTCGACGTCATAGCCAACATGCCAGGACTGAAACGCGGCACCGGCGCGACCCTCCATGCCCTCGAGTCCGCGTCCGAGCTCGCCTACGTCGTGGCCGAGAAGTCCGATGTCCCAGGTCTCACCGGGCCGGCACGGGCGCTCTCCATCCGTGCCCACAACGACATCGAGCTCGGCCTGGCCGCCCCCCATCCCGATGGCGACGTCGTCTGGGTCTCGCCCGCCGACATCCTTGCCCAGCGCCCCGTCCCAGTGCCGCGGCCGGTACGGGACGCCTTGCGTACGGCGAGTACGGCAACCGCGTCAGCTACATCCAACGCGGCAGCATCTGCCATGCTCGCGCAAGCCAACCGCGGCGGCCATCGCCCTGTCTCGCTCTCTCCTTCTCAGCCGGTTGTGGCGAACGCGCAGGAGGACCGGCACTTCACGTCAGCGCCTTCGCCCGACCGCGGCGGGCAACGCAGGAAATCCACAAGCTGCACTGATCGCTCCGAACCAGTCCGGCCACTTAGGTGACCATCAGACACGAGGTGGGCGACGACAACCTAGATCCACCGCGGCAGGTCGGAGGAGACAAGAGATGGAGAAGGTGGAGGAGATCCTCAGCATCAGTGAGGTCACCGAACGCTGGTTACCCGGGAACGCGAACGCAGCCGCGCGGATATGGGCACAGACATGAGTGAGCAAGAGACGGTACGTCCTGTCGAACCACGCCCGATAGCGCGTGGCGGGCTCGCACTCATCCCAGCCACCGTGAACATTGCCCAAGCGGCTGCCTACATAGGGATCGCGAAGTCGACGCTCTATACGTGGCGCACACGCCGCCCCGGGTTCGGACCGCGCGCAGTGAAAGCGGGCGGCGCACTGCGGTACCGCCGTTCGGATCTCGATGCATGGATCGAGGCCCACGCCGAAGCGCTCGACCTCGACCCCGAACTGGAGGTCGAGGACGACGAGCATGGATCGAAGCGTGGCAAGACTCCCGCACCCCACGCGCTAGGTTCCATGTCAAGACAGTCTCGTCCGCGACGTCGGTAGCGCTCAACCGTCACAGAGGAACACCCATGGCTCGCCCTACGCTTCCCATCGGAACCTTCGGGAGCATCACGACGAAGGAGGTCCGCCCTGGCGTCTACCGCGCGCGGACCCGCTTCAGGGATTTCGACGGCGTCACCCGCGAGATCACTGGGACTGGCCGAAGCTCAGCGGCCGCAGAACGGGAACTGAAAGCCAAGATCGCCGACCGCAGTGCTCCTGCTGGAGACCTAATCGGCCCCGATATGAGAATCAGCCAAGTGGCCGACATCTGGGTGTCGCTCTACCGTGCCGAACAACGCTCCGAAGCGACCACAGCGAACGAATATCAGCGCATCATCGAGAACGTCATAAACCCAGCGATCGGCAACGTGCGGCTACGGGAGGCGACAGCTGGGCGCCTGGAACGGCTCATCAAGGCCCAGGAGTCGCACAGCCGGCGCAAGAAGACCAAGACCGTCCTCAAGATGATGTTCGATGCCGCGGTCATCGACGATGCGCTTCCGGCCAACCCGGTCGCCTCGACGTCGCGACTCCGGGGCCAGAAGAAGGAAGTCCAAGCCCTCTCAGTGGAGGACCTCAACGCAGTGCGTTCTGCCGTGGAAGCGTGGATGACGAAGAAGCGGCCCGGCCCAAAGCCGAACAAGGACATGCCCGACATCGTCGACCTCTTACTCGCGACCGGTTGCCGGATCGGAGAGGTGCTGGCCATCCGTTGGAGCGACATCGACTTCGCCGCGACCCCGCCGACGGTCTCTATCTCCGGGACGATCAAAACCGAGACCGGAAAGGGAACCTACCGGAAGCCGAAGCCGAAGACTGACGCCTCGCAACGCAGCATCGCGATTCCGCCGTTCGCTGTCGGTGTACTGATGAGACGGCGCGTCGAACAGCCCGCGAACCACTACAACGCGGTCTTCGCTACGCGGAACGGCACCTGGCACCAGGTCGGCAACATCGAGCGGCGCTGGCGCACAATTCGAGCGGACTCGGGTTTCGAGTGGGTAACGCCGCACACCTTCCGCAAGACGGTCGCGACGTTGATCGATCGTCTCGTCGACTCCGGTACAGCGGCTCGCGTCCTCGGACACAGCTCGGACGCGATCACCAAAGAGTTCTACATCGAGAAGGACCGGTTGGTGCCCGACGTGAGCCACATCCTTCAGTCCTTCGCCGGCAAGGCATCGTCGCCCTCTTCGGCCGACTGAACGACTCACTTATCGTCTGTCCTTTGTCACCCGTGACGTTTGACCCGATCGCCACAGCCGCGAACTGTCAGACCTTCGGGGCATCCGAATCGAAAGCCACCGCCGACAGTTTTCGGGGAGTAAACGGGGAATAGGGCAATCTGGTTCAAGAAACCAAGTGGCCCCTGATCTGCGTTTCCGCAGGTCAGGGGCCACTTTTTTTGTAGCGGGGGCAGGATTTGAACCTGCGACCTCTGGGTTATGAGCCCAGCGAGCTACCGAGCTGCTCCACCCCGCGTCGGTGAACAGAACGTTACCGGGTCGGGGTGGAGCAACCAAATCGAGTTGCTGAGAGGTGGCTCACGGTCCTGGTTGCGAGGTTTCGTCGACGGCCCCGCCTGGCGGCTCGACCTGCTCAGCCTTCGTCGTTGGTGTCGCGCTGCTCGAGCCGGTCGCGTAGGTCGACGACCTGGGCGAGCAGCTCCTGGGCCTTGGCGACCTGGCGCTGGTAGACGCCGAGGTTACCGTTGGACAGGGCGGTGTCGGCCTTGTCGAAGGCCTCCAACGCGTCGTCCAGGGCCGCATCGAGGCGGCCCTGCAGCGTGCCGGGCTCCGGCTCCGGCTCCGGCTCCGGGTCGGGCTCCGGGTCCTCGCCGGGGTCGGGCACGATCGGGTCGGTGCCGGAGCCGAACAGGTCCTGGATCGCGTTCTGGAACGTGGTGCCGTAGCCGATGTCGTCGCCGAACTTGACCTGGACGAAGCGCAGCTCGGGATAGCTGGCGTCGGTGACCTGTCGCGAGACGTAGACCGGCTGGACGTACATCAACCCGTCGTTGATCGGGAAGGTCAGCATGTTGCCGTAGGTGACGCGGGCACCGGAGTTCTTCAGCGGCAGCAGCGCCTCGTTGATGCGCTGGTCGGAGATGAAGTCGTTGGCGACCTGTCCGGGCCCGGACGTCTGGTCGCCGTCGGTGGCCTCGGCGTCGTTGAGCCGCAGCACGCTGATCTTGCCGTACTCGCCCGAGTCCGCATCGGAGTTGACCGACACGAAGGAAGCGAGGTTGTTGCGGCGGAACGGCACGTAGACCGACGTCAGCGAGAAGTTGGAGGCGTCCGCTCCTCCGACGAAGAGTCGGTACGGCGCCTGGAAGACGCCCGGGGCCTGCGGGTCCTCGGGGACCGCCCAACGGTCGTTGAACTCGTACCAGTCGCTGGCGTCCTCGACGTGGTAGCGCGCGTACTGGTAGCGCTGCACCTTGAAGAGGTCCTCGGGGTAGCGCACGTGGGCGAGCAGGTCGTCGGACATCGCCGAGCGCGGCTCGACGGTGCCCGGGAAGGCGCCCATCCACGAGCGCAGCAGCGGGTCCTCCTCGTCCCAGGCGTAGAGCGTGACCGCACCGGTGTAGGCGTCCACGGTCGCCTTGACCGCGTTGCGCATGTAGTTGATCTCGTCGGTCGGCAGCGTCTGGATGCCGGTCTGCACCTGCAGCGCGTCGTCGGTCATCTCCTCGAACGACTCACGCTGGGCCAGCGGGAAGCGGTCGGTGGTGGTGTAGCCGTCGAGGATCCAGGTGATCTTGCCGTCGACGATCGCCGGGTAGACGTCGCTGTCGACGGTCAGCCACGGCGCGACCTTCTCCACGCGAGTGGTGGGGTCGCGCTCGAAGAGCACGCTCGAGTTGCCGTTGACACGACCGGAGAGCAGGAAGTTGGGCTCCCCGAACTTGATCGCGAACATCAGCTGGTTGAACGTGCTGCCGACCGAGGCGTCACCAGGACCGTCGAAGGTCGTGGTCGAGCCGAGGTCGGAGCCGGGCACCGGCAGGTTGAGCTCGATGTCCTCGGCGTCCTCGGCGGACTTGCCGACCACCGAGTAGTCGGGGCTCTTCTCCCCGTAGTAGACGCGGGTCTCGAAGTCTCCGAGCTCGGCGGAGATGTCGACCTCGTCGTTGTTGATGCCTTGCGCCCACTCCAGGCCACCGGAGGACGACGGCGCGTCGGCGCCGGTGTCGGAGGTGACGGCGTTCTCGGCGTCGCGCTGGTTGGCGTAGGCGGCGATGATGCCGTTGCCATGGGTGAACACGGTGTGCAGGTTGGACCAGTTGCGCGCGTCGGGGCTCAGGCCGTCCTGGTCGAGCTCACGCACGCCCAGCACGATCGCCCGGTCGGAGCCGTTGAGCTCGTAGCGGTCCACGTCGAGCACCTCGGCGACCGAGTAGTAACCGCGCTCCTGCTGGATGTTCTCGAACGCCGGCGAGACCTGCTTGGGGTCGACCAGCGGCACCGAGCTGAGCAGCGGCGCCAGCTGGGAGGCGGTCGCGTCGAGCGAGGTGTTGGGCGAGTACGGCGTCAGCTCGACGTCCTCGAGGTCGTAGGCGGCCTGCGTCGACTCGATGTTGCGAGCGATGTAGGGCTCCTCCTTGTCGGCCTCGGAGGGCTTGACCTGGAACTGCTGCACGATCGCCGGCCAGATCATCCCGAGCAGGATCGCCGAGAGCACGAGCAGACCGAGCCCCATCGTCGGCAGCTGCCACGTGCGGCGCCACACGTTGAGGAAGAACAGGATCGAGCAGATCACCGCCACCCCGATGAGGATGTTCTTGGCCGGCAGGACGGCGTTCTCCGCGGTGTAGTTCATCCCGGTGAAGAGCGAGTTGTTCTGGTTGACCAGGTCGAAGCGGTCCAGGTAGTAGTCGACGCCCTTGGCCAGGACGAAGAGCCCGAGCAGGACCGACAGCTGGGCCTGGGCCGCCGGCGAGAGGCGGTCGGAGCCGGCCTGCAGCCGCAGCCCGCCGTACAGGTAGTGGGTGACGAGCGCCCCGATGATCGCGATCACGAAGACCGCCATCGAGAAGTCGACGATGAAGTGCACCCACGGCAGGTCGAAGACGTAGAAGCCGATGTCGCGGTTGAAGTAGGGGTCGTCCTGGCCGAAGGACTGCCCGTTGCGCCACATCAGGTAGGTGCGCCAGTTGCTCATCCCCGAGGCCCCGGCGAAGGCACCGACGACCAGCGCCACGCCGAGCACGACCCACACCCGGATCGGGGTGATCACGTCGCGGTAGCGGTCGAGGTTGGTCTGCTCTCGCGAGTTGGGCCGGAAGAGCGGCCGGAACCGGTAGGCGAGGTAGATGTTGAGCGCGACGATCCCACCCAGCACCGCACCGAAGACCAGGAAGAGCCCGATCCGGGTCCACAGCAGCGTGCTGAAGACGTTGCCGTAGCCGACCGACTGGTACCACAGGCGGTCGGTGTAGATCGAGGAGAACCCGGTCAGTCCGAAGATCGCCACGATCACCACGACCGCGGTGATCAGCAGGGCACGCGACCGCCTCGGCGGTGCCTGTCGCGGGGGCGGCGTTGCCCTCGGGTCGTCGTCGAACAGCTCACTCACGGCTTCTCCTCCGGCGGCTCAACGAGAGCCGCTCGATCATGGTCGTCATGCGGGTGGTCGGGATCGTGCGGTTCGTGCGGGGCATCGGTCGGGGACGCGGTCAACGTCTCGCGGAGCAGGGTCAGCAGCCCGGGGACCAGGTCGATCCCGCCGACGACCGAGGAGTCCTCGTCGTGGGCGCGCAGGCGCAGGGCGCAGTA
>Ga0208017_100082_pt1 | contig 22833 bp, 16 predicted proteins | sample 30_taG_FD_184104 | JGI IMG/M metagenome (GOLD analysis project Ga0208017, IMG submission 184104) | Marine viral communities from Cariaco Basin, Caribbean Sea - 30_WHOI_OMZ (SPAdes) (version 2) | ecosystem: Environmental > Aquatic > Marine > Oceanic | place: Caribbean Sea: Cariaco Basin... | reverse complement strand
CGTCAGCTGGCGGCATCGCGATGATTCTCAAGAAATCCTATGGGCCATCGACCGTGACCGGAGCGGCGGCCTTGATGATGGCCTTTTCGATGATCATCAACGAAAGCTTGGTTGCAAGAACTTTCGGAACTTATACGGTTCAACTGTTCGATATAGGCCGCGATTCCGTTTTGGTTCCGATATTGGCAATAAGCCTGATCATCTTCGCATTTATCGTCAACATCGCCGGTAACAAGATTATCGGTGCGATATCTGCGATCACTGCGATTTTAAAAATTGGCGGGATACTAATCTTCTCCCTCACTATTCTCTGGGCATCCGGGTTCACGTTCGAGTTTACGCAAGCTGCGCCAAGCGAAGCAACTTCGCCAACCGGCTTTATTGCCGGGATTGCACTGGCAATATTAGCGTTCAAGGGATTTACCACAATTACGAATAGCGGCGGCGAGGTCGTTGACCCCAAGAAAAACATTGGCCGCGCTATCATGATCTCATTAGGGATATGTTTGCTAGTATATATGACCGTGGCGCTCGCTGTGGGATCGACGTTGAGCATTAGCGAAATTGCCTCTGCCAAAGACTATGCTTTGGCAGAGGCGGCGCGGCCTGCTTTTGGCGACTATGGAGTATGGTTCACGGTTGCCGTTGCCATCATCGCAACAGCATCGGGTCTCCTTGCCAGCGTCTTTGCCGTATCGCGCATGCTTGCGATGCTCACAGACATGAACCTTATCCCGCACCGCCACTTTGGCATGCCCGGCGACGTGCAAAAACACACGCTTGTCTTCACTGTTATTGCAGCTGGTCTATTGGCTGCGTTTTTTGATCTGAGCCGAATAGCTTCCTTGGGGGCTATATTTTATCTGGTCATGGACATGGTTATCCATTGGGGTGTGTATCGTCATCTCAAAGAAGATGTCGAAGCAAAAGGCTGGATATTGATAAGCGCGATCATTCTGGATTTGATTGTCCTTGGAGCATTCCTGACCATGAAAGCAGCTAGTGATCCAATGATCATTGCTATTTCTTTTATTGGCATTGCCGGGTTCTTCGTTTTCGAGAAATATTATTTGTCCGGGAAACGGACCGACAGCGAGGCGGAAACCGGCATGGAAGGGCATTCCCATTGATCTGGACAATTGTGCTTGGTCTTTCGATGTTTGGCATAACTGGATTTATCCACTTTCAGGTTATTCACCGGACGCATCAATGGCTCAAATCAACAAGCTTGGGCAAAACCCGTAAACTGGTGATTGGACTTTATGCCGCAGCCATCGCCCATATTTCGGAGGCTGGCCTTTACGCCATTGCATTTGTAGCTGGATCCGGTGCCGGTCTTGGCAGTTTTAAGCCGGCAGCTATCTCATCAATGGAAATTTTCTATTTTTCATTGGTGAATTATACATCCCTAGGCCTTGGTGATATTTATCCAACCGGTCATTTGCGGTTTCTGGCAGGTATAGAATCTTTGAACGGATTTTTGCTGATCAGCTGTTCCGCTTCGCTGATTTTTATATTGATGACCGAAACGGAAACTAGCCCGGCATAATAGCTGAGGCAAAGCTCCGCGAGGAAGGACTTTCGGATGATTGAAAGAGGCATGATGAAATACAGACAGCAAACCTGCCTGGTGAAATTGAGGTTTCCTTTGTTGGTTTTACCGGCTTTAGTCTTATGCGCCCCCGGATTTCCGCTTCAAGCGGAACCACTCACATTCGCAGAAGCGATCGAACTGGCAGAGACAGCGACACCAGCAATCGAGGCCCGCTCGCTCGTCATTGAAGCGGCGCAGAGCGCTGCGATTGCTGCTGATCAACTTCCCGATCCGAAACTCAGCATCGATATTCTGGATCGGAGAATTGCGGGCCCGTTCGAGTTTTCCCCCCGCCCGGGCCGTAACGGGTTCCCAAGGCAAAGGATCGGTATCAGCCAGGACATTCCCAATGGCGCGAAAAGACGCGCCCGGGCCGGTCAGGCGATAGCGGACATAACCGTGGCAAGAGCCAATAAGGAAGCGTTGGTTCAGGATGTGCAGCTCTATTCTGCGCTCTCCTGGATCGATCTCTATTATGCCCAGCGGCGGCTCCACATATTGGAAGTTTTGCAGCAGAGCCTCAATGAAGTGTCGGCAACGGTTGGTGCGCGCCTTGAATCGGGGATCACCCGACCGGCTGAGGCATTCGAGCCGGAACTGCTGATCGCGAAACTGGCTGACCGGCGCAGTATGCGCGCCGCCGATATTGAAAAAGCCCGGGCAATGCTCGCGCGGTGGACCGGGGTGGACCACCCCGAAATTGAAGGCACTCTCCCTGAATTTACCATCGACCGGGAAAATCTTGTCAGCACGATCAAGGAGCTACCCATTCTGGATATTCAGGATGCGAAGGTGGAACGGGCGGAAGCCGATGTCGAACTGGCGCGCGCGAACAAGCGTCCGGACTTCAGTGTGAATGCTTCCTATGCGCATCGCCGACCCGAATATGGCGAATATGTCTCGGTCGGCGTCACGATTGATCTGCCATTATTTGCAAAAAAACGCCAAAATCCGGTCATTGATGCCAAGATACTGGAAGCAAGTGCCGCCCGGCTAGAGGCCAATGACCTAGAGCGACAATTGCAAGCAGAACTCTCCCGCGACCTCGCCGAAAATAGGTCTTACCGGGAAAATTGGGAACGTTCCAAAAACACGCTTCTGCCATTGGCCAAAAAGCAAGCCGAACTGGAACGGGTCAGCTATGGAGCCGGGCGCGTTGATCTGGACACGGCGCTGAATGCAGCCGTGGCCTTCGCCGAAGCGGAAATCGATCTTCTCGACAGAGAGGCCACATTGGTGCGCGATACGGTTCGCATCAAATATACCTATGAAAGGAACCAGCCATGACGCTGACATTGACACGAGAAAATAAATGGCGCGCTCTTGTTCTTGTTGCGGTTCTGGCCGCCGGCGGCGGCGGATATTGGCTCGGCACTGGCGGGCCTGGTGGGTCTAGCGAAACCGAGGCTGCGCAGGGCAAAGGCGAAATCCTCTATTATTATGATCCGATGTTTCCCCAGCAAAAATTCGACAAGCCGGGCAAGTCTCCTTTCATGGATATGCAGCTTCTTCCCAAATATGCTGACGAAGCTAGTGATGGGAATGTAGGGGAACCGGGGATCAATATTGCTCCCGGTATTGCACAAAATCTGGGTATCCGCACCGCTGAGGCACAAGTAGGCAAAATTGAATCCACCCTCAGAGTGACAGGAACGATCGAATTTAACGAACGCGATATCGCCATTGTTCAGGCAAGATCGGGTGGATTTGTCCAGCGCACCTATCGCCGCGCTCCCAGCGACATCGTACCCGCTGGCGCTCCATTGGCAGACATATTGGTGCCCGACTGGGGTGGCGCACAGGCAGAATATCTTGCGCTGGCAAGGAGCGGCAATGATCGTTTTGCCGCAGCGGCAAAGGAAAGAATGCGGCTGCTGGGCATGCCGGACGATCTGATCCGCCGGATAGCGCGAAGCGGAAGACAACAAAGCGTTTACACGGTCTCCGCGCCCATCGGCGGAGTGATCGAAAGTCTGAGCGTACGACAAGGTATGACCTTGGCTGAAGGCCAGCCGCTGGCACAGATTAACGGACTGAACACAGTATGGCTGAATGTCGCCGTTCCCGAAGCAAGAGCATCGGAAATCCGCGTCGGACAGCGCGCAGTCGCTGAGTTGCAAAGCTTCCCCGATATGGAATTTGCAGGTAAAGTTATCGCCATTCTTCCGTCCACCGAAACCGAAACCAGAACGCTGACCGGAAGGATCGAACTGGCCAACAAAGGCGGTCGGCTTCGTCCGGGGATGTTCGCTACTGTTGATATGGGCGACACGGGCAGTCCTGCGATCCTCGTACCCAGCGAAGCGATAATCGCAACCGGTGCGCGCACTTTGGTAATGCTGGCGAACGGCAAGGGTCGCTATCGTCCGGCAGAAGTCAAAATTGGCCGAGAAGGCGGCGGGCAGACGGAAATATTGGCAGGCCTGTCACCGGGTGAAAAAGTCATCGTTTCCGGCCAGTTCCTTGTCGATTCAGAAGCGAGCCTGTCGGGGATCAAGGTACGGCCTATTGAGGGTGAGCAGAAGAGCGCGCCCAAGAAAATGTCTGGCTATCAAACCTCTGGCAGAATTGAAGCGATTAAAAGCGGCGCGGTCACTTTGTCGCACGAACCCGTGCCCGCCCTCAAATGGCCGGCTATGACGATGGACTTCAAACTTGCCAAACCGGGATTGTTGCGCGGCTTTAAAAAAGGTGACCGCGTGACCTTTCGCTTCGAGCAAATGAAAACTGGATCGACCATCACCAGCATCAGCCGCACAGAGGCCAGCCAATGATCGAGAAGGTCATACGCGTCAGCGTAAAAGCGCGCATATTTGTCCTGTTGATAATGGCGGCATTACTGGCTTCGGGCATCTGGGCAGTAAGAACCATGCCGGTCGATGCCCTGCCGGATCTTTCCGATGTACAGGTCATTATTCGCACTTCCTATCCCGGACAAGCACCGCAGATCGTCGAAAATCAGGTGACCTATCCGCTGGCGACCACAATGCTGTCGGTTCCGGGATCGCGCGCGGTGCGCGGCTACTCGTTCAATGGAGACAGCTATGTCTATGTGCTTTTTGATGACAGCACCGATCTCTATTGGGCGCGTTCGCGGGTTCTGGAATATCTTAACCAGGTCCAGGCCGATCTGCCGACCGGCGTTGTCCCGACGCTGGGACCGGACGCAACCGGTGTCGGCTGGATTTATGAATATGCCCTTGTTGACCGAACGGGGCGCAATGACCTGTCCCAACTGCGTTCGCTGCAGGACTGGTTCCTCCGCTACGAATTGCAGACCATTCCCGGCGTTGCGGAAGTCGCGTCCATCGGCGGCATGGTCAAGCAATATCAGGTCGTGCTCGATCCCGACCGGATGGTGTCTCTGGGGATTGATCAGGACAGCGTTATCAAGGCTATTCAGAACGCCAATATGGAAGTCGGCGGCTCGATCGTGGAAATGGCAGAACGCGAATATATCGTCAGGGCCAACGGCTATCTGGAAAATCTTGATGATTTCCGTGCCATCCCGTTAAAGACCGCTCGAGGCGGTGTCCCCGTCACTCTGGGCGATATCGCCCGCATACAGATCGGCCCTGAAATCAGACGCGGGCTGGCGGAGCTTAACGGAGAAGGTGAGGTGGCTGGCGGCGTCATCATCTTGCGTTCGGGCAAAAACGCCCGCGAGACGATTGCCGGCGTGAAAGAGAAACTCGCGACGCTCAAGCAGAGCCTGCCGCCCGGCGTCGAGATTGTGACGACCTATGACCGTTCCGAACTGATCGACAAGGCGGTCGATAATCTTACGACCAAATTGCTCGAGGAATTTATCGTCGTTGCTATTGTCTGCGCATTATTCCTTTGGCACGCGCGCTCTGCGCTCGTCGCGGTGCTCACCTTGCCACTTGGTATATTGATAGCTTTTCTGATCATGCGTTTTCAGGGGATTAACGCCAATATCATGTCGCTTGGCGGCATTGCCATTGCCATTGGCGCGATGGTCGATGCTGCGATTGTCATGATCGAGAACGCACATAAGCATCTTGAAAAATGGCAAAATGACAATCCGGATGCCGAAATGCCGGGCGAAAAGCGTTGGCAGCTGATTGTTGATGCGGCGGTTGAAGTTGGCCCGGCGCTGTTCCTCAGCCTGCTCATCATCACCTTTTCGTTCCTGCCGATCTTTACCCTGGAAGGGCAGGAAGGACGGTTATTCTCTCCGCTGGCATTCACAAAAACCTATGCGATGGCCGGGGCTGCCATTCTCTCGATCACATTGATCCCGGTTTTGATGGGCTATTTCATTCGCGGGAAAATACCGTCCGAAGAGAAGAATCCGATCAGTCGTTTTCTCGTCAAAATCTATCGGCCAGCGCTCGACTGGTCGCTCAAAAGTCCGAAAAAATTACTCGTGATCGCGGTGCTCGTCTTTGCGACAAGCGCCTGGCCGATCAGCCAGCTTGGCGGCGAGTTCATGCCGCAAATGGACGAAGGCGATTTGCTTTACATGCCCAATGCCCTCCCGGGACTATCTCCGGCGAAAGCCTCCGAACTGCTTCAGCAAACCAACCGATTGATAAAATCCGTGCCGGAAGTGGAAACGGTGTTCGGCAAAGCAGGGCGCGCCGATACGGCAACCGATCCTGCGCCGCTCACCATGTTCGAGACAACCATCCATTTCAAGCCGAAGGAGGAATGGCGCGCGGGCATGACATCTGACAAACTCATCGAGGAACTCGATAAAGCCGTCAGGGTTCCCGGACTGGCCAATTTCTGGATACCGCCGATCCGCAACCGTATCGAAATGCTCTCGACCGGAATCAAAAGCCCGATCGGGATCAAGGTGTCGGGTGATAATCTCGATGCAATTGACAAGGTCGCCCAGAAAATCGAGGGTGCGGCCAAAAAGGTTGAAGGTGTCAGTTCGGCCCTGGCGGAAAGACTGACCGGTGGGAGCTATATCGACATTGATATCGACCGTGCCGCTGCCGCCCGTTACGGACTCAATATTTCTGATGTCCAGTCGATCGTATCTAGCGCGATCGGGGGCAAGAATATCGGCGAAACCGTCGAAGGTCTGGCCCGCTATCCGATAAGCGTCCGCTATCCGCGCGAGATACGCTCCAGTCTGGAAAACCTGCGAAATCTTCCGGTTCTCACGCCATCCTTGCAGCAGATTACTTTGGGCACGGTCGCCGACATTGACATCAGTTCCGGGCCGCCGATGCTGCGCAGTGAAAATGGCCGACCATCAACCTGGATATATGTCGATACCAGGGGGAGAGATCTCGTATCGGTGGTCGCAGACTTGCAAGCGGCTATTGGCAAGGAGGTTGATCTGCCGCCCGGCGTCAGCGTGGCATATACGGGGCAATTTGAATATCTGCAGCGCGCAACCAATCGGCTGATGGTGGTCGTGCCCGCCACTTTGGCGATCATCTTCTTTCTGCTCTATCTGACTTTCCGCCGTTTCGATGAAGCGTTGCTGATCATGGCAACCTTGCCCTTCGCATTCACCGGCGGACTATGGCTCCTCTATTGGATGGGCCTCAACCAGTCGATTGCAACCGCGGTTGGTTTTATCGCGCTTGCGGGCGTGTCGGCAGAGTTTGGCGTGGTGATGCTGATCTATCTGAAACAGGCATTGGAAGCGCGCGGCGACAAGCCCGACGCAGAGCAGGTCATGCAGGCCGTGCGCGAAGGTGCGTTGCTGCGGATAAGGCCAAAGGCGATGACCGTCGCGGTGATTCTGGCGGGACTTTTCCCGATCCTGATCGGCGAAGGCGCCGGGTCGGAAATTATGCGCCGGATTGCAGCTCCGATGGTTGGCGGCATGCTGAGCGCGCCTTTGCTTTCGCTATTTGTTGTGCCCGCAGCATATTATCTGCTTCGCAGACGTGAGTTCGCTCGCAGCGAGCACTGACCTTTTTGTTCCTGAAAATCGACGATCTGTCGGTTTGGCGAAAAGGCCAGTGTTGGCGGTTGCAGCCAGCCTAACGTCTTCTCATGCATATTGCCCTGCGGGTGTCCTTTCTACCAGTAGCATTTGTAGAACAAACTCTATTTAGAGTCCCTGGAAATCCTGGGAATTTCATAAATGGCTGTCGAATTGCGCCATAGCGTGCAGGAGCTTTATCAACAATATGATGAGTAGGGCAGTCTGTATTCCACTGACAAAAATCGCGCCCCCCGCCGCTACCGGATTTTTCGAAAAAGGGGAAATTGGTTGATCACTGAGATCGCTTACCTTTATTCACTTTTGTAAGTTAAGCAGACGTCGGCAGAGAGAGTTGTAGACCTCTCCATGCTCGTCACTTGCTTATCTATTGGCTTCGGATAAAGTGTCATTATTGAAAATTTCAGAAAATTCGTATAACTGTCACTTTATGACAGTATAGGGAATTATATGAATAGGCTGATTCAATGTGTAATTGACGCTAATTATGCTGATCAAATTCTAACCGAAAAGCAACTAGCGCGTATTTTGGGCGGTAGCGACAACAGTCGCTATGGTTTGGTAAAGCGCGCGATGCAAGCAGGGGATCTGGTAAAAATCAAACGCGGTCAATATGTTCTGGCGGATCGACACCGAAAATACCCAGTTCATCCATTCCGTCTAGCACAGGCATTAGTGGTGGGCAGCTATGTATCAATGGAAAGCGCACTCGCTTTTCACGGATGGATTCCCGAAGCCGTATTTGCGACGGTCAGCGTGACGCCAGGACGCAAATCTATCGATATCAGCCACACTGTTTTTGGAAAATTTGCTTTTCGCCCTCTCGCACTAAACAAAACCGGATTTCTTGAAGGAGTGGAACGCCAGACCATCAGTAATCAAACCGTGCTAGTGGCAAAGCCGCTGCGCGCCCTATTCGATCTGATCGCTCTCAAAAAACACAAATGGCAAGGAATGGGGTGGATCAGTAGCGGAATGCGTATTGATCCAGAGTATCTGCTCCGAACGCCTCGGAAGGATTTTCATGCCTTGAGGCGTGTTTACAAGCACAAAGCCGTTCTGGAATTTCTAAATCATCTTGAGCAGCATGTGGTCGCTCTGAAAGCACAGAAAAATACTAAAAAAGACGAAGGTTTGTTGAAATGAATGATATTATTCGAACCCGGTTGGCCAGCTACAAACCTGCCAACGATATTGAGGAGGAGAATGCGACGAAGGAGATCATTCAGGAAATCGCACTTTATGGGCTTTGGCGGGCAAAGTTTTTTGACGTCGCGGTTTTCCAAGGGGGCACAAGTCTGCGAATCCTCCATAAACTTCCGAGGTTTTCAGAAGACCTGGACTTTATGCTACTCAAACCCGACGCAGATTTTGATTGGTCTCCATTTCTGAAAATCCTGACTGAAACTTTCGAAGAATATGGTCTCAAACCAGAGACGGTTTCAAAAGAACAGATGGAAAAGCGCATTCGCCGAGCTGTGATCAAGGACAATTCCATTGCAAATCAACTGGATTTGTCATTTCCCAATAGCGACCCGCGCCGCAAGTTGAAGATTAAACTCGAAATTGATGTAGAGCCTCCTGCTGGCTCCCAAGATGAATATAGTTTCCTAGACTTTCCGGTCGACTACGAAGTGCGTCATCAAGACATGGCATCCAATTTCGCGCTGAAAATCCATGCGCTACTGTGCCGTGAACATTTAAAAGGCCGCGATTGGTTCGACTTTTCCTGGTATGTAACGAAAGGCGTTTTTCCAAACTTGCCACATCTTGAAGCAGCTTTGGTTCAATTTGGTCCATGGGCTGAGGAGGATGAACTTACGGTCAACTCGAAATGGCTTGAAAAAGCCATGATCAATAAAATTCAGTCAATTGATTGGGAAGTGGCCGCTGAGGATGTCAGGCGGTTTCTGCGCCCCGCAGAAGCAGAATCCTTGAATCTGTGGAGCGAGAGGTTTTTTAATTCCAAATTGAGTAAAATGATCAATAATGAAAAGCCTGCTTAGTGGTTGATAGCTTTCATGAGAGCAAAGCCAATGAAAGCTGGTAGTTGAATCGGTTCTTTTTTGCTCCCCGAAATTAGTTTCCACTCACTTCAGCGATTGCTCATCAAACAGCGAATTGATGACGGGGCAATCAGGAACCTCTCCTCCTGCGCATCGCGAGGACATGTCCGATAAGGTTCGTTCAAGTTTCTTGAGGTCTGATATTTTACTCTTGATGTCCGCAATACGCTGCGTTGTTACATCCAATACTTCGCCGCAAGTATAGTCATCAGAGTCCACAAGGTTAAGCAGTCCGCGCAATTGCTCGATTGAAAAACCCAGTTCCCGGCTGCGCAATATGAACTTCAGCCGTCTTTGATCGTCCAAGGAATATACGCGATGGCCGCTTTCGGTTCGATCAGGTTCGTGCATCAGAGCGATCTTCTCGTAATAGCGTATGGTCTCCAAATTGCATCCGGTTGATTGGGCCAATTTTCCGCGCTTCATAGACTGCATGATAAAACCTCTTGATCCTGTAGTTACTACAGGGCGTATAACCGGTTCATGAGCGAGATAACAGAGCAACAGGTACAGCCGGGGACGGGAGAGAAACTGGCTGCCGGCGGCGGACTGGCCAGTGCAATAGCTGGTCTGATTGGTGCATCCTGCTGTGTGTTGCCAATCATATTGTTCAAAATAGGCGTCGGCTCTGCAGTGATTGGCAATCTGATATTTTTTGCTGACAAAACGGAATATTTCCTGATTGGAGCGCTGTTGTTCATCACGCCGGGAGTCATCGTATCGTTCTGGGGTGGAAGAAGACCCGGAAAACGAGCGATCCTCATGTTTGGCCTTTCCGCTTTTATCGTCCTTCTTGCCTATATTTTACCGAGCTTTGAGGGTGACATTTTGCGCCTGTTGGGAATTCGCTGATGGAATTGCGTTCAATGATAACATGCCCAAAATGTGGCCATGCCGAAACCGAAACTATGCCAACCGATGCTTGCCAGTTTTTTTATGACTGCAAGGGATGCGCTGTTGTTTTGCGTCCGAACAAAGGAGATTGCTGCGTTTTCTGTTCGTTCGGAACCATTTCTTGTCCTCCCATTCAGGAAGCCCGAGCCAATGGCGGTTCGGCTTGCTGCTAGACGGATTGCACTTACAGCAGTGATATAAGAATCCAGCATTTTGAGAAATGGCGGAAAATTGGTCGGGACGAGAGAATTCGAACCTCCTACCCCACACCCCCAGTAAGGCCTTCTCGAATTGATCCGATCATCTTTATCCAAGGTTTTTCCATCAGAGTACCTTCTTTGCTTTAGAAGACCACTACGCGAATCCATCCTATTCTTTAGATTTCAAGTGGTCCTTTACTGAGGAATAATCCTCCTGTCCGCATGCGGATTTGAATTGTGATACAATCCATTAATGAGCGATCCAGATCCAACGACATTGAAAACTGTGGCGACACTAATTCGAAGTCGTATGGACCTTCTCTCCCGCAATAAACGTCTTGACGGGCTTGAGCGCCTAGGCGCTTATCGTGAGCTTAATCAACTTGTAAAAGACCTCGATGCAACTGTCGATGAATTTTCTCGCGACGAGAAATCGTAATCGGATAGCATCTCAATCTATAGCATTTATCATTGATCGATATTTGAGCGAGAAGGTTCGTCAACGTCGGCCTGTGATATTTTTGTCCTCCAAGCGTTAAAGAATCTCTCATCCATCAGTTTGGCAAAATTGAAGTTTTCTCATTTGCTACCCAAAACGCTACCCAGGTTGCAAATATTGCAACTCTGAATTTCGGATTTTTAGAAAAATGTTTATTATCAACGTATTATGGTGAGCCCTGCTGGGTTCGAACCAGCGACCTACTGATTAAAAGTTAATCTTTAGCGCTTTTCCATAGAACTCTTCTCTACGCCATTGCGGCTAATTATCCACGTATCCAATTATAATATCACAATAAAGTGAAGTGAGGCGTAGAATTGGCGATTGACAGCTTTTGACTTTCATGGTTGAGTTTACCGTTCTAAAACCGTTCTAGAAATGAGATTTGACGTTGCAGGCTTCACTATCTGATCGTGTTATTGCTGCACTGCCAATGCATAAGGGCAAGCAGACGATTGTACGTGATACTGAACTTTCCGGGTTCTTTGTGATGGTAGGTAGCCGATCGAAAACATTCATGTTGCAAGGTGACTTGCGACAAGGCGAACTCCGACAATCAATCCGCATGAAAGTTGGACATTTTGGCAAAATAACGACCCGTGAGGCTCGCGCCAAGGCTAAAGCCCTACTTGGACAAATATCGGACGGAATTGACCCACGGCCTAAAGCAGAACCGTCAAATACCGCCGTGGTGAATGGTCGGGATCCCACGCTTCGTTTAGCTTGGCTTTCCTATCGCGACAGTCATATGCGGAGAAGGGGGCGGAGTAGAAAGACCGAGAAGAGCTATGCTGATCATGTAGAGCGATTGATGAAGGCTTGGCTTGACCAACCCTTATCCGTGCTGGGGCATGATCCAGCGCTGGTGAAAGCAAGACACGATGAGATCACTAAGCAATGTGGTCCCTACATGGCAAATGGATGCATGAGGTCTTTGCGGGCTATCTATAATCATGCGCGAAAATCCGCTCGTGGCTTGCCCAACGAAAACCCTGTTTTCGCTGTGGATTGGAATCCGGAGAGCCGTCGTGATAGCGGGATGGGAACAGATGATTTGCCCTTATGGTTCGAGCAGTTAAGAGCGTTGGACAATCCGATCCGCCGCGAATTACATTTATTCCTGCTTCTTTCAGGAAGCCGCCCCGAAGTGATCAAGCGGTCTAAACCAGAGCATCTCAATCTTCGCGCACGGCAACTTTATATACCCGAGCCAAAAGGCGGGGCTGACAAGGCGTTTTGCATTCCATTGTCGAGGGAAATGATCCGATGTCTTCTCCGTGCAATAGTTGCTGGACGGCAAATGCATCCCGAGCAGGCGCCGAATTGGCTATTCCCTGCAGGTAGTGCCAATGGTCATATTATTGAGCACAAGGAACGGCGCGACACATTAGCTTATTGGGGCAATGAACTACGCCAAACATATCGAACGGTCGGGCAGGTAGCGGATATCAACGAAATTGACATGCATTTGTTGATGAACCATTCACTTCCTGGTGTAAATGCCGGCTATATTACGCGGAATAAGTTGGCTGGTAACCATCTGCGCGCTGCACAACAGCGAATTTCGGCAGTTATCTTTAATGCGGTGCAACCGTGTGCTCAAGAGATGAAATCGTGGCCGTTTATATCGATACGTCATATTCTCCACACGTAATTGATTTGCAGCCCAAATTTGGTTTTGATCAGCTCTGCGGCAGATGACGCCGCTAAAACTCACGCATTAATCCAAGATCTTGGTCCCAATTTACCCGGATAGCAGTCGATTTTGGCATGCCAGGAAATTGCTCAAAGACTGAAGCAGATACATGCTATGATTAACTCGGTAGTCTCGTTCGAGTAAAAATCCCGTTCCACAACGAGGGTGGGTTCGTTTCCCACCGCCCGCACCATCTAAATTAGCAGGCTCCGATAAGCCCACTTCACGGTTGGTCGGGGCCTGCATTGGCGGGCCGCTTAGGGACGAACGTTCCGCGCTCCTCAATCGCGAAATGACGATCGAAGGGTATTGTCATACTGGCCTTAGAAAACCCGCACGGGATTTGGCCATCGCTACAAATTCACGACGCGAAGCGCCGTTAGCTACATCTCATTTGAATGACAAATTGCCATCAGGTGATGGTCGGCAGATCAAACAGAACTCCAACCACGGACCTTAAACTGCTAATTCGCTTGAATTTCGAGCCTTCTTCCAAACTGAGGATTTCTGATGTTGTCGTGACGCTTGAATTCGCGCTTTCTAATACAATGAAATTTCCATGCAAACGTAAGCGCTTGAAATAGACTCCGGCGTCCTCGTCGACAGCAATCACTAGTTCACCGCTGAGTTGTTTCAGTGTGGTCACATTCAGCGGCTCCTCGACGGTCATGACATATTGGCCATCAAGTGCGACAGGCTCCATGCTCCGTCCTTTGACTTTAAATAGTTTTGCGTCCTTCACCCGTGCCTCTACCATCGCAAAGTCACCTACAGCACTCACTTCATTGCCATCAATCTGCGGCGGTTGGGTGGACTGTGACATGAAGAGAGTTCCGACGATTTTCCTCGGACTAATTTTACTCTTAAGTGCAATTACAGGATCAGGCAGCGCATAGGGGTCGGTTGCCTGTGCCGTAAGTATGACGATGTCGGTATGATCTTCTGTCTCATTCAGCCGCCGCGCATACAGCTTGTCGCCAATCGCAGTCACTGTAAGGTTTCGTGAGCGCGGTTCACCGAAATCCTGAACCAGGATAATGTCGCCAATGTCGGCTACTGGGTCGAGTGTGCCTGCATTTAATCGATAGGCACTGTGTTTGAATAAGGAGATGGGTTTCGCATTGGCCCATTCTTCAATCTCAATTTGGCCACTGCCAACTAGTCCGTCAGATTCCGCTGCTGCCGCGACGCCGGTTGACGTAAACGCCAGTGCTTTGATCCTATCCGTATGCCCCTCAGGAAATGCAACCACATTGTCTTCCCAAGAAAATAGACGAGATACCCCCCCGTAGGCATCGAAATCGGCTGCCAAACGAAAGGCATTCACAAACGCCGTTTGAAGGTGCTTTTCCCAGTATTTTTGAACTTCTTCAGCCTGAGCGTATCCTATCGTACCGTCGTAGGTATGGTGGCTGGCATTGATTATCTTGATTTCAGGCTTGCTTTGTTCGTTGAGCAGATTGACAAGTTTCTGGAATGCCGATCGATTGAACGGCGAAATATCGTCCGATTTCAGCTTAGAGAGCAATTCGCATAGCTTCCCGAGGGTGTCGCCACTAATTTGATACGACTCCGGTCGCAGCATAATTTTGAGGAGATCTTCGCAATAAACACGGACAGCAAGTACATATCGGTATCCTTCTTCATCATCTTGATCGATGCTCGCCTTGCTAAATTGCCGATCTAAAAAAGTGCCATTGACAACATGTGCCACCTTTGACGTCGAGGTTGGGCCTGCCATCTTCCCCTCCTGACCAACAAGTTCACATGTCACACAGACAATGTCATAAAATTGCCGCTCATGGGTTGTGAGAAATAGCTGCATCCCATTAGGGTCAGTCGGATCGATATTGGCAGTGCCGACGATTTTTGCTGCCCATTTGCGCTTATTTTTTGGGTCAAATGTGGTTTGCGGATCATCTAAAACCATAAGCGGGAAAATGTTTGCGCCAGCGTCCGCTATCGATTGCTCGCGTAGTGCGAAAATAAAGGCCCACAGCAACGCGCGCAACCATGATGAGTTAGCAACAAATGCGGCATCTATCTGCATACCATCAGCGAAGCCACCTTCGACGGTTACGCCCTTCTTTGCCATGTTAGTGTCTTTAAACGAGAGCCGGTCTTTCAGACGGATATCGTCAAGGATGGCGCTAACACGCCCTTTCAACGTTACAACTGTGCGGTGAGTCTCACAATCAACGAGTTGCTGAAGGCCTTTGAGCGGCTCCAATGCCGCCGCGATTTCAATGCGAGTTTGCTGAACCGATTGTATCGTCGCCCAAGATTCTGCCGCTCTCTTCGCGGCCGTCATTTGCTTAGCGATTTTGTCTAGGGGATCTGATCCTGCAATGGCATCTTCCAGAGTCTGCAGCTTCCCCTCTATACACTCGCTGGGCCACTCATTTTCACTCTCGCCAATCAACCCCTTCCAGGCTGCTAAAAATTCCGCTCTATTGGCTGCCCACCACGTAGTCAGTGACGAAACACGTGACATTTTTGCGAGCAATATCTGAAGATTTTCGACCTGGACAATGTCACTGGACGGGTCGGTTTCAGGTGTATGTGTAAAGGCTGGCAGTCGTTTGGACGCTGTGTCAGCTTGCGCTTTAACAAAGTCAGCTATTCCAGTAAGAACATCAGAAAATGGGGATTCGTCGCTAAATCGTGCGTTCACCGCAACTGCAAATGCCGTTGCTGGCTCCATGTCGGATAGAACACTAAAGTGCGGCTCAAGTTCAGTAGGTATTAGCGCCTTGATGGTCTTTTCTATGTCATGGCATGCATCTGCAATTGCTCTTTCAGCATGCTCGGCGTCATTCCTGAGATCGGCCAGCTCGGCGGCTAACGCCAGTTGTTCGTCCGAAGTGAGTTTGGTTTCGCAAAGTGGGCAGTGCGCTTTTTCGCCTAGTAGATCTTCCGATACATAGAATCTCGACGCGAGCGCCTTCAATCGAAGTTTTTTGTCATTTTTTTGTTTTCCGTGCCAATCAAGGGCTGTCGCAAGGGAAGTCTTTGCCGTTTCCAACGCCTCCTCGATGTCGGAAAAGCCAGCCTCGCCTGCGAGTTTTAATGCTGCCCAAGCCTTAAAGAGCGGGACGCCGTTCACTCCTTCACTGACGTAGACTCTTGCCTTACTGACAGCGCCATTTAGTCGCGTTCTGTCATCAGCATCATTTACATCAATGTTAGCTGCTATCTCAGCTTTCAAAAGCGAGAGCGCGGCTCCAGCTCTTGTTGATGCGTCATCCTCAATCGTTGTCAACTCTTCGATGAGCTTTTTATCGCCAAGCTTATAGTCTTTGGTCAAATCGATGGCCGTGTCGTCGGCTTGTTCACGTGCCCTTTCCAAGCAAGTTTGGAAGTCACTTTCATATCCATCGATACCGTTATCTTTTGCATATTTTAGAAAGCGTTTGGCTCCGTGTCCAAATCCCGCAGCACCGGCACCAATTGCCGCTAGTTGATCTAGGCCAGTGAGCATTTTCAGAGCCTGATAGAGGCTCTGACTTTTTGAACCGAACCCGACATGTCCGATGCGTGCCGGCATCAACAGTCCAGTCTCAATCAGTTGAGGCATGGTTAAAAGGCGTGGATCGATTTCTTCTGTAACGACTGGGTTACCATCAACCGAGCTTTCAACTGACCGTTCCGCTGTTGCCAGATTTCCCTCCGGATCAGCAAATGTCAGTTTCCCGGACACAGAGGCTGTTTTCGTCAAATCATTTGGACTCAACGGATAGGTGACAAGAGGCGGCCATGTGCCGATTTTCTTAGTGCCATCCGTAACCGGTTCGCGGATACCTATATCGTTATGCGGACCGTCTTGCTCTCGATTGCGGTATCCGGTCATCGTCCAGAGGATAAGGCTGGCCAAAGACGTTTTACCAGATCCATTATAACCTTCCAGACACCAATTCTCACCAATGACCTCGAGATTAAATGCTGGGCCGTCCGGCGTATTCAGACCTCCGAAACCGGTTGCTTCAATGTGTATAAGTCGCCAAGGGCCGCTCAACGCGGCCTCTTTTGTTTCAGTCATTTGATCAGCCGGATCGTTTTCCTTATCGTTCCATGCAGCAGTTATTCCGCTGAACAGAGACTCATCTGCCGATGCAACATCGTCCGGGCTCTGATCTGCTAGAAATTTGAACAAGCGCCTTTGCGCAGGATTATTAAGGTGGATGGTTCCAGCTTTGAACGAGCCGGAGGCCTCCCATGAAAGCGCGGTTCCGCTCGTGAGGTTTTTTGTCGCTTGCGATAGTGTAATTATCATAATTTAGCTGCCAGTCCGGCTTGGGGGATAATAAACGAGGCGATGCTCTCAACCACATCGGACAGACTTCCGGGATCAAGTGCGACACCACCAATGAAGGCCTGCCATTGTTGCTTTTTCTGATCGTTTGCTGCGAAGGCGTCCGTGAGTGCGTCAGGTAAGGCTGTCGGAATTGGAGTATCGCGACGAGCGAAAGTGGCGGCTATGGCCTGCGGCAATCTGCCATCTTCAAATGTGAACGACTGGCTCAAAATCCAAATGTCGTAATAGTCCTTCAATCGGGTGTTGGCGTGACCGAGTGAAACCATCGCCTGAAACTTTTCTGCAATCACGGTTTCACGCGCATAGCCTTGCAGTTTTGGCGGAGACATTTCCAGCATGACGGGGAAGTCCAGATTCACGGCACCAGGTTCCGTCGTATCGCCAAAGCCGATATCGACAGAGACCGGTACTTTTGCGCCGCCGATCTCGGCAATCGTTCGAATGCGCACGCCGCCATATTCTACTTCTTCACGAATACGGTCGATGCGTGCAGCGGCAACGTCGAAATTCACCCCGTCTTGATCGTCGATGGCAAGGATTTCGCGGAATAGGTCCAGCACCGCATCTGGGTCAGGGTCGCCATAACCGAGCAGATCAAGGTCTTGTGTGCCTCGGAATGGTTCGTCGAACCATGTCATCAAAAGGGTCGCCCCCTTCAGAATGAAGCGATCAGCATGTTTAGACTGGCTGAGCCGGTATAACAGTCGCTCGATTGCATAACGATTGAGAACGAAATTGAAGGTTTGATTTTGGTCACGCGCAATGTTCAAAAGCCGGGCGCGCACCGAAGCACCGATGTTTTTCATTTCCTTAGCCATTGGCCGTTAGCGCCTCAAGATAGGGCCGGATCACGGTGGCCACCCCGCCGCGCTCGGCATGATGTGCGATTTCAGAGGCTGTGGCTTTGCGCTGGCGGATTGCCTCTTGCAGTCCTTCCAGCGCCACTGACTGACCAACGGTGCGGCGATGGCGGAAACAATCTGCGATGGTTTTCGCAACGCTAAAAACTTTAACCGGAACGCCTTCGATTGAGACGTCCATAACATCATCTTTCAGCAGAGACTCTGTGAAACGCACGGTTTTGAGTGGCGGATTGCCATCCTTTGGCGTCCAATCATTGGCACCGATTGCCATCCACACAGATCGCGGTAGTTGATCGGTCAGTTCATGATAGGCGAGGGCGGACACAAGGCAGATGACCCCCTTTGGAACACGTTTTGCAGCTTCGGCTAGGCTATGATTTGCATCGAGCGGGGCGTCTGGAAGTTGATACATACCCCTTGCAAGGCGAACGACCTCGCCATCATTCAGCATACGGCCAATGGTCGCAGCTGTGATTCCTGCTGCCTTGAACTCGGACAGACGGACGATGCCCTGCTTGCTAAGGACATCTTTTGCTAGATCACGCTGTGTACCGGTTATCGGCATTGATATAAAACCACCAATCTCTGGGTCTGGACTGTGAGGTTTTGTATCACTAAGGTATGCGCAGGTAAAGTGCGCGTTTTTAGAAGGCTTTTAGATTATGGCGGGAAGTAATTGATCCTGTTTCCTTGGATTGGCAAAACCCTGTTTCATTCCTCCAGACTGGGATATTATGAGCAACGATTGGCATCCGACACAAGCGATTGGACCTGATGGACAGCGAGCCGATGTTAAGGATGTCGCAAATGGTCTAAAATGTCGCTGTGTTTGCTTCGAATGCAAACAGCCTGTCATTGCCAGACAAGGGCAGAAGGTAAAATGGCATTTTGCGCATCATGCCCCAACTGGCTGTCGTCCAAGCCCTGAGTCCGAATTGCATTTTTATGCAAAATCCTTGTTGGCCGATCGCCTTTGGTGCTGGATTCCTGAGGTTCACGCAAACGCAGCGGAAATGACGCAGCGCATTTCCGAGCATAGAAAATACGAGTTTGCTGAAGTCAAAGTTGAAAAGGCGGACGGAAACGTCCGCCCCGATCTGCTTTTGATCGCCAAAGGCGGGAAAGTCTTGCATGTCGAAATATATGTCCGGCACAAGGTTGATCCCATCAAGCTCGAAAAGCTCAGGACGCGCGGCATTTCGTCCATCGAAATCAATCTTTCGAAGCTCGATTGGGATGACCGAACAGATTGGGAATTGGCGATCCTCGAAACAGCGCCTCGGGAATGGTTGCATAATGTGAAGGCATCCGAGGCCGAACGCGGAATGGTTGTAACGGCTACGCGGCAAGCTGAAAAAAGAGCTGCCGAATTGAACGCCGAGTTCATCAGGATTTCAAAAGTCTGGAAAGCAATCCCCAAATCCTACGGCACCCCAAACGCGAGGCTGCTTGCTGAACCGGCTCTTGCGAGGAAGCGTGGATTTCACTCGATGATAGCCCGTATCTCGAAAGGTGCCGGCTGCTTTCTTGTTGCACCGGAGTTTTGGCAATCCCGGATTGTGAATAGATTCTTGTGGGATGGTGTCGCCGATTCAACACGCGCTTTCGAGACAAAAGACGCACTCGCATATGTCAAGGATCTGGTGCGTCCCGGTTTGAACAGAATATCGACCGAGGTCGCCGCTCGAATGAAAGAGGAATTTCCTGAATTCCAGCCTCCTTGGCATGCCGTCCATAATTATCTGAAATGGCTCAAGACCGACCATTGGATGTTCGACAAGCGTGTGGTTGGCAAACAGTGGCTACCATCGGAAAGCGCAATCCATCATCGAAACGAGCAAGAAACTGCATGGGATCGTGAGCGTGGGCGCAAGGCAGACTTGGCCGAATGGGTCGATTATATATTGTCAAATATCCCAAAGGAAGAGTACCGCGATTTTGATCGCGGCAGTTGGGTTGAAATGTTCGTTACCCGATATGAGGATGATGAAGCTCCGGCCCTGCTTGAAGAGATCCACGAAATGGTGGTCGGCGGTCGAGGGCTTGCCGACGATCTCCTTGAATTACCATTAACGGCCGAATATGAGCGGCAGGAGCAATCACAAGCCAAGCGGCGGATCGAAAAGGAACAAAAGCGCCTAGCCGAATTGGAACGGTCCCAGCGCGAAAGCAGAATTCTATCGTTGCGCCAAAAGGCAGAACTGGTTTTTGGAACTGAAGCTCAGGCATGGCTTGAAACCGCATGTGAACACTTTGAAGATCAGACACCGCTCGCGGCAGCAGAGGCTTCAGGTGATGGGCTTGCAAAGGCCTGCACAGAGTTACGGTACCTACATCAGCAACGGAAAGCCGCCGCCGACCGCAATGCCGCGGAAGCACGGCAAAAAGCGCTGCTTGAAAAGAACTGCGCGGAATTGGCGGAATTAGCAAGCAAGCGCACTAGCGATCCAGCCAGGGCAAACCTGTGGTGCAGATCATCCCATCCTAAATTAGGTGGTCAGCGACCATTTGATTTTTGCGTGGATGAACGGGCTTTGCGAATATGCAAAGATATCATGCCTTCAAAACTGTAATAGCTACAGGCGCTTGAACGCCCATAAATGCTCATAAAGATCTGAAAGATAACCCGCTTTCTCTGCCGAAAAGCCAGCTTGGCGCAGAGCAGCTCTGAACTCGCTTTGAGGAATCTCCTGCCGAGTTTCCCGCACCAGCGCGTAGAATTTTCTCCAATCCAATGGGTGCAATGATGACGTGTTCGCCAACACCGTAAAACTATCGAGGAGCGAGGTCGTGCGCTTCGTCATGATAAATCGGTGATGGCCGTTTGAAACTATGCGCAGACGCAGCCGAGCGTCGTAAGTCCTGTTGTAAACCTTGAGCATTTCCCCTGTTAGGTGCTTGGCAGCCTCGCAATACACGCTGCGCGAAGGCGGGTTCGGAGACCAACGGGCCGCTCTGACTTCAACCGACACGCGATTTGGACTGTCTCGGTGCAAAATCAGCTGGAAACCTAGCCCGTCATGTGGACTTTCTTCTTTGAACCGGAAATTGATAATCTCAAGGTCCGGAACGGCGGCGCTGTGCCGCATATCTTCCACATCAAAACGCTCTGATCTTCGTCCAATTTCGGCCATTTTTTCGAGGAAAGCTGATGGTTCAATAGCAACAGCTATATCAATCGCGGGAAGTAGTTCAGGCATGGCAATTCTTAGCATGACCTTCATGCCGATCAAAAGTTGATTTTGAAGGATCAGACGATCCGGTTTTTGGATCCGTGCTTTCGTCTAAAACAGCGGCCGTTGAACACTCATAGATATTAGATTTCGTTAGATTTCAGCATATATTGGGTTTTCGGTAATGAGCGCGAATTGCGATTTCATACTGGCAACGGGCGCTGTCTGACGGCGACCCGCTCTATTCGCTGCGCGAACCAAGCCTGTAGTCTTGGCCAGTCGGTGACGATCGGGAGCGTGAGAAAATGAGCGGGATTTTTAAGGACGCACTCTTTCCCGCTGCGCTCCTTGAGGGTGCGGCGTTTTTGTTCTGACCCGTTGCCACTCTTGCCTCTCTCCTTGCCCGGTGGGCGCTGGCGCACAATTGCGCGCGCACACCACCGCGTGGCGTCGCGCCGTGCAAGGGTGCCGTCTTTGTTAGGCCGCTTCGCGGATAGGATAATCGCGATGATTAGCGATTGATATGGACGGCGCAGACGCGCCGGCGTCGTTTTCCCGTTCCAGAGAGTCGGGATGGGCGGCGCTCCCGGCTAGGCCCGCCGCGCTCAGGCGCAACCCGGCCTTTCAGGACCGGGTCTTTCACTTTGTTACAGCCTTGCAGGTGCGCCTGAGCGCGGCGGGCCTTTTGGTCGCTTCTTGCCGCCCACCCCAGCTCTCCGGGGCCGGTTGCGGCAGATTTGGGGCAATGGAGGTGGTTATGTTGCATGAAAATTCTAGGGTTCTGGATAGCGGCAAGGGCAGGGCAGCGAAGACGAAGCGCACTTCGCGCGCAGCGCGGAAGACCCGCCAGGGCGGTAATGGTGCGCAGAGAGCATCGCTTTATGATGAAGTGACCGCGCAGATTATCGCGCAATTGGAGGAAGGGATTTTTCCTTGGATGAAGCCTTGGCATGCTGGCAACGCCGTGACCGGTTTGCCGCGCAATGCGATTTCGGGGCGGCATTATTCGGGCATCAATATCCTAATTCTCTGGGGCGCTGTCATTGATGGCGGTTATCCTTCGCAGGATTGGCTGACTTTCAGGCAAGCCTTGGCCGCTGGCGGATGCGTCCGAAAGGGCGAGAAGGGCCGGACGATTTTCTATGCTGACCGCTTCACGCCCGATGATGAGAGGAACCACGAAGGCGAGGGCGATGCACCGCGCTCGATTCCGTTTCTAAAGCGCTTTACCGTTTTTAATGCCGCGCAGTGCGATGGCTTACCCGAGCGGCTGATCGCCGAACCCGCACCGCTTCCCGAACGAGAATTGCACGATCAGGCCGAGGCTCTGATTAATGCCACAGGAGCAGATTTTCGGACGGGCGGAACGAAAGCCTATTACAGCCCTGCCGAGGATTATGTGCAGGTTCCCCCGCAACCCGCCTTCACCCATCAGATCGACTACTACCGCACAGCCTTGCATGAACTCGGTCATAATGCCGTAACCGGGATTATGCCGCATCGCATCGAAGAAAGGCGGCTTTCAGTATGATACCGCCAAGGGCGTTCGGCATTATCTTTGCTGCTCCAACAATATGGAGTATGATGATTATGACTGA
>Ga0208017_100079_pt1 | contig 26378 bp, 29 predicted proteins | sample 30_taG_FD_184104 | JGI IMG/M metagenome (GOLD analysis project Ga0208017, IMG submission 184104) | Marine viral communities from Cariaco Basin, Caribbean Sea - 30_WHOI_OMZ (SPAdes) (version 2) | ecosystem: Environmental > Aquatic > Marine > Oceanic | place: Caribbean Sea: Cariaco Basin... | reverse complement strand
TTGACAGCCAGAGCGTCAAAACCACGGAAAGTGGAGGAGTTTGCGGCTATGACGCGGGCAAGAAGGTCAAAGGCCGCAAACGGCATATCGTTACTGACACCTGCGGCTATCTGATCTTCATCCTGGTTCATGCCGCCGATATTCAGGACCGCGACGGGGCCGTCGATGTCCTCAAATCTATCCGCTATCGCTTCCCATGGCTGCGCCATGTTTTCGCCGATGGCGGCTATGCGGGGGACAAGCTCAGGCGCGCGCTCAAAGGCCATGGAAGCTGGACGCTGGAAATCATCAAACGCTCCGACACCGCCAAAGGCTTCGAACTCTTGCCGCGCCGCTGGGTCGTCGAGCGGACGTTCGCATGGCTGGGCCGATGCCGACGCCTCGCGAAAGACTGGGAACGGTCCATCGCCTCATCAACAGCCTGGGCGTTGATCGCCTCCATCCGCATGCTCACAAGGCGAACCGCAAGATATTGCTACGATTGAAAAACTTTCGAATCGGACTCTAAGATACAGGATAGGATCAGACGCTGGCGCAAGATATTCCCTTACGATCATGGTCTTCTCTTCCGCATCATATTGTTTGCGGAAACAAACCATACTATTGTATTTCGGCTACACTTGACGGGGTCTGCTTTTCCTGCCTTCAGGCCCAAAAGCGGACAGTCAGTATTCCACCCTTGTTTGCCGTTAGATTGCACGAGTGTGAATGACCGCTTCTCTATCGCGGCCTATGTCAAGAGTGTGTTGATTAAGTCATTTGGTATTCCTTCCTGTTGTAGGTCTGCTTGGCCGATGTGCCGTCACGGAGGTCGTGCTTCTCTTCGAGGTCGGCGTATGGCCGCCTCATGATGGGGTAAGAAGGATGAAGTGGTTCAATCTTTTGGGCGCCCTTGCTGCAGGTGCAGCAGGATCTGCGGACATTACGAACTCACTCTACCCGTCGTCCCCGTGAGGACATCATTCTGCCGAGGCAGAACTCGGAATCCGGATATGCTTGTTAAACCTGTTTGGCGGCGCTGTTGCTGAAGCGAAAGTCGGTGCCATCGATCCACATCCGGTGGAGAATGACGGCAATGCGTCTGGCCAGCGCGACGGTTGCCCGACGCATGCCGCGCCGCTGTGCTACCCGCAGCGCCCATGCCTTGAGCCACGACCATTTTCGGGAATGGGTGAGCATCGATTGTGCCGCTTCGTAAAGCATGGTGCGCAACATGACGTCTCCGCATTTGGAGATACCGCCATCATAGTCGATCTCGCCTGACTGGTGCCGCCTCGGCGTCAGACCGGCATGCGCGCCGACATCTCTGGAGTGCACAAACCGATGCGGCTGATCAACTGAAGCCCGGTAGGTGAGCGCAACGATGGGGCCGACACCCGGAACGGTCATAAACCGTCTGCATATAGGATCATCACGCACCATATCGAGTAGCATCTTGTGCAGGATCGCCAGTTGCTCGCGCATCACCCGCCGGACTGCCAGCAAAGGATCGATGATTGCGGCCAGTCTGGGAAAACCTTCGACTAGCTCGCGAATCCGCGCTTCGTAGTTCCGGGTGCTGACCATGCCGACCTTCAAGCCAAAGTTGCGCAGCGTTCCGCGCATGTCGCATTCGATGTCGAGTAATTTGCGCTGGACCAGCTTGCGGCTCGTCAGCAGCATTCGTTGTTCCTGCGCTGCCAGGGTCTTGACATGCACTGGCTTGAACAATCCCACGCGCATCATCTGGGCGATCCCGCGTGCGTCATTGCGGTCGCTCTTGTTGATCTGCTGGGCCTTGAGCAGCGCTTTCATATGCCGTGTCTCAACGCACACGACAGGCAGGCCCGCCTCAGCCAGCCCGTTCACCAGCCATTGCGACAATGGTCCCGCCTCAATCCCCACCCGGACATAATCACCGCCAACCGAGGTCAACAGCACAGCAATATCATCCGGCTCAGTAGGAACCTTATGCTCGCAGATCACCTCGCCAGCTTCATCAACAACGCACACCGCTGTCTCTTCTACCGACACATCCAAACCTACAAAATACGTCATATCGCCGCTCCTTCCTTGATGCTCAAGGCCAGGATGACCCCGATCACATCATCTTAAATGAAGGGGCTGCTATCTGAATACACCATTCCCAAACGCAGCCGCCGCGATACACCATCTATTGGGGCGATGAACGAACCCGCTTCGCGGGAGGGGGTTGTGGTTGTGAGATTTGGTTAGAACAGCAACCTCGCGCATGGATTGAGCACGGCCTGGAATAGGCAGAGTATTTCGACTCCCTCAACCAAGGAGTCGAACGATGAATGAGCTTATTTCCATTGCCCCCGTCAGTCCGCTGCGTCAGCGGCTGATCGACGACATGAACATGCGACATTTTAGCCGCGAGACACGGCGCAACTACATCCGCGATGTCGACCGTTTTGCGACATTCCTGGGCCGACCTCCCGATACGGCAACCGCAGAAGATCTGCGGCGCTTCCAGGTCGAGCAACGTGAAGCCGGCATGCCTGTGCCGACCATGAACAGCGTGGTGTCGGCGCTGCGGTTCTTCTTCACGCACACGCTCGACCGGCCCGATCTCGCCCGCAGGCTGGTCCGGGTGAGCCATCCGCGCAAGCTGCCGGTGGTGCTGAGCCGTGACGAGGTTACGCGCCTGCTGAACGCCACCACCTGCATCAAGCATCAGGCGGCGCTATCGGTCGCCTATGGTGCGGGATTGCGGGTTGCCGAGGTCTCGATGCTCAAGGTCCGTGACATCGACAGCGAACGGATGCTGCTGAGGGTCGAACGTGGCAAGGGCGGACAGTATCGCAATGCCATGCTCCCGACCGATCTGCTGACGCTCCTGCGACAGTGGTGGAAGCTGGGCTGCGAGCAGGGCGTGATGCACCGCGATGGCTGGCTGTTCCCGGGCCAGCACGCGCTGAAGCCGATCAGCACGAGGCAACTCTACCGCGTCGTCGTCGAGGCCGCGCAGGCCGCGCAGATCACCAAGCGCGTGGGACCGCACACGCTGCGCCACAGCTTCGCGACCCACCTGCTCGAGGATGGGATCGATATCCGGATCATCCAGACGCTTCTTGGTCATGCCAAGCTGGAGAACACCGCCTTCTATACTAGGGTGGCCACCCGCACCGTACGGGCAGTGACCAGTCCGCTCGACAAGCTGGGCATGTTCCTGCCCGAACCAGAGGCGCCCGGCGGCTGAGCCGGTGCGCACCGGACTCGAGGTCGCAGATATCTTCCGCGATGCTGGCCCTGCCTACCGGACCGCCCACGCGGGGCATCTGAGCCTGCATCAGCTCAAGATCATGTCGGCGATCGAACATTGCCGCACTGCGGCGCTGGGCGGGCATGTCGAGGCATGCACCGACTGCGGGCACTGGCGGATCGCCTATAACAGCTGCCGCAACCGCCATTGCCCTAAATGTCAAGGCGCTGCCGCACGCACCTGGCTGGAGGCGCGCGAGGCTGATCTGCTGCCCGTCGGATACTTCCACGTCGTGTTCACGCTACCCGCCGAGATCGCCGCCATCGCTTTCCAGAACAAGGCCCTGATCTATGACCTTCTGTTCAAGGCGGCGGCCGAGACGATGCTGACCATTGCGGCCGATCCGAAGCACCTTGGCGCGCGCATCGGCATCACCGCCGTGCTGCACACATGGGGATCGGCGATGACGCATCATCCCCATGTTCACCTGATCGTGCCGGGCGGCGGCATCGCGCCAGACGGCAGCCGGTGGATATCGTCGCGCCCTGCATTCCTGCTACCTGTGCGCGTTCTCGGCAAGCTGTTCCGCCGCCTGTTCCTGACCCGGCTGATCCAGCTCTATGATGCTGGCAGGCTCACCTTCTTCGGCAGGCTGGCGCTGCTCGCCGATCGCCGCGCCTTCCTGCGCCACCTCGCGCCGGTCAGGAAGAAGCGATGGGTGGTCTATGCAAAAGCGCCGTTCGCCGGACCCGAGGCCGTGCTGGCCTATCTGTCGCGCTATACACACCGGGTTGCGATCTCGAACAGTCGGCTCATCTCCTTCGATCAATACGGCGTAACCTTCCGTTACAAAGATTATCGCCGATCCGACGCCGACCGCCAGCAAGTGATGAGGCTTGCCGCCGACGAGTTCCTTCGCCGCTTCCTGCTTCATGTGCTGCCCAAAGGCTTCCACCGCATCCGGCATTACGGCCTCCTCGCCGGGACCGCCCGCAAGGCCAGTATCGCGCTCGCCCGCAAGTTGCTGAGGGTCGCGCCACAGCCCGAAGACAAAATGGTCGATGAGCCGCACGATCCACGGCCACCATGCCCATGCTGCGGTGGTCCCATGATGGTGATCGAGACCTTTGCGCGCTGGCGCCAGCCCCGAGCACCGCCATCAGGGCACCGCCCATCCGGGAACTCGCGCCATGATCCGGCATGGCCTGGACTTACCATCGATCCGAGGCTTATCGTCCCGGACAATGATCCCCCGCGTCCTGACTACACTCATCAAGGCCGAAAAGGCTCTAATCGACTGCCCGCGACAGGGCATAGATCGCCTGAGGGCCTCTCGATACGGGCAACCTGCACCGAACCTGCCTCTGCCACTCGCAAGTCCCGTCAGCTCCGAGATCAGCAGAATATCGAAATACCCATAGCCTACCGCTTGCCGCCCGCGGGTTCGGTCCTCGGAGACTTTCGTACGCCTAACGGCGCCCGAAACCCTTCACGGAAGCGGAATGTCTGCTTATTCCGGGTGATTTCAATCGGTGGTCGCAACACACACACCGAACCGCTGGGCCGGTGTTTCATAATCGAGGGTCCTTCTAGGACGTTCGTTAAGTTGCCTTGCTACGGCATTGAGTTTAGCTTGGCTATGGCGGGACAGATCAGTGCCTTTCGGGAAGTACTGCCGCAGCAACCTGTTGGTATTTTCATTTGAACCGCTCTGCCATGGGCTTCGTGGATCGCAAAAATAGACGTCTACATCGGTAACCAGAGTGAAGCGTTGATGATCGGAGAGTTCCTTACCTCTGTCCCACGTCAGCGATTTATACAGCTCATCAGGAAGTTTGCGCGATTGTTTGATAAGCGCATTCACAACGCTCTCGGTATCTCTGTTTTTGATTTTGGCCAACATCACATAGCGCGAATGGCGTTCAACCAACGTAACGATGTAGCTGTTATTGGGGCCAGCGATCAGATCACCTTCCCAATGGCCTGGCACCGCGCGGTCTTCGACGCTAGCAGGCCGTTCGCGGATAGAGACCATATTCTTGATCTGACCCAGCCCTTTGCCCTTCAGCGCCGTGTGGCGCGAACGGCGCATCGAACGCGGAGATCGTAGATAAGCCAGCAGCTCTTTCTTAAGCACACCGCGGGTTTGCACGAACAGGCTGCGATAGATTGTCTCATGGGATATCTGATTGGGCACATCACCAGGATATTGTCTTTTGAGCCATCCTGCAATCTGTTGTGGAGACCAATGACGTTGCAACTTTGCGGCAACTGTTCGGCATAAAGTGATATTGCCTGCAAGCTTGCAGCTCTTGGGACGATGCGTCCGCACCCAGGCCGCCTTATCAGACAAGACTGCTCGATATTTACGCGGTCCGCCATTACGCTGAACCTCCCGGCTGATCGTTGAAGGCGCACGGCACAGACGCTTGGCGATGGAGCGCAGAGACATGCCAACCTTAAGGCCTCGCGATATCTCTTCCCGTTCGTCAAGCCTCAGTGCCAAGCTTGACCTTGTCCGTTCCCGTGGACGAATACCGCCGGTCCGCGATATCAACGGATGGATCGAAGAAGAATCTCGTTCAAAGCTCCGACCAATCGAACTCATCGACTCTCCTCGCTGCCAGCGATCCCATATCTCCGACTTCTGCGCCGCTGTAAAATATATCCGTCGTCTCTGTTTCATTTCCAACACTCCATCTTCTTTCAAAAGATTAAAGTGTTGCGACCTCCGATTGAAATCACCCCGTCAAAGGCTGGATAATAACTCTCGGGAGGTTGTGGAATACCAGCAACCATAGTTGCACAATTTACAATTTAGGGAGGCGCTTGACTACAGTGGATGACTGAATGATGGCGGTATCGACGGATGAGAATGGCAAAAAGCGATCCATAACAGTCTCCAATTCCTGCACATCACCAACCACCACTTTTGCTACAAAGCAATCTTCGCCAGTAACATGATCCGCTTCAACAATTTCCGGAGCGTCGACAAGCATTTGTGCCACTCTTTTTGCTTCTCCCGGCAAAGCACACAGTCGCACATGTGCGGCGACACCTAGTCCAAATACTGTGGGATCTACAATGATCGTATATTCGCGAATTGCGCCTGCATCTTCAAGCTTGTGAATACGCTCAGTAACGCTCGGACTGGACATTCCGATTTGTTCTGCAAGCTCGCGAACCGTTATACGGCCATTTACTACCAATGCGGCAATTATGGCTCGATCAGTTGCGTCAATTGGCCGGGGTACATAGCGGCTTCGATTCATAGTTCACCTCTAGCTGGATGACACCGGCGAGGCCTTGAGATTACGAAGGCAAATGTTCGATTTTGCCTTATTTATCCTAAGTTTGAGCTAGAAATCGGGCTTACAGCGAACACACCCAGCGATAAGCAACTGGTCCGCAAGGTCAGGATTGAAGGTCAAAGCCCGTTTTGGGTTTCGATTGGCAAGTCGAAACGGCTGTAACGCCTTCCTAAATTTATGGCGGAACAAATAAATGAGCATCTATAATTTGAAGGAGAAACGTAAATCGGAAGTGAAATCTAATGCAATGCTACGCACGCCCTGAATCAATTTCGAACATTTTTGACCGAGCCGAATAATGGCTTACTCTGCCGCAACTATTGCTTCACTGGCGATCCAATGCGCCCCAACGGTAGCGCCCGAAACGGTGGTCGCTATTGTCCATACTGAAAGCCGAGGTCACATCTTCGCCCTCAACGTCAACGGCGGACGGCAACCGCGCCGCCAGTCCAGCGCAGCAGCAGCCGCTGCCACGGCTAAACGCTATGTCGCAGCGGGATATTCAGTTGATTTGGGCCTTGGCCAGATCAATTCGCGGAATATGCGCTGGCTTGGTCTCACATGGGACACAGTGTTCGACCCTTGCACCAATATTGCAGCTCTAGGCCGCGTTCTTACCCAAAATTATAATTCGGTTAAAGCTGGGCGCGACCCACAAAACGCTCTTCGGATTGCCATCTCCATGTACAATACGGGCAGCCAGTCACGCGGATTCCGCAATGGTTATGTTGCCAAGGTCGTCGGCAATGCTGGAATCGCCGATATGCAGGCATCTTATACCACCACAGCATCGCAACCAATCGCGGAAACAAGCAGTGATCTGCGGACAATCATTGTCGCAGAAAATGCGGCGCAGCAGGCGCCACCTCGCCCTGCACCGCCCCCGCGTTGGAACCTCTTTGAGCGTGCGGCTTACGAACGCGAAACCAAAGCTCTCGCAAATAATGAAAGGGGCAGCATATGAGCATCATCCTAAATTTGGCACGCAACGCTAACCTGTGGCGCTCATCCCGTGCAGCGAAATCTAACCAGCTTCAAAACAAGCGCCAACGTGCGGTGTTCTGGAGCATAGCCCTCTTGTCTGCGATGTTCATTTCGCTCGCGCTCCCCGATCCAGCCTATGCACAAAACCTAGAGAGTTTTGCTAGCAACGTGCGCGGGCTTTTATCATCGACCCTCCTTCGAACACTGGCAGTCATCGCCGTAATTGTAACCGGCCTACTCTGGTTTACAGGCCGCGCCTCGACCGCAGTTCTGGTGACGGTCATTATTGGTATCGCCATAGTTTTCTCGGCGGATTCCATCGTCGGTCTCATTGCGGGCTGACGGCGATGAACGAGCAAACCGAAAGTCTGACAAAAAACACGCTGTTCCTTGCGGTGACGCGCCCGGCGCTCTGGGCGGGGATTCCAATTGAAGCGGCGGTGTTACTGTTAATCGCCAGCGCATCGGTACTGATTCAGAGCAACAGCCCGCTCTATGCCGCATTGATCGCGGCTTTTGGCTATTCAATTTCGCGGCTGATCGTGCGGCACGATGTCAATGCGTTTCGCCTACTGTTCCTTTGGGGCCGGACGAAAGCGGGCAACCGAAACCGAGCGTTTTGGGGCGGCAGCAGCTACTCACCGCTGCCGCTTACAGGCTTACGTCGCAAAGGCTTTGGTCGTCATGGGTAGATTGCTCGCCTCCAATACTTCTGTGCCGCTAAAAATAGCGCAGCGCGAAGCAACGCCTGAAAAATTCTTACCCTATGCGCGCCATATAAACGAAGAAATGGTGGCGCTCGATTCCGGCGATATCATGTTGACCTTTGAATTGCAGGGACGCGCCTTCGAGACGTCCGATGTGCGTGATCTCAACGACTGGCATACGAAGTTAAATGGATTGCTTCGAAATTTGCATGACGAACGGTTGTCGGTGTGGACGCATCTTATCAGGATGCGGGTGGATCAATATCCAGGTGGGGCTTTCAAGTCGGGCTTTGCCGCCGATCTGGACCGCGCCTATTTTGGCCGCATCAACCGGGAGCGGATGTTCATCAACCGTTTCTTTGTCAGCCTTGTCATTCGCCCTGCTGCGACTGGAAGCGACAAGATCATCCAGCTCTTCAAGCGGAAGGTTTACAAGCAAGCGGAAAAAGGCCCGCTGATCGATGAGGCGCTGGTCGAATTGCTTGATGATAAAGCGCGCGACTTTGAAAAACTCATGGCGCGCTGTCAGCCGCGCCGATGCGCAATATATGAACATCGCGGACTGATGTTTTCCGAAGCGATGGAAGTCGCTGATATGGTAATGACCGGACGCCATGTCCGCGTTCCCGTTGTTCGCGGGCATCTGGGCGGAGCGCTTTACCGCGCGCGGACGATTTTCGGCGCGGAAACTATCGAGGTTCGCGGTGCCGACACATCAGCGTTTGGCGGCATTTTCGGAATCCGCGAATACCCCGCGCAAACTACCCCGCGCCAGTTTGAAGCGTTGCTGTCGGTCGATTTCGGGTTCGTCCTGACACAATCCTTCACATTCCTTGGGCGAGCGGCTGCAACCGAGAAGTTCCGTCTGCGCATGACACAAATGGAAAATTCAGGCGACCGCGCGGTCAGCCAGGCTGATGCGCTGATTGATGCAAGCGACGATCTGATGTCAAATCGCTTTGTTTTGGGCGATCACCATTTCACGCTTGCCGTCTATGGGACAAGTATGCGCGCCTTGCGCGATCATATGTCTGTGGCGCGAGCGGCGCTTGCCGATACAGGCATGGTGGCGGCGCGCGAGGGCGCTGCGCTTGAAGCAGCCTATTGGTCGCAGCTTGTCGGCAATTTCGCGTGGCGCGCCCGGCCTGCGCCTATCACATCGCTCAATTTCGCTGCCTTCTCACCCTTTCATACTTTTCCGGCAGGACAAGCGAGCGGAAATCATTGGGGTGATGCAATAGCGCTTCTCAAAACCAGCGCGCGCAGCCCCTATTTCTTCAATTTCCATAAAGGCGATCTGGGTCACACGCTGATCATTGGTCCGTCCGGCGGCGGCAAGACCGTGCTGCTCAACTTCCTGATGGCACAAGCGGAAAAGACCGGCGCTCGGCAGATATTCATCGACAAAGATCGCGGCGCACAAATCTTTGTGCAGGCAAGCGGCGGAACTTATCTCGCATTGCATAATGGCATCGCCACCGGGTTCTCCCCGCTCAAAGCTCTTACAGATTGCGCCCCGGACAAGAGCTTTCTGTCGATATTCATCCGCCAATTGGTCCGCGCCGATGGCAAGCCAATTTCTGTCCAGGAGGAACGGCGTATCGAAGACGGCATCAATGCAGTCATGAAACTGCCGGCCGCTGACCGGTCGCTCAGCGCACTTCGCTCGATGCTCGGCATGAAGGATGCAAGCGGCGTTGGCGCGAGGCTAGAAAAATGGACTTCGGAAGGCTCGCTAGGCTGGGTGTTCGACAATCCGACGGATTCAATGACGCTGGACGCCCAGTTCCTCGGCTTCGACATGACCGATTTTCTCGACAATGCCGATATCCGCACGCCTGTCATGCTGTATCTGTTTCACCGGATCGACTTGGCCTTGACCGGCGAACGGATGATTATTTGCATTGATGAATTCTGGAAGGCGCTGGGCGATGAAGCCTTCCGACGTTTTGCACAGGATGGCCTGAAAACCTACCGAAAGCGCAATGCGCTCATGGTATTTGCAACACAATCTCCCGCTGATGCGCTCAAAAGCGACATAAGCCATTCGATCCTCGAACAGGTCGCAACCAAAATCATGCTGCCCAATCCGTTTGGTGCGCGGCGCGATTATGTGGATAGATTCTCACTGTCAGAAGCCGAATTCAAACTCGTGCGCGAAGACCTCTCACCTGAAAGTCACAAGTTTCTCGTCAAACAAGGCCATGACAGCGTGGTGGTCGAACTTGATCTGAGCGGTCTCGATGACGCGCTCTCCGTCCTGTCGGGCCGCGCAGAAACCACAACCCAAGTCGATGAAATCATTGCCGAGGTTGGAAGCGACCCTGCCACCTGGCTTCCCCTCTTCCATAGTCGGAGGCGTCCCAGCTGAATCCAACAAAGACGCTGAACCATGAAGAAAGGTAAAATCATGAAGAAGATGATGAAGCTACTAAGTGCAACGCTGCTTATCGCAGCCCCCTTGCCCGCATTTGCCCAAGGCATGCCAGTCCATGACAGCGCCAGCCTGATCCAGCAAATCAACACGGTCAGGCAAACCATACAAATGGTCCAGCAAGGCAAGGAGCAAATTGCCGAAGCGCAAAGACTCTATGAGGATTTAAACAAGCTCACCGACATTCCGACATTAGCCCAGCAGCTCAAAACCGATGCGCTACGCGAACTCGATACATCAAACGGTTCCCTCGAAGGGTTTGGAACTGGCGATCTTAATGTAGTTGGCGCGGGACGCGCGAAGGCCGATGAAGTCTATCGCGGACTTCTTGACCGGCTTGGCCTAGCGGGCTCGGAGCAGTCGCGCGCTGCCTTTGATCTCAACGCGCGTAACATTGGTATCAATGCCGGCCTTGCAGAAAATGTCGGCTCCGCCGTTACTTCGCGGGCGCAAGGGCTCGACCAACTGCGCACACGCTTGGCGACCGCATCCACAGCCAAAGAAGTCGCCGATCTAACCGCAAGATTGCAGTTGGAATCTGCCGCCATGCAGAATGACCAGCTGCGCTTGCAGGCCATCGCTTTGCAGCAACAAGCACAGGAACGCGCTCGCGCCGCCGAGGGTCAAGCCGCCTTGGTACAAAAGCTTGATGCAGCAAGCCGCTACTACCAGGGGCAATGACTATGCGGGCCGCACCTCTGACGATCCTGTTGTTGCTCGCGGGGTGCGGCGTGTCTGAAACCTCGGACGGAACCGACAGCGATATGCACGCAAGGACTTGGCGCTATTATACCGAACATCCCGCCGAGATTGCCCCGATGCAAAAAATTTGCCGCCAGTGGGCAGGTTCGAATGCCCCGGCGAGCGAACAGCCTGCCGTGGTCACGACCAACTGCCGTGCAGCAGCATTCGCCAAGTCACAGCTTCAACTAACCCAATAGAAACAAGCCAAAAGGACCAGATGCCGAAATGGATTTCAGCGATCATGTTTTCACCACGATGTTCGAGGCGCTGAACAACGCGCTTGCCGGCATCGTTGGCAAATATGCAAGCGTTATCGGTATCGTATCTCCTGCCTTGCGTATCGGGATTGTGATCTATATCTCATTACTTGGCTACGCGATCATGCGCGGCGCGGTGCAATATCCTTTCCGCGAATATGCTTATCGCGGCTGCCAGCTCGCGTTCCTCTATTTTGCCGTAACCTCGCTTTACGGAACCCAGATTGGCATGTTTGCACTTGGCGGCCTGCCAAGCCAGTTCGCCAGCGCTCTCGGCGGCGCGGATGTTGGCGGTCTTGGCGGCTTTTATGACAAGCTCGCAGGCACCGGCTTTGAAACCGCCAACAGAATGCGCAAGATCGCGGCGAATTATCAGGAAACTCAAGGCACACTTCCCGATATTGGCTATGCCGTCTTTTCGGGGTTTTTGATAGTGATGGTGATCGTTGCTACCCTTTTGTGCGCGGCCATCGGTTTTGTTATCAGCGCTTTCGGCCTGTTTGCGTTGGCCTTGCTCTCTGTGGTTGGGCCGCTCTTTGTTGCGGCACTTCTGTTCGAGTCCACGCGCGGCTATTTCTTCGCCTGGCTGGGCGCGTGTATCAATTATCTGATGCTGATCGTCTTCGCGCTCGTTCTGACGCTGTTTCTTACCCAGACCGGCGAAGCAATCATCGCCACAATTTCAGAAAATGATGAAATAGGCATGGCCGCAATCAAGGCTCTGGCTTTCTACGCGCTCGGCTTTTTCTTTTTCCTGCAAATCCCGATGCTTGCTGCCTCGCTTGGCGGCGGCGGCCCTGCCCTGGCTAACCAGTTCGCATCGGCGATTGCAGCGGCAGGCGGGTTCGTCGTCGGACGCGGTGCAACCGGCGCGCAGGCAACCAGCAAAACCATCGAACTGGGCTTCGCGCGCGGGATAGCAAGAATGAGGACATCGGGCTGGGTCAGTCGTGGAACCAATGAAGGAGCAAATCATGCGTAAACAACTCATCGTTCTGATTGCCGTATTCGCAATCACTATACCTGCCAGCCCTATTGCCGCCGCACCAAAGTCGCCCAAGCTGTCCAAGTGCGATGGCAAGAAGCGCCGACCCGCCAATCCTTATGGCTCCATATTGCCGAGCGTCGATCCTGAGACGGGAACTTCAACGCTCGCAGGGCAAAGGCCTAGCCAAGAACAGGAACCGAAAAGAGATGGTGTGGACGTGTTCCCGAACAAATCATCCACGCTCCCAAAACCCGAAACAAGACCCGGCGAAAAGACCGAAACCATAGTTCCACCCATCAGCAGCGCGCGGCCAAAGCGCGTATATCAGAGTTGCTGAGCGATGGCTGGCGGCGTCACCGATAGAGATGATCTCAAAGCCTATTTTGCGGAAAGCGCAAGTTGGGACCGCGACCGCTTTGTCGCAGCGCGTCGTTCAAGGCGGCTCGCCTGGATAGTAGCGGCAGTAGCAAGCGGGCTTGCGATTACCGGCGTGGCTGCTGTTGCGATGCTGACGCCGCTCAAAACCGTCGCACCTTACGTTATCACCGTCGATAAGGCGACCGGCGCAAGCGAGATTACCTCGCAAATGACGGGCGATAACCAGATTACCTATAATGAGGCGGTCGCAAAATATTTCCTCGCCGATTATGTCCGCAACCGCGAGGGCTGGATACCGCAAGCACGCAAAGAGTTTTTTGAGGGCGTGCTGGCAATGTCGTCACGCGAGGAACAGGCACGTTGGACCGATTTCTATAGCAAAGACAATGCAAGCTCACCGCAGAACGTCTTTACCGATCTCGATACCGTATTCATCGCCGTTAAATCGGTCACTTTCGTTTCTGAGAATGTTGCGCAAATACGCTTCACAAAATCGCTCCAGCAAGGTTCGCGCATTACTGACACGCAGGCCATCGCAACCGTGACCTACGATACCACGGACACACCAACTACCGAACAGCAACGGTTCAAAAATCCGCTGGGGCTGGAAGTGCAAACCTACCGCGCTGATCTGGAGGTCACACCATGAAAAATCTGAGAAACTATGCGTTATTGGCGATGCTGCTTAGCGGATCACCAATAATAGCTGGCGAAACCCCGCAGCCGACGGCGCAAGACAGCCGTATCCGCGAAGTAGTCTATGACGAAAATCAGGTCTTCCGCATTGTCGGTGTGTTCCGTTCGGCCACGCAGATTGTATTCTCACCGAGCGAAAGGGTCGAGCATGTCGCGCTTGGTGACACCATATCCTGGGAAGTGGCTCCGGCCGAAAACTCGCTATTCATCAAGCCGCGTGAGCATGCAGGCGCAACGAATCTTATCGTCATCACGCGTTCAAACACAGGAAACCGCACGTATACGTTTGAGCTGAGCGCACGCCGGGGAGCAATCGCTGAGAGAACCGCCGATACCTTTTTCAAGGTTGCGTTCCGTTATCCGCGCGAAGAGGAAGCAGCCGCGCAGGCAGCAGCGACGCAGGCCGCATATACTCAAGCCGTTGGGTTGCAATCCGGAGCAATACGCTCGGCCCTTGATCTGGGCGTTCTCGAAGGCAGCCGGAATCTCAAATATAGCGTGCAAGGGTCATCGGAAATCCAGCCTTCCGAAATTACCGACAACGGTCAATTTACCGCTCTGCGCTTCCCAAACCAACGCGAACTCCCTGCGATATTTGCAATCAATCCGGATGGCACGGAAAGCATCGTTCCGTTTGATGTTCGCGATGAATTTGTCGTCGTCCACGGTGTTTTCAGCGAACTGCGCTTGCGGCGCGGAAAAGAGGTGCTGTGCATTTTCAATGAAGCCCCGGACTTTTATGCCCGCGATCCCAAAACCGGGACTGCATCAAGCATCGTTGAACGCACAGATGACGGGGAGACACGATGATGGCAGACACAGTCAATAATGTCGGGGCCGCTGAACGCGCCAAAGTCGATCAAACCCCTAACCCAGACGAAATTGACCGCAGCCCTGCGGGCGAACGCGGCATTAAAATGCCGTCTATCCCCGGCACGGCGATGGACCCGAAAAAGATGATCGGCTTTGCCGCCGCTGCTGGGGCGATTATGTTTACGGTACTGGCACTTGGAACCGGGCTGACTGGCAATTCAGAATTACCGCCCGTAAAACCCAAACCGGCACTCGAAGCCGCAGATTATGATCCGGCAACGGTGATCGCACCGACGCTTGCAGAATCTGGAACAGATCCCAATGCGCCCATCCCACTCGAGCCAGTTGTTCCAGCTATTGGCGAGCAGCCACCATACTCGCAAGCTCCGGCTCCCGTGCAACAGCGGCAGCAATCGCCAGCGGAAGCGCTGCGCGAAGCCGCGCGCCGGTCAACACTTATTGCCTATGGGGGTGAACGCGCCGGTGGAGGCAGTGCAGCGAACTATAACACGGCTGGTAGTGGAGCAAGCACCGGAGAGACTTCGCCCCGGCAATCCACCAATCTTGATACGCTCCGGCGCGCATCAGTTATCGGGCAGACACAGGCCCGTCCGCTGCCCGACCGAAATTTCCTGATCACAGCGGGAAGTTTCATCCCGTGCGTTCTGCAAACCGCGATGGATTCCAGTCAGCCTGGCTATGTAAGCTGCATTGTCCCGCGCAATGTCTATTCCGACAATGGCCGGGTCGTGCTTCTGGAGAAAGGCACGAAAATCTTTGGCGAATATCAGGGCGGCCTCAATCGGGGTCAATACCGCCTGTTTGTCCTTTGGACGCGCGCAGTGACACCTCGCGGCATCGCAATTGATGTGGGCTCACCGGCAACCGACGCGCTTGGTCGCGGCGGTGTAGACGGTAAAATCGAGAATTTTTTCTGGAAACGATTTGGCTCTGCGTTGCTTTTCAGTCTTGTCGAAGATGCGGCCACGGTTGGAGGCGAGGCGGTCGGCAACAGTGGTTCGAACACAACCCGTGTTCCATCTGACGCAGCCTCCACCATTTTGCAGCAAAATGGCGACATCAAGCCGGTCCTGCGCAAAAATCAGGGTGAGGACGTTGGAATAACCGCCGCACAAGACTTTAATTTCTCGACCGTTTACGGCCTTGCGCTTAAATAATGCCCGCGCCGGGTAAAAACACCGCTGTTCTGGACAGCGTGACGCAGCCTTTAGCTAAATATCTGATTGATGAGAGCGTCACCGAACTGGTTATAAACCTTCCCGGTGAGGTCGGTATTGAACGGCGTGGGCACTGGACATGGGAAAGCGAGCCTTCTCTCGATTTCAAGACGCTTATGGCGCTGGCAACTGCTGCAGCCGCCTATACAGCGCAGGATATCACTCGCGAAAATCCGATAGTTTCAACTATCTTTCCAAGCGGTGAGCGCGTGCAAATCATTGTCCCGCCGGTTGTCCCTGATGAAACGGTCTCAATCACCATTCGCAAACCATCAAGCATATCTATGACATTGGATGATTTCGAGGCAGCGGGCTTATTCAAAAACACACGGATTGCTGAAAAGAAGATCAGCCAGCATGAGTTAGACTTGCTCGCACTGCTTCGCGCAGGTCATCATGTCGAGTTCTTCGATGCTGCGGTCAAAGCAAAGCTGAATATTCTTATCTCGGGCGCAACCGGCTCTGGCAAAACCACATTTTCCAAGGGATTGATCCAGCTGATCCCTTCCGAAGAACGGCTCCTAACCATCGAAGACACGCGCGAATTGATCGTACCCCAGAAGAATGTCGTGCACATGCTTTATGCAAAGGATGGACAAGGCACCGCCAATGTTACTGCCAAGCATCTGCTGGAAAGCGCGCTCAGGATGCGTCCTGACCGCATTTTGCTTCAGGAATTACGCGATGGAACAGCCTTCTTTTACCTGCGCAACGTCAATTCAGGCCATCCCGGATCAATCACCACCATCCATGCCGATTCCGCAGAACTGGCGTTCGAACAACTAACCTTGCTGGTCAAGGAAAGTGAGGGCGGCTCCGACCTGGCCCGCGATGATATTCGGGCGCTTCTCAAGATGCTTGTCGATTGCGTCGTGCAAATCAAAAAAACTGACTGCAAATTTCGGGTAACGGAGATCTATTATGACCCAGAAGGCAGGCACGCCGCCTGACGGCGGGGCATTAAGATTACTCATCGGAATTCCGTTCGGGCTGCTCATTGCACTCGCCATAGCCAGTATGATTGGGTGGCTAATTCTGGGTCTGCCCGTCGCCGCCTATGATCCGCTCAAAATTCCGCAGTTCGTCTGGTATTATCGCGGTGATCCTCAAGTTGTCCGAGCGATGGCGGGCGGTTTGATCGGCGGCGGATTACTCCTGATTGGCCTAATCTATGGGCTTTGGGCGCGCGGTGCGCCGCTGCATGGAGCTGCGCGCTTTGCAAGTGAAAGCGAGGTCAAGCGCCACGGCTTTCGCGCCCGCTCCGGTATCGTTCTTGGCCGCAAAGGCGGACGTTTCCTGACCTTTGGCGGTAGCGAGCATGTCATTGTCGAAGCTCCAACCCGCTCGGGTAAAGGCACCGGCCTTGTCATTCCAAACCTGCTGACATGGCGAGGCTCGGTGGTCGTACTTGATGTAAAGCGCGAGAATTACGACGCCAGCGCGGGGTTTCGCGCCCATTATGGTCAGGACGTCTATCTCTTCAATCCGACCGACCGTGAAGGTCGCACTGCCCGTTACAATCCGCTGGCCTACATCAACCGCGATGATCCAGATGATGTCATTATCGAATTGCAAAAGATCGCAACAATGCTGTTTGTAGCGCCCGACCACGGCGAAGCCTTTTGGGCCAACGGCGCACGGACCGGATTTGCAGGTGTCGGTGCATGGATTGCCGAAACCAGCGACGAGCCTCTAACGATGGGCGCAATCTATCGCCACTTGAACCAAGGCGACGCGCGCGGCTTTTTCAAAAAGGAACTGGGCAATTCCGAATTGAAGTTGTCGGTCGGATGCCGGACCGCCCTTGCCGATTTTGCTGGTGGCTCAGACAATAGCTTTGCTGACGTCAAGAAAACGATCACAAACGTCCTCGGCCTGTGGCTCAACCCGCTGGTTGATGCCGCGACCGCAGCAAGCGACTTCGATCTTCGCCAGCTTCGGAAAAAACCTATTTCAATATATCTAGGCGTGTCGCCAGATGAACTGGACCGAATAGCTCCGCTCTACAACCTCCTGTTCCAGCAGCTTATTGACCTCAACGTGCGAGAACTACCGGGTGAGACCACGCCGATACCAGTGCTGGTCATCCTAGATGAATTTGCGCGGCTTGGTCGCGCATCGGTGATTGCCAGCGCCTTTTCATATGTCGCAGGTTACGGGATCAGGCTCCTTCCGGTCATTCAGTCGCGCTCGCAACTGCGCGGTGTCTACGGCGAGCATGTTGCTGATGAAATCGTAGCCAATTGCGGCGTCGAAGTGGCATTCACACCCAAGGAGCTGCGCGTTGCCAACGATTTGTCCGAACGCATCGGCTATGTAGGACAGGACAGCGTTACCAAGTCGCTCACGATCAACGGATTACTCGCCAACCGTTCGAAATCTATTTCAGAGCAACGCCGCGCCTTGATGCTACCGCAAGAGCTGATGCAATTTTCAGCTGATAAGCTGATTTTGATGCGCGGCGGCATTCCGCCAATCATCGGCTCGAAGATCGCCTATTTCAGTAGCCGCTTCTTCAAACGCCGCGCCTTTCCTCCGCCGATAGTCCCTCTCACGCCCAAACAGGTGCGAAGGAACGAGGTCACGGCACCGTTCCGTGAGATGACCGAAGCGGAAGCAGCCGGGCACGAGACACGTCCAATGAAACAGGAAGATATTATGACGAGGGATAATCCCAGTTTCTTGGCTGATACGATGACGCTCATTCGCGATGGCGAAGTAAGAGGAATTATTGAGGAGGGAGACGAAAATGGCTGATAAACTCGAAGGTAACTCCTCGTCAGAAAGCAGCCATGCTGCTAGACTAAAAACCGGCCAATCCAAATCAAAACTCGCTAAAGCCACGCCGAAGAAGCCAAAGCGAAAGGCAGAAAAACCCACGATCACCGATGATCTGTCGGGAAGATTCCTGCGCGTCGGCAATAAGATTTACAGAACTTCGGATGATAAAAAGCCGCTGGTTCGATTGGAACCTGACCGCCTCAAAACCAGTAACATTGATGCCCTGCCTGACATATTGCGGATTGCCAAAGCTAATGGATGGACTTCTGTAAGGATCAACGGCGGTGATAAATTCAAGAAAGCCGCATTCCTTGCCGCTGCCGCGCAAGGGCTGACAGTAGAAAATTACAAACCGTCTAAAATTGTTCGTGCCGAAGCTGAGCGATTACAAGCACGTATTGCGGAGCGCGAGAAGCGGCGTGAAGGCAAAAAGCCGGTCAACAAATCATCGGGTGCGGCGGAAGAGACAATCACATTCAAAACCCTTTCTGATCGCTTCTTAAAACAGTCTCATGAGGAAAACGCGCGTGACCCAGAGCTAAGACGCGCCCAGAGCCTTGTCGCCCAAACCATCTCGATCACACGAGCAAAATATCCTGATGATCCGGTAAAAGCATCAAAGGAAGTTGAAGCGAAACGTCAGGATGTTGCGCGGCGCATCGCCAGCGGAGATAGTATCGCAGCCATTCAGGTGCGAGCTCAACAAGCACAGCGCGTGCGTGAAATCACCCAAGATCAGACAATGAAAAAAGACGGCAGAACGCGTTAAAATCTTCTGGGTGAAGGCTCGCGCGACTGTTCTGGTTTCTTACGCTCAATGCCCAGATTTCGAGCATGATGTGCAGCAAAGATTTCCGGCGTGGCATTCACATCGGGATGCTTATCAAGGAATTTGCGAACATCGTCTGCTAGATTCTGGTCCTCGGATTTTCCGGTTGCGCCGAGCGCAGCAGCAGCTTGCTCATAAGCATGGCGGATTTGCTGCCAGCGTGTTTTAGCTTTTTCGATGAATGGCGGGAGATCTGATTGGCCGCGCGCAACAGAAAGCGCCTGTTCGTTGGTGCGCCGGTCTGCATCTGTCATTGCCGGGCTTGCCCCACTTGCTAATCGGGCGCGCAATTTGACCAGTGCCATACTCGATCCAGCAATACCGCGACCGCGCGCGCGTCTCGGGGTTGCTTCCGCAGCGACACCGCGCGCGCGTAATTCATGGGCAAAGCGCTCACGAAACCGGCTAAGCTGAGCAGGACGCGGATTAAATCTAACACGATCCAGGCCCTCGGCCTGCACAGTCAGATGGACATGCGGACGCGGCGTATCTGTGTGCAATGCCAGGACATAATCATGATTGTCGCTTAGCTCACTGTGGGCAAGCGCACGGACAGCTCCCAACACCTTTTCGGGGTCGGTTCCTGCTGGCATCGAGAACACCAATGACACCGACGATACGGTTGGCCGCGACCGCCATTGCAGCGTGTCGCTCCACTCTGCTGCACGCTCGGCAACATCTTCCTTTGAGGTCAGGATCTCTCCATCGCGACTCTCAATGTCGACGATCCCTTTGCGCCCGATATAGTCGAGATGGGCTTTGACATGGCTACCACCGCGCTGGCGGCCAGTAACCTTGACCAACACTTCTGGCGCACCCCGTACAATCCGCGCGAGCTTCGCCCTAGCTGTCTTGCCAGTGGCAGCACCGTAACTTCCATAAAGTGGGATATGGAGTGAGCCGTTCGGATCATGAATATAACGCACCCGGTATGCAGGCCGCGTCGCTTCCCATAAGGCCGATTCCAGACCCATTAGTCAGCAACCTCCCAGTAGCCCACATCGCCATGCATGGCATCACCGACGGCTGCTATCTGTTCAGAAATTTCCATCCGCATGTCGGCGATACGCCGCATATCATTCCCGATCTGCCTGTCGCCATCTTCCATCATTCTCAGATTGGCCGCCTTCATCGCTTGATTGAGATTCCGGCCAATGCGCAGCAATTGCATTCTGATCGGTGCGAGTTCGTTCAGAAGTCCGTCATCGACCCGCGATTTCAAAGACAGGTGTCGGCGCACCAATGCCTTTATCCAGCCTGACCGACTTGTTGAACGCTGCGATGCGCGATATTCGATCACTGCAATCTCGGCATCGGTAAAGCGCATCGAGACGCGATTGCATGATGCGCCCTCGGACGGTTCGATCAGCGGACGTCCGATATTTTCTTCCAGCATCTGTTCAATCATTTGCCGCATGACTGCGCTTCGGCCACCCCGCCCTACCGCGTAACTATCGAGCGCAGCGAGCGCGGCTGTATCGAGCCTTATGCTTAGCATCGCAGTCGTCGGCTGGGTATTTGTCGCCATTAAAATTGCCTCGTGAAACACGGGCATTGTAATACAACACGCGCCGCTAGGCATATCCTGCAATTAAGACAAATACCCTAAAACCCCCTAAGAAAAGCGCATCCAAAGTGGCAATCGTCATCAAAGATGAAGGCTGCTTTGGATGCGCTTGGGGGTCAGGCTTTTAAGTGCTCCTGTGAAGCGGGGCTTCCCATACGGACCGAAGATCGCCGCACGATTTCGTGCTGGCGGCTGGCGGTCGCGCGTCCCCATTCGGCGATCTCGGCGACGGTGCGACCGCAGCCGTTGCAGACGCTGGCACTGGAGTCCAGCGCGCAAATATCTTTGCAGGGAGATGGTGGCCGTCCGGTCATAGCGCTCTCAGGAATAGAGCCGGTCGTCCCACCAGATTGGCGCCGACAATTCATGGGAAATTTTTTCAGCGTCGGGATGCGCGGGATTGATCAGGATATTTCGGTCCAGCCGCGCCGGTATGGACGGGACGATCAAAATGGCAGAGCGCGCCTCTTTGACCCAAGCAAGGCCGACGCGCTTGCAAATGGTTTCGCGCTTGCCGTCCCACCCGGAATGTTTGGCGGTATCGAATATCTCGTAGCTTGTGCCGTTAGGGATCGTGATCCGAATATAATGCTGGTTTGGTGGCAGAACTGAACTTGCATGAACCAGCTTTTCGAGCATCGCGGTCGAATAATATTCCGACGTATAGATGATCGGACTGGCCGGTGTGTTCCATCGCCCCGGATAGAGACGCGCACCCTGGCTATCATAGATTGGATACCCGCCCTGTGGGTCACCAATCCGAAAACATGTCAGGACGCGGTCAGTCTTTTGCGCGCTCATACGCCGCCGCTATAGGCGACACGTCCAAGCAGGTTGATGACGGCATCGGCACCGGGGCCGGTTGCAAGCGCGACGTCGAGCGGCGGCTTGCCGTCGAGCATCGCATGGGGCCGGTTGAGGAACTCGCGGGCGTCGCCGCCGTCCTGATAGATATCAAGCGCGAAGACATAGACCTTCGCCAGCCGTGCCAGCCGGTCGCCCTCTTCACTGGTCAAATGCCGCGTCGCCGATTTCCTGCGCCGTTCGAGTGTGGCCTTGGGAATGAGCCTGAACTTGAAGCGGGCATCATCAGGCGCAACCGCACCAGCAAGCCGGTCGAGCGCACTCACCGGCAATCCGCTCACAATCGAATTGGCAAGGCCCAGCCGTGTGTTGCCAGCCTTGGTATTCACGCCCAGCAGTGTTTCAATAGTTGCAGCGGCCTGAGTCACCATGATCATACTCCAGTATCAAGTGAGGCTTATATATGCTTCATATGAGACACGGTCAAGAAGACCCGGTATAAACACAGCGAAGCCCCGCCCGAACAGATCGGGCGGGGTTGAAATTTGCTGGCTTATTCGCCGCTGGCCTTGCGGGCGCGTGACCAGATCAGATTGAAGGTCTTGCCATCTTCGTCGGCGAACAGGTTGGCGAAAATGGGGGCGGTGAAGCTGGGATCGTCGAGCTTGACCGACAGATATGCCCGGTCTTCCTTCGAGGTCTTGGTCCAGGCTGCTCCGATTTCTGCGCGACCGACAAAAACCCGGTGGGTCGGTGCGTTTTCATTCTCGCTTGCTTCTTCGGGAACGATGCGAACGTTCTTGGTCTGAACGCTCATTGTGACGATTTCGCCTTTGTAGCTTTCACCTGACTTTGTGAATGATCCGATATTTGCCATGATATTTCTCCTTAAGTTTATCTCGGTCCCGCGCTCATCGCGGTCTCGATGGCTGGTTCAAAGGCCGGGATATGGACTGATGCACCCGCAGGGCCGCAGCGTAGCGAAGGACGCTGGACACGCGGATTTCTTGCTTCCGCGAGGAATGCCTGGAACAGGCAGGGGAAGAAATTGGTGGGGCCAGCGTTGCAGCAAAGGCCATAAGGCGCAGCCGTTCCCGGCCTACCAAGCCATTTGAAGAGACCGTGCTGGGCGCGGACCCGCTAAATCAGAATAGTGGAGAAACTGGCAAATATCGCTGTCTGAACCAATAGCAAAAAGTGCAAATCCGGCGAAATTTCTGAATATGACCCCAGACCAAATTCCAATGATTCCCTGATCTGCGCGATGGCAATGTAACGCCCTGCCCCGTTTTGACCGCGCAGAAATCGATGGCTGCCGCCATGACTTGAATCAGACCAGCAAATTGATCGCTCATCACGGCCTCCAGCTAAAGCACGGGCATCCTGCCTGTTCGACGACGACGATGGCTGACAGCCGGTCGGCTACGCGCCTTTAAGGGTGGCGATAGATAGCCCAATAGCCCCGCCCGATCTGTTCGGGCGGGGCATTCGCGGAAAATCGGAGGCTTGGCAAATCCACACTGTTCGCCGCCAGACTATCCCAATCATCTCGCTGATTTTATTTGCCAGACAAAGACACGGGCGGCGCTGACGCGCCGTCCGCTCATTCAATCAAGCCGCAATCCGTCCGTCCTCGGCGGCTTCGCTATGGGTGGCTTCGCCGCTCTCGTCCTCGTCTTTTGATTCTTCGGCAGACACCACAACCTGCGGGGCTGGGTCCGATGGTTCATCATCCTCCATGAGCCACTTGGCTCTTTCGGCGGCGGCAACCGTGCCGACGCCGCCGCGCTCGGTATAGGCCGAGGGCGGAAACGCCATCCAGCGCGGAACCCAATGGTCCTGCTTTTCGCGGCCATTCTCGCCAGTGAGGTGGTCATGGATAATGCCCTTCACGGTCTTGGTCTTTTCGCTGGTGTTCGCGGCAGCAATGCTGGCTCCGCCAACCTCCGTCAAAAGCGCAGTCAAGACCTCACGGTCACGGACAAGATCAAAGAACGCTTCATCCGCCGTCCAGTAATCCGCCATCTCCACATCAAGATGGACGCCCAATGTCTCGACCAGTTCCGTACCAGCGGCCAGCGTTTCAGCCATGACAACGCCCAGTATCTCCATAACCACAGCATCAGGCACATCGAGCAAGCGGAGCAACAAGCCACTTATTCCGTTTCTTGTTTCATGGCCGAGCGTGACGGTGGGTTCGTCGCCGTCAAAGCCCAGCACCACCAGAACGGCGCGGCGGCGCTCGTCAAAACGCACTTCCGCCACGCTGACCTCGATGCTCTCAGTGATCGCTTCCTTGCGGCTGCGCTGCTCCTGCACCTTCACATTCCATAGCGGCGACCCGCAAATTGCATGGGCCACCATGACGCGCAGTGCCACATAAGGACTGGCAGCAAGTTCGCAGCGCACCGCTGCGTGACGATGCAGATCAATATATTCCGCCATCGGTCCGGTAATTTCAGGACGCTTGGGCTTGTCGGCCTTTCTGTCCGTCTGTCCGGTTTCGCGCACCCGCGCTTCCTTAGCGGTCAGATAGCCTTCGTGGAAACTGACCTCGCCCTTGGCGCTTACATCAATATAGACGCGGCCACCTTTGCGTTTGCTGGTCTTTTCATGGTCCCATGACTGGAAATAGCTGTCCGGCGGGATGATCTGCACATCGCTCCAGCCATCTTCGAGATAGGCCGCTTTCTTCGCTTCAATGGCGGCGGACTGCGCTTCCCAGAACTGGTCGGCATCGGCAAAATAGCCATCCTCGGCAAACAGGTCGCTGACGATCTGGCCCTTGAACTCCGCCATATCAAAGATCGCAGCGGACGTGGAAATTGACGCGCCGCCAAATAGCCATGCCTTTAGCTGCGTCCCGCGCGGCGCATAGGCTTCTTCATCCCTGAACAAAGCCAGCCACGCTTTTTGCTGCGCCTTGCTGGCCAAGGTCAGATGGCGCACCGTGGCGGCATCGATTTCTTCGGCGCGGTAGGCCTTGCGGATGGGCGGCAAGAGATTGCCGAGCGCAAGAATACGCCCCACCATCTTCTCGTCCATTCCGAACGTATCGGCAATCTCGCTGGCCTTTCGGCCCTTCTTGACCAATTGCGTAAACTGCTCCCACTGCGTAACCTCGTCGGGATTTTCGCGGACAAGATTTTCAATCAAGGACGCTTCCAAGGCGGCGGCATCGTCGCCTTCCTCCAATATCGCGCAAGGGAGCGGTCCATCGCTGCCGCCTTCTTCGGCAACCGTAATTGCCGCATGATAGCGCCGCCGTCCCGCGACGATTTCAAAACTATCGGCGCTGCCGTTCGGGCGAACCAAGAGCGGCACAAGAACACCCCTCACCCTAACCGAGGGCAATATATCGCTAATGTCGGGCGGCTTCTTGGCATTTCGCATATTGGCCGGTGAAACCGACAGTTTGGCGAGGTCTATATTTTCGAGTTGCATTGGTATTCTCCTTCGTGAGTTTCTAGTGATTGGCCCCGCTCCCGCCCAAATACAGGGGTGGCGGTGGAAGCGGGGCCGGTGGTCCGCACGGCGGGATTGCCAAGCGGGGTCTTGCCGCGCCTTGACCGGAGGGGTGGGCAAGACGGCGGAAGGGGGTGTTATTCATGGGCTTGGGCCAAGGCAGCGGCTTCGAGCCGCGCTTCATCCTCGGTAATGCGCCCGATTATTCGGGCGGCATCAGCGTAAACGGTGAGCGTAAAGCCCGCTTCAAAATGCAGATCGCGCTCGATGGACAGACCAAGCGGCAAGGTCAGAGATGCAATCTCGGACAGGCTGGCCGAGCCGAGTTCGGGACAGCCGAACCCCAGATCGGCCAGACCGAACAGCGTGTCGCCATCCTCGTCGAGTTCAGAAATCAGCCAAGTGGCCGCGCCAACCGGATTGAAGAATTTGACAATTGGCACATGGTCGCCGCGATTTTGACCGTTGGCGCTCAGGCGCTTTCTGTGATCTTGGGTCAGCAGCAGCATGGCAAAACTCCTTTCAGAACATCTCGATCTGGTTGCGGCTGTTGGTATCGAACAGGCCGTGATCGGCTGCGCGTTGCGGCTTCTTGGGTTCCATTGGCGCGTTGGCGCGAAGCGCCAGCCTCTGGGCTGGCGTGATCGGCACAACACCCGACACCAAGGTCTGGACGCCAATCGGCGTGACCTCGGCGTCAAGCTGCGGGATGGCATGATCTGGCGGCACCCTGCTCATGCCGCGCACTCCGAGCGGAAAGGCACTTGATCGGTGAACGCCAGCAGATAATCAGCCGCCTTGCTGGCCTGACTGGCGGCTTTGAAAATGGCGCGGTTGTCCTGCCGCAAGACCGCCAGCCATGAGCCGAGATAATCGGCATGGCGCACAGTCGGCACGATACCGAGCGCGGCGCAGAGAAAAGCCGAAGCGAGTTCAGCGCAAAGTTCTTCCCGCGCATAAAGCGCGGTCCCGAAACTGCCCGACTGATCGCGGCCAAGACGGGTCTTGTGGCCGGTCCAGTGCGAGTTATGCCGATATCGGCATAACTCGCATAATGCCGTAACCGGGATTATGCCGCATCGCATCGAAGAAAGGCGGCTTTCAGTATGATACCGCCAAGGGCGTTCGGCATTATCTTTGCTGCTCCAACAATATGGAGTATGATGATTATGACTGA
>Ga0208017_100076_pt1 | contig 26541 bp, 20 predicted proteins | sample 30_taG_FD_184104 | JGI IMG/M metagenome (GOLD analysis project Ga0208017, IMG submission 184104) | Marine viral communities from Cariaco Basin, Caribbean Sea - 30_WHOI_OMZ (SPAdes) (version 2) | ecosystem: Environmental > Aquatic > Marine > Oceanic | place: Caribbean Sea: Cariaco Basin... | reverse complement strand
GTTCTACCAACATCGGTCTCTTTACCTGAACAATACGGTGCTATCTTTGCCCACTGGGCATCACTTAGGGTTAATCTAGTCATAACACTATGATTATCAATTATTCTATATATGTCAACACACCCTAGGGTGTGTCTTCAATTCACTCGCTAGTCTAAAACGATATCATACTGCTCTTGAGTGTAGAGGTTTTCGACATCGAAGGTGATAACCCGACCCAATAAATACTCCAAATCAGCGACGGTATCTGATTCTGAGGTGAGCAGTAGATCGATCACAGCGGCATGAGCCACCACGGTAAACTTTTTTGGAGAGTTATAAGTGCGAGCGCAGCGCATGATTTCGCGGAAAATCTCAAAGCAGACGGTCTCAGCGGTCTTAACAAAGCCGCGACCTTGGCAGGTAGAGCACGGCTCACAGAGCTGCTGCCCCAGCGACTCACGGGTACGTTTTCGCGTCATTTCAACCAACCCCAGCTCACTGACTTGGGTGATTTTGGTCTTAGCATAATCTTGCGCCAACTGCTCTTGCAGACTGGTCAATACGTCATCTTTGTGCTGCTGCTCGAGCATATCGATAAAGTCGAGGATAATAATACCGCCCAGATTGCGCAGTCGTAGTTGGCGGGCGATGGCATGGGTGGCTTCAAGATTGGTCTTATAGACCGTATCCTCTAATGAGCGACCACCGACAAAAGAGCCGGTATTGACATCAATGGTCGTCATGGCTTCGGTTTGATCGATAATCAAATAGCCGCCAGATTTGAGATCAACACGGCGTTTGAGCGCATCTCGCAGATCATCTTCGACTCGGTGTACATCAAACAGTGATTGCTCTGCCGTGTAGTGAACGATGCGATCATAGATAAAGGGGACAAACTCTTTGGCAAAGTATCTGACTTGCTCATATACCTGCTTATTATCGATGACGACTTTTTCGGTATCACTATGTACCAAGTCGCGTATCGAGCGTAGCGGTAAGGATAATTCTTGATAGATAAGCTCTGAGCTTTGATGATGATTGATCTCTTGACGGCGTGCGCAGATCGTCCGCCATAACTGCAACAGATAGTAGATGTCTTCTTCTAGTTTTGCGACTGGCACACGCTCAGCGGCCGTACGTGCAATCAAGCCGCCCTTGAGATTAACTGTCTGCATCAGACAGGTTAGCTCGGTTTTTAGACGCATGCGCTCATCAGCGCCATCGATACGCTGTGAGATGCCGATATGGTCGCTCGATGGTAGATAAACCAAATAACGTGAAGGCAGCGAGATATTGGTGGTCAAGCGCGCGCCTTTACTCCCGAGCTGATCTTTGGTCACTTGCACAAGGATACGTTGGCCCTCATGCAAACGGTGCTGAATCAAGGTCTTGGCGGCTGGTACGACCTCTGTACTCTGTACCTCGACCACAGGCGGCGTCACTGCTAGATCGTCCGTCGCACCAATCACGCCATCATCGCTAATCGTGCGCTCATTGGCCATACCATCGACAGTAGCACCAGCTTGGGCATGACTGTCTTTGGCTATTGCGTTTGTCTTATCTACTGCCGGACGCGGCTCGCGCTGCATATCGTTGACGTGTAAAAACGCTGTGCGTGATTGACCGATATCAACGAAAGCGGCCTGCATACCTGGCAGGACCCGCACCACTGTACCCAAATAAATATTGCCCACCAACCCCAATTTATGATGACGCTCAATATAAATCTCGCCCAAAACACCGTTGTCTAGCACGGCGACACGCGACTCCATTGGACTAATATTAATCAGCAGCTCTTCGGACATAATATTTTTCTCTTATCTCTCAGCTTTCTTATTCGACGTTCATCGCCTGTTAGGCTTACAGTGTAACAAATGCGCCTTGTGCTTGCCCATTATCCTAGCGTGTCATTATGTGGATAAAAAGTGTGCGTAAAAAACAACTCAGCAGCTGATTATCATGATACGCTTGCGCTGCTGTGTTGGCTGACGGTATTGATCAGAGCCAACGTTTGCGCAAGTGGCAAGCCGACGACATTGGTATAGCTACCGTTGATACGGCTCACCCAAGCAGCGCCTAACCCCTGAATGCCATAACCTCCTGCTTTGTCTTGAGGCTCGCCGCTGTCCCAATACTCACGCATCATCTGCGCCGTTAAGGGGATAAAGGTCACCGCCGTGCGCTCCGTGAGCTGCTGCTGAGAAACGACCTGCCATGCAGGCTGCTTGAGTGCATGGGAGGCTGTTGCATGCGCAGCCGCGTTATCGCAGGGCACCAGATGAGCAGAGCGGGCGATAAGGGTCACTTGCACCGCTGTCCATACTTCATGCGCCGTATCAGACATCTGCTGCCACATCTCATACGCCTGCTCACGGCTTGTAGGCTTAACCAGCACCGTTTTGCCGTCTGCTAGGACACCGATGGTATCGGCTGTTAACACCAGACGCGGCTCAACGTCTTTATCGACATTCTCTTCGCTACTGTTAGCATTTAGCTGCTGTACCGCGGCGGCCGCTTTGGTCGCGACCATGCGCTCGATATAATCTTTGGGGGATTCATTGGCATGCGGGGTTTCGTCGATATCGACACTCATGACCGTAAAGTCCAGCTGCGCTCTAGACAACAGCTCACGACGACGCGGCGAGCCGGACGCTAAAATAATATCCATTATTCATCTCTTATTATATAAATTTGTCTGATTGTATAAACTTGTGGGCTGACAACGCTTGCAGATAAGATCATAAATACGGTCATGTTGATTTGTTTTAACATTTCATGAGGGCATATTTTGCTAGCAGCACGCACAGTGAGCACGCTTGTCTTATAGGGTGATCGACTCGCTCATGGATGCGTCAGTATCAACGTATCAACGCGCAAACTTACGTAGCACCAAAAGCACCAAAGGCCAGCTAAGAATACTCATGACTAATGACAAAGCGGACTGAACGACAAACACATTTTGGATAAACATTTGCAATATCCACAGCGTCAACTGAAAGATCAGCAAACTAAAACTGGCAAGTAGCCACGCGCTCCATGTGTTTAATTGTCTGACATAAATACTGGTGACTTTGATAACAAAAGCGACCAGCACAGCAGCAAAGGCTTGCTGACCTAAATGGGTATCCATCAACAAATCGGCAATGATACCCACCGTAAAGGCGGTAAAGATACCGACATAGCGCGGCTGAAACAACAGCCAAAAAATCAGCACCATAATCATGACCATGGGTCGCAAGGTGGCCATACTGGGGCTTAATGGATAGACATTGAGGGATGAGGCCACGACGATACTGACAATAATGACAGCAATCAGCAGTACTGTTTCATTCTCAGAATCAGGATACGACATGAGCACTTACCTTAATGAGACGTAGCGGCTGCAAACGCCAAACGATGAGATACTTTCTTAGGCTTAGGCGATAGCTAATTGATGACGGTATTGTTTTTATTGATCAGCTTGTCTTGCAATATCAGTACATAGGCATTGTCAATAAAATTGGCAGTGGGTGTGACCTCGATGCTTCTAAAGTTATCCGCCTGCGTATCCTCGATCTGAGCGATACGGCCAACGCGATACCCTGCTGGGATACGGCCACCCAACCCTGACGACACCAGCTCATCCCCCACCCGCACATCTGAGGTTTTAAACACATAATCCAAGCTCAAAGACGTCGGGATGCCTTTGCCTGTCACGATGGCACGCTGACCGGTACGTTTGACCGTCACCGCCACAGACTGCTGCTCATCGGTGATTAGTAGCAATCGGCTGGTGTTGGGATAGACATTGATGATTTGCCCCAAAATACCATCTTCGTCGATGACCGTCTGACCCACCTGTACGCCATCTTGCGCGCCTTTATTGATGACCACAATTTGCCTGAGCAAGTTGGTGTCGGTACCAATCACTTGCGCCAAATTAAGATCAAACTGCTCAGGCTTGGTGGTCGACAAAATGCCTTGCAAGCGAGCGTTTTGTGCCAAAATATAATCTTGCTGCTGCAGCTTGGCCTGCGCGTGGATCAGCTGTGATTTTAGCTGCATGTTTTCGCGGCGCAAGGCTTCTTTGGACTGCAAACTACCACTAGCCCAGTGCTGAGCATAACTCGGCAACAGTGACAGCTGATAGATGGGCTGCATGGCGGCATGGCTGGTATTACGGACAGGGTTAAACCACTCTGTGTTTTTGCTATCAAACCACATCAGTATCGAAGCGACTATCAATACAATGGCAGTCTTACGAAGTGATAACGGCTGACGGGCAAAAATACTTGGAATCATAAGAGGTCTAATTAGCAATTTTAAAATAAGCAAGGATATGGCCTTGCTTTTCATGGCTTGAGCGTACTTTGTACTTATTACTGAGATGACAGGCCGCGCATCTGGCCACCTTACTTTCACCTTTTTTCACTTTACTATAAAGCGATACCCTTATTAGGGTCTTTTGAACATGATGGATACTACCACGCGCTCTATCGCCCTCATCAGCGCACGACTAGTACCACCCCAGCCATGCGCCTGCTAAAGCTGTTTAGACAAAAATCATGTTTAGGCTTTTGTTATTGATAAAATCAAGCGCAATACCACCGCCGCGGCTCACGCAGGTCAATGGGTCTTCGGCGACTGTCACTGGTAGACCGGTCTCTTTGGAGATAAGCTTGTCTAAATCACGTAATAGCGCACCGCCCCCTGTCAAGACAATACCGCGCTCAGCGATGTCTGATGATAGCTCAGGTGGCGTTTGCTCGAGTGCTGCTTTGACTGCACTGACGATACCGCTTAATGGATCGCTAAGCGCTTTTTGTACTTCTTCTGAATTGACGGTAAAGGTCTTTGGCACACCCTCTGCCATGCTACGACCACGTACTTCCACCTCTAGCTGGCTATCTTCGTTCAATGCCGAGCCCACTTCTTGTTTGATACGCTCAGCCGTCGTCTCACCTATGACGCAGCCATGGGTACGGCGTACGTGGGTGATAATGGCCTCATCAAACATATCGCCGCCGATACGAATCGACTCGGCATAGACGCAGCCTGATAATGCAATCACGGCAATCTCAGTAGTGCCGCCACCGATATCCACCACCATCGAACCGCTGGCTTCATGGACAGGCATGCTAGCACCGATTGCTGCTGCCATTGGCTCCTCAAGCAGCAATACTTTATTGGCGCCCGCTGATGACACCGCCTCACGTATCGCTTTACGCTCTACCAAAGTAGACTTGCATGGCACACATACCACCACATTTGGCTCCGCCATAAAACGCTTGGCTTTTACCTTAGTGATAAAGTGCTTTAGCATTTTTTGGGTCACCTCAAAGTCTGCAATCACCCCGTCTTTTAGTGGACGAATGGCGGTGATGTTGGCAGGTGTACGACCTAGCATCTGCTTGGCATCGATACCAACAGCGGCGACGGTAGGGTTTTGAGTACGATTACTTCGTAGCGCGACCACCGTAGGCTCGTCAAGAACGACGCCTTTATTAGGAATAAAAATGAGGGTGTTCGCAGTACCGAGGTCGATAGCGATATTATTTGATAAAAATCCAAACAGGTTCATGACTAATATTTCCAGCGTATTACAAATGAGGCGAATGAGGCGAATGAGAGTGACTGAGGCGTTTCTCGTCAGTGTTGAGCAGGTCGTCGATAGACATTACCTGTGGCGAAAATTGAACCTCGCAACAAGTCAAACCTAAGCAATAATAATGAAATGAAAAAACTGAGGCAAATTATACCGATTTGGCTCAAAAAAAACACAGATATTTGCGTCAGTAAGTCAGGATTTTGGTCCTAAATGCTAAAAGTTGTTACAAAGTTTGAAATCGTCAGCAAGACCATTTGACTTCATGAAAGACCATTTAATTCAATAACTAACAAGGCGCTACAGACAGATGATGATTTTGCTCAGTAGCAGGTGCATACTGTAACGTATTTCAGCGAACAATGGGTGAGCATTTAAAAATGAAACACTAACTATACGGTCAGTTTTGTAAATCATTTTAACTTGGTTGATATTATGCATCAATCAAATGCTGTGCTCTGTAAACTTAGGCCAGATGCTTTATAATAAGCCAACTCAAGATACTATCTTATTTAGCAATCCTCTTATTTTTAGTGGTCACGTCTTGACACCACCTAAATTGACACTAACCAAAACTGTCCTTCATTGGAGAAACTATGTCACAGCAACCAGCAACGTCTGACAACAACGTCAGCCGTGAAGAAATATTAGAAGTTGCCAACCTTGCTCGTTTGGGCGTGGATGACAGCACGGCGAGCAGCTACGCGGACGACATCAGCAAAGTGTTAAAACTGATGCACACGCTAAGCAATGTCGACACCGCAGGCATCAAACCTTTATCAAACATCCATGAAGCCTGCCAAGAGCTGCGTGCTGACGTCGCCAAACATGATATCGATCGCACGCGCAATCAGTCGGTCGCACCAGCAGTCGAAGACGGCCTATATCTGGTGCCACAAGTGATTGAATAACGACTTGCATGACTTTATTGGCTTTATCCTATTTTATGCTATTAACACTTTGACGGACGACACCCTATGTCTGAGATTCATCTATTAAGTACCGAGCAGCTGATTACAGGCTTGCAAGAAAAACAGTTTAGCAGCGCAGAATTAACCGAACACTATATCAAACGTATCGACGCCCTAGACACTAAGATCAACAGCTTTATCACCCACACTGCTGAGACGGCGCGCGCGCAAGCGAAAGCTGCGGACGAGATGCGCGCCCAAGGCGATAAACGCCGCCTGCTTGGCGTGCCCATGGCTCATAAAGACATTTTTTGTACCCAAGGCGTGCTGACCACTTGTGGCTCAAAGATGCTACACAATTTTGTCTCGCCTTATGATGCCACCATCGTGACCAATATCGAAAAAGCGGGCATGATCAGCCTAGGTAAGCTCAATATGGATGAGTTTGCAATGGGCTCGGACAACAGCAGCTCTTACTATGGCACAGTACAAAACCCATGGAATTTGGAACGCGTCCCTGGCGGCTCATCTGGTGGTAGTGCAGCCGCTGTCGCCGCCGGTTTTGTGCCTGTGGCGACCGGTAGTGATACGGGCGGCTCGATTCGTCAGCCCGCTTCGTTTTGTGGCCTCACCGGCATCAAGCCCACTTATGGCCGGGTGTCACGCTTTGGCATGATTGCCTATGCCTCAAGTCTCGACCAAGCCGGCAGCATGGGCAAAAGCGCCAAAGACTGTGCCTATCTGCTGCAGCCGATGATCGGTCATGATCCGCGCGATGCCACCTCCATCAAGCACGACATGCCAGATTATGTACAAGACATCCATGATGCAGAGGCCGCTGCAGGCGACAAACCCTTTGCAGGACTACGTATCGGCGTCGCCAAAGAATACTTTAGCAAAGGCCTCGACCGCGAAGTCGAACAAGCCACCCGTGCCGCACTCAAAAAATACGAAGAGCTGGGAGCGACCATCGTCGAGGTCAATATCACCGATCCTGATATCACGTTGGCCACTTACTATATGCTCGCCCCTGCCGAAGCGTCTTCCAACCTATCACGCTTTGATGGCGTGCGCTTTGGCTATCGCTGTGAAGCACCAAAAGATCTGATTGACCTATACACGCGCTCACGCTCTGAAGGCTTTGGCCCTGAAGTACAGCGCCGTATCCTCACTGGTACTTATGCACTATCGGCAGGCTATTTCGATGCTTACTACACCAAAGCGCAAAAAGTGCGCCGCTTAATTGTCAAAGACTTTGATGATGCTTTTGCCAATTGTGATGTCATCGCTAGTCCCACCGCGCCGACCGCAGCTTATAAGCTGGCAGAAGACCTCGACCCTGCGACCATGTACCTAGGCGACGTGTATACCATCGCAGTCAACCTAGCGGGTCTACCTGCACTCAGTCAGCCCGTTGGTTTGACCTCAGACGGTCTGCCGATCGGTTTACAGTTAATTGGTAAGCACTGGCAAGAAAGTCAGCTGCTAACGACCGCTCATCTGTTTCAGCAGCATACCGATCATCATCTACAACACTCACTCGTCGCAAAGGAGACGGTATAATGAACACAGCTACTACGACTGAGAATACCGCTCATAACGACAGCGTGCGTCCCGAATTGTTTGTTGATGGTTACGAAGTGGTCATCGGCATTGAGATTCACTGCCAGCTAAACACTGACAGTAAAATTTTCTCTAGCGCCCCAACTGACTTCGGCCACGAGCCAAACAGCCAAGCCAACATCGTCGATTTAGGCTTACCTGGCGTGCTACCGGTACTCAACGCTGGCGTGGTCGAGCGCGCACTGAAGTTCGGTATGGGCGTCAATGCCGAGCTGGGCCTTTTTAACACCTTTGATCGCAAAAACTACTTTTATCCTGATTTGCCCAAAGGCTATCAAATCACTCAAATGGCCAACCCTATCGTCGGCAAAGGCTATATCGATGTGGTGGTTAATGAAGGCGAAAAAAATGAATACCCAAAACGGATGGGCATCACCCGCGCGCACCTAGAAGAAGACGCGGGTAAATCAGTCCACGATGCCGTCGATGGCATGACGGGTGTCGATCTCAACCGTGCGGGCACGCCGCTCATCGAAATCGTCTCTGAGCCTGACATGCGCTCAGCGGATGAAGCGCTGGCTTATATCAAGGCCATTCATCAGCTGGTCACTTGGCTGGGTATCTCGGATGCGGTCATGGCAGAAGGCTCATTCCGCTGTGACTGTAACGTCTCTGTGCGCAAACCTGGCAGCGAGCTCGGTACCCGTACTGAGCTCAAAAACCTAAACTCGTTCCGTTTTATCGAGCGCGCCATCAACCGCGAAATCGAACGTCAAATCGACACCATCGAAGACGGCGGTAAAGTCGTGCAGGCAACGATGCTCTATGATCCTGAGCGCGACGAAACCCGCACCATGCGCACCAAAGAAGACGCCAACGATTATCGTTATTTCCCTGACCCTGACTTACTGCCTGTCCGTATCGAGCAGCATACGATTGACAGCATTCGTGCTGCCATGCCTGAGCTGCCTGTGGCTCGCCGTGGCCGTTTTGAGGTAGCGCTTGGTCTGTCAGAATATGATGCGCGCATATTGACAGGCAGCCGTCAGCTTGCTGATTATTTCGAAGCTGTGGTGGCAGAAGTGGGCCAGCAAGATGCCAAAATGGCAGCCAACTGGGTGATGGGCGACTTGCTCGGCGCCCTCAACAAAGACGATAAAGACATCACCCACTCCCCTATCAGCGCCAAGCAATTGGCTGGTATGCTGGTTCGTATCAAAGACGATACGCTATCTGGCAAATTGGCCAAAAAAGTCTTTAGTGCCTTATATGAGCGCGAAGGCGGCGACGGCGATGATGCGGCAGATAAAATCATCGAAGAAAAGGGCCTAAAACAAGAAACGGACACTGGCGCTATCAAAGCCATGGTCGAAGAGGTCATCGCCAACAACCAAACGATGGTAGATGAATATAAAGGCGGTAAGCAAAAAGCCTTTAACGGTCTGGTCGGGCAAGTGATGAAAGCCAGCCGCGGTAGCGCCAACCCGCAGCAAGTCAACCAAATTTTAAAAGAGCTGCTGGGATAGCTCTGCTAATATGGCGCTCATACTGCCTATGGATATGTCAAATTTTGGGGCAAATGGGTAGCAAGATAAATAGCCCTTGCAATATGCCTAATTTTGCGTAAAATAGTCAGTCATTCGGGGCGTAGCGCAGTCTGGTAGCGCACCACACTGGGGGTGTGGTGGTCGCAGGTTCAAATCCTGCCGTTCCGACCAAACACAATATTAGGGCAGACCGTCATTGACCGTCTGCCCTTTTATTTGCAAGCCATTCAGCTGAATCAGCCTTTTTTAAAGGCATTTGTTATCCGTTACAGAACGTAGTAATCCGTCTAAAATGTTGGTATTATCGTTGGTATCATACGATACCATAATGGATAATACCAACATGAGTCTAAATAATACACAGATAAAAAATCTTAAGCCTACCCAAAAAGCGATAGACTCAAAACGACCTGATAAACATAGTGATGGTCAAGGGTTACAATTATGGGTGCGTTATACAGGCGTTAAGTCATGGATCAGCGCCTACCGCTGGCAAGGCAAACAGCAAACCCTTACTATCGGTACTTATCCAGTAATGAGCCTGCAAAGTGCACGCCAGCGCAATCTTGAGATCAAAAGATTAATAGTTGATGGCATTAACCCAAAAGACGATAAGAAAAAAACACGAGCAGAAAATGACGGATCAAAGGATTTCGATACGATAGCTCAGTGTTGGCATAATGACCGTAAAGCACATATAGCACCTACTACCCATAGCCGTGACTACTCACAATATCAGCGCGACATTAAGCCCGTCATTGGTCATATGAATATAAATGAGATAACTGCGCCTGATGTTTTGGCTATTGGTAAAGCTATCGAAGCTAGGGGCGCTAGTGATATGGCAAGACGCGCAATACGTCAAACAGGGCAAATCTTTAAACAAGCCATACGTGAGGGCTTAACCAACCTCAACCCAGCCGACGACCTAACTGAAGCACTAAAACCGCATAAGGTAAAGCACCATAGTCGCATCACCAGCCAGCAATTACCAAAGCTACTACAAGACATTAACGCCTATGATGGTGATGTACTGGTAAAGCTAGGCTTATGGTTTATGTGCTATACGTTTGTGAGAACGCAGGAATTACGCTTTATGGAATGGAGCGAGATAGACTATAAAGACAAGTTATGGCGCATACCTGCCGATAAAATGAAAATGGATAGACCGCATTTAGTGCCGCTTACACCGCAAACAATGGCGATCTTAGAGCAAATCAAGACGCTAGGCTTTTCGGACAAGTATGTCTTCTTTAATCCATCGACGCGTAAGCCATACAGTACCAATGCTTTTATTACTGCCCTATGGCGCATGGGCTATAAAGGCAGAATGACAGGGCACGGATTTCGCGGACTTGCCAGCACTACCTTACATGAACAAGAGTTTATGCACGAAGCTATAGAGCTACAGCTAGCACATGAAAAAGAAAACAAAATAAGCAAAGCCTACAATGGAGCTCAACACTTGCCTTATCGTACCGACATGATGCATCAATGGGCTAATTATATTGATGATGCGTTTGCTGGCAAGACTGAAGATAGGATAGATTGTTCAAAAGTGTAAGATGGTTGAGACATATGTGTTTAAGTAAACAAAAATATTGAGCCTTTCCTAAAAACTGTGTAACAGCTTATAATCTCCCAATAGGAGAATAATCAATGACTAACCAAAATGACATTAAGAAACTGGCCGAGCAAATGGCTGGTAGCATGAGCAGCTTTGATGATATCAAAGCTGCTCATGCAATCCTTTATCGATACCGCTCTTGAAGCTGACATGAAAGATCATTTCGGCTACCCAAAGCATGAAAAGATGGAAAATTCTCTCATTCAGAAATCCACATCTAAGTCATCATTACTGATACCTTGTTCCAACCCTTCTTGACTCTTCATATACTCCCAAATTTTAGCTTCAAGAGTTTCAACTCTACTGTTATCTGTGGGGTTGCTTCTAAACCAGTCTTGAATAATATCTAACCCGCCATTACAGTAATCTTCAAAGATTTTAATTGAGTCAGATAGGTTGGGGTCCTTTAAGCAGGTGGCATTTTTATTTTCCATCAATGCTAATAAATATATAAAGCCATCGTCTTCAGTATTATAATATGTTCCTAACGTTATCGATATTTTATCGCCTGATAAAGATAATCTCTTATTATAAGCATAACCAATCATTGCAGCGAAAATCATAAGATCCTTGTTGTAGGTAAAGATTGCTGTCTCTTTATCCTCAACCAGAGTATGAATTAAATTTTCATGTCTTCTTTCACGATTAACATTTAACCCTCGCCAATCGGTTTTATTGTTCCGTCCCATCATACTTTCACCTCCTCAATAACTGTTCTATCGATGCCACAGTCATAACGTACGGTATCAACCTTATTCCCTTTGACAAATATAGGATTAAGCTCTTTGCTCCCTTGAGAAGATGCTACTTCTGCAACTAGATTATATTCTTTGCCTACTCTTTCTCTGATATTTTCTTCTACTGTACCCTCCCAATGACTAGAGGATAATAAGAAAACAACCTGCTCAACCGACTCAGGAATAGATTTAGCCATATTACCTTTATAAGTATTATCAAGAACACCAAAAGGAGCATCAATAACGAAAGGTGCTATGACCCCTGGAGTTAGGATTTCACCTTGAGCATTTTTTCTTGTAGCAGCCAGCTGAATTAAGCTAGATATAAAGGTCAGACTCAATAAAAGCTGTTGGCCATCACTCATTGCTACATTTCTATTTTGATTATCGATGAGACGAATATTAAATGTCTCTTTATCTATTTTAGCCTTAAAGTCCTGTCGAACGTATAAATCTAAAGTGTCATTAATTAGCTTTGAAAGTTCGTTAAAACTGCTTTCTTCTGCCTTTTGAAGTGTACTAATTAACAAAGACTCCACTTCATTAAGTATATCTAGTGACTCTTGATAAATATCAATCCCTGTTGATTGAGCTTGCAATTGATTGATTTTACTTTGTGTCGCATCAATAAATCTTTTCAATCTGTCCGTTTCTACCTCTAACCGACCTTGAGTTCGATACTCAGTATCTTTATGCTGCTGGTGTGACTTCCTTTGGTTCTCTAAGCTAACAATCTCGTCAATATTAAACTCTGTCATTCTCAATGATATTTCTTCAAGCTCTCGCTTTGTATCCTCCAAATTATTATGAAGCTGAATTAAGTCGTTTTGATTAGCTAATAAATGACCTTTAGCACCTTCATTCTTCGTTTGAATTGACTTGAGTGTTTCACGTGCTCGAATTACTCTATTACCCTGATCAGGATCTGCAGCACTCTTCAACAACTTACTAATATTATTGTAAGCTTCGGAATTGTCATGAATAGGAGCGCCGCAAATACACGCATGTTCTTCAAGTATCTGTCTAACTAGATTCTCATTATATGGTGCTGGTATCGTTCCCTTAAACTCTTCTTCATTAATAAAGTCTAAAGCTTGAGATGCCAGTTTTTTCGCAAAGACATGCGCGCCGTACATTTTAATAAGTCTAACCTTTTCAACCTCTTTACCCTTAATTCTTTGTGTGAGAACGCTTTTTTGCTTATCAAGTTTGGCGCGATTTTGATGGTTCTGTTTAACCACGGTGCTATTACTGTTTGCTAACTTCTCATCAATATCTAAAATTAGTTGCTCATACATTCCTATATTTTTATCACAAAGGCTCAAACGTGAGTCCTTAGCAATTTTTTCTTGCTCTAATTTTGATATTTCCTCACTAAGCTTAGCTAATTCCGAACCTTTATTTCTTGTAGCCACCTCTTTTCGATAATCTTTTTTGATATCACCAAGGTCATCAATTGCTTGCTGAGCGGTTTTAAACCCTAGTATATTCTGAATAGCCTCTTTAACTTCTCTGTTATGTCCTACTTTAGCTTTTGTAAAGCTACCTACCCCTTCTCCTTGGAAGAAGAAGTACTCAGACATCTCTTTCGGAAGTATCGAGTTTATGAACAATTCAGGATCATTAATTGGTTTGACACCAGTCTCGAAGTCGTCCCTAGTCATTTTGAAGTAATTTTTACTTATATCGTTATAACCTCGCTCACAATAAAAATATTCACCATCCTCCTCGAATTCGATAGCAACATAATATGTGTTATCCCCGTCATCATGAGCATAGTTATTTAGTAAATTATCTTTCTGACTAAAGTTAAGAGTCGTTTCTTCGAAAAAGCACCATTTGATAGCATTCAGCAAAGCTGTTTTACCAACTCCATTTTCAGCATGGATTAGAGTGATATTTTTTTTTGCATCGGTAGAAAACTCTATTGATTGCTCACCATGGAACTGCCTGAAGTTTTTCATCTTTAAAGAAATTATCTTCACTTATGCCCCCAGATTACTTTTGAAATTACCAGATTTTCTAGCTTCTTCAATAAAGTCTTTTATGTTTTTTTTACGTTGCGCTGGCTTTTGATCAGAGTATAGATACTTTCTTTCCTCATTAAGTATCTTGCGGGTTAACTGTCTCAAAGGGGTCTCAAGTTCCTTTTCAACTAGCTTATTAGCTTCTTCAAACATTTCTCTTATATCATTATTAGACACGCAAAACCTCCAATTCCTGTAGATGTGACTCAATCTCTATTTTATTTGTTGCAAGTAATGAAAAATCTCTTACCCTTTCTAGCTCTGACTCATAAAGCTTCTTTCCGAAAATGGATTTGCTATATGGGCAAGGTAACACTACAAAGTCATGTATTGTGGCTTTAGTTTTACCTGGAAACTTTCTCAAGACTCTTCCTCTACGCTGAACGTACTGTCTGGGGTTTTTCGTACTTGCTAGAATATAAGCGGTACTACAGGCAGGGACATCAATTCCTTCATCAAGAACTTTCATTGCTATTAAGGCATCAACTCTTCGTTGCTTAAACAAATGTAGTAACTCATCTCTTTCTCTTTTAGTTGTCTTACCTGTAAATTGAGCTGTTTTCCAATCGTTATATCTCAAAGTTTTTGTAACTTGATCAATGATAATATTGTCCTCAGAGTCTTTACCTTCACCAACATAAAATAAAGTGAGTTTACGTTTTTCTTTAGATATATTAGAAGTTATATCTCTCAACTTGAACATCTTGTTTTCCGCACTTCCTAATAAACGACTTCTTTTTGAAGTGAGGGTAACCATTTTTTCACGATTATCTTTTGACAGGTTACCACCTGAATTAATCATTATCTTTCTAATGCTTTCAGATAGCTGGTCATACTCCTCTTGTTCAACCTCAGTCAAATGAATTGGAATAATGTGATAATCATAAGGGGTTAATACCTCATCTAGAATTGCATCTTCGAGACTGTATTCATGAACTATGGCTTGGTAATAACTCAAGATATTATCTATTGCATCATTGCCGAATGGACTTTCTAACATATCGTCATCATCATTGAATGGTGTGGCAGATAGACCTAGTTTGAAAGCTGCATCTGGCAATAGCGAACGAGTTTGGTTTGCACCATGTCTATGACACTCATCACCTATGAACATTAAACTACTCAAGTTAATATCTTTTATCGCTTTTTGAAAATGATCTGAGCATAGTGTTTTATTAACAACTAAAATACAGACAAACTTTGAGCTCCCAAATTCAACTAATTGCAAGTTTCTCGCCAAAGAACCTTCCCATTTAGACCTACTGTCGAAGCACTGAATAGGAGTTATATTAAACAGCTTAAGTTCTTTCACCCATTGCTTTGCCAAATCTATGTAAGGCACACTAATCATTACGATTAGTGACTGATCTTGTTTTTGTTTTGCCTCAAACATCTTCGTTAAAGCGTATATTGACGTTATTGTCTTACCTGAGCCAGTTGCATGCTTAAGAATTCCTGTAAATTGATTAGCTCGCCAGCTGTTTAAAGCTTCTCGTTGATGCGGCCTTATATCAAACTTATGAGTACCTAAGTATTCAGGGACTTTAGGCAAGGCACTCTGAGATAAAGAAATACCATCTTCTAAATTATCATCAAGTTGCAATAAAACTTTTTCAAAATCCAGTCTATTGTTTTTAGACTGTTTCATTTGGCTGCTTATATAATCAGCTATACGCTCATATTGCTTTGAGACTACGTCAAGAACAACTATATCTTCTCTATTACCCTCCCAAAGTTGTTCGAAAGACCTTATGTAGTTTTTACCGTAATCTTCGAAAACGGTTTCCTGCCAACTCTTATATACACTTACGGATTCAGCATTAATATGTTCAAATAGAGCAGAAGGGGTCTCATTTGCAGACCCTTGAAAGACTACGCAGTTGTCTTCTTCATCATAAACAACCCCTATCTTTTCATGAAACATACCTTTCGGTCGAACAGCAAATTTAATTTCCAGCCTTTTCGAGGCGACTAGATAAGCTAAAACCTGCAACCTACCTGTATTAGCTTCCGTGCCATCCATCATTTCAATCAGCTTATTAATATAATGCTCGGTCAATACCTGACGACTTTCCATCGTTTCATGTAATATAGCCTCATATTCGTTTTTCTCTAGTGGCTCGCCAATAATTAATCGCATGCGGCCATTATTTCTAACTAAACTACTTAGTCCTTTGAGATTACAAGACAAAATCTCTGACGAAAAAAAACCAACTGCTCTATCGTAGCGTATAGCAGACGATAGTAACGGTCGGTAAAAGTCAGTGAATAAATTATCTTCACCAGTACGATAAACAGGTTTTAGATTCAAATCTTGAAATGATGGACCCATGCTATACTCTTAATTCAAACCTATAAAATTTAGAAACAAGCTCTTAGTAGTATATGTTCTAATCTCAACTCACAACTTGTTTGAACATGTCAATTAAAAACTCCTTGCGTTCTTCAAAGAAACTTTCAGTCGGTATATAAAAATCAGTACTACCAGTAGATAGCACTTTGTTCTCTTCAAATAATTTTCTGGTCTGAGTTAAAATAAAATGATTTTCTAAGCCCGCTTTCTCGAAAAACTTAAAACTTTCCATGACAGGTTGATTGGATTTATCACGATTTTGAGCTCCTGGCAAAGGCATCATATTGCCTAACTCATTTACAAACCTCTCTCTATCTATATGCTTAAAATATTTGTTTTCTGCTAAAAAATTAACTTTACTAGGCTCAATATGGTCAAGCTGCATTTCAGCCACATCTGCTTGGCTTATAGTATTCGCAATAGTAGATGTTGTTAACTTCATTGTAGATATATCTAGACTCATCTTAATGAGTCTGGCGAAAAGAATTCGAATAGAAAGTGTGTTCTTACTACTAGAAGTATACCTCCAACTTCTTAGCCAGCTTTCAAATTCACTATTTAGATGACTGTTTAGCTCAACACTAATACTGCATACTTTAACTTTAGGAGAGCTTAAAAAATGCTGATTTATTAATGAAACAGCAAAACTACGAGGAGCTTTGTAGTCTTTAGCCATAACAGCAACTTTCCATAAACTTTTGGACTGAGCAGTACATATATTATGAAGATCTAGATATTTCAGACCATTACTTGGGTGATTTGTTTTTAAAAGTTCCTCTAAAATATTTTTGACCTGAGATATTTCAAAGTCTGGACTAATAGACTCAATGTTCCTGAAAATAAAGTTTGTTAGACCTAAAAGTACACCAAACTGATCTTTTGCGTAGAGTAAATGTACAGTTTTATAAATTTCTGATGTTTCTGTACTATATTCTGCTTGTAAAGCAACTAGATCCTTTTTTTGGTATTTTAAGAAAAAAAGCTCCATAAGTTTCTTACAAGTTAGAAAAACATTAAAATCTTTAGCTATCCTATATTGGTCATAACGGTTGTTCGAATCATACATGTTAAAGTAAGATTTTAAAGCATCCCTAAAACCTTTCGAGTTGTCATATTTTATGTTTTCTGACCCAGTAATATATCCAACGGCTAAAAAAGTAATAAGCTTCTTTTCGTAGTCTTGAGTCTTATTAAATATTTCATTGACCCATTTATCATCTAGCTTCTGGAGCACCCTATCTTTTTCTTCTTCACTAACTTTTGAATCGCTTTTTAAAACGTAATTCTTATAAAATTCATTTTTTATTAGATCTAGGTCTTCTAGAGCTAAAGCTCTATCATTTAATACCTCGAACAAAGTATATGCATCATCTGGATTACCAGTTTGAACAATACAAACTTTTACGTCATCTATAAATTCTGAGATCATATCTTTAAAACTTATAGCCATTTGTATTGACTTAATGTGAGAGGGAGACTTAATCTCAGAGTTAGTTTTATTCTTAATACTCTCAAATATAGTTTTTATTGAATTTACATACGTTTGCTCATTATCTGAATAAGGTATTTGGTCTTCATCTAAATCTATTGAGAAGTTTATATCTTTTTCGTTTTCCAAATTAATATCAAGTGCGCACATTACTTTTACAAGTGAAGTATTGAATGAGCTTCTATCGTATTGGAGGTTTAGCGTTTTATGATGTAATAGGCTACGGATTTCTGCCATGGAGAAATATTTATTAAATATTTCGATAGCAGCATCAAGATTTCCATTGCTCAGCTCATCTATGATTCTATTTTTTATATTGCTCAAGCTCGATAATGAGGTAGGACTACTGTCATCAGAGTCTAGAAGTATAACGTGCTGTAAGCTATCCAACATCTCATCGTAAAGTGTAATAAAACGCATTGCATAACCTTGGTATTTTAGTGTTGCTAATACCAATGATCTAAGAGTCATAAAGCTCACGAAATTTGCTAGAAACAATGTTGTAAATCTTTGTTGACCATCGATCAAGTCATGAGGTTGATCCGTATGGATCACTGTTACAATTGATCCACAGAAATAGTCACTATTTTCTTCATGATTAAACCAATCGGTAATTAGTTTTTCAACATTCTCTGGAGCCCACTTGTATGGTCTTTGATAGTGTGGAACTTTTAATGGGTGCTGCTTATTACTATTGTCATTAATAATACGTCCCATCTCTTTAAACTTTCTAATTTCAGCGCCTTTCAAATCCATACTTTTCGCCCATAAAAAAACTGTTAACTTATATTACACAAGTCAACAGTTTAGAACATTATACTTAATAGTCAATATTATTCGATATTTTTACTTGTGGCACATAACACAAATCTTGCCCTGACCATATATATCGTCCATATCTAGTTCAGGCTCACCATCTGGCCGAAGCGGGTTAACCTTGATCCGCTTCTTCATTTTAGCAAGCCTCTTATCATGATCAGCCTTAATTTCAGCCACTCGTTCGGGTCGGCTTAACTCTTCTAATGACTCACGTTCAGACCAAGTGAATGGAGACTGGTTAGCTAACGCCTCTTTTTCATAGGCCATAGCTTCCTTGAAAGATTCAGGATGACGTTCTAAAAGCCCTACCCACTCTATTTTTCTTTGAAAAAAACAGAATGTGCAGCCACTTCGAGTACGCCATTCATAATAGGCTGGTAAACCAACACCTGAGTTCTCTAAGATATCCATTACGCCAGCCTTATCGACACCATCTTCTCGAAAAGGTAGTTCAACAATTAGTTTTTCATCACTTGAGTCGTAGCCAGTACGGTACGGTTCATCAGAACGAATGGCAACATAGGAGCGTACTTCATACCCTTCATCTAAAAAGCCTTGAACCCAGTCCTGAAATGGTTTTAGTTTCATTTTGATTGTACACCAACGTGCTTGCGGTGATGGTAGGTAGTCATTATGTTGAGTCAACCAAAAATCAAAATTTCTATCCGGGTTAATATATTGAATTGGTTTACCTAAGTACCCTTCTAAATAAGATAGGTACTCATATACTTCCTCAAGCTCTTTACCGGTATCAGTGAAAAAATAGTCGATATCTAGTTCTGGGTAGTTATCACGCATATAGATAGCTAATGCTGCACTATCTTTACCGCCAGAAATCCCTAATACATGTTTAACCTTATCCATTACGACTCCTCTTTTTCATCTATTGAGTCATCTTCGAAGCTTTCTAATAACTTCGCAATTACTGCAACTCTGTCATTTAAATCTAAACCTCTATCTTTTAGAGACTGAGCAATTTCTTTAGCACTGCTTGTGACTTCATCAATATTCTTAGAAGTAATATGAGCTTCACGCACTTGGCTAGTAGTCGAGCTTGGTGACTTAGTAATAATACCTACTTTTTGCCTATCTGGACTTGAGTTCACATCAGCGTTAACCTCTGCTTCTAAAAATTGGAAGCTATACGCAGCGATTTGCTGTAGGGCTCTTGTAATATCTTGGTCAATCCACTTTTTAGCGGGTTTATTGCCAGCTAATAGGCTAATTAAGCTCTCAGAATCATTCATTGAGCCATCGTACTTAACCAGACGCGCAATGTAAGCGTCTAGCAAGTAATCCCCTGAACGGCCAAACAATGCTTCAGAACGTTTATTAATCTCAGCGAATGGATTTAGCTCTTCATACTTGACCTTTAAGAAGTCTAAAAGCTTAGTGTTTATTTCACTCACTAGAGTTGGATACTTATAATCCATCTCATATAAACCTTGAATGATTTTCTCTACCTTCTGCTCATCATTATCACTAGCATTGAAAAACCTAGGTAGGTCATCAAATAAAAGCTGATTAGGATCATTGGCTTGCTTTAAGATATTACGAAGCTGTTTAGTTTTCACAGACAGCTCATTAGTACGCTGAATCCAAGGGTGCATGTTAAAGAAAACACTGACTAAAGCTTGAGCAATAGGCAGGGGCTCGTCTTCAATCTTAGATTTTAAGCGAGAACCAAATTCCTCTTCTAGTCGATCTCTTAGAACATGAATCCAAGACTGTGTACCTTCTAGGAAGGAAACCTCTCGAACGCCTACTCCCTTTGGCACTTTAATTAAGTATTCAGCTAATAAGTATTGGACCGTAGGCTTATACTCTCCATTGATATAGTTAGCTAAGTCGCTATGTCTTGATAGTATGTAGGCGATATATAGAATATCATGTAGACCAGCTTTAATACCGTATGGCGCTTCTGACCATGCATCATATATCTGTTGAGCAGAAACAAGCTCACCCTTGCTTTTCGAAATAACCTCATCAGCTCGCCTCCAAACAGCCTTAAGTCGTTCATTTGATGGTTCAGAAAAATAATAATTCTCTCCATCTTCTGATACATGTAGACCATTTTTTACAATAACAGACTCATATACGCCTTTTTCAGGTGGGAATTTCTCTATCCCAAGGCTAGGCTCATCGCTATTCTCAATCATACGCTTTAATAACTCTCGAATAGCACCTTTGGCACTTGGAGAGGGTTTATTACGATTAACAAGCTCATTATTACACTCAAAATATTCGCTTATATAATCATTAGCTATAGATGAAGCAAGTGATGATAGTTTGAATCTGTTAAGTAAAGCACCTTTTTCGTCAAGGTGTTTGCTGTACCATTTCGAGTTGCTTAAGCTCTTGTCTAGCATCCTATTTAGAGCATCTTCGACTTCAACAAGTCTTCCCTCTGTCTCTTGACGTGCAATCTTATCGTTCAGTAGCCGCTCTTCACTTTTTAAAATATTGCTTAAAGCGATTTTATCTTTGAGCATATCAATGATTGTGGTATGGCTGTCAAGAACAGCAATCACGATGTTATTAAGCTCATCAGAGCTTGATACAGATTCACAAATCTCTAAAGCTAGCTTTGCTTCATCGTCGTTTTTTGGAATTAATAGGCAATAAAAACCTACTAAAGAAGCATCAACCTTATTCTGTAATTTAAGCAATGTGTCTTTTACTGAATCTGTAGCAGGTAATAACTTAACTTGCATCCAACGTAGGCTTCCTGTGAGCTGGTAATGAGCTTTAGCAACAACGGGCTCAAACTGCTCTAACTGCTCAAATGGAAGTGTATTGAGGTCTTGTAGCTGCTCTTTAATCGCATCAGTTAAGTTAAAATCACTACCTTCACTTAACATGTAAGACTGAGTAAACTTACGATAAAAGATAATAGATGCTGATTCTAACGCTGATACAACATCTTCAAGCTCTTCATCATTAGCCGCAAGTATGCCCTTAAGTAACTCAGGACTTGCATGAATGCCAGTTCCATCTGCAAAGATGCTTATTAGTGAAACAGTCTTAATCAGTTTCACTGCCATCTCATCATTCAACTCTTCATAGCGATTAACAGCCATTTGAGACAATAGCCACTGCTTACCGTACTCTGAAGCTTGAATAGTGCTATTTAGGTTGCTATCTAAATAATCCCAGAACATTTCTGGTGTGAAAACAGTAAAGCTATCTAGTTTAGTATTTTTAATATAATAGCCAAAACCGTTAGGCTCGGCTGACATTAAAAATGAGAAAATACTACGCTGGTTTTGACCGAAGTTTTTCTTAGACAACTGACATACCAGTATTGCAACTAATGGATGCAACGGGAATACATTCGTTAGCAGCTCAGTCATTTTCTCTGAGTCAGTCTTACGGTTGCTTGCAATGTTATTAACTACGGTATCGACTTGGCTCGAAAATTTAGTGTTAGCTCGAATATCCAATAAGTCTGAGTCATTTACTTCAATTACCTGACTGATTAAATGAATTTGCTCGTCAACTGATAATGTCACAGCACAATCAACAAAACGACCTTGGATCTTAAGCCACTCATCATGTGTTTTAGCGGTTGCTTGGCGTGCATACGCCATAAATGACTGATGCAGTACGCCAATGAATAGCATCTTACCTTGAGTGCGGCTTACAAACTCTGCAAGCTGCTGGAGAAAGTAAATATCTTCTGGGCGGCTACTCTTAGCAGCACCATCAAATACCTTACCTAGCTCATCGATAAAAATCAGTAAACGCTGATTTTTATCAATGCGGCTTTCAAGGGCTTGTAAAATATCTTCTGTAGTCGCACTATTTTTTAAGTCCAAGGCTTCAATGAACAACCGCTCTGGTGCAGTAGTCTGGCCAATTAAGTTTAAGACCTGCCATTGATGCTGTTCAGGGCTGAAATGCTTAATAATTAATTCTTTATTCTTATCACTTAGTTTGGCTCTAGCTGCTTCAACAACCTGAGGATTACTATTAATTAAAGCTTGTAAGAAAATAGCGAGACTCGATTTACCTGATCCATAAGGACCCGTCCAAGTAAATGCGGCCTGCCCTGATTGCTCTATGTGCTGCATCATTTTAATAATGGTTTGCTCATAGGATATTGGACAATAAAAGTTTTCGAGGGCCTCTAAATTGCCATGGTCATAAGTAATGTTAACCGAACGCTGAAAAAACTCATTTCTTTCAATGGCGTCAACAAGATAGGTTTCTGATTGCTGAGTAGTATTCATAGTTTCAAATGACTCTATTATTAGTTATAAAATACAGTTAATTATTATTTTGTGATTTTATTATCGACTATAATCTTCGTCTTTCATAAAGCGTATACTTTGCTCTAATATATCGTCTAAATCACTGCCATCAGTAACCTGAAACTGTCTAATACCTGCAGACTGTGTCCAAGCTAAAGAGTAGTCTGAGTTTTGCAACTGCTCAGCGAATCCAATAATAGCCTCCTCATCTAACATAAACACTCGACCTGGCGAGCACTCATCAAGGGTACACATTTCCAAAGAGAGAGTATCTGCAGCCCCATTATGTACTTTCCAAAAGTTAATGAGAGCATATACAAATACATGCAATGTTAGAGAGTTCTTCTCACCTCTTAACGCCCTAATACTTTGTTTGCTAACACGGGTTAAAAGATCTAGTTCAACGAGAGGACCCTCTAAGGTACTTTCGAAATCTTCATTGGCCTTGCGACGTTTTGTCGTATAATTTTGGATAAAGCATTCAATATCACGCTTTATAGTAGATTCTGATGGGACTGATAGATTATGGTCTCTCATAAACTCTTTCAAAAGCCTTGCAAAGTCCTCTCTTGTGAGTTCCGACTTTGTATTGATATTAAAGAACCAGTAATAACTTATTAAGTTAGGGTTCGTTACTAGGCAGTGGTGAAGTAACCAGATAGTCGATGGTGATTCTAAGTAAGGGTCAAGTCCATTATCGCTAAGAAAGTTTTCAGCATTATAAAAGCTATTGATGTGCTTAGTTGCGTCTATATTGTTATGATTAGAGAATTTATCGGCACCTAATCCCTTATGCGTGTTTTTGTAAGCACTACCCTCTCTATAAAGCATAGCTGTATGAGTTGACCAGAACCGCATCGCATTAAGCATATTCTTACCTACGCCAAAATCTGCAATAGCAGTATCCTGAGAGAATACATTGTTGACATCAGGCTGGGCTTCAATCTGGTCGTATGCCTTTTTAATCCATCCATACCGTAAAGGAAATGTATCGTGACCAGAAAGTGTAGGTTTAATATTTTTAATCAAAGAGGCAAAATAACGCATAAAATTTTATCAACCCAGTTTATTTGTATAATATAAGCATTTCTTCATTGGGAGAACTCTCCAATGAAGATTATTGTATCATGATAATATAGTTATGTAAGCTTAAAAACGATAATAATATTCAACATAAATCCTTGGGATCTTAATAATTTCTATGAAAAACATATACTTAGATTACAACTCACATACCCCCTGCGATACTTTAGTCGTTGAAGCAATGGATGAATTATGGACTCAGCCTGGTAATCCCCACTCAGTTAACCATGCTTTTGGCTGGTCTAAAGAACAAGTAATTAAAGATGCTTTGGAGAGTTTTTCAGAAATCTATGATTGTTTTGAGGATGAGCTTATATTTACGTCGGGTGCAACTGAAGCTAATAACTTAGCAATTACCGCAGGTATTAAGATTGCTAAAGGTCTAAAGCCGAATGCTAACACTATTTTAACCAGTTATTTAGAACATAAGTCTGTATTAGCTCCCCTAGAGCTTATATCTAAAAAGCTGAATTTAAACCTGATATATATAGACTTAAATGATAACGGTAAAATTAACCTCGAAAATCTTGAGCATCACTTAGATCGCAATGATGTACTCTGGGTATCTTGCGCCATGACAAATGGAGTTATCGGTACAAACCAACCTATTAGCGCTATCTCTGAGATATGCAACCAGAACAATGTCTTTCTTCACGTAGATGCCTCACAAGCAGGCTACTTACCTATCAGCTGCTTGAATCTAGATGTGGATTTCCTGACTTTATCTGCTCACAAAATATATGGCCCTTCGGGAATTGGTCTACTTTACTCTAAACACTTACAAAACCCTGACTTTGAGCCTATGATTGTGGGTGGCGGACAGCAAGATGGACTACGAGCTGGAACTCTGGCTACTCCTTTAATAGTCGGCTTTCAAAAAGCGGCTGAGATAATGTGCGAGAATAAAGAGGTAGAAGCTGAGTCGCTCAAACAGCTACGCCAAATACTCCTCGAAAACTTAAGCAAAAAACTTGATATTGAAGTTATTGGAGATGCTGAGAGCCGCCATCCAGGAAACTTGTACCTTGCAATATCAGGTGTAGATAGTGTTCAGTTATTGAACAACCTACAACCCCATCTTGCCTTTTCTCTTAGCTCAGCTTGTGATGGGTTGAATCGGGAATACCCTCCACTTTTAAAAGCAATAGGTATAAATAAAGAAAAAGCTGAAACGACATTACGAATTTGTGTGGGTCGTATGACTACTGAAGCAGAAGTTACACAAGCAGCAAATATGATTGTTAGTACTGCGCACAAAGTAAATAAAATGACTTGATAATGAATGTTGAGGCTCTACCAGAATTCTGGATGGTCTCTAATTACTGACTATCTAAATTTTGGGGCTACCATGTTTCTTATCCTTTTAGTTATAGCGTTATTACTAGCTATTCCAACGTTCGGTGTTTCCTTACTCGTTTTTATCGGTTTTTATTGGTATAAAACAACAAGTATGAAGCAGCAGTTAGTACAAACCCTAACTTCTTTGCCAGATGTTACTCATCAAAGCGAAGGTTGTGTTGTAGATATTAAGTATGAGCAGATCTTAGCTTTTGCAGAAGAGATAGGTGATATAAAAACATATAGAAGTGATTTTCTACCTATACAAGATAGGCCCACTTACATTGAATTTGAAGTTGAAATTGATAATCATAAATACAAGTTCACTTTAGATAGATATGGTGATAAGTCTATTATGAAGAGAATAGGCAACCCATTTACTATTGGAATACATGAATGGCTATCAAATTTTTACCATAACAATGATAAAGCGCCTAATGAAATTCTATTCAATAAGAGTCTTGTACTTGGTAGTGCAGGTCATCCTGAGTATAGAAAAGACATTGGTATATTACCTGACAGCATCTTTCACCTAGAAATTTTAGAAAACCTTCATTTACAATATTGCTCGCTAACGTATATACAAGAAGATATTTTAAACTTAAAAAACTTAAAAGACTTAAAGCTAGGTAATAACGAACTATCTACATTACCAAAGTCAGTTGGGTATTTAAGAAAGCTAGAGATCTTAACTGTTTGGATGAATGACCTAGTATACTTACCTGAAGAGGTCGGTTTTCTAGTTAATCTAAAAGGATTAGATTTATCTGACAATCCAATAAAAAGACTACCTGACAGCATAGATAACTTAGTAAATTTGAGAACACTTTATTTATTTGGAGTACCAAATCTAACACTAACTATTCAACAGCAAAATTGGATTCATGAGTTATATAAAAGAGGATGCAACTTATGTGTGGATAGGCACTTATTAACAACTGAAGACAAACCAAATGACGATGATATTTATAACTATACTTATATAGAAACTTAGTACAGCCAAGCCCTTATCAGAATTTTCTTAAATCGAGAACTTACAGATTTGTAAAAGCTAGCGGAAATAATTTTTTAGGAGGGACTTTTATTTGTTAATCATAATTTGGTGGTGTTCTAAAAAGTATGCTGGCATCAGACATAGCCATAATTGACATAGAAGAATACCAAATCAAACACCTTAAAGTGGTTATTAAATTTCTTTGAGAAGCAACAGGTCTTTCGAACGGCTCGT
>Ga0208017_100075_pt1 | contig 27323 bp, 25 predicted proteins | sample 30_taG_FD_184104 | JGI IMG/M metagenome (GOLD analysis project Ga0208017, IMG submission 184104) | Marine viral communities from Cariaco Basin, Caribbean Sea - 30_WHOI_OMZ (SPAdes) (version 2) | ecosystem: Environmental > Aquatic > Marine > Oceanic | place: Caribbean Sea: Cariaco Basin... | reverse complement strand
GCCGGAGAATCCATCCGTCGGGATTTGGGTAGACCGAAGATTGACCGCTCCGCCGATAGTACGAGGTCCAGAGCGGATCGCGGCTGCGCCCTTCGTTACCTCGACCGCCTGCATACGTCCGATGGCGGGGAAATAATATGCGGCCGGCGCGGCATAGGGGGCCGGCGCGATCAATACGCCATCTTCCATGAGTGTGATGTTGCTCGACCGTTCGACTGGGCTACCGCGCAGTCCTATATTTGGAAACAACCCGAACCCATCCTCCTCCTGGATATTTACCCCGGGCACTTGACGCAGGACGCGGTTTACATCCCCATGGTCGAACCGGCGGAGATCTTCGCTGTCGAGCAGATCGGCAGAACCGGCAACCCGGTAGGGATCAATCCGGCCTCCGAGGACGATAATTGAAGTATCGGGATTTGCCTGACGGTCTTCCGAAGCCTGCTCAGTTCCATCTTTCTCGGCGACGGGCCAATTCTTCTCTTGGGCTTGCACTGGCATGGACAAGGCAACTGCGAGGGACGAGACGGCAGCACGATACATAGAGGTTTCCTTTTCTCCGAGCGGTGTGGGGAGGGCTGCCTCTAACGTTATTGCAAATGCTTCGCAAGAGCATAATTGCGATGCTCTCAAAACTTTTGTCAGGACCTATCATTCTGGCGCTTGCTCTCATGCTATTTTCTCGGGGTGGGGAAGGGGCCAGCGGTCTGCCATCCTCGCATAGTGGGCTGAGCTATGGATTACTTTATCTGCGCCAATTCCTGCTTGGCTTCTCGCTTTACAAGTATGCCTTTGCCATGCTTTATGCCCGCGCTGAAGCCCTCCTCAACAATAGCGCCCAAGATGAGTTCAACTAGCATCGCCGACTTCCACAAGGCAGGGGATTAGGGACTGGCGTTCCACGATACGATCCTCTGCATGCCAAGGTGTTTGACAAATTTGCTTCCGAGTTAATCACGTGCAAATTCCAAAATTGCTTTGATTTTCGCTGTTGTATTCATGCTGGGGGTTCAAACGCGTCGACGTAAAGTTGCTCGACCCGCAGGACTTCCTCATCAGTCAGTGCGGCAAATTCTTGTGTGCGCGCGCGCTGCGAAAGCTGACCGCCATTTTGCTGAAGGAACTTTTGAAGCAACTCGATCTGCGCTGATGGCATGTCGACAACCTGCTGTACGCCGTCACCGAACCGGTCGAACGCCTCCAGGTAACGAACCTCTTGGGGAAGATCGTGGACAATGGTTTGTTCCACGCATTCATAGAGAAATTCCGCATGCGCGGTAGCGTCAAAATAACGGTAGAAGTCTGCGGTATGATTGAGCACTTCGACGTTTCCGTCGGCCGTCCGCTGCCATTCGATCTCAGGGAGAAGAGGTCTGGAATAGGTTTCCAGCACTGTCCGATAAGCGTCGAGCTGTCTTAGAATGGCAGCGCTGATCGGGAACACGAGCCCGGGCGGATTGTAGCTGGCGGCTGCCAGTGCGTGATGGATGAGCCAACGGTGAATGCGGCCGTTGCCATCTTCATAAGGGTGGATGTAGACAAACCCAAACGCCAGAACTGCTGCGGCGACAACGGGATCGAACGCTTTGGTAAGTGTTCGCTCGGTGTAGACGACAAGCCCTGTCAGCAAGTCTGTAATGTCATCATGGCGCGCACTGATATGGTCCGGGATCGGGTCTCCTGAATCCCGGTCATGAACGCCGACAAAGCCGCCTTGCGTTCTAAAACCGAGTTTTACGAAGCGCGCATCACCGATCACGATGCTTTGAAGACGGTCAAATTCGGTCAGAGTGACGGGATTGTTGCCCGCTTGCGCAATCGCCTGACCCCATCGTACCGCGCGGGTGCCGGAAGGCTTTTCGCCCTCGATCGCAAAGGATGACTTGGAATCGTTCAATAGAAGGAACGCAGCCGCGCGCGCCACGAGGTCGGGGCGGACGCGCCCGATTTCGGCACGTACGCGTTTATCCAACTGCTTGTCCGCGGCAGCCTGCAGGGCCGGCGTTCGGCGGACCATTGGGCAAAAGGCCGGCGTTCCCGGGAGATTGTCGAGGATTTTGTGCCGGGACGAGACTTGTCCGCGCGCAAGGGCAAATTGTAGCTTAGGATCGACGATTGTCACCAGCCGAACTTTGCCAGGTTCAGGGATATCGAGCTGGGTGCCCGTCAGCCATTCGTAAAGATACCACGCCCGGCGCGCAAAGGCGCCGGTCGGTGTCGCCATTACGAATTCGCGGATCGCTTCAGGTTCGATAGTCTTGAAGAGCTGCGCCAGAACGCCCAGATCAATGCCTTCCCACTTCATGGCGAATACCAGGTGGCCTGCAAGGCTCGATTCCGGACGGTGACGCGGGGTCAGCAGAACCCAATCCGAAGTTGGCACCGGATGATGGCGTTCGGCAATCGCCGCTAGGCGAGGCGGTAAGGGAAGCGAAAGGCCATAGGCGGCGATCAAAGCGGCATAGCCGCATGGGGTCGCAGGCTCGGGGAGACTGCGGCCGTGAAAATCATTCACCGCCTGTGAAGGCCACTCACCCATAATTTTCTCCGTGAAAAACCATCACTTGAACCGTGGTTACTTGCGAATCGCGTTCACCATCTATGAAAATCTATCACAGTTTACCCAAAATGTGAATATCGTTCTCTAATATTTGAGTTTACTCGTTTCTTGGGCTATCTTTCAACTTGATTATCGTTGGCATAATGGACCACGCAGAGCTGTGCTCCGGCCCGAACGGGGACATCAGGACCGTTTCAAATCAATATATAAGGGGCTGCTCTCGGCACGCTTCGCCGCCGTTCGCGTGCGAGTTGCCGATGGCCCGCCTCAACGCATCCGGAACAGTGGCGCGCAACATCTGCGCGGCGAGGAAGTGTGGCTGGTCGGCGAACATCGCTCAACCGGCGAGCGCAAATACTACCTCTCCAACCTGTCCTCCGACACGCCGATCAAGCAGCTTGCCGGAGCCATCAAGGCCCGGTGGGTCTGCGAACAGGGACATCAGCAACTCAAGGAAGAGCTCGGCCTCGATCACTTCGAAGGCCGATCATGGAAGGGGCTTCACCGACATGCGCTGATGTCGATGATTGCCTTGGCCTTCCTGCAATCCCGCCGCCTCAAGCAGGCCAAGGGGAAAAAAAGAAACGCCGGGCCACCACCACAGCCGAGCCTGCCGGCGATCAGGCAGGCCATCATTGAACGCCTCGCCAAACCTCCTGATCTGACGTGCCCACAGTGCGGACACTGCATCTCTCATCGCTCGCTCATAAATCTGCCAAAGTAGTGCTAGGTTCTGTTGACAAAAGGGATTCCCAAATCGCTTGGTTTCGGATTCATATGTGGACGCCCCCTTTGGCAAGGGCTTTTTTGCTGAGATGACTTTGATCGGTTGCTTTCATATGTCCGGCCTGTTACTCCAAAGATGAGACACTAAACCTGCCGTTACGCTTTCCAGCCGATTGCGGCCATTTTTCTGACCGGCTTGATCCGGTTCGAAGCGGTCGGTCAGGAAACGCCCTAATGTTAAATATTTCTGAAATATTCAGCGGCGCGGACACTAGGATCGGTCAGGTAGTTTTTCTGATGGCACCGTACATCAGAAATCGGAAAATCATTAGCGATATCATCTTGTAAAAGAAAACTAGGATATAGCGATCGACAGCTTTTCTTATCAATTGCCCAATAAGGTTGATAATATATCTTATGTTAAGTAATTGATATTATAAACCTTTATTAACCATATCTGATTTCTTAGTCAATTTTCAAACTTATGCGTTTCCAAAATCGGTGGAACCTGCAGTAATAACTCCAATTATCTAAATCACTTTCCACGAAATTCGATATCGATGCCAAAAAGCTACGAATGGTGGATCTATGCCTAACCAATCGGTTATGACAGTTTACGTCTTTGTTCTTGGGTTCTCAACTTTCGTCTGTCTACGCCACTTCAGCAGGTAAGCGACGGGGATGATCAACATTGACCGCAATAGTGCCGTTTGTCCGAGAATTAGCACGCGCTCCGCAACGGCTATCACCTGCCATAGTTACCTTGACTGCTGAGATCTTTAGGATCCTATTGATCAACCAGTTTTGTCTCATGTAAATAGCCCGATACAAGTATGCCCGGATTCAAATTCGGCAAACGCGCACAGAACTCCACGCGATTCGAACACCGTCCACGGAAAGCGAAGGCCACTATACGGTCGCTGCTGAACCCGAAAAGCTTTGTTTGAGGCATAATATGCTAGTGAATTGATTCCAACGTTTGGAACCCACGGTTTCGAGCAGCGATGATTTCATCAGGATCAGCCTTCCAGACGAAGGGTTTGGGGTCGTTAGCGTTGTATTCTCGAACGAAGCGATTGATCGCGGCCTGGAGATCGACGAGCGAATGGAAGACGCCATTCTTGAGCCGCCGCCGGGTCAGCTTTGCGAAGAAGCCCTCGACGGCATTGAGCCATGAGCACGAGGTTGGTGTGAAGTGGAAGGTCCAGCGCGGATGGCGCGCGAGCCATTCCTGAACCTTGTCCTTCTTGTGTGCCGCATAGTTGTCGAGAATGACGTGAATGGCCTTGTTCTTCGGGACCTCGCGCTCGATCCGATTGAGGAAGCGGATGAACTCCTGATGCCGGTGGCGCTGCATGTTCTGGGCAATGACCGTTCCGTCGAGCACGTTGAGTGCTGCAAACAGCGTGGTCGTGCCATGGCGCTTGTAATCATGGGTCATGGTTCCGGCACGGCCCTTCTTCATCGGCAGACCGGGCTGAGTGCGATCAAGCGCCTGGATCTGCGACTTCTCGTCGAATGACAGCACCACCGCATGGGCAGGCGGCGAGACATAGAGGCCGACGATATCGTGAAGCTTCTCGGCGAAGGCCGGATCGTTGGACAGCTTGAACTGCCGCCAGCGATGCGGACTGAGGCCATGAGCTTTCCAGATCGCCTGGACAGTCGAGGCTGCCAGGCCGGCGACCTTCGCCATCGCGCGCAATGTCCAATGGGTCGCCTCGTGGGGCGGCGGCTCCTGCGTCAACCTGACGATCTCAGCTACGCGCTCCGCCGGGACCGGCACCTTGCCCGGCGGGCGGGACTTGTCGCGCAGCAGACCATCGACGCCTTCGTGCATGAACCGCTCTTGCCAGCGCCACACGCAGGTCTTGGACTTGCCGGTTTCAGCCATGATGGCCGAGGTTCCACGGCCGTCCCCGCTCAGAAGAACAATCCGCGCTCGCCAGACGTGCTTCTGCGAACTCATGGGATTAGCGATGATCGCCCGCAATCGCTGGCGATCGCTGGCAGACAGGGTGAATGATATACCGGTGCGCATGGGCGCAGACTCGCACATCACAGCGCAACAGGGAATCCCCAATCGGACTCATCTTATCCGATCAATCCACTAGATTATGTAGCGATCCCATCCAGCGTAGTGCTCGCCGCTTCCTTCTCCTTTTGGCAAGCTCAACCCGATGAGAAAAAGTCCGACCACAACGGATGCAACCATGCCGGATGACGCGGCACCATTCAGAAGGAATGGTGCTATCACGAGCCAGGCGCCGAAAGCGATATTTACGAACCGCAAGGCCCGCGCGACTTCGGCCGTCGCGATAATCGCGACCGTTATGACCAGCGCGCCCACGACGTGGTCGCTGTTTGCCATCGCCCCCTCGCTGCCGAGCGTGAGCCTGCTCAGCATGAGCCAGACGCCCAGAACAGTGCTTGCGATCAGCGTCCACGGGAAGGTGACGCCCCTGACCGTGTTATTCCAGATGGCGCGGACATCGGTCATGTAATCTTCCTTGTCGATTTCGCCGCGCGATGCAGCACCGCCCTTGAAGAAGGTTCGCACAAGGGGTTTGCCCTCTTTCTTTGACCAGTAGAGATACTGGCCCATGGCAATAACCTCATCAAGGGAGAACGGTATCATGATCAGCATTGCCAGCGCAGCAATCAGGGCCGGAGTACTCCACGTCCCGATCATGATCGGCTGTATGATCACGAAATAGATACTGACGACGCCAAGCGGGATGACGAGTATCCCGAAGAAAGTCACCATCCAAGGCATGGTCCGCCAGCGCGCTCTGGTCCCCATCACCGCCATCAGGATTTCCAGGACGTAACTGACAGCGCCAAGACCGGCATCCGGGATCGGCCAAGCCTTGGATATATCAGAGGTAATGATTTCCTCGGTCCCGTTCTGTGGATCAACGAGCGATCCTGAGAAAAATGGCTCCCAGGCCCCATCGATATGGCCGAGCTGATAGGAGGTGAGCATGCGCGATATCAAAAGACCAATGATGCCCATCGCCACGATCGGGAAACGCTGCGCATCGGTGGACGGACTGTAGGTCCACCCCGGCGGGATGGACTTCTTGTCCATCATGCCTTCCATACTCATGCCCGGCATCATCGGCACGAGAACCGAGAATGCGATCACCAATGTGCCTACAAGCAAATTGGTCAGATATTGTGCGGCGCTCGGGCTCCAGAAGAACAGCGGGGCAAAAAGCAGCCAGATCCCGATGAAGGCGGTCGCCCACTGGCCCAGCCAGGCAGTACGCTTCGAAAGCGACATTCCGCCGAAAATCGCCAATGCGATCCCGCTCAGCATATCGCTGATGGCAAGGGCGTTGGCGCGCCATTCGATCGACGGCAGACCCCGTTCGAGGGTTACGGCCACGACCGAGGCGCGGGCGGTGTCGGCGGAAACGACGTCATAGACACCGGGGCTCGCGGCCAGCCACAGGCCGAGCCCGATGACCGCATAATGGGCCCATCGCGTTTCGCGTTGGGGACCATCCATATCGTGCATCTCACCAGCCATGTCCCCGGCCATTTGGTGTCCGTCATGCGACGAATGGTGTGGCGTTTGCGCAGTTTTTTCGGCGGAGCCTTTCGGATGCCACGCAACCCGCGCGGTATTAAGCTTGTTTGTCTCATACCATTTCTGCGGATCTGATTTCAAAGCTTCAACGATAGCCGGAAGCATCTCGCGGAGCGAGTGCTCAGGCTCCCAATTCAGCAGTTTCCGAGCGCGGGAAATGTCGAGAATATAATGCGCATTGGCATCATCAACCATCCATTGCTTCACAAAACCATCGTGGCCAAGAATCTCCTCCTCAATCCATGTTCCCAGCTTCGCCACGGCCTTCGGAATCCGGACTGTGGTCCAGTCTTCGCCGTGGATTTCGCGATGAACGATGTCCTGGATCTCGGCGTAGCCCAGCGTATCCGGTTCGCCGATGAGTATCGGGGTCTCGCCGGGCAACTGGTCCCTGCGCGCAATCGTCTGTTCGACTGCCTTGGCCAAATCCTCGAGATGCAGCGCGGACTGCGCTGCACACAACATCCCGGGATAGAGATGCGCCGACACACGGTGTTCGTACACGCCGGCGATTTGCTCGGCAAGAAAGGCAGAGTGACCCTCGTCGTCATAGACGCCCGCAAACCGCAAGAAGACCACCGGTATTCCGCCGCGATTTTCGCGCAGCACTTTTTCTGCATCGGCCTTCGATTGGGGATAAGGCCAAGTCGGCCCGATCGGCGAGGATTCATCGATCCGCTCGTCCGGCAGTGGCCTGGGTTCGTGGACCAGCATCGAGCTCGCATAGACAAATTGGTCGACATCAAAGTCCTGCAGCGCTGTGATCAGCCGGCGCGAACCCTCCACATTGACCTCTTGATATAAGGGGTTCGGTTCGCCCGTAATGTCGAAATAGGCAGCCAGGTGAATGCATGCCGCGATCTTGTTACCGTAAGCGGCTCTCACCGTTTCAAGGGCGTCGACAACCGACGCTTCTTGGGCGAGGTCGATCGAATATGAGGCCTCCAGTCCGGGGATGTCTTCCGAGGCTGACCGGTCGAGTCCGATTACGCGGTAGTCATCGCTTAATCGTCTGATAAGCGCGCGACCGATATATCCGTTCGCACCAGTTATGAGGACAAGGCCCTTTTCCATAAATCACCCCTTCAATCTCGTCTTAACTCTTCCTACCAACATAGAAGAAGCCGCCCTCCGTTTGTCAGAGGGCGGCCCTGCGACAGGTCACTAGACTAGCAGCAACCTGCGGAGGCTTTTTCCTCAGCCGGTTTGGAGATTCCCTCGACAAGCTTGGCGGTCTTCGCGTCGTTATCGGACCGCGCGATATCCGCCTGCGAGACCATACCGCAGCATTTGTCCACTTCTGTGTCGGGCGTGACAGTGACAACCGACCGGGTCATTATATCTTCCACCCACGTATCTGGCGACTTTCCTTCGGCTACGACACGGCAGCAAATGTCTCGATCGGTCACCACCCCGACAAGTTCGCCCTCGTTATCGACGACCGGAATTTCACCGCAGTCGTTCTCTACCATCAGCTTCGCCGCGTCCTGCGCGCTCGTCTCTTTATCGCAGCAGGCCGGGTCACTGGTCATAATTTCGCGAACATTCATGTTTGTCTCCTTTATTTGATGGAACTCGCCGACAAGAAAAGCCGTTTCCAAAGCCAGAGGATGCGGCATCCAACGGTGCCTCCTCGTCGAATCATACAATGACGGAAAGATAGGGCTTCCCATCATCGGAAGGTCAACAGTGTCCAAAAAATATTCTGGCAACGACCATCTGAACAATCGGACACTTCATGAAAACGCACAACTAACAGCAATGTTCCAATTTCTCCTTCGCTTCGCCTTTCTTGTAACCGCTAAACGCATATTGGCGCGGCTTGTGAAAGTTGGTAATGACGTGGGCCTCACTTTCCTGCGATCTGACAGGCGCTTGCGAAATTACTTTGGTCGCGCTCCTGATCTTGGTGGAGTTGTCTTCGGCGCTGCAAGCTGTCACATCGGCTGCGTCTCCGCTCCTTGTGCAAAGCAAATCCGGCAGGCGCGAACGGAAAAGCAAGTCTCATTTCTGTAAGGCCTGTTGACCAGTCATATTACCTATACGAATAAAGCTGCTCCAACCCCTCATAATTTTTCAATTTTAAAATGGCTCGTCGGGGGGGTTGACCTTCCAATGATGGGAAGCCCTATACTTCTGGGCGAGCTGCAACTGAAAACGATTTTGGAGAATTTCCCCTATGCCGCAGACAGGATCGGCGAGCCGTGCTCGCTGGATCCGGCGTTGTGGCGATCGGTGCGGGAACCGCGGTAATCCTTGGAGCGGGCACCAGAGGATCTGTAGGTGCCAAGGCTGGTCAAAATGAACTCGTTCTCGAAGCGGGGAAAACCCTTGCATCGCTAATGGGCGAGCGGTTGCCACAAGTTCCTGTCTGGGGTTACAACGGCTTAGTGCCCGGACCCGAAATCAGAGTCCGGCAAGGGCAGCCTTTCAAAGCGCTTCTTAAAAACAATCTCGATGAGGGAACAACCATTCATTGGCACGGGCTGCGTGTGCCCAATGCGATGGATGGTGTGCCGCATCTGACGCAGGATCCCGTCGAACCGGGGCAAGCCTTCCTATATGAATTTACCCCGGCTGATGCAGGTACCTTCTGGTATCATCCGCACCAGCGCAGTTTCGAGCAGGTTGGACGCGGGCTTTACGGGCCCCTAATCATCGAGGAGGTTGGCCCACCGCAAGTCGACCGTGATATTACCTGGGTGCTGGACGACTGGCGGATGAGTGATAGCGGAGAAATTAGCGGAGGCTTCGGTAGCCGGCACGATGCGATGATGGGGGGCCGAATCGGCAACACGATCACCATCAACGCAAAACCACCAAAGCCCCTGGAGGTGCGTCCGAACGAACGGATCAGGCTCAGGTTGGTGAACGCCGCCAATGCGCGGATCTTCGGACTCGATTTCTCAGACATCGAGCCCGTTATTATAGCGCTCGATGGACAGCCCGTCAAACCACACACGCCGTCCGGACCGCTGTTGCTGGGGCCAGCGATGCGCGTTGATCTAATCCTCGACCTTACCGAAGCATCTGCTACCCGGCATGAAATCCGCGATGTTTTCTACTCGGGTCTGGAATACAGCCTCAACGAGCTTGTTTATACGGGCACCTCGATACGCAGCGCGCCCTTGCAACACGCAGTCTCGCTGTCACCGAACCCACTCGCTGAACCCAATCTCGCCAATTCAGATCGTCACGAGATCCGATTTGGTGGCGGGATGATGGGTATGATGAGTGGGCGGAAAAGCGGTTCGAGAATGATGTCGGGAGGCATGATGGGCTGGACGGTCAATGGTGTTTCGGCAACTGGCCATGTCCATGACCCCATTATAACGACCCCGCAGGGCCGGACCCTCGTTCTTGACATGATAAACGACACCGCATGGTGGCACCCGATTCACCTGCATGGCCACAGCTTCCGGGTATTGTCCCGCAATGGCAATCCCACGCAATATCGCGAGTGGCAGGATACCGTGCTGATGTCTCCGCAGGAACGCGTCGAGATCGCATTTGTCGCCGACAATCCGGGCGATTGGATGTTCCATTGCCACATCCTCGAGCATCAGGCTGCTGGGATGATGGCCACAATTCGGGTAAATTAATATGAAAGGAAATTTGATGAACTTACTTCTCAAGATTACTGCAGTTCTGGCTGCGTTTATGGCAATTCCCACACTCGCATCGGCCCAAGAGGCAAAGCCGCTCGCCACGATTTTCAAAAACCCGCAATGCAGCTGCTGCGAGAGTTACGGAGCCTATCTCGAGGCCAACGGATATCCGGTTAAAATGGTGGCGACCCATGACCTCGCCCTCATCAAGGAACGCCAAGGCGTACCGGCCGGGCTCGAAGGCTGCCACACGATGCTCATCGGGGGATATTTTGTGGACGGGCATGTCCCTGTCGCAAGCGTCGACCGTCTTTTGAAAGAACGCCCCGATATTTTGGGGATCACGCTGCCAGGAATGCCTACCGGTTCGCCGGGAATGGGCGGTCCGAAATCCGGTACTTGGACAATTACGGCTGTCGCTCCGGACGGCGCCAAAAGCGTCTACAAGCGCTATTGACTGCCGCAAACGATCCTAGCAGATACGCTCGTATCCAAATTTGTGACCGACATTCTTAGAACGGGTAGAAGTGGCATCACTGGCCAGGCCCTTGAGAATGGGACAGTCGGGACGATCATCGTTTGTACACCCTTCGAGGAGATGCTCAAGAGCATCGATCATCGAGTGAATTTCCGCCGCCTTGTTCCGCAGAGCGACTAGATGGCTGTCGGCAACGTGTCGAACATCCTTGCTGGCCCGCTTCTCATCCTGCCAAAGACCGAGCAACTCTTTGATTTCGTCAATCGAAAAGCCCAGATTGCGGGCTCGGCGGATAAAGCGCAGCTTATGGATATCGGCAGGATCGTAGAGCCGATAACCGGCGCCGGTTCGTTCCGCGGGCATGATAAGCCTGATCTTCTCATAGTGGCGGATCATCTTGGCCGAAACGCCGGTCGTTCCAGCAGCCTCGCCGATCGTGTGGTAATGTCTCATGACCGCACTCATAAGCTTCCCATGATGGGAATGCAAATCCGTTGAGGGGATAGTCACAATAAAGTTCACAAAGCTCTTGACCTTCCCATCATGGGAACCCTTATATTTCGGTCATTGATTGATTCGGAGAATAGAGAAGCGATGGATACTAACTCGTCCCGAGCATTGGTGCACGCACCCTTCGGCTGGTCAAGCGGCCAGGACAGAAACGAGTGGAACTTGCGCCACAGCCTTCGGCAAGCGCCGCAAGTGGCTGCTCGCCCTTGTTGCGGTCTTGACAGCAGCCGGTCTCATACTGGGCTCGATGTGGCTGGGATTCGCCGCGATACTTCCCTTTCTCTATGTACTGCCTTGCCTGCTCATGCTCGCGATCTGCATGCGCAAGGGCAATTCTTCACAGGGATCATGAACAAACAGCCCGTGTGTGCTCTCTAACGGCGTGCAATATAACGTGAGACCAACCCCTACCAATCAAACGAAAGGATATTTGTAATGAACAATCTAAAATTAGCTGCCCTCGGCACCCTGGCAACGGCCGGTCTTGCCACAGCAGCGATTGCACAGCCCAAGGTTGAACACCGTCCCAGCGCGAAAGAGAATTCGCAAAACCGGGAGCGTGGTGCCATGCAGGGTGACATGCCCGGCATGAAAGGAGATATGTCCGGCATGATGGCCATGATGAATGATCCTGAAATGCGCGCGCAAATGATGGATATGATGCGCAACTGCAAAGAGATGATGAAGAAAAAGCAGGATCAGATGTCTAGCCCGGAAGCAGGCTAAGGCTTCGCATTATAACGACAAGCTCCCAAATTGGCCCGTCCCTCTACCTGCCCCGCAGTAACACTGCGGGGCAGGACCTCTATATCTATTGCGACTGGTGGCTTGCACCGCCCTCATTGACCATAGGAGTCCACTGAGAATGTTGAATTTTAAAAGGATAATGCCAAGGGGCTTGTCAGAGCCCGGTCAGGCGCATAAGACGGCGTAATGCATATTCTGCGCTCCTTTGGACTCATCCTGATCGCCTGCGGGCTCCTCGTGCAGTCGGCAGCCTATGCCTCTGCGCGCCCCCAGGTCGCTGCGATGATCGACGGTCCATGTGATGAGATGCGCATGAAAAACTCATCGACCACTTCTTCAGATGACCAACAAGGGCCGTGCAAGAACCTGCGCATGGATTGTTTGGTGGCGCTCGGCTGTATCCCCCCACTGGCCATGGCCGCTGATGCGTCTGCCGAATATTTAGATACAGCCATGCCGTCGCAGTTTGGCGAGTTCACCGAGTTCTCGCTGGCTGTCAATCGACTAGGACCTGAACCTCCGCCTCCGCAAACGCAGCTCTGAATATAGGCAGGGGGAAAACCCTGCAAGCCTGAAGCTAAGCGAATCGCTCTGCGCATCTCGCGCCGTTCGTTCGTTCTGCCCATGCCCCGTCCTTTAGCGGAAAATACAAATTATGAAATGTGCATTTTGGACTGCGCTTCCGGTCTTGCTGGCTCTCGCACCAGCAAGCTACGCCCAATCGGTTGGATACGAAGAAGCCTTAAGATCGGCCGTCAGCGATCAACCACAAGTACGGGCGCGCGAATTGCAGCTTGACGCCCGCCGCCAGGTTGCCGATGCCGCAGACGAACTTCCCGACCCCAGACTACGTGCAGGAGTCCAGAACCTGCCGGTCAGCGGGCCTGCAGCGTTCCAGCTGGATCGTCAGCTCCCCACTCAGATCCAGGTCGGGGTCGAGCAGGAAATTCCCAACCTTGCTAAGCGGCACGCCCGGACGGGAATCGCTGCCGCAGACATCGACCTTGCCGCAGCGAAATTGAGCCAAATACAGTATATGGCGCGTCTCGGCGCAGGAAAAGCCTGGATTTCGCTCGCTTATTCCCAACAAGCCCTGAAGGTTGCTGATGAAGCGCTTGGACAGATTGAAACGCTCGTTCCCTTAGCCCGAAGCGCTGTCGCTTCCGGTTCGGCCCGTCCGGGCGAAAGCTTGGAGATCCGTCGAGCAGTGCTGGATGTCGAGGATGTGCGGACGCGCCTCGAAGCCGACCGTGAAGCGGCACAAGCGATGCTGGCGCGCTATATCACTGTTGAAAACGCGACCGCCTCGGGGTCCGTTCCTCCAACCGATGTCGATGTAGAGCGTCTCCGGGCGACCCTGAAACATAATCCGGAAATCATCCTCGCGATCGCACAGGTCCGTCAAGCCGAGGCGAGGACTGATCTCGCCCGATCGGAAAAGCGCCCTGATTTCGGAGTCAACGTGAGCTATGGGCGGCGCGATCCTGCCTTCGGCGATGTCGTATCGGTCATGGGCTCGATAACGCTTCCCATTTTCTCCGGTAAAAGACAAAATCCGAGGATTGCCGCCGCAGAAGCCGATGCCTTTGCAGCGCAATCTATCCAAGCGGATCGCCTGCGCGAGCTGGAGGCCCAATTTGAGGGCGACCTTGCCGCCTGGCGCAGCGCACACCGCCAGTGGCAACGTGCCACTGAAGAATTGCTACCTCTGGCACGTAGCCGGGCCGAGCTCGAAAGGGCCAGCTTTGCAGCGGGCCGCGCCGAGCTTCTGGATGTCATCGAGGCGATCAAGGCCTTGGCCCTTCTCCAGATCGAAATACTCAAGCGCGAGGAAGCGACCGTGGAAGCGGCTGCCAATTTACGACTTACTTACAGGGAGCACGACCTATGAGAGCCGCAATGGGAGCCGCATGGGATAAACTGTCGCCGCGCCAGAAATCCTGGACGATGGCGGCAACGGTAGCACTAATCAGCGCAATCGCTGGCTACGGGCTTTCACAACTCGGGCAAGGTGGGAACGAAACCAATAGCAATGGCGGTGCCTCCAGTGCCGAGTGCGAAAATGTCCTCTACTGGTACGATCCGATGGTGCCGGGCCAGCGCTTCGATGAGCCTGGCAAATCGCCGTTCATGGACATGCAACTGATTGCGAAATGTGCGGGCGAGGAAGCCGGAGCGAGCAGCGGGGTCAGTATCGATCCGACGCTCGTCCAGAATTTCGGAATCAAAACCGCTGAAGCCGAATATGGCGTCCTCGAACCGGAAGTGACCGTCACCGGCGTTCTCGCCTACAACGGGCGGGACGTCGCGATCGTCCAGCCCAGGGCGGGCGGCTTTGTCCAACGAACCTATGGCCGCGCGCCCGACGATGTTGTCGGTCGCGGCGCACCGCTGGTCGACATTCTGGTACCGGAATGGGGCGGCGCGCAGCAGGAATATCTGGCGGTGCTGAACAGCGGCGACGAAGCGCTCGCTCGCGCCATGCGTGAACGCATGCGCCTGCTCGGCATGTCGCCCGGCCTGATCTCCTCAGTCGGGCGAAGTCGGCGGGCGCAATCGACGATCACCGTCACCGCGCCGATCGGCGGTGCCATCACATCGCTCGGCGTTCGTCCCGGCATGACCGTGATGGCCGGGCAGATGTTGGCGGAAATTACCGGTTTCTCGCCGATCTGGCTCGAGGCGGCGGTCCCGGAAACACAGATTGCCAATGTCCGTGTCGGTCAGCCCGTCAACGCAATGCTTACGGCATACCCTGAGGAACGGTTTGTCGGTCGCATCATTGCGGTGCTGCCGAGCGCGCAGGATGCGAGCCGCACGGTGACCGTGCGGGCGCAGCTGCCCAATCCTGGAGGTAAGCTCAAGCCGGGTATGTTCGCGCGGGTTTCGCTCACTCCCGACACGCGGCGCGCGCTGCTGGTCCCCTCCGAAGCCGTCATTCGCACGGGGCGCAGAACGATCGTGATGCTCAGGCAGGACAAGGGAGGCTTCACGCCCGCCGAGGTCCGCATCGGGCGCGAGGCAGCCGGCCGAACCGAGGTCCTTGCGGGCCTTGCGCCGGGCGACAAGGTCGTGACCTCTGGCCAGTTTCTGATCGATTCCGAAGCCAGTCTTTCCGGTCTCGACGTCCGGTCTATTGAGGAGGCTCCGGGCAAAGATGCTGGCGCGCAGCAAGGAGCTGATGACAAAAAGCCCGCCACTTTCAGCGCCACCGGCACAATCGAAAAGATCGCCGCGAGATCTGTCACGCTGAAGCACGGACCCGTTCCGCAGCTCGACTGGCCCGCGATGACAATGGCCTTCTCCACCAGCAGCGCTGCGCAGCTACGCGGGTTCAAGCGCGGAGACCGGGTAAAATTCACCTTCATACAAAACGATTCTGGGGCCCAAATCGTGTCGATCCGGAAGAGCGGCCAATGATCGCGCGCATTATCGATGGTTCTATCGCCAATCGCTTTTTCGTCGTGCTGGCCGCGCTCGTCCTCTCTCTGGCAGGCTACTGGGCCGTGCGGACCACGCCGGTCGATGCAATACCCGACCTTTCGGATGTACAGGTGGTCATCCGATCCAACTATCCAGGGCAAGCGCCGCGCCTGGTTGAGGATCAGGTCACTTATCCGCTGGCGACGACCATGTTGTCGGTCCCCGGTGCCAAGACTGTCCGCGGTTATTCATTTTTTGGGGATAGCTATGTCTATGTGATCTTCGAAGACGGGACCGATCTTTACTGGGCGCGCTCGCGCGTTCTTGAATATCTCAATCAGGTGCAGGGGCAACTACCCGAAGGGGTTTCAAGCGCGCTCGGCCCGGATGCGACCGGAGTCGGCTGGATCTACGAATACGCATTGGTTGATCGCACCGGCGGAAACGATCTTGCCGGCCTGCGAAGCCTTCAGGACTGGTTTTTACGTTATGAGTTAAAAACGGTCCCGGGGATTGCAGAGGTCGCCAGCATCGGCGGCATGGTCAAGCAATATCAGGTCGTGCTCGACCCCTACCGTATGGCTTCACTTGGCGTCACCCACGCCGAAATAGTCAAGGCGGTCCGCGCATCCAATAGGGAATCTGGAGGATCGATCGTCGAGATGGGCGAGGCCGAATATATGGTTCGCTCCTCAGGCTATCTCAGCAAATTGGCCGACTTTCGCAGCATTCCCCTGAGCGTCGCCGGTGCGGGCGTTCCCGTGACTCTCGGAGACGTTGCCACCATTCAAATTGGTCCCGAACTTAGGCGCGGCATCGCCGAACTCAATGGCGAAGGCGAGGTCGCGGGCGGTGTGGTGATCCTTCGCCAAGGCGCCGATGCGCGCAGCGCGATCACAGCGGTCGAAGCCAAGCTCAAGCAGCTTCAGGCGAGCCTGCCAAAAGGGGTTGAGGTCGTCACGACTTACAACCGTGCCCAGCTGATTGACGCTTCGGTGGAAAACCTGACAACTAAGCTAATCGAGGAATTCATCGTTGTCGGCCTGGTTTGCGCGCTGTTCCTCTGGCATGTACGTTCTGCTCTGGTAGCTATCGTCACGCTGCCACTGGGCGTCCTCGCCGCCTTCATCATTATGCGCTTCCAAGGCGTGAACGCCAATATCATGTCGCTCGGCGGAATTGCCATTGCTGTGGGAGCGATGGTGGATGCCGCGATTGTGATGGTCGAGAATGCGCACAAACATCTGGAACGATGGGCGCACGACCATCCCGACCGCAAACTGGTCGGTCAGGAGCGGTGGAAGGTAATAGCGGACGCCGCGAAGGAAGTGGGCCCGGCACTGTTTTTCAGTCTTCTGATCATTACCTTTTCCTTCATCCCCGTGTTCACCTTGCAGGCGCAGGAAGGACGGCTGTTCGCGCCGCTTGCTTTCACCAAGACATACGCAATGGCAGGGGCGGCGATTTTATCGGTTACACTTGTGCCGGTACTGATGGGCTGGCTGATCCGCGGAAAAATACCGTCCGAAGACAAAAACCCAATCAATCGCGGGCTGACGTGGGCCTACCGACCGGGGCTCGACTGGGTCATGCGGTGGCCGAAAGCCACATTGGCCATCGCAGGTGCGATCTTTCTCACGACCCTCATACCCTTGTCTCAACTGGGCGGGGAATTCTTGCCCCCATTGGACGAGGGCGATCTGCTCTATATGCCGAGTGCCCTGCCCGGCCTTTCGCCGGGCCAGGCATCTGCGCTACTTCAGCGTACCGACCGCCTAATCAAATCGGTTCCCGAAGTGGAGACCGTGTTCGGCAAGGCCGGGCGAGCGGATACCGCGACCGATCCCGCGCCGCTGACGATGTTCGAGACAACCATCCGGTTCAAACCGCGCGAGGAATGGCGCGAAGGAATGACTCCCGATAAATTGGTTGAGGAACTCGACCGCACCGTGAGGGTGCCGGGACTAGCGAATATCTGGGTCCCGCCGATCCGCAACCGGATCGACATGCTCGCAACAGGAATAAAAAGTCCGATCGGAGTAAAGGTCTTCGGTGAGAGCTTGGCTGATATCGACAAGGTGGCTCAAGGTATCGAGAGGGTGGCCAAAACCGTGCCCGGTGTAAGTTCCGCACTGGCAGAACGTCTGACAGGTGGCCGTTACATTGATGTCGACATTGACCGCCTCGCTGCCGCGCGATACGGACTCACTATAGACGATGTGCAGATAATTGTGTCGGGCGCAATCGGCGGCGCGAATGTAGCGCGAACCGTCGAAGGACTGGCGCGTTATCCGGTCAATGTGCGTTACCCCCGTGAAATACGGGACAGCGTTGGCGAATTGCGCGCGCTTCCCGTCCTGACGCCTTCTGGCCAGCAGATTACGCTTGGCACCGTAGCGCAGATCAAGGTCAGCAGCGGGCCGCCGATGCTCAAAAGCGAGCAGGGCCGGCCTACCAGCTACGTCTATGTCGATGTTCGCGACCGTGATCTGACGTCGGTTGTGAGCGATCTACAAGATGCGATTGCCGCCGACGTCAACCTTCCACCTGGCGTCAGCCTTTCTTACGCTGGACAGTTCGAATATCTTAGCCGCGCAGCGGAACGCATGAAAATCGTCATCCCGGCGACTTTGGCCACTATCTTTCTGTTGCTCTATCTGATCTTCCGCCGCTTCGACGAAGCGCTGTTAATCATGGGGACGTTGCCTTTCGCCCTGACCGGCGGCTTCTGGCTGCTCTACTGGCTCGGATACAACCAGTCAGTCGCCACGGCGGTGGGTTTCATTGCTCTTGCCGGTGTTTCTGCCGAGTTCGGCGTGATCATGCTGATCTATCTGAAGGCGGCGCTCGAACAGCGTACCGATCCGGATGCGGAGCAAGTCGACCAGGCAATCCGTGAAGGCGCGCTCCTGCGCGTTCGGCCAAAGGCAATGACTGTTGCCGTAATCCTGGCAGGCCTGTTCCCGATTCTCATTGGCACCGGCGCGGGTTCGGAAGTAATGAGCCGAATTGCTGCGCCGATGATCGGCGGGATGATCACTGCCCCGCTGCTGTCCATGTTCGTATTACCCGCCGCATATTTTTTGTTGCGGCGACCCCGTCCGGAAAAACCGGCAAAACCTGAAGGAGATGAAAAATGCGTACTACAAACTACCTGACCCTGTTGGCCGCTCCGCTCGCACTTGCGGCGTGCAGTAATGACCAAGAAACGTCCGAGCCAGCTGGAACGATGATGACTGACAATATGGCGGATGTCGACAACATGCCTATGTCCGATGACATGCCGATGATGGAGTCCCCTGCGGCAGGACAGGCTGGAAGCGGCGAAGGCTCGGTCACCGAGATCGACGAGGCAGACGGCAAGATCACGATCGACCACGGACCGATCGCTGCAGTCGGCTGGCCTGCGATGACGATGGCATTTTCTGCAGATGACGAGAGCATGCGGAAGGTGGCGGTCGGCGACCGCGTCACCTTTGAATTTCGCACGACAGAAGGCGGGGGCGGCGAACTGACCGCGATCGCCAAGCAGTGACGGGCGCCTCGCGTCGTGCCGCAAGGCAGTGCGGCGCGAGCTCCCAATTCTTTAATCCCGAGCACATAATTTATAAAGGAGATGATGACTTGCGATGGGATAATGGGTAGCCCCATGATTATGATAGGAATGGGCGTATTTTGGATAGGGTCAATTGGGCTCATAATACTTGGTATCTTCGCGCTCATAAAATATCTGAAGTCATAACAAAATCTGTCTGCCGTAGCCGGAAAAGGCTTAACGAGCTTTGTTATATTGGTGCCGCATATCGCTTTGGATCCCTGTATAGTAACTCGAAGGAGTGCTCGTAATGAGTGAATCGAGATGGCCGACAACCTCATCGATTATACCGGCAAAACCAGTCCAAGCGAAACCGCCACCGATCCCGTCTGCGGGATGAGCACTGCGACCGCAGATACGTACGTGAGCACCACGGCTTAATACATTATTTCTGCTCTTCACGCTGCTTTGATAAGTTTCGGGCAAACCCAGTATTTCATCATTCAAAAGATGCGGATACCTAAGTCTTGCACAATCCTGGGGTCGATTATCACGCCTGCGCTCCGGCATTTTCATCACCAGCTTCATCAGCATACTTTAGAAGAAGCTGCATGTCCATGAACGGAGACTTGGCTAGCTTTTCCAATTTTTGCTGGGAGAACATTGGATCACAATAAAAAAGGACCTCAACCTTACTTCCGCATTCTCCATTTCACTGCTATCGTCTGCCTCGCCCCTGCCGAGCCAGTATCCGCTGCCGCCTGCGGCCAGACTTGCAATTCACCGATCCAAAATATCAACGCTGAGTTTCGGATCGCAAAGTGGCTTGGCGGCAGTTGCAGCTCTTTGCTTCGCTTCAACTATGAGCGATTGGGCTTCAAACGCAGGCGTGGCTAGCTCGACTGCTTTTGCCATCGTGAGTTGTCCGGCTTGAAGTGCAAAAAAACGGCGCATATAGGGCTAACGCCGTTAGAGCCAACAAAGGAAGCCGCCGTTTAATCCGGCTGGTTATCGTGGAAATTTTACCATGCCTTTTTGAATCATACAAAAGCGCTTGTTCACCGAGCTTTGTTTCAACTATTATGCCGGACTAGTCTCGGTTTCGGTCATCAATATGAAAATCAGTGAGGCGGAACAGCTTATTAGCAAAAAGCCGTTCAAAGATTCTATACCCGCCAAAAATCGCAAATGACCGGTTGGAAAAATATCACCAAGACCAAGGGAGGTATAATTCACCAATGAGAAATAGAAAATTTCCATTGATGAGATATCCGTCGGCTTAAAGCCTCCAAGACCAGCACTAGATCCAGCTACAAATGCAATAGCGTAAAGGCCAGCTTCCGAAATATGGGCGATGGCTGCAGCATAAAGTCCAATCACCAGTTTACGGGTTTTACCGAAACTTGTTGATTTAAGCCATTGATGGGTTCGGTGAATAACCTGAAAGTGGATAAATCCAGTTATGCCAAACATCAGTAAACCAAGAAAAATTACCAAGCTCAATGCGAATGCCCCTCCATGCCGGTGTCCGTCTCGTTGCCACTCCGGCGGCTAGACAAATAATATCTCTCGAAAACGAAAAACCCGGCAATGCCAACGAAAGAAATTGCAATGATCATTGGATCACTAGTTGCTTTCATGGTCAGGAATGCTCCCAGTACGATCAAATCCAGAATGATCGCGCCAAGTAAAATCCATGCTTTTGCGCCGACATCATCCCTGAGATAGCGATACACGCCCCAATGAATCACTATGTCCATGACCAGATAAAATATCGCCCCCAGGGATGCTATCCGACTAAGATCAAAAAATGCAGCCAATAGACCTGCGGCGATAACAGTGAAGACAAGCGTGTGCTTTTGAATGTCACCTGGCATGCCAAAATGGCGGTGCGGGATGAGGTTCATGTCTGTGAGCATTGCGAGCATGCGTGATACGGCGAAGACACTGGCAAGGAGACCCGATGCGGTTGCAATGATCGCCACGGCAACGGTGAACCACACGCCATAGTCACCAAAAGCAGGACGCGCCGCCTCTGCCAGTGCATAATCTTTGGCAGCGGCAATTTCACTTATGCTCAACGTCGATCCGACCGCGAGCGCCACCGTCATATAGACGAGCAAACAGATCCCCAGCGAGATCATGATAGCGCGGCCGACATTTTTCTTGGGATCCACGACCTCACCGCCGCTATTCGTGATCGTAGTGAATCCCTTGAACGCTAATATTGCCAGTGCAATACCGGCAATAAAGCCAGTCGGCGAAGTTGCTTCGCTTGGCGTGTTTTGCGAAAACTCAAATGTGAAGCCGGCTGCCCAAAGAATGGTGAGAGAAAAAATCAATATTCCGCCGATTTTTAGAATCGCGGTGATCCCAGATATCGCGCCGATAATCCTGTTACCGGCGATGTTGACGATAAATGCGAAGACAATCAGTCCTATTGCCAATATCGAAACCAGCACGGAATCACGGCCTATATCGAACAATTGAAGCGTATAAGTCCCGAAAGTTCTCGCAACCAGGCTTTCGTTGATGATCATCGAAAATGCCATCATCAAAGCCGCAGCACCCGTGACGGTGGATGGTCCATAGGATTTCTTGAGAATCATCGCGATACCGCCCGCTGACGGATATTTATTGGATACTTTGATATAGGTATAGGCGCTGAACCCGCTGATTATAGCGCCAATAAGGAAGGCAAGCGGGAAGAGCGGCCCGGATAGTTCGGCAATCTGACCCGTCAGTGCAAAAATTCCTGCACCGATCATGACGCCGGTACCCATGGCTACCGTTCCCGCCAGCGTCAGACTATTTTTGTTATACGAACTGTTTTGCATTTATTTCGCCTTTGAGATGTGCGGAAGTCATGGCTGCGGTTGACGCCTTGCAAACCAAAGCGTGATCAATGGAACGAATATCCACATAAGGATGGGAACGAGGCCTATGTTCGTGCCGGGCACCACAGGCATGAGTTCGCTATATCGCCAGCCCCAATCCCATTCACGCGGCACGCTGGTGGCCATAGCTTCAATAATCACCGTAATTCCCAGCCCAGTCAGCAGATAGATACCGATCATCCAATACTTTGGATAATGCATCCAGTGGCGGTTCCGCGCTAATATTGAAACTACCGTGTAGGCGAGCAACAATATCCCAACGTCTCCAAATGTTGCCCGGGTACAGCCCAGCGTTCTTTCCCAATAACCTGCCGATCCCATATCAAAGAATGGCATTTGCAGGATTTCCCAAATGAAGGATGTGAAAAATCCGAAGGTAGCGATATGAACCTCGGTGTCAAATTTCATGAAGCGACAAACTCGGCTTTAAATAATGAAATGGAACCCGTTGCTGTCGCGAAACTTTGTGTTTTTTCCGTCAAATATCCAGGTGCCACCAATATTCTTTCCAATATACCCTCAGCATTGTGCCTCGTATCTTCGACACCATCCAACTGCTGGACCGTCATTCGAAAGGCAGCGCGCATCAGTAGTGACTTCTGCATTGCATAATCTGCAATGTGGAGTTCTCCGCCGGGCATGAGCAGGCTGCGCATGATTTCGGCTATCTCGTTCTTTTTTTCGAGCGCCACCTGATGAAACATCAAACTGGATGTTATCTTTGTAGGCTGCCAGCCTTTGGGCAAAGCTTCTTTAGATAAAAACCCCGGGATCAATCGAACATTAGGACTATGTAATTTTTTGGATGCGCGTTTGAGCGCGTCGATATCTGGGTCAAGCCCGATGAAATCCGCTTCTGGGCACTGCTCCGCCAAAACAGCTAGCAAGCTTCCTGTCCCGCATCCCACATCCAATACCCTGTCGCCTGGGAGCGGATTGATCTGCTTCACCAGCGCGGCACGCCATGCGCTTTCCCGCGTCAAATATCGGATCACGAGATCATAGAGGGGAGTGAGAATTTTGTAGCCCAATGGCGGGGTGTAGGTTTCGGTTACCATCTCAGGTCACAAAACTTTATTGCGCAAACGAAGTGCGTTGCCGATCACTGAAACGGACGAAAAGCTCATGGCCGCGGCTGCGATCATTGGGCTCAGCAATATTCCGAACCAGGGATAGAGGACACCAGCAGCAACTGGCACACCAAGACCATTATAGATGAAGGCAAAGAACAGGTTCTGCCGAATATTGCCCATCGTCAACTTGCTGAGATGGCGCGCCTTGGCGATGCCGCCCAGATCACCCTTGACCAGCGTGATCCCGGCGCTTTCCATCGCGACGTCCGTTCCGGTACCCATCGCAATGCCTACATCGGCCTTGGCGAGCGCAGGAGCGTCGTTGATCCCATCTCCTGCCATCGCGACCCTTTTACCTGCAGCCTGCAATTCGCTGATCACGCGATGTTTGTCTTCAGGCGAGACATTGGCGTGAATTTCATCGATACCAATCATCTTGCCAACGGCTTGCGCAGTGGCTTCGGCATCGCCAGTCAGCATCACGACGCGAATATTGGCTCTATGCAGCGCTTTGATTGCCTCTGTCGTGGTCGGTTTGATCGGATCGGCGACACCAATCAGGCCAGCTGGCTTGCCGTCAACGGCCACAAACATCACCGTTTGTCCCTGCGATCGGCCGTCCTGCGCCTTGGCAATCAGGTCCGCGCTAGTGGCACCAAGCCGGTCCATCATTTTTTCATTGCCGATGGCGACGCGCTTGTCTTCAACGATGGCTTCAACGCCTTCTCCTGTCACTGACTGAAAATCACTTGCAGCCTGGAACGACAAGCCCTTTTCCTTGGCGCCACTTATAATCGCAGCTGCCAGCGGGTGTTCACTCGCCATTTCGATTGCGGCCACAAGCGCCAACATTTCATCGCCATCAAAACCTTTCTCCGGTTCGACCGAGACCAGTTTGGGCTTGCCCTCGGTCAGTGTGCCGGTTTTGTCGACCACGATTGTGTCTATCTTTTCCAGGGTTTCCAGCGCTTCTGCGTTCTTGATCAAGATGCCATTTTGCGCGCCTTTGCCGGTGCCAACCATGATCGACATCGGAGTGGCAAGGCCAAGTGCACAAGGGCAAGCGATGATGAGGACTGCGACCGCATTGACCAAGCCGTAAGCCAGCGCGGGATGAGGGCCCCAGATGGACCATATGATGAATGTGGCAATAGCAATCAGAACCACAGCGGGCACGAACAGGCCCGCGACCGTATCAGCGAGTTTCTGGATGGGCGCGCGGCTGCGCTGCGCTTCGGCAACCATCTGGACGATCTTGGCAAGCAGCGTGTCTTTACCCACGCGCTCTGCGGTCATGACAAAGCTGCCAGTCTGGTTGACTGTGCCGCCGGTGACATCATCGCCTTCGGCTTTGGCAACCGGGATTGGTTCGCCCGTGATCATAGATTGATCAATCGTGCTCGATCCTTTGGCGATGGTGCCATCGACGGGTATTTTGTCGCCCGGACGGACGCGAAGGCTGTCGCCAGACTGCACTTGATCGAGAGATATTTCTTCTTCCGAGCCATCCGCGCTAACGCGCAGTGCAATTGGCGGTGCCAGTTCCAGCAGTGCGCGCAACGCACTTGATGTCTGTCCGCGTGCTTTCAGTTCCAGCACTTGCCCCAATAGGACCAAAGTCGTGATGACTGCTGCGGCTTCGTAATAGACAGCAACGCCGCCATCGTGCCCGCGAAACGCGTCGGGGAAGATATTAGGCAAAAAGGTTGCGACTACGCTGAATATATAGGCAACAGCTACCCCCAGACCGATCAGCGTAAACATGTTGAGGTTCATGGTTTTGACTGACTGGACACCGCGAACGAAGAAAGGCCATGCTCCCCAGAGGACTACCGGCGTTGCCAGCAAAAACTGCAACCACTGAGCCATCCTCGGTTCAAACAAACCCTCAAACGGTCTGCCCGGAATGAGATCGCCCATCGCGTATATGAAGAGGGGAATGGAAAATATCGCGCTGACCCAAAAGCGCCGGCGCATATCAATATATTCAGGATCAGGCCCGCTTTCGAGGCTAAATGTCTCCGGTTCCAATGCCATCCCGCAAATCGGACAGGAACCGGGACCCTCTTGCCGGATTTCCGGATGCATCGGGCAGGTGTAGATTGTGCCTGCTGGCACGTCGTCCTGCGCTTCGCGATGCTGTCCGGTCAGATAGTGCTCGGGGTCGGCGACAAATTTGGTTTTGCATCCTGCAGAACAGAAATGATAATCCCGAGCATCATGACGTGCATGATGCTCGGTTTTATCCGGCTCTACAGTCATGCCGCAGACGGGGTCGGTGACATGATCTGTAGAGCCGTCATGGCTGTGGTCATGGCCTTCAAGGCCATCAGGGGAGGGAGGAGCCACAGCCACTATTCCTGTATCAACTTGCTAGCGATCCATTTTTTGATCGGAATCACCAAAATTGCAATATACCAACCATAGGCAAAGCTTCCGACTGCGCCTGCTATAAAGCCGGGCCAGCTTAGCCATTCAAATCCTGGAAGCAAAGGCGCCCAAGCCTCATGCATATGCGCCCACTGTGGGGCTAGCACGCCAAAGCCGATACAAATCAGATAGCTGACAAGCAAGAACAGACTCAGCGTCCATCCCCAAATGAAAATTTGCTTACCCGTTGAGATATTGGACATTTTAACCTCCATCTTTCTATTGATAATAATACTATAGTGGGGTATAGTGTATAAGTCAATCCCAGATATTGAAATTTGCGAAGAGCCTTTTGATTGCAAGCATACTAAAATGAGGCATAAGAAAAATATGACAGAGAAATTCACTAAAGAAATTAGCCGGATGCACCGCATTGAGGGGCAAGTCCGCGGAATTGCCAAAATGATGGAGAATGATCGTTACTGTATTGACATTCTTCAGCAATTTTCTGCTGTGGAGGCCGCATTGCGTGCCACCAAAATGAAAATACTGGAAACTCATACCAATCATTGCGTGCAAGATGCCCTCACCTCTGGCGACAAGGCTGATCAAAAGCAGAAAATCGCCGAGCTTATCAGCTTGTTCGGCAAAATGGGAAAATAGAAACAGGTCCGGAGCCCATGAGGCTCCGGACCCGCCCTGCGACCCTACTCTGGTTTAGCTTTGCTGGTGTCCATCTTGCTATGGTCTATTTTTGAGTGGTCCATTTTCGAATGATCCATCATCTGGCAGGTCATTTTGCCATCGGCATCCTTCATCATCATGCCGTCCATCGCCTTGCCGTCCTTCATCATTCGGCATTTCTGATCAGAGGACGCGTCGGCTTTATGCTCATGAGCGAGTGCAGATCCTCCATAAAGGAGAACGAGGGCTCCGAGTGCAGTTGCCATTTTTCTCATGATATTTCCTTTCTTGTTAAAAACCCTAGTTGTAAGAGGCAAAAACAGTTGGGCCATTGCTTCCAAAAGCAATAACCTGATAAGGCTGCGTTTGATTCTGATATTCCATCCCCGGTGAACCGACCGGCATTCCAGCAACTGCTAGGCCTCTGATATTCTCCGGCTTCTCGCGGAGCAATCGCGCGATTTCCTTCGCCGGAACATGCCCTTCGATCACATAGCCTTCGACAATCATAGTGTGGCAGGACCGCAAGGCTTGCGGAATCACGTTCGTATCTTTCACGGCGGCCATATTCTGAGTATTTCGCGTTTCAACGTCCTGCCGCATATTGGTCTCAATATGTTCCGCCCACTTCTCGCAGCAGCCGCAGCCAGGGTCACGGAACATAACAAGCGGCGAGGCTTGTGCAGCCGTCGTACAGGCAGCGAGGAAGGAAAGCAGCGCCGACGCCAAGAGTGGCTTTGTTTTCAGTTTGCGGAAATAATTGGACATTTTTTCATTCCTTTAATGGTTAATTTGCCACCGCTCCAAGAGAGCTTGGTGCATTCAAAAGTTCATATGGCTGAGACCGCCATGCATAAATGTGCCACCCAAAAACGCTTGTACGAGCACACCGATCGTCAAGAGCCCCAGCAATCCAGCAAATATTTTTTCCTCGCTAACATTATGGTCGAAACGCCGTAGTCCGGCCCATGCCAGTAGCACTGCTCCGATTGCGACGGTCATACCGAGATAGCGATGCGTGGTGAGGATAAGGTTGCGGTCATAAAGATAGAAGCCGCCTGCGAACCAGCCCAAAAAGGCGGCTGCAACCGCTCCCAGCGCCCCGATCACGAGCATG
>Ga0208017_100073_pt1 | contig 28626 bp, 27 predicted proteins | sample 30_taG_FD_184104 | JGI IMG/M metagenome (GOLD analysis project Ga0208017, IMG submission 184104) | Marine viral communities from Cariaco Basin, Caribbean Sea - 30_WHOI_OMZ (SPAdes) (version 2) | ecosystem: Environmental > Aquatic > Marine > Oceanic | place: Caribbean Sea: Cariaco Basin... | reverse complement strand
AACTGCTTGGGAAAGCTCTTTCGAGAGAGTGGCCAGAGGCGTGTACCGGCACCACCGGCAAGAAGAACGGGAACGATTGTCATCTTGTAACCTTACTGCGCACGGGCATCTGCCTTTGCTTATAGGGCCTGACTGTAGAGGAGGAGACAGAAGCTCGGCAGCTCCCTACACAGCATCCCTTTCCGCAATTCTCGGACGTCCGATGCCATCGTAGGCGACGAACCCAGCTTCGGCAGCGGCCTCCGCGGAGTAGATGTTGCGGAGATCTGCCATTCGCGGCACTGCCATAGAGCTAGCAATGCGCGAGAGTTCGAGAGCGCGGAACTCGTTCCACTGGGTCAAGGTGACCAAAAGGTCAGCCCCTTCGGCCGCGGTGTAGACATCGCTCACCCATTCCACGCCAGGCAGCAGAGCCTCGCCCTCTTGGCGGCCTTGCGGATCAATCACGCGCACCTTTGCCCCCCCGCCGACCATTGCGGGTACGATGGTCAGCGCTGGAGCATCGCGCATGTCATCGGTGTTGGGTTTGAAGGTTACCCCGAGCACCAGCACGGTCTTGCCGTTGAAGCTGCCATCGCAGAGATCGAGCAGCTTATCGATCATCCGCCGCTTCACCTCCTCATTGACCTTCACAACCGCTTCCACGATCTGCAGAGGGCTCGCGTGCTCTTGGCCGATGCGAGCCAGCGCACGAGTGTCTTTGGGGAAGCAGGACCCTCCGTAGCCGGGGCCGGCGTGCAGGAACTTGTTCCCGATCCGTCCATCCATGCCGATCCCCTTGGCCACCTGCTTCACGTCGGCGCCAACCTTCTCACAGAGCGCCGCAACTTCGTTGATGAAGGTGATTTTGGTGGCAAGGAAGGCATTTGCTGCGTACTTGATCATCTCCGCACTCTCGAGGTCAGTGGTCACGATCGGAAAGTCGCGCAGGTAAAGGGGGCGGTAGATCTCGGCCATCACCTTGCGGGCGCGCTCGGTCTCAACTCCGACGACTACCCTATCGGGCATCATGAAGTCGTTGATGGCGGAGCCTTCACGGAGGAACTCCGGGTTCGAGACCACGTCGAATTCGAGATTGGGATTGGCTTCGGCGATGGCCGCTTGCACCTTGCGGTTGGTGCCCACGGGTACGGTCGATTTGGTGACCACGACGATGTAGCCGGTGGCGGCGGCGGCGATCTCTTGGGCAGCAGCCATGACATACGATAGGTCGGCATGGTGGTCGCCGCGCCGAGAAGGCGTACCTACCGCGATGAAGACCGCGTCTGCCCCATCGACCGCCTGCGCCAGGTCGCCCGAGAAGCTCAGCCGTCCGGCGGTGACGTTACGGGCCATCACTGCGTCGAGGCCAGGCTCGTAGATCGGGACACGGCCGGCCTCAAGCATTGCGATCTTGTCAGGGTTCTTGTCGACGCAGATCACGTTGTGACCGAAGTCCGAGAAGCAGACGCCCGACACTAGGCCGACGTAGCCGGTTCCGATCATGGCGATTTTCATAGGTACGTATCTCTCTGCTCGGGCTGTTGCAGGTTGATAGGGCTGGCGTCGGCTGACTACCCGGCGCGGCGCGGTCTTGAGGCACTAAGCAAGGGGATCAGCAGGGCATGGATGACCAGACCATCAAGATGAAAAGACGTCATTTGTGCAGACAAGCCTTACGGACAGAATGGATGGGCTCTAGGATCGTTAGTCGCTTTGCCCAATCCTATCAACCAGAACCACCGCGAGCAGGGACGTTGCAAAGGGTTGCCTAGGTCGGCTTCGAGCTCCCGATAAACTGTCATGCGAGACACGCCAAGGTCGCGAGCGACTTAGGCGTTGGAAGCACCTTGGGAGACCAGGCTACGGCCGCGTCATCAACTCGCTTCTGCCGGCCCTTGTAGACACCACGGCTCGTTGCAACCTTGATCCCGGCTCGCTGTCGGTCCCTGATTAACTTCAGCTCCATGTCGGCAACCATCACGAGGACTGTGATAACCATCCGTCCCATATCGCTGGCCGTCGTGATCTCTGGCTCCAGAGCCTGGAGAGAGATTCCCTTACCATGCAGTTCGTGGATGAGGTTTAGAACGTCACGGGTCGAGCGGCCGAGGCGGTCCAGCCGATGTACGACAAGTTCGTCCCCCGCCTGCAAGAATTCCAGAACAGTGTCGACCGGCATACCTGATGCGTCTCGAGCTGGATCAGGCGGTCGGCGCGACGGCGGCGAACGCGATCACCGAGATCTTCGGCATGCCCGCGACCGAGAATGAACGAGGTTGGTTGACCGAGTTGGGCGAGGCGTCAGACAACAGCGACCCGCAGCTGGCCGCCCGGTCGCGGGCGACGCTGCGCGGGATCTTCGGGAAATGACCGCGACCATGATCACAGACCGCGCGGCAGCATCGGGACCACAGGGACCAGGGGACCGACAGGCATGACCGGGCATGACATGGACGATGCCGTCTTCGCCCTTAACACGGCCCCGGCGGGGCCTTGGCCTGTCGGCCGGCGTGCGGGATGCAGCGCGTTACCTCGGTGTCAGGATCACCATGGATTGATAGGTGTGTGCGCGGTCCTCAATGGCCAGCACCTTGAAATACTTTGACCAGACGGTGTTCACATGGGCGTTGGAATAGAAGGCATAACTGACGCCGGATTGTTCCAGATGCAGCCGATCGGGCATTATGTCGCTTTCGGCACGGATGCGCCGATACTCGGCATTCTGTTCCAGCTCATCCCGGATCCGGAACTTCAACGAGGGCAAAAGTGCCCAGGTCGTTTCGTTGTGGATGGTCAGGGCCACCGCCGCGCCGGGGCGCGCCACACGGCGCAGCTCTTCGAGCCATGCCTCTTCGGCGTCGAAGATGTGCGAAAAGACCGAGAACGCGTGGATCACACCGAAGGTGTCATCCGCGAATGGCAGCGGGGGCATCACGGCTGTCTGATGCGGCACGACGCGTCCTGCAAGATGGTGTTCCATCCAGTCCACCATCCGACCTGTCAGTTCGCAGGCATGCACTTCAAAGCCTTCCGGTTCCATCGGCCAGTGCCGCGCCGCACGGCCGGTAGAGGCGCCGAAATCAAGTATCGGGCCTCTGATCTGGTCAAAATGCCTGGAAAAATGCTCTCGCATGGTCCGAAGATCGGATAACCCCGAAAGCCAGTAGCCAAAGTGATCCTGACCATAATAGCCGATCCGCTGATGCGGTGTCGGTATCGGGCAATCGTCGCGCGCCGCGCGGGCAAGGACTTCCGGGTCGTCGGCCAGCTTCATCAGAAGGGCAGCCTTCGTGCCCGCTGCCAGGTGATCGCGGGCCAGCCCCACGGTGGAAAGATTGTTTTGCATCAAACATTCCCCAAGTGGCATGCCGTCTGACGTGAGTTTCGCCTGAATCCGACCGCAGGACAATCATTTTCCGTCCCGAGCGGCGTCGTCGGGCGCGCAAGGCGCTGAGACAGGGCAGATCGGCCCGCGAAGCCGCCGTGTTGTGCCCTGGTGGCGGTGTTTTTCAGCGCAGCGGACAGACCCATCCTGCCGTTTTCGTTCAGTTTGGGCGTGGATGGCGGTCATGCGCATAGCGGAGGCGCTCGCAATCGGCGGATGGCGGCGAGGATGGCGCGGACCATCGGACCGGTGACGGCCACCTCGGCCAGCTGGAAGGTGATGGCGCGGGCATGGCGGACGACACGTGCCCCGATCTTGATCAGCTTCAGTTGCAGGCTGGTCAACGACCAGTCGGCCATCGTCTCGGGCAACTCGATGCAGCGCAAGAAGATGGCCAGGTTGTAGGCCAGCGCATGCAGTTGCAGTCGCACCTCATTGTCGCGGAACTTCCGGCATGACAGCCGCGTCCAGTGGAAGGCATATTTACCTTCCTTGATGTGCTGCTCGGCGGTGCCGCGCTGGTTATAGAACCGCACCACCCAGTCGGGCTCCATCGGCAGGTTGGTGACGATGAAGCCGACACGCGGGAACAGTTCGCCCGGATGCCATTCGATCTTGGCGATCACCCGGCGTTCCTTGTCCCAGGATGCCGCCTGATACTCGAAGTTTTCGTAGGAGCGCTTGACCTTGGTCAGCGAAGGTCGCCCGACAGGGCGCGTCAGCCGATGCGCGATCTTCTCGCGCAGGACGTTGTTCGCAGGCAGCCGGATGGCGTAGAAGAATCGGGCTTCTTCCAGCCGCTCATAGATCGCGGGGATCGCGTAGGCGGCGTCAGCCCGGAAGAACCGGCCGCCAAGGTCGCGCTCCGCGTAGCGGGCGATGACGGGGTCGAGAACGTCCCGCCAGCCATCGGCGCTGTGGACGTTGCCATGGCGCAAGGCGCAGCGCTCCAGCATGCCGAACTGGTTGAACAAAAAGTTCGGGTGATAGCAGGTGCAGTCGAAATGCCCGTTCCAGGCCGCGCCCTCCTGATCGCCATGGGTGGGGCTGACCGAACTGTCCATGTCCAGAACGATGTACTTCAGCCCGTTACGGTCATGGAACCGGTCGATCCATTGGCCATTCAGGTCGGCCAGCGCGGCACGGTTCTCGGGCTGTGCCAGTGTCTCGGTCTCGAACCGTCCCATCTGCGAGGCCGAGGCCGCTTGCGCATCGACAGCCCTTCCACCCACGACCTGGCGCATCACCGGATCGAGGGCCAGGCGGTCGGCGTCGTTCACATCCTCGTATCCGGCCAGTCGCCCGAACACCGATTGCCGGAACAACCCGTCAAGCCGGTGGACCGTGTTCTTGCCGCGCCGGGTGTCGCGCAATGCTTTTGCCGCCAGATCGGACAGCCCGAGCGCGTCATCCAGCTCGCGCATCACCAGCAGGCCGCCGTCGGAACTGAGCTGCGCACCTCGGAACTCCACATGCACCCGGCGGTCGAACTCGACCCGATCTGCCCGCTTCGAACCCGCACCCTCTGGGTGATCCATCAAACGCGCCCCTCACGGCCATCAACACCATGATTTATATCGGAAATATTGAGATCCTGACAGCAAAATCAGCGATTTACTTGGGGAATGTGGGGTCGAACTCATTACGGTTGTCGCGAGAAGCGCCGCAGGCGGTCTCGGCGTGGACAATCTCACACCCTGCCTCCATGAGTATGGTCTTCTGTAAGTAGAGGTCTTGGCTGGACGTACTGACGCCGGCGTATCCGATCCTGTGCATGAGATATGTCACATTGGGCTGGTTTCGAACCTGATGCTGTAACACTGGCTCTTTCGCCACCCTTTTGTGGCAAAGGCCGGCGTCACGGCGAAATGTAACATACAGGTGTGTACCTATTTGTTGTATCCCGTGGCTCTGTTGCACAAATCGGCTGAACGCCGAGGTTCCCCGTTCCCCGGACAGACTTATCCCACAGCTTCCGTGACGGGTATGCCGAGCGCGGTGTAGCCGTTCAGGACAGCGATGCGGACCTGGAGCTCGGCGACCTGTCGGTCGAAGTCTCGCGCCATGAGCCGCTGGCCCAGCAGTTTCACACAATGCATCTTGGTCTCGACGCGGCTCCTGCGGTGGTATCCGCTCCATCGTCGCCAGAGGGCCCGGCCGAGGTATTTCGCGGCGCGCAGGGCCTCGTTTCGTGCGGCCGCGCCAGCTGTGATCACCTTCCACGGCTTGGCGTTCCTGCGGGGCGGGATGACGGCATGGGCACCGCGGTCAGCGATGGCATCGTGGCACTTGCGGGTGTCGTAGGCACCGTCTGCCGTGACACTGCCGATCTGTTGGTCATCCGGGATCTGGCTGAGGAGGTCGGGCAAGACCGGCGCATCGCCGATGTGGCTCCCGGTGATCTCAACGGCCCGAACCTCCAGCGTTTCCTCGTCGATCCCGAGGTGGATCTTGCGCCAGACGCGACGTTTCGGGCCACCATGCTTGCGGGCGTGCCATTCGCCTTCGCCCTCGACCTTGATGCCGGTGCTGTCGATCAGCAGGTGCAGCGGGCCTTTCGATCCACGGTATAGAATGTTGACAGCCAAGGTCTTCTGGCGGCGCGACAGCGTGCTGAAGTCGGGCACCGTCCAGTCGAGGCCAACCAGTCGCAGCAGACTTTCGACGAACCCGGTCGTCTGCCGGAGCGCCATGCCGAACAAGACCTTCATTGAAAGGCAGGTCTGGATAGCGGCATCGCTGTAGGTTTGCTGTCGGCCACGCCGGCCTGTCGGCGCGCCATCCCAGCTCATCTCAGGGTCGAACCAGATCGTCAGCGAGCCCCGGCGCTTGAGCGCTTCATTGTAGGCTGGCCAGTTCCTGGTTCTGTAGGTTGGGGGTGTAGGTCTGCTCATGCATCCCAGCTACCACGCTGGATTCACGAGATGAATCCCTCACACGATTTGTGCATCAGAGCCCTTCAGCCCCCCTCACCAAGACAGAAGACAAATATCCGACAGGGCTATTTGTCGATGCATTTGCCAAAAGGCCTGGCTGGTGTAGAATCTTATGTCCTTGAGGAGAAACGGGCTTAGCTAGAACGCTAATCTTCACTGATGTATCCGAAACGTCTCTCTTGTCCCAAGCTGAAGGCAGCGCAAAAAGCGGACGGAACAGAAACGGCCGACCAGCATCTCTCACCGGGACAGTAAGCGTATTATAAAAGATTGGCTCTTGATCATCGATCTCGATCTTTAGAGTCCCTGAATCAATTGTCGAAATAACTGTGAAACTGATCGGCTGACCACTTAATTTCAGATCCAAAGGAACCTCAGGGTAAATCGCGATTGAAGACCTTGAAATCGCTGAGTTCTTGAATTTCTTCTCTTCGCGAGAGCTTATTTCACCTGCTAGTGACAACAAATCTTTTGCTTGCAGCACTTTCGCATTGCACAGGTCGTAACTGGGTGCGTGATGCGAGCAAGTTTCGGGCAGACCGACTCTCCGGGCTTCAAGGACGCGAGACAAGCCCAAGCCAAGGAACTCGCCAATTACATCGGTTGCGCTGGGCCTGCTATAATGTGCGGGGTCCGCATAGTAGTCCTCTATTTGTTTTCCATCTTTGCTTGCAATTCCGCGAAGATGATCATAAACATCAAAGACAGTAGCTTTGTACTTCTCAGACAGTCGAGCAAGAGTAAAACGCATGTCGGAATCGCATTCAAGGTTAACACCGGCCAAGCCTCGCAAGAAAGGGATTGCGATCGCGATGTCGGGCCTCTTCTTTCGGATGTAAAGAAGCAAGGATTCATAGCAAGCAGCCCAAAACTCTAAAGATGTCCGCTTTATGAAAGGGGGGTCTGTCACCCCGAACTCTATAATAATTGCATCAAAAATATTCAAATCGCAACTCTTGGCGGCCTCAAGACCCCATACACATGTGCTAGCGCCCACAGAATAATTATCAATTGTCAGTAAATTACCCGTATAGCGCCCATAGCATTCCTGCATCGCCGGCACGTAGCCCGGATTCATCAACGAGTTGGATGAGCCAAGTAACAGAGCTCGCATCTTTTAGGTCACCTATTTCCGAAAGAATAATACACTATGGGCGCTATCCGTTCATCATTCCCGAGACGCTGTAGGAACGACCGTGTACCCGTTGTGCTCAAGAGCTTGAACGACGCGAACACCGAGTTTGGTTTGCTCGGTAGCAACACCCTTCCACACCTCGGCAATTTCCTCTTTGCTGGCATCAGGATGCTCTGCCTGATATTTCTGGGTCCATGTGTTACGGCCAATGAAGCGCCCGACTCGGCGACGCAGTTTTTGTTCTTCGGTGACAGTCTTTTTCTCAGTGGGCATCTCTATCTCCAAAAATGGGTTTTGCAGCCTTCAGACTGCTTTCCCAGACTAGCATTTAACGCCGAGACTCGCAGCAAGAATCCGCGCAGAAACTCTCCCTTAGGTAGATTTCCGGTCTAGCAATCTCGTAAGCGAAACGAATGATCCGCCTTCTGCAACCCTGCCAGTTTTGTAGTCGGAAAGGCGCTGTTGCACAAATCGGGGTCTGAGCGCGGTTCCCCTTTCCCCAGACGGACTTATCCTACAGCCACTGTGACAGGTATGCCGAGGGCGGTGTAGCCGTTGAGCACAGCGATGCGAACCTGAAGCTCGGCGACCTGGCGCTCGAAGTCTCGAGCCATTAGAGATTGGCCGAGCAGTTTGATGCAGTTCATCTTTGCCTCGACGCGGCTCCGGCGGTGATACCCGCTCCAATGTCGCCAGATGGCGCGGCCCAGGTACTTCGAAGCGCGCAAGGCTTCGTTTCGGGCCACGGCGCCCGGGCTCGTCGGCTTCCTCGTTTGGCGTTCTTGCGGGGCGGGATGATGGCGGCTGCGTTTCGAGCAGCGATTGCCTCGTGACACTTCCGGGTGTCGTAGGCGCCATCGGCCGTCACGGAACCGATCTCCTGCTCACGCGGGATCTGGTTCAGCAGTTCTGGCAACATGGGCGCATCGCCGATACTACTGCCGGTGATCTCGACCGCCCGAACTTCCAATGTTTCCTCGTCGATCCCGATATGCACCTTGCGCCAAATGCGCCGTTTCGCGCCGCCATGCTTGCGCGCGTTCCATTCGCCTTCACCCTCGGCTTTGATGCCAGTGCTGTCGACGAGCAGGTTCAGCGGACCCGCACCACCACGATAGGGGATGCTCACGTTCAGCTTCCGCTGGCGGCGGCACAGGGTGCTGAAGTCCGGCACCGGCCAGTCCAGCCCGACCAGTTGCAGCAGGCTCTGCACGAAGCCGGTCGTCTGCCGCAGCGGCATGCCAAAGAGTACCTTCATCGTCCGGCACGTCTGGATCGCGGCATCACTGAAAACCGGCGGCCGGCCGCGCTGTCCAGTCGCGGGCGGCTTCCAAACCATATCGGGATCAAACCACACTGTCAGCGAACCGCGCCGCCTCAGTGCCTCATTGTAAGCCGACCAGTTCGTGGTCTGATACTTCGTAGGGGCCCAACTGCTCATGCACCCCAGCTATCATGCTGGCTTCACGCAGTGAATCCCTCAACCGATTTCTGCAACAAAGCCGTATCCCGTTCTCCCAGACGAGAAGGTCATCTTGGCGTAGCAACCCAGCCGATCATGAACTATGACTGAGACCGGCTCCACTCCACTCCGGTGCGGTAGGGACAACGAAGACTAAGAATCCACTGCGCCAAAGTTCCAGAGGCAAGCAACATCATGGAAGCACAGAAAATCATACTACACGTAGGGCCACATAAAACCGGATCTACAGCTATCCAGAAAGCCTTGACTCTTGGCCGTGACAGATTGGCGGAGAACGGCGTCCTATACCCGAAAACAGGTTTTTCTGATTTCGGCCATCATCAATTAGTCGACGCGGCTCGCGGCTGGATCAGAGATTTCGATACTGACGCATTGCGGGAAGAGATGTCTGGATACAGACAAGTCATAATATCCACGGAAAATGCAGTTCACCTCCCATTGGATAAATTGACTGTGCTGCGGGAGATGTTCGACCAGAATTCCAACGTGATGGTCGTGTATTACTTGCGGCGGTATCCAGACTTATGGGCGTCGCACTGGCAGGAGCTGATAAAGCACGGTGAGACATTGACGTTTTATGAGTATCTATGTCGAGCCTCAGGAGTCCTTCCCTCCAGTCATCGTATTGTGCCCAATCAGTTTGATCAGTTATCAAGGTTGGCGCAGGTATTCGGGAGGGAAAATATTACAATAATTGGCTACGATCATCTGCGGGGTGCTGGAGTTGATTTTGCAGAGTACTTTCTCGAGAAAACCTTGGGGAGTGCGATGGATGGTTTTGCGACAGGCAGGGTAAACGAGTCGGCGCCCGCGTGGCACATTGAGTTGGTGCGGCAGTTAAACGCAATTTATAGAAATAATACTGGCAAGATCGCGAGCTACAAGCTCCGCATGAAGGTCTTTCATGATCTCCGTGGCGCGACGATTCCATTCGCGGATGAGTTTTCTGAAGTGTACGGAAGTATTAGTGTGCCTTGCAGTATTTCCAACGATAGCCTGCCGGTCGTCACGCTTCAGAGTGAGGTATTAAACTTCGAGGACAGGATTTTAGAGGCAAGTTCTGCGGTCCCTTCATTTAGGTCTAGCTCAACTAAGACAGTTAGTGTGTTCGATATGCCGGCATTTGGACTCGAGCGGCTGAAGGGTGCGCTTGTTGAATACTATCGAGAAAATGTCACTGAGTGGTAGATTTTTTCCAAGGCATCGGCGGCCTTGTTCCTGCGGAAGAGCTCGGTAGATTTAATGGAATAGCGTACAAGACCATCCAAATCCACCATCCAAATCCGCAAAGAGGAATGTGAGTATGTTCAGCTCCGCCTATAAAGAGTCTCCTAAGTTTCTTGAGCTATGGGATAAGGTTTCCGCTTATACAATGACTAGCCCTGAGCGGGGTTACGCACTCTGGCTTTCGGTCAATTCGATTGTCGATCAAGGCCTCCCTGGCGCGTTCGTTGAGTGCGGTGTGTGGCGGGGTGGCAGCGCTATGCTTGTTGCCCTGACTCTGCTGCAGCGCGGCGTAGCTAATCGGCCGATATTTTTGTTTGATACGTTTGAAGGTATGACTTGTCCCAGCCCAGTAGACGTGGCGATCGGGGGCGACAGTGCAGAGAGTTTACTGGGGGGCGCGCGGGGGGACAACATAGCTGAGCTCGTGCGTGCCGCGGCGGATGAGGCCGAAGTGTATGCCGCAATGGAATCAACTGGCTATGATATGCGGCTGGTGCGGTTGGTCCGGGGGGACGTAGCAGATACGTTGGCCACCACTCAGACACTTCGTATCGCGCTGCTGCGGCTAGATACTGATTTTTACGATAGTACATTAGCAGAACTCGTCCATCTATACCCTCGTTTGGTACAGGGCGGGATTATGATTATTGATGATTATGGTCACTGGCAGGGAGCACGTAATGCAGTGCACGATTTCTTCTCTCGGGCTGATCATGGATATCACTTGCCGATGCTTTGGCCCATTGACTATACCGGGCGCGGCGCAGTTAAGATGGATCCTTTGGGCAACGTGGAGATTGAGCGCTATGATTACATCCCCCCCAATATGGAGCCCCCGGATCTTCTGCCGCTCTTCCCGTACGCTCAGGCGAAATCTCCATGGTCAGTAAAGTGGCCGTATTTACGAAAGTCCGCACCGCACTTGTGGAGAAGCGATCTACGAGGAAATGGGCCCGCTACGGGCAACGCATCTGTCGAGGAGGCCGCTTGTCTTTATACTCTTGCACGAAACTTCGTTGGCTTGCGCGGTATTGAAATTGGCACCCACTTTGGGTGGACCGCGGCGCATTTACTGGCGGCCGGGCTTCGTTTGGACTGTGTGGATCCATCTTTCTCAGATCCACATCGCGTTTCTGCAGTATCCGATGTTCTGGAAAAAGTGCCGAGTCGAGGGGACTACCGGTTGTGGGCTGGAACCTCTCCAGAGGTTCTGTATGAGGTGCGAGCATCTGATCCTGCGCTCTTTAGCTTTGCCTTTATCGATGGAAATCATGATGGCGACGGGCCAGAAAATGACGCGCGCGCTATCATACCTTACCTGGCTGATGATGCTTGCGTGGTGTTCCATGACCTGACATCGCCGCACGTCGCAGCAGGGCTCAAGGTTTGTGTGGACGCTGGATTTCATGCACAGCTTTGGAATACTCAACAGATTTTGGGCATAGCGTGGCGAGGTTCAGTTGAGATCCCGAAGCATATATCCGATCCCAACGTCCCGCAGATCGCTTCACCACACCTAGCTTGGATCACAAACGGAGCGTCCGTGAAGCCTCACTGAGCCGGCTTCTCTTCATCGTCTGTCTATGCCCGTCACGGTAGCAGCGGGTTGGTGGGAAGGCAGTTCCTCCCATTAGGTCAGCGGGGCCTAACACATGGCGTTGTTGCTGCCTGGCAAAGAGGATACGCTCGATCCGAGAGCGCTTCTGTCGCTTTGGTTAGCGATTGTGAACGGTCTTAAAGCTGCCTCGTTTCAATTCACTGAGGCGAGTTGAGCTTGTAGTCTGCTCAGTGAGTGACGGAGACGGAGTATCCATATGAAAGTACTTTTAGTTGGGGGCTGCGGCTTCATTGGTTCGCATGTGGTGGATCGGTTGCTCACCGCGGGGATGAGCGTTCGCGTATTTGACCGTAGACCTGAACCGTTCCGCCCACCGGTGGAGAAGGTTGACTACAGCTTTGGCGATATGCGCGATACTTCGCTTGTCTACGAGGCGGCAGCTGATGTAGACGCCATAATTCATATGGCTAGTATGACGGTCCCGACGACGGCGAACCTTGATCCAGTCGAGGATGTCACCGGTAACCTTATCTCAATGCTGCGACTGCTCGCCGCTCTACGCGATCGCCCTCTGCGAAAGTTCGTCTTCCTCTCTTCGGGCGGAACTGTCTATGGCATTCCCGAAAGCGTGCCTATCATGGAAACGCACCCACTTCGGCCGATCAATTCTTACGGGATAGTCAAGGTTGCGATCGAGAACTACTTGCATATGGAGCAGCATCTGCATGGCTTGCCGAGCCTTGTTTTGCGGGCATCTAACCCATACGGCCCACGTCAAGGGCATGCTGGCGTCCAAGGTGTCATTGGAACCCATCTATGGAGAATTGCCCAGAACCAACCCACTGAAATCTGGGGAGACGGTAGTGTTGTGCGTGACTTCATTCATGTGCGGGACCTCGCCGCACTATGCTGCGACGCATTGCTTTCTGACCTGACTGGTTGCTTTAACGCAGGCAGTGGACAAGGAGCATCCATATCAGAGGTGGTGGCTGAAATCGGTAGCGTCGTGCGCGCTTCAGGTTTCGCCGAAGTCAAACCCACTCATAAGCCTGGCCGGAACTACGATGTTCCCCGTGTCGTGCTCGACATATCCAAGGCCAAGAAACTACTCGGCTGGGAGCCCCAAATAGATCTCGCCGAAGGGCTGGAAGAAACCTGGACTTGGGTGCTGTCGCAGGTAACTGACTAGACCTCAGTGGCGCCGGAGCCGAATAGGCGACATGGCATTAGGGCCAACGGAGCGAACCTGATTGTTCAACTATCGTCATCTGCGAGCCTGAGCGTCTTCGTTTGAAATGCATGGTTTCAGGTACCGGCTTGTGGGGAATTCCCGCATCCAACGTTATTGCATTCCAGTGCCAGTCCTCGTGCCCGAAGCCTAAAGTGAGATCATTCGCTCGGAATGGAAACTCGCGATATATTGCCACTCTGGCAAAGCTCATTGCATCCCAGTAGTTTGCCCAGTTGAGATATTCAGGGTCGAAGAACAATCCTTCAGAATCGATGTGCCACCAGAGGTTCTTCTCCTTTCCGAAAACCATGTTGCAGGCGGAGTGCGCGATGCAGTCTGGACGCGACTGAATAAGTCGATGGGCCTCGGTCAACCAGTTCTCTGACCACAAGTCGTCGCCGTCAAGGAAGGTGGCATAGGTGCCACTTGCCCTTTCAATGCCGTGATTGCGTGCTTGGCCCGGATCGCCTTCATCAGTTTGTAGAGCCTGAAGCGGAAGGTGATCAAAGCTTCCCTCGAGCACCTCCACTGTCGCTGCCGATGCACGGTCAAAAACTAGGATCACTTCACACCGCAACCCATCCTGTCCAGCCCGCGCGATTGCCCTTCGGGCACTGTGCGCTGTAGCGCCGGCCAAAACGCCTTCTCGGTGGGCCGTGAGGATTACGGATATGTCTATTTCATTAGGCATTCTTAGTTTCCGCTGCTCGGTTGCTGATATGTTCAAGCTCAGTGGCATAGGCGGTTCGGCTGTGCCGTGACACGATGCGCCGCTGCAGTGCTGCAGCTCGCGCTACTCGGTCATCGGCGCTCGCCAACATTTGTTCAATTGCTTCGACATAAGCTGCCGCGTCTTCGTCACCTGGGATAGGCCAGCCTGTAGTAGTATCAATCACTTCAGAAACGCCGCCCACACTACTCGCAACGATTGGCACACCCATCGATCCAAGTTCAATCAAAATGGTGGGGATACCATCCCACGACGACGTGTAAAGCCACCCATCAGATTCGGGCAGAGAGAGCTCTTCATAGCTCGAGAATGGGCCGTTAATCTTTAGGTTCTTTGGCACGAGAGTTAGATCTGGGGGAGCGTCCAGCACAGCCTTACCCCAAGCTACGAAATCAACTCCTGGCATAAGACGCGCGATCTCTATCAAGAGGTCGAAGCGTTTTTGGCGATCAAAACGTCCTGCCCACAACACCTTCTTACGGCTTCTCTTTCCTGCCGTCTCTACTTGTTGAGTAGCTATCAGTTTTCCGCTTTGTTCCGTCATCACAGGCGTATAAATTACCCGAACGCGATCTCGGAAAGCCCCTGACAACTGAAAGCGCTCAATCAGTTGCTTGGCAAGCGGCGCATTGTCGATCATCGCCGTTGCCAAGTGGGGAAGAATCTTTGAGAAGTACCATACGGGGTAGCCTGTCTCAATTCCCTCGGGAGTTCGATCAGCGCAGAAGTAATAAGCGTGCAGCCTAGTGCTGAGTGCCAATCGTTCCCCGTAGGTCTCAAACGTATCAAACGCTAGCCGGCTGTTTACATTGTAAACATCTTGCGCACCGGATCGCAGGATCAACGAGTAGAGGATGCGTTCACGTACCTTTGGCCCGAGGCACGCAAGATGTGCAGAGATGTCTGCCGTCTCTAATTCGGGTGCGAACCAATCAGGCCTAGCCCAGTCTTCCGCGTCTGTGCGAAGCACAAGCGTTCGGCGATCCTTTGACAGCTCAGATGCAAGGACCCCCCCTACAAAATCAGCCCCACCCAACTTACAGAAAGGCATCAAAACAACCGCATCAAAAGAGCCTTCGGGTAGCAATGATAAGATATCAGAATAGCCCTGCCATACCTCATCATGCCAAGGCGGGATCATCGCGGTGATGTTCCGTGGCGGAATGCCGATATCAGGCTCAATGGCAGAGGCATCCAATATCGTCTGAAGTAATCTTCCCGAATTCATGAATGATGCCATAGTGGAAAATTCATTGTTATGCTCGACGCTAAGCCCAACTACCTCCAGAAATCTCTTCGCCAAGGGTTCGCGGTGGGTGTGTAGGTGCGCTGTCGGGCTTTTGGCAATCGTGAACATCCGGCTGAGACGACGGTTCTCAGAGAGGCCGTGTTTGGCGAAATGTTTGAACAACACCCCAGAAATATTTTGCAGATCTTTGTTAAGTTCCAGGTATTCGGCTTCCACAAATGCCGGCGTAGGTGATGCCCCCCGGGGGAGGCCATGGCTTAGCCAATGCAGAAACGGGCTACTCCCCTCTTCTAGATTTGGCAGATTGAGGCGAGAAATTTCCGAGAGATAATGTTTCGCTGAAAACATCGGTCCCGGTGGTACGCCTGCAGGAAGATCCACCGTAAGATATCGCAGGAATGCTGCGACATCTGACACGCTGGTGTCTAGCTTCGCGCGGGCACGATAATGATCGACCGAAAACATCGGAAGTATAACTCTTCGGATTTGGTCACTGTCATAAATTTCTATGTCAGCGCCAATTCTGCGCAAGAATTCCTTCAGCCAATCCGTCCAGAGTGAGTCGGCCGCCTCTTCGTAGATAGTACTGGCGCAATGCGCCGATACAGGCAGTTCGGCCAGACGTCCTACAGTGGCCATGTGCAACAATGGCGGAACCTGACCGTGGTGCTCAGGCTTCAAAAATTGACTACTATACCACTGCGTGTCGAAATGCGGATTGGGCCGACGACCTTCTTTCCATCCGATCTTTAAATAGTGCCAGAAAGCATCGACTTTGGCGGTCGCAATATCTTCATATGTTCTTAGGTAGAACAGCGCGTCGAAGTGAGGCGCCATAAGCACTGCGGGAAGTTCGAATGGGAGAGTGGTGAGGAGTTTTTCGGTTTGATCAGCTCCCCCCCTCCGCACGGTCACTGCTCTCTTCCTGGCGTCTGCGTAGCTGGTGGGTAAGCCTGCATAACGTCCGAAGCGAACGTAGTGGACCAGCGGGCAGATGTCCGCCGGATCATTTTGCATGAACCGTTCACGGTAGAACATAGTTTCGAAGTCTTTTGAAGGATTTCGACCGCTTTTCCAGCCGTCATGCAAATAGTGCTCTAGAGGATTAACATTTGACAAAACCACGTCTGGATAGCGTGAAACGTAATACTCGTCGTCGAAAATATCTTTAACGCCTGGCAGCGCTTTCAATGTCTCCTCCATATTTAGAGGTGGGATTCCTCTATTTATTGCTTCCGCTCTATTGCGTGGAGGAGTCCCGCCTGAAGAACTATAATGAACCAGGGGACACATATTGGGGTGCGTCACGCCGGAAACTGCCGAGTAATAGAACAGCGTGTCAAATTCTCTAGATGGGTTCCGCCATTCCTTCCAGCCAGCAGAAACATAGTGCTGCTGCACTGCTTTCGTGTCGCTGCCATTGAACATGTGCGGATTCTTGTAGTGCTCGTGGTCGAATTCCACAAGTTGCTGCTCAACGTTTGGGGTGTTTTTTCTCATGGCGACCTGCCTTTCTCATGGGCATATGACGCCCATTTCTCACATGTAGGGCGCGTGCGTCTGGGTGTTTTCTTGACTGCGCGAATCGCTTTACCGAATGGGTTTGAATCAGATCATTCCTTTCGCGGGATTCTACTTAACGCCCATGTATTGCTCGTGTTGTGTGATTGCATCTTCAATATTGTCAAAAAGCGTGATCTTGCCATTTTCTAGAACTGCGCCTTTGTCGCAAATCTCGCGCACAATTCCCATGGAGTGCGATACTACGACAGCACTCGACGTCTCCAGCCGACTTTTCAGAACCGCATTGCTCTTTTCTCGAAACCTTGCGTCGCCGACCGCTGCAACCTCATCAATGAGGTATGTGTCGAAAGGAACCGCCATCGATACCCCGAATGCAAGTCTAGCGCGCATACCGGACGAGTAGTTTCTAACTGGTAGAAAGAAATTGTTGCCGAGTTCACAGAAGTCTTGGACGAATTCAATCATCTCATTGGTCTCTGCACCATAGACGCGGGCAATAAAGCGTGCGTTCTGTGCTCCTGTGAGGTCTGGGTGGAAAGCTCCTGCGAACCCAACTGGCCAAGAGATAGTGCCGTCAGAGAGAATCCGGCCGTAAGTGGGCTCCATTGCGCCAGAGATCATCTGCAACAGCGTCGATTTACCGGCACCGTTCCGCCCTAAGAGGGCTAGAGAGCCGCCGGTAGAAATCGTCAACGTTACTTCATCGACAGCTATCTTCGGGCCATAAGCTGTATGGAAGATTTTGGTAAGGTTCTCGAGATGGATCATTGATACCTACCTGCGGTCTTTCAAAGAATACCCCATTAGTACAGCTGTCGCCCAGAACAAGAACGAAAAGATTGATATAATACCCAGTTGCAAGGCGCGGTCCGGAAACTCTGATTTTTCCGCCATCGTTGGTTTGACATGTGCAGCAAGATATCTGCTTTGACGTCGAGCTTCGGCTTGAGCTGCATCGTAGGCCGACAGAGCCAAGCGATAGGATTCCTCAGCGAATTGGCGGTCCACTGCCAAGGTTTCATATGTCCCAAGTAGTTCTGCATACGCTTGTTCTCCTTTCTCATTTCCAGTCCCTGAACCGTTTCCCAGTTTTCGACGTTCTTGGTCAATTCGGTTCTCGATGACGTCAATCCGTCGTCTAGCCTGCTGGATGCGGGGGTCGTTCGCCTGGGCGGAACCATGGAGCATGTCCATTTCAATCATTGCCGCCGCTAGTTCGCTTTGTAGGGTGGTTATCAATCCCACCTGACCTTCGATACTCGCTTCCGGATCCACGATACGGTAGTTATTGCGAAATTCGGTTAATATTCTTCGCTTCTCTTTAAGGCGGTCGACTGCTTCTTCCAGCTCCTCACGTGCGTATCGCATCGCATCTTCTCGCGCGATAGCTGACAAATCGTTGATCATCTTTGAGCTCTCGGCGAAGATCTCTTCAGCGATCGTGTGCGCGTCTTCAGGCGTGAAGGCAAGCACACGCAGGTCGATCAGGCCGGACCCTTCGTCGTAATAGACCTTCACTTTGCGGAGCCAATGCTCGGTTAGGTCCTCGATCGTACCGGGGGGCGCGTAATTGAGTAGGCTAGGGGGATGGTAGGTGAAGATGGGGTCTTGTTGAGGATCCCCCTTCGACCAGATGTCCCGCAAGTTCAGCTTGCTATCAATGCGGCGGACAATTTCTTGGCTTTGCAAGAATTTATAGAGGATGTCAGTGTCCGACGAACTGGAGCCGGAAAGTTCTGTAATGCCCCCGAGCAATTCCACCGCAGATGACACTTCTTCCTTCCGGACTGAGAAGCCAACATAGGAGGCATATTGATCCGCGGCGCGAACCCATAGATACCAACCGGCTACCGCGACGGGAAGTATCGCTATGACGACGAAGCTGAGGAGAACCACCCCATGACGACGGCGGGGCCGAGCCTTGGACGCCGGGCGTCGCACTGGCTGCGCATCTGGCTTTTGCTGAACCGAAGCAGGCGCCGGGCTGGGAACTTCGCTTGGCTTGGAACGGCTGTCGGACTCGCGCGGCGCAGACGCCGGAGCATCCGGCTTAGCTTGTTTGGGGGGGGGTGACGTCAAAATTGGCCTCTTGCACAGGTTCTCCGGCCATGGATAGGATGTTTCCCTGTGCGACTTCCATAGGCTTCTGAACGGTTGATTTGATGAGTTCTCCCGCCTCCGACGGGACTATGTCCCCTAACCTACGGCCTGTCCAGCGCTCCCGGAGCTTTGGAACCTTTCGGGCGGTGATGGCCCTTGCCTTGCGCGAAATGCAGACCACATACGGGCGCTCCCCTGGCGGCTATATCTGGCTGGTATTGGAGCCGGTGCTGGGGATCGCGCTACTCACCTTCATTTTCTCTTTCGCATTCCGTGCGCCAGCCCTTGGGTCCGAATTTGCGCCGTTCTACGCCTCAGGAATGGTGCCATTTCTGTTCTACACTGACGTCAGCAACAAGGTTGCAGGGTCTCTCACCTTTTCGCGGCAACTCCTTGCCTATCCAAGCGTGACATATATGGATGCGATATTTGGCCGCATGTTGGTTAACGTGTTTAGTCAATTACTGGCTTCGTATGTCATTTTTACTGGAATTATATTGCTGTATGATACTCAGGGAGCGATCGACTTGTTGAGGATAATCAAGTCCTTCTGTATGGTCATCGTGCTTGCCTTTGGCGTAGGTATCGTTAATTGTTTTCTTCGCTTGAGATTTCCCGTTTGGGTGACTATCTGGGGAATTATCAATCGGCCGATGTTCCTGATTTCCTGCATACTTTTCTTATTCGAGAGCGTCCCTCAGCCTTATCAGGATCTCCTCTGGTATAATCCGTTGATCCATATTGTCGGAGAGATGCGTGCGGGATTTTACAGCAACTACAGTGCTCCCTACGTCTCTCAACTCTACGTGTACGGCGTTTCGCTTGGCCTCGCAGTAATCGGACTCGTCCTGCTTAGACGGTTCCACCGGGAGCTTTTAGAACGCTGATGCTAGGGCTGGCCTTTCTTAGGCAGGTTTCCAGCTGTAATCTACTAGCATCGAATAGAATTAGTTCATGGATTCTCTGGATGACAGAGAAACAGGCTTCCGCTCAGTTTCAGATCTGTTCCTGGGAGGGGTCTGAAAGGCCTAGCCGCACCATCAAGGTGCGGTCGCGCTCAGCGAAACCTTCCAGCCTGGCCAAGTTCTCTGGGTTGCGGATCAAGCTCCGCAACTTTGGCCAACGTGCTGCTGCTCCACCTGGACCGGCATTGACCTTTCGATCGGCAATTCGGGGCCGGCGACCTAAGAGGGGTGCTAGGTCATCTTCCAGCGCCTTGAGTTCCGCAACTGTATAAATCGCATTCAAGCTTCGCGCACCAGCCTCGGCTCGGTCAAGAATCTCGGCTTCCGTGCAGTTGCTTATTTCACCGCCACCACGCAGCTTCCGAGTCGCAAAGTAGGCGCAGTAGGTGTTGTCATAGTGATCCCGGATGAAGCTCTGCCACATATGATCACCACTGAAAAAATAACCCTCGGCATCGGTCTCAAGGATTCGCCGCATACCGGTGCGTTCTGGCTTGGTCAACTCCTTGGGGCTTAGTGCTTTGGCCTCGTTGAGGAGGTAAAAATAAAAGGATGCGATCCGCTCAAGTGGATCGCGCAGTACGGAAAAGACAAACCGGTTCGTCGGCAAAACCTCTAGCGCATCCCAATCGATGTGCCCGGAATAGAGCTTGTACCCTGACGGAAGCTGCTCCGCACCCGGCCCAGCTTGGCTATGTACCCGCACCGGTGACACTTGGGCCGCCCCAACCGCTTGTGTCAGGCCAGCATGCACCGATTGCCCTGCCGTTTTGGGAATATGCAGGAAAACAATTACCGGTGCCCCGGCAGAAAGGGTTGGAGAGGCAGGGCGGTTAAAAAGCATCGTTTTCCCATTACAGCTAAGTAGTTGTGCGGAGGTCGAGTACGTCGGGCTGAAACGGCTCAACATCTTTCATTGCGTTCACTCCTTGGACAAAAGCCCCAGGTTTGGACGGATCGAGATGATCGAGCTGCCAAGGAGCGAAACGCCACCAGCGGGAACGTTGAACCGGCGAGATCAGTACTGTGGGCAGGCGCATTTTCTTGATCACAGCGGGATTACCAGCCACGACCGCGTAGGGTGGCACGTCCTTTGCCACTACCGCATGGGCCGCCACAACCGCCCCGTCGCCGATGGTCACACCTGCGGCGATATAGGCACCATGGCCAATCCATACGTCATTACCGATCGTGGTGATCCTCGCCTTGGTCGGTGGCCCACTGAACTCGAACTTGTAACGATGATACGCCCCCGAGCCGCTGAATCCGCCGTTAAGATCGAAGAGGCGGTCTCCCAAGTAGAACGCAGGGTTGGTGGAAATCCAGTTCAAGGGGTGGTTCTGTCGCCCGATCTGCACTTCCTCGCCGAAGGAGCAATAGCGCCCTATCCGAGCAGCGAAGCAGTAACCAGAGACTTGGTATGAAAAGGCGCCGAGCTCGATGGAATGCTCAAACTGCGTCCATTTCAGGCTTGAAGGCGCCTCTATCACCGTGTGCTGAGGCAGGGATACGGTGCCGCCAGGGCGGTTGAGGACCTCGATACCACGGGATTTAAGGTCGCGTACAGAAAACTTGATTTGTGACATATAGCCGGAAAGCCCTCTTATGATCTTGCCTGTATGGTCAATTCGCTTGGCGGGAAGGTAGATGCAAGGGCTGCAAGAACAGCCTCAGCGTGGTTGCCCCCAGCCTCGAAGGGCACTGGAACGCAGTTCGGCGCGCGTCTCACTGCCTCGCCCTGAGCCCCTATGTCGAAGGCAAACACCGGCAAGCCGGTCGCGATCGCCTCATGGGTCGTGTATGAAAAGGTCTCTGGCCAAACTGACGGGATCAGCCAAGCCGTTATACCGTGATGCACAGCCAGTGTCTCTAGATCGGCAAGCGCATAGGTGCCTGTGAGAGGTGTACCTGCGGCGAGTACGAAGGCTGGGTCGATATTGCCGAGCAGCACCAGTTGACCTGGTCGCAGTAGGCGAGATAGATCGGAAACCACGGCAGCCCCCTTCTGCGCCCCAATATTTCCAAGCACTCCTAAAACCAAAGGTGCGGTGGATGGCGGCGAAGCGAAGCGAGGAATCTCCCGTAACAGACGATGCGGCCGCACGTTGATCCGAGCCTCAGGCCACACTGCTGCGACCAGTTCCCGACTTGAAAGACTGAACACTGTGACTTCTGTTGCGGTGAGGACCGCCCGACCCCAAGCTTCCTGCCATGAGGCCAAAGAGATGTAGCTGCCATCAGGCTGCCGGGCATGGTGAGCGCGGTCAGCCTGGGGCGGCCGAGGTAGGCCTCGATAAACTCCATCGGAATCGAGCAGAGTGTAGCTGGGGGAGATCGGCAGAAAGTCGTGGAACTCTACGTTGAGCGGGCGATCCCCCGCCAAATTGATCAATAAGTCGGGGATCGTCACGGGCTCAGGGTCCCCCACGGCACAGGCATAGATTACCCGGCGCTGATGCAGCCGATGGACTAGATCAAGAAGCACGTCCCGATCTGCGGTGGCTCCAGCTATCGATTCTTCCCCCTTCACCACGAGTTCGAGCCGATAGCGTAGCGGACCGCCTAACCGCAAAACCAGGGCAACGGAGAGTTCTTTGATCTGGTCTTGGAGGTAGAATTCTACCCCTCCCCCCATTGAGTGGACGACGAAGACCGGCACCTCTTCGAGGTCAGGCAGGCTGTCGGCCCAAGCCAAAGCTAAGGCCAGCCGTGGTGTCAGAAGCGGGTCCTCGCTGATGAAGCTCTGCACTGCACGATCGTACCCAGGATAGCGGCTCTCAATCACCGCGTTGTTCCGCTGCACCAAGCGCAGCTTCTCCTCCGAACCGAAGCTTTCACCGCCACGGTGTTCTACGAAAAGCCCAGGCAGTCCTAAATGACGTCCCCCAAGGGCAGCCGCGCGGCGGCACCAGTCCACCTCTTCGCCGTAGCCACGACCAAAAGTCGTGTCGAACTCGGGGATCTGGGCTAAGAAGGCGGGATTCATGGCCATGCAGAAACCGACTCCTGTGGGCGCTTCCACAGGAAGCAGTGCGGCCGGAAGCTCACGAGCTGCAGCATCGATCGCATCCCCCTGCCCCGGCTCTAACAACGTGCGGCGGCAGATCGATGGGACGGAGAAGATCTCTGCATCATTCGACATCGGCGTCACAGTTGCGATCCGCGGATCAGAAAGGAACGGAGCCACGAGCCGCGAGGCCCAATCGGCAGGAACAAAAGCGTCGGAATTCAACAGGACGATAGGACCTTCAGGATACTCGCGAGCCAGCGCGAAACCCTTGTTCACGCTTCGGATGAAGCCCAGGTTCAGATCGTTTTCCAGCAGGGTAACTTCGGCGCCGGCCTCCCGCAGAGCAGCAACCTTCTCACGAAGCCAAGGGCGGACTCTTGGATCCGACGAAGAGTCCTCGATAACCAACAGCCGATAGGGCAAGTCAGTGTGCCGCGCCACTCTGTCAATAACCGCGGGGAGCAGGTCGAAGGCGTTGTAAACGGGCAGGATGATCGTGATCTGTTGCTCTTTTGGAGCAGGTTTCGGCGGGCCTTCGGTTGAAATTAGCCCTGAAGAGAGCCTGACCGCTTCCTGGACTATTCCAAGGCCAAGCGCGTCTCGTACCTGCCCTCGCGACCAAGGGTCGCGGGTGTAGAGCGCTCGGAGACCGACAGGTAGGACCGGCACTACGTCGCGCATGAAGCGTGCCATCAGTTTCAAGTCGGCCTTCAGTCGTGGACGCCAGCCTGGCAATGGCAAGGCGACTGAATGCTGCTGCCCATCAACCTTCAATCGCAGAGCGATCGAGGGACCGGAGCGAGCAGGTAGTGGTAAGCGGAAAAAAAAGCCTGCCGCCTGTTCGAGGTTGAGCTTTTGGGTCACATCGCTCCGGATCATATCCGGAACCACGGATACTCTGCTCCCTTCGACTTCTGCGTCCACCGTATCCGCAATTGTCCAGCCGGTGACCTCTACTCTATTGCGGCGCAACGTGATCCTATCGGCATAGCCGACCAACAATCCATCGGAAGAGCGCAGCGCCCGCGGCCCCGCAACAACCACTCGATGACGTTCGGCGTAACGGCGATAGAGATGGCGAACCTGATTGAGCATCAGACAGGGCCGTCTTGGCGCAGCAGGGACATTAAGTGCCTGCCATAATCGTTCTTGCCAAACTTTCGTGCGGACTCGGCCAGCTGCGCGGCGTCAATCCAGCCCCTCGTATAAGCGATCTCGTCCAGCGAGCCAGTCTGCAGACCCTGCCGAGTCTGGAGGGTGCGCACGAAGTTTCCAGCGTCCAGTAGACTGGCATGGGTTCCGGTGTCGAGCCAAGCAAAGCCCCGTCCCATCCGTCGGATATCGAGCCGGTCCTCGACGAGATAACTCTCCAGCAACGAGGTGATCTCGAGTTCGCCGCGAGCCGAGGGCTTGAGCTTGGCCGCCCGCTCTGGTGCCGTGCCGTCGAGGAAGTAGAGTCCGGTCACCGCGTAGTTTGAGGGAGGAACCTCGGGCTTCTCGATGATCGCACGCACCCTGTCGTTCTCGTCGAAACTTGCGACGCCGTAACGTTCAGGATCGGAGACGTGGTAGCCGAAGACCGTGGCGCGTTCGGTCGCGGCATCGGCGGTTTGGAGCAGTTCCGGTAAGCCGTGTCCGAAGAAGATGTTGTCGCCCAACACCATTGCCGAGGGAGCTCCGGCCAGGAAATCTTCTGCCAGCAGGTAAGCCTGCGCTAGTCCGTCTGGGTTCGGTTGCTCGATCCAAGTGAAATGGAGCCCCCAGTGTGAACCGTCCTGAAGGAGGCGGCGGAACTGGTCCTGGTCCTGCGGCGTGGTAATGATGGCGATCTCTCGGATGCCCGCCAGCATCAGCACCGAAATCGGGTAGTAGATCATCGGCTTATCGTAGACGGGCAGGAGCTGCTTTGAGAGCCCCATGGTGATGGGATAGAGGCGCGTACCTGATCCACCGGCCAGAATGATCCCTTTGCGTGCGCTCATGTGTTCAGCTCCCTCAACACGGCCAACAGGCCGCTCTTCCAATCTGGTATGGCAATGCCAAAATCCTGTTCGATCTTGGCGCAATCCAGCCGCGAATTCAGCGGCCGCGCCGCGGGTGTGGGGTAGTCGAGGGACGGAATACCTCTAATCGCAACATCCCGCGCTGCCCGCGCAAATGTTTCGCGCGCGAAACATTTCCAGCTAACCCACGGATAGCCTGCAAAGTGATAGGTTCCCCCCTTCTGCCCCTTCGCCATGGTGTGGGCCATGACCAGCAGCGCCTCGGCGATGTCGGCGGCAGGGGTTGGTCCACCTATCTGGTCATCGACCACGGAGAGGCTGTTGTGGCTCGCGGCCAGGCGCAACATGGTCTTCACGAAGTTGGCGCCATGTGCAGAGAAGACCCACGATGTACGCAGGATCACATGAGGCCCGCCCGCGGCACGCACTTCCTCTTCCCCCGCAAGCTTCGAGCGACCGTAGGCGTTGAGAGGCGCCACCGGGTCCTCCGGGCGCCAAGGGGCCTCGCCGGTTCCTGGGAAGACATAATCAGTGGAGACATGAAGGAACGGCAGTTCGCGGTCGGCGCAGGCTCGCGCCATCGCGCCGGGTGCAGCGCCGTTGATCTTGGTCGCCAACGCCTCCTCGGTCTCGGCGCGGTCAACAGCAGTATAGGCCGCGGCATTGATTACCGCCTGCGCGTCACTCACAGCGATCGCCGCAGCACAGGCCGCGGGGTCCGACAAATCCACCTTTCCACGTCCAAGCGCGGTCACATCCGACCCGCCCTGCCGACGAAGCTCAGTGGCCACCTGTCCGGTTTCTCCGAAAACCAAGAGCCTCACCCGGTACCGAGCCTCCGCCCGACCCCGTCACGGTCCAGTAGCGCGCGCCACCAGAACTCGTTGTCGAGATACCAGAGCACGGTGCGCTCCAGGCCCTCCTGCAGCGTGACCGAAGGCCGCCAGCCCAGCTCCTCGCAGATTCGCGCCGGATCGATCGCGTAGCGCAGGTCGTGGCCAGGCCGGTCGGGCACATGTTCGATCAAGCTTGAGTAGGGTCTGTTCCAAGGCTTTAGCCGGTCGAGGATAGCGCAGATCGCCTGCACCAGCTCGAGGTTGGTCGCCTCGTTCTCGCCGCCAATATTGTAGGACCGCCCTACCCTGCCCCGTTCCAGGACCGTCAGAAGCGCCGCCGCATGATCCTCGACATAGAGCCAGTCGCGGACATTCGCACCGCTGCCATAGATCGGGATCTTCTGGCCCGCCAGCGCGTTCAGGATCACCACCGGGATCAGCTTCTCGGGGAAATGGTAGGGGCCGTAATTGTTCGAACAGTTGCTCAGCACCACCGGTAGGCCGTAGGTCTCGTGCCAAGCCCGGACTAGGTGATCCGAGGCTGCTTTCGACGCGGAATACGGGGAGTTGGGGGCGTATGGTGTCTCTTCGGTGAACTTACCGGTGGCGCCGAGGGTGCCGAATACCTCGTCGGTCGACACATGGTGGAAGCGAAAACCCGCCGGCCGACCGGCACTTTCCCAATGCGCTCGGGCGGCCTGCAGCAGATTGTAGGTGCCGGTGACGTTGGTTTCGATGAAGACCCCAGGGCCGTCGATCGAGCGGTCGACATGGCTCTCGGCAGCGAGATGCATTACCGCGTCTGGACGATGCGCTTCGAATACCCTGGCCAGCGCCTCGGGATCGCGAATATCCGCCTGTTCGAAAATGTAGAGCGGGCTATCCGAAACCTCGGTGAGGTTTTCGAGGCAAGCGGCATAGGTTAGCGCGTCGAGGTTCACCACCCGCCGCCCCTGCGCCACCGCTAGCCGCACCACCGCTGACCCGATGAACCCGGCTCCGCCGGTAACCAGCAAGGTCATACCAGAACCTCCCAAGCGAAGGGTGTCTTGGTTTCGCGCAATAGCGCCGCCGCGGCATCCTTCTCCGACAGAACCGCCATCTTCGGGTCGATGCCCCAGTCGATCCCGATGTCGGGATCGTCAAAGCGTACTGCCCCCTCGGCCTCGCGGTCGTAGAAATCCGAGCACTTGTAGGCAACCGCTGTTTCCGGGACCCTTGTGATAAAGCCATGCAGGAAGCCCGCGGGAATCAGCACCTGGCGCCGGTTCTCGGCCGAGAGCACCACCCCGGTCCATTGCCCGAAGGTCGGCGAGCCTTTACGGAAGTCGACCGCCACGTCGAATATCTCACCAGCCAAAACCCGCACAAGCTTGGCTTGTGCGTGAGGAGGGGCTTGGTAGTGCAGCCCCCGAACGGTGCCTGGTAGAGCAGAGATAGACTGGTTGTCCTGCACAAAGTTGGTGCTCAGACCAAGCTTCTCAAACTGACGAGCGTTCCAGCTCTCCCAGAACACACCTCGGTCATCCGCGAAGGCCCGCGGCGTGAGGATCACCACCCCATCAAGCGATGTTTCTTCTAGTTCCATAACCTGACCTTCTGTTTCTTCGCCTTGTATCCGAGCCACCCGGGCTTGTCATTGGTTCGGCGAACTGCCTCTGGCTATCAGCCCAACCAGCCTTTGTCCCGATGACGGAAGCGGCAAGTCGCCGTATCAAATGTGTCCCAAGCGAGCGGCGAGGTGCAGCATGCGGGTCCCCGCATGGCTTTGACGGACTAGCCCCAGTCGACGAAAGGCAGCGACCCGGGCTGAGCCCGTAACGCCATCCAATGCGCGATAGCCTGCCAGGCAGGTGCGGGCCTCCTCGGTCAATAGCGGCGCGCAGGCCTCCAGCGCCGCCACGTTCGAGGCCACCCATCCCTGGGCCTTTCGGTCGCGCATCAGGACGTAACGCGCGATGAAAGCGCGCAGACCCCAGCGGGCCCCGTAATGGTTGTCAGCATGCTGGCGGTAAAGCAGCAGCGGTTCTGGATCGAGATGAATTTCCGCCCCTGCCCCGGCCAGAAGCTGGTAAATCCACCAATCGTGATGCGGCACTGGCTGACGCCCGGCCTGACGGATCAATGACAGCGCGGCAGGATTCAACGTTGTCGTGTGACCAGACATGATGTTTTGCACGAGCGCATTCCCGAAGGAGGGTCCGCGGGGCCACCCTTTCGAGACCCGCCGTCGGCCTATCGTCTCATCTGTAATGAAGAACCGTGCCGCCCATCCTTGAGGGGGTGCCTCGCCCCCTCCGTCGAGTGCTCTCGTGGCTCGAGCCAGCTTATCAGGCAGCCAAACATCATCCTGGTCGGAAAGTGCCGTAAGGCCCTCGACCGGTAACTCCGGATGGCACAGCAGCGACAGAAAGTTTGCAGCACTCCCCTGTCTCGGCCCCTCGAGGATCCGTTCGACCCGGCCAGGGTTGGCTTCGGCAAAATCTTCAAGGATTTCTCGGGTGCCGTCGGTGGATCCGTCGTCGCTGACCCAGAGTGACCAATCGGTGTGGGTTTGGGTGTAGAAGGACTGGAGCTGTGCGCTCAGCCAACGGGCGCCGTTGTAGGTGCCAAGCAGAATACGAACGTGGCGCGAGGCCATGGGGAGGCTCCTTGCCGTCATCCAATCCTGCCAGCTGTCTTGCCTGATCCCCGCATGGCGGGCAACCACCGCCCTGCCCTTAGGATGTTTCGCGCGCGAAACATCGGAGGTACCTAGCTGTTTCGCGCGCGAAACATCGCTTAGCGTTGGAGCCGACCCTCGGCCCACGCCAAGAAAGCGCGGTCAGGCGCCGTAAGTCGGGGCTGACCGGAACTTTCCCAAAAGCCCAGCCATTCTGCCTCAAGCGCGTGCACATCGTGCCCCGGAGCCAATTCGCGTAGCCGATCCAGCGCTTCGGCTGAAACAGCGGGTCGACTGCCCGGCGCAACTTCGGGACGCAGTCGGGTCACCCGGATAACGTCGCCCGGCTCTTCGGTCAGCCGGTAGTCGGGCAGGTTGTCGTCCTCGATCATCCGGCGTAGCGCGGCGCGAAACACCCGGATCGGTGAGGTGGATCCGGTCTTCTTGTGCAACGTGGCGAGCGAGATGCGCCATTCCGGCTGCCGCCCGCAATGCTTGCGCGCCAACTCGTACACGCGCCGCTCAAGCGGCTTGCGCAGGCGGAAGTAGTCCCGCGAGAGGGTAAGTACCGATTTGGCCAAGACTGCTCGGTACAGCCATTCGCTGAGCG